>Ga0209173_100051_pt1 | contig 173753 bp, 154 predicted proteins | sample SynthPrep_16_END_FD_187206 | JGI IMG/M metagenome (GOLD analysis project Ga0209173, IMG submission 187206) | Synthetic microbial communities from Ohio, USA - SynthPrep_16_END_DS12_MetaG (SPAdes) (version 2) | ecosystem: Engineered > Bioreactor > Aerobic > Activated sludge | place: USA: Ohio...
ACAGGATGACCGGATGATCCGGTGAGCGACGGCGATCTCCTCAGAAGCTACAGCCATACCGGTTGGGTATGAGAAGCTCCAAGGGCGAGCATGGCCCGGTTCTTATTGACTTTCTATTACACATAAACGGACAGATGAGCGCCAGGGTGATGACGACGCTCGAGGGAATGTTCCCGCGAATCGAGGTGTACAGCATCGACGAGGCGTTTGCCGACCTGACGGGGATAACCGGCGACCTGGTGCCGCTAGGGTATGAGACGCGTGAGCGTGTGCTGCGGTGGACCGGCATACCGGTTGGCGTGGGCATCGGGCCAACGAAGACCTTGGCTAAGCTCGCCAACTGGGCAGCCAAGACCTGGCGCAAATCCGGCGGTGTGATCGACCTAAGCGACCCGGAGCGACGCGACCGGCTGCTGAAGATGACCGAGGTGAGCGAAGTGTGGGGCGTCGGCCGGCGCCTGACTACCCGCCTGCGCCCGCTGGGCATCCAGACCGCCTGGGACCTAGCGCAGTACGATTCCGCATCGCTGCGAAAGCAATTCAGCGTGGTGCTGGAGAAAACCGCCCGCGAGCTGCATGGAATCTCCTGCCTTGAGCTGGAGGAGGCGGTACCGCCCCGGCAGATGATCTGCTCCTCGAAAATGTTTGGCAGCCGCCTGCGCGACATCGCACCGATCCGCGAGGCGGTCGTGGCCTACGTTACCAAGGCCGCCGAGAAGCTGCGCTCCCAGCAAAGTCTGGCCGGCGCGCTGCAGGTTGCCATCCGTACCGGCATGCACAACCCCAACCAGCCGCGATACGCGAACGCCATCAGCTGCCCTCTGCCGTACCCGACCGACGACACTCGCGTGCTCGCCGCTGCAGCCGTGCGCGGGCTTGAAGCGATCTACCGGCATGGCTACGCCTACAGCAAAGCCGAGGTGCTGCTGATGGATCTGCGGCAGCGAGGCGAATTCACTGGTGACCTGTTCGCCGCCGCCCCGCGCCTAGGTGCCGATCGACTGATGGCCGTGGTCGATCAAATTAATGCGCGAGAGGGCAGGGGAACGGTACGCCTCGGGCGCATTCCCGCCACTGCGGAGTGGTCGATGAAGCGGGAGATGATGAGCCAGCGGTATACGACGAGGTGGGATGAGTTGATGGTGGTGCGGTGAGACTAGCGCCGGGCACGCGCTGCGTACATTGATGACTGTTATCGGCTTTAAGCCGTCCCAGTGAGCGCAGCGAGCGGTTTGAACCAGTTGTTAGAAAGTGCCTGCCTCACCAGAGCGAAGCGAACGACTTGAACCAATTGTTAGCTATCAATATACGCGGCAAGCCGGACTGCCATTTCAAGCGTGGAAACTCTGATTGTGAGTTCGCCGGCGTTATTTTCTGTGGCGTTTGGAAAGCTTTCTAATACCCGGGTTTTCGAGAATTTTTCAGAGTTTAGGCAAGGCTTTCTAAAGTAGAAAAGCAGCCATTTCTGGTTTGGTATAAATGCAAAGTCCCAGTCGGCGCCACGCATAAACCTGAAGTCTTTGATTACACCGTGGCTGCCGGGAAAGAAATCATGGCTTCTGAGCGATGCTGCCCAACCGACTAGGTAGTTGTAGGCTTCTTTGGCTTCGCTGCTTTGGATGAGCTCGTAGTACTCACGGTACAAATTCTGGTTATTTGCTCCGGCCAGCACAGAAACCTCCAATTGAGAGCTAACTATAAGTAGGCAACAGAAGTGGCATAATTTATTACGCCACTTCTGTTGCATAACGTTCCCTTGACCCTGCGTAACCCCTTGACCCAGTTGAACGTCTGAAACGTGACAATGAATCATGGAGCAGAAGCGACAAGACCTGCTCCGAGGCTACGTAATCGTTGGATAGTGTGTCTATGGTCGGGTATGGATTAAGCGCTTCAACCTGTGAGCGTCCGCTCCTAGCCGATAGCCGCAACTCAGTGACTGCTTGACGTATACCCTAACCAGACACCCCGAACCCCCGCCCCAACCTGTCTGGATAGGGTCGGTTTTTCAGTAATTTGGCATCTGTCCGGCTGCTTTTAAAATCTCAGCCATACACATTTCGCTGGGAAGGCAATATGCACGGACAACGGATCGGCTACATACGGGTCAGTACGCTCGACCAGAACCCTGATAGGCAACTTGAAGGCGTTCAGGTGAGCAAGGTGTTCATCGACAAAGCCTCCGGCAAGGACACACAGCGACCTCAGCTTGAAGCGTTGCTCAGTTACGTGCGCGAGGGTGACACGCTGGTCGTGCACAGCATGGATCGTCTGGCTCGTAATCTCGATGACTTGCGGCGCATGGTGCAGCAGCTTACCGGGCGGGGAGTACGCATCGAGTTCGTGAAGGAATCGCTGACCTTCACCGGGGAGGATTCGCCGATGGCCAATCTACTGCTTTCAGTCATGGGGGCGTTCGCGGAATTTGAGCGTGCTTTGATTCGTGAGCGACAACGCGAGGGTATTTCCCTGGCGAAACAGCGCGGAGTCTATCGAGGGAGGAAAAAAGCGCTGAGTGACAGCCGGCTCGAAGAGCTACGGCGTCGTGTTGAAGCGCGCGAACCGAAAGCCGCGCTAGCTCGCGAGTTCGGCATCAGCCGGGCCACACTCTATGAGTATCTGCGGGCTCCGGCGTAGCGAGTACAACCTTATCCCTGGTAGGGAAAAGCTTCCCATCCAGGGGAAGAGCTTCAAACCCCCTCCACCTCGATGCCATGCTCGTCCAGGCAGCTCTTGAGCTGGGCGTAAATGAGTGTGGCGCGTTTTAGGTATAGGCCAACGCATAGAACCGTAGAGCGGTTTAAATCAATCGTTTTCCTGCAGCGTTTAGAGACATCGCCGCTTGCCATGCTTGACCAGTTTTCAGACAACGCAGGCATTCCCAGTCTTGTTCTTCGGTAAGACGGCACAGCTCCGTCACCGCCGCCTTGGCTGCTGCACATAACTCAGCACCAACCGATTGGATGAGATCCATCCGATACCATTCAATCAATGTACCCATAGAACGTTTACGCGGAATTCGTGTGTGCGTTGATTCGTGAGCGGCAGAGAGAGGGCATTCATTGGTCAAGCAGCGCTGCGGGGTTTAAGAGTGCTCAGCGAGCCTGCTCGAAGAGCCGGCGCCGTGCTGAAGTACGTGAACCGAAACGCCGCTCTGGCCCGGTAGCTGCCAGTCGTCACCGGCGGCAATCGGCCAAAAGCGGTCGGTCAAAGTCTTATCCTGAGAGGGCGGGCATCTCATGTTGCATGAGGCGATCCAAGCTATGCGGTGAGCCTGCTGGGCAAGGATGGCTGCCCATCACAGCAATTCGATGCCGAAGCGGCGCATTGCTAGAGCAAACAGGACGAAACATAGGCACGTTGCAAATGCGTAACCCGCCAGTGCGAGCCAGAAGCCGAAGCGAGACATTAGGAGCGGGAACATCAACAGCGCCGGTAGCGTGGGGATCACATACCAGAAGGTGTACCAGGCATGGTTGGCGATCTTCTGTCCCGGCTGATGCTCGATGTGCAGCCAGATCAAGGTCAGCACCGTAACTATGGGCAGGGCGGCGACGATACCGCCAATACGGTCGCCATGCTTGGCCGCTTCAGATACCAAGACCACCATCAATGCAGTGATCAGGTACTTTGTCACTATCCAGGTCATGACGCGCTCCGCGGTGCTGCGAAAGAAGATCAGAGGTACTTGGTGATCTGTTTGAAGTTGCTCAGCGCGGTGATGTCCCCCTGTTCAGCGGCCGCGAGCGCATGCTCCAGACAGTGATCGATGTGGTCCTGGATCAAAGTGCGCTTGGCCTGACAGATCGCTTTTTCTACTGCGTGTAGCTGCTGGGCAAGGTCCACGCAGGGGCGACCGGTCTCGATCATGCCGACAATGCTGCGCAGGTGGCCTTCGGCACGCTTCAACCTTTTGATGATATCGCTATGACTTTGGTGCTGATGGGCGTGTTCTTGATCGCTCATGCCTTGAGTCCCATGCCTCGATGACTTACGCTTCGATCCTATCCCCCCGGGGGGGATATGGCAAACCGGCCGTTGTCGTCGGGCGGCCAGCCGAATCTGCAATCGAAGACACATCATGCTCAGTAAACCGGTCAGCGCTCAGTTAACGTTTGTCCTTGCCCTCGTCATGCTAATGGCATGGGCCGGGCATAGCGCCGCGCTTGGCCCTGGGGTGAGCCAAGGTGGGTGGAACGGCGGGGACCATGCTCATGCTCATTCCCAAAGCACGGGTATTTCGGTCTGTGCCAGATGCGCGGATCACTACCACTCCACGCTTACCGCCGACCACGTGCACGAAACGCCATACCTGAGTACGCTTCTCACCGTCATTACGCTGCCAGAGCGTCCGCAGCCGATAGAAGCCACGCGCTACGTCATCCCTCCCAGTCCGATCTTCCTGATCGAGCGGCCACCACGCCCAAGATTCGCACTCTGACAACGGCCGCTATGCGGCCAATACCACTGTCACGTAGGACTCAACTATGCATTCGCTATCCATGTGCGATATGGGCGCATTTTCCGCGCGCCCAAACCGCTCGCTAATACTGCTGCTCTTGTTCACCGCATTGCTATTTCTCGGCATGCCTGACGCGCTGGCCCACGCTGTTGCCGAGGGCGACAAGGGCTTTATCCAGGAAAGCTCCGGGGTGATGGTGCTGCCGTTCATCTACATGGGCGCCAAGCACATGATCACCGGCTACGACCATCTGTTGTTTCTCTTTGGGGTGATCTTCTTTCTCTACCGCCTGAAAGACGTGGGGCTCTACGTCACCCTGTTCGCCGTGGGCCACACCGTGACGCTGCTGCTCGGTGTATTGGCGGAAATCACCATCAGCTCCTATGTGATCGACGCCATCATCGGTTTCTCGGTGGTGTACAAGGCCCTGGATAACCTGGGCGCCTTCCAGCGCTGGTTCGGCCACCAGCCGAACACCAAAGCGGCCACGTTGATTTTCGGTTTGCTGCATGGCTTCGGCCTGGCAACCAAAATCCAGGAGTACGAGATCTCCGCGGATGGCCTGGTCGCCAACCTAATCGCCTTCAACGTCGGAGTCGAAATTGGCCAGCTACTGGCGCTGAGCGCCATTTTGATCGTCATGGGCTACTGGCGACGAACCGCCAGCTTCTGGCGCCATGCCTACACCGCTAACGTCGCCATGATGAGCGCCGGTTTCCTCTTGATGGGTTACCAGCTCACCGGCCTGATCGTCTCTCAGTAAGGAATTCTCAGCATGTTCAATACCAAGCTTCCAACCCAGTGTGAATTGCCAACCAGCCGCCAGCTGCTGCGCTCCACTGTGATCGCCGTGGGTGTTGCCGCAGCGTTACTGGTCACCGTAGTGATGCCTTCTGAATATGCCATCGACCCCACGGGCGTCGGCCGTGTACTTGGCCTGACTCAGATGGGTGAAATGAAAGAAATTCTCGCCGAAGAAGCGGCTGCGGATGCAGCTGTCCCGCCAGCAGCGGCCCCGGTCGTACAAGCCCCCGCGTCTAGTCAGGTGGCGCCTCAGGAGCAAGTTGCGGCAGCAACTGTGGCTGAGCCGGTAGCAGAGCCACAGCCCGCCCTGAAGTCCGATGAAGTGACTGTCACGCTGAAGCCGGGCGAGGCCAGTGAAATTAAGCTGGAGATGCTGGACAAGGCCACGGTCAGCTACGAGTGGGCAACCGATGGCGTTCCGGTCAATCACGACACCCATGGCGAGCCCTATAACGGCCCGAAGGGCTATTACCACAGCTACAGCAAGGCCAAGCAGGTCAAAGGTGATAAAGGCGAATTCACTGCCATTTTCGACGGCACCCACGGCTGGTTCTGGCGAAACCGTAGCAACCGTGACGTGACGATTACGCTCAAGACCAAGGGTGAGTACCTGAGCGTCAAACGCGTTATCTAAGAGAAATAGCCCCAGCGTCATGGGCGCCGGGGCTTTTACATCCCTGATCGATATTGAAGGAATACATCATGACGAATTCAATTACGCTGAGCCGCTCCCTGCTGCTGGTTTGTTTACTAGGTCTGCTGTCGGCATGTGGCGGCAGCGAGCCGGAGACGCAAGCTGAAGTCGAAAGTCACGGTCATTCTCACGACTAAGAGGCGGAAAGTTGTCTTGTTACGTGCAATGACTCGCTAATCGCTTGCACGTAACAATTGGTAAGTTTTAGGCGCCGGCCACATCATATCTAAGATCTGTTAAGTGGCTGCTTTTGGCCGAAAGCTACCGCCCAGCAAGCGACCGCTTCGGTCAAGCAGGTGTCCGATTCAGCCTTCCAAAGGAGCTGCACTGATATTGCAACCAGGTAGTCGCTTGGCATTACTACATGCGCTCACTGATCCGCTATAGCGCCTACCTCACCCCCACATCTTCGATCGCACCAGGAACAGCTTCGCAGTTCAAGCACGGTCTCGCGGGAACCAGAACCATGCGCTGAGCGTCTGATCATGGGTCACTTGATAGAGTCTCTGGCAATGGATAGCCGTCCCTCACACCTCAATTCATTACCTGTCCCATTGGGTCCGCATAATCAATGCAATGGCCTCCTGCATGCTCTGCGATTATGGCTAAAGTATTTTAGATGTCTGTACAGCAAGGTTTTCACACGAATCAGGCGTAGCTGGGAAATGCAGAGCTACGATCTGACGCTAAGTGATTGAACCATCGATTATTTCATCTCATAAAGAACGTTCTTTATTTCTCAAGAGCCCTGAAAGTGAAGATATTAGTCACCGGTTGCAACGGTCAGGTAGGACGCAATCTAGTCGAACAAGGCACCGAGTATGGGTGGAGCATTATCGGCATGTCTAAAGCCGAGCTTGATGTTGGCAACGGCCAGTCTGTCTTGGAGAAGATCGAGCTACTGAAGCCAGACCTTATCGTCAATGCCGCCGCGTTTACCGGCGTCGACGCTGCTGAGACGAGTGTGGAAGCTGCCTATCGAGTTAACCGAGACGGTGCAGGAAACTTGGCACGACACGCTGACAGCCACGGTATTCCAATTTTCCATCTTTCCACCGACTACGTTTTCGACGGGAAGCACAGCCGCCCTTATGTGGAGCACGACAAAACAGCCCCCCTCAGCGTCTATGGTGCGAGTAAACGTGATGGAGAGGCTCAGGTGCAGCAGGTGGAGAAGCACCTGATCTTAAGGACCAGCTGGGTCTATGGGGCATATGGAAGCAACTTCCTGAACACGATGCTGCGTCTGACAGGCGAAAAGGAGCTGCGTATCGTCGATGACCAGGTAGGGTGCCCAACCAGTAGCGAGCGTATCGCTTCGGTCCTGCTTGAACTCGCTCAGCGTTATCAATCAGACGGAAAGCTGCCATGGGGGCTCTATCACTTCAGCGGTCAGTCACATTGCTCCTGGTTCGAGTTTGCTCAAGCCATATTCGATCATGTATCCAGAGCAGGAATTATTGGACGCTCTCCGCGATTGACGCCTATCACAACAGAAGAATATCCAACGCCAGCCAAGCGCCCTGCCTGGTCCGTGCTGGACTGTCGCCTTTTTGAGAGCACATTTGGGATATCGCCGACGCCTTGGCGTGCCGATCTTCAGGCGACCCTCCAATCGTTAAAAGCGGATTCTGATCGGCTGCACATCTCATCGGTTCGCTGTTAACGGCAATCGCTATCGAGAGGCACGGGCGCCAAGCATCACCTGCCGTAAGCCGCTGTCGATGTTGAGCAGCGGCTCGTCGACGGCGCCGCCGTCCTTGCGTTACAACCTCCGCGAATACTAGGGCGCGACTCGACTCTTCTTCGTACTTTATACGCGCGGCCTGAGCCGCTCCCTTCGTCGGAATTTGACCGGCGCTGAACGGTCGCCCGAACACGCCAGTAACTCGTTCGCGCTCAAATTTTCCGAGCCTTGAAAAATGCCGGGAACGTTCCCGACCGACGGAAATGGGCTGCAGGCCACGCCGTCGCGGGCTTTTTGACCTGCGACAATAAAGCGCTCAGTGGTTCAACAAACACTGAAACTTTTTTTACACCGTCACGTCCGAGTCATAGGAGCTCAGGGGTAGCCGGCCAAGGTGGCCGTAACCCGAGCGAGCACCCACTGAGGGACCGAGGATGTCGCAAAGCCGACCAGGATGGATTGTCGGTGGCGTGGCGCTAGGACTTTATGGATGACTCGCCCCGCCTTGCCGGCGGCCTGGGCAGCGATGCACGTACGCTGAGCAGGGATAGGGAAAGATGCTTTTCAATTCGGTGGAATTCATCGCCGGCTTTCTTCCGGTGGTGCTGATTGGATTCTTCGTGCTAACCGGATCCGGCCGACAGCGGCTCGCGGTGATCTGGCTAACCGTCGTCTCATTGGTGTTCTACGGCTGGTGGAACCCGGTTTACGTACCGCTGCTGGTCGGCAGCATGCTGGTCAACTATCTGCTCGGTGGCTACCTGCGCCGGCACCCCTCACGTCTGGTGCTCGGGCTGGCGGTCGCGGCCAACGTGTTGCTGCTGGTCTACTACAAGTACACCGGCTTCCTGCTCGGCACGCTGGATGCGGCGCTGGATCTCGGTTGGCGGGTGGAAGACATCATCCTGCCGCTGGCGATCTCCTTCTTCACCTTCCAGCAGATCGCCTACCTGGTCGATGCCCATGACGGCGTGGTGGAAGAACACGACTTCGCCAACTACTGCCTGTTCATCAGCTTCTTTCCGCAGCTGATCGCCGGACCGATCACCCACCACGCTGAAATGCTTGCGCAGTTCAACGACCGCGACAGCTTCCGCGCGCGCATCGACAACCTGTCGCTGGGCGCCACGGTGTTTCTGCTCGGCCTGTTCAAGAAGGTGGTGATCGCCGACACCCTCGCGCTGAAAGCCACCCCGGTCTTCAGCCTGGCCGCCGACGGCACCATCCCGGCCTTCTACGACGCCTGGACCGGCGCGCTGACCTACACACTGCAGATCTACTTCGACTTCTCCGGCTACAGCGACATGGCCATCGGGCTGGCGCTGCTGTTCGGCATCAGCCTGCCGGCGAACTTCAACAGCCCGTTCAAGGCGCGCAACGTCATCGACTACTGGTCGCGCTGGCACATGACGCTGACGCGTTTCCTCACCGCCTACATCTACAACCCCATCGTGCTGCGCGTGACCCGCGCGCGCATGGCGGCCGGCAAGCCTCAGCCGCGGCGGGGCAAGATGACCGCCGGCACTTTCTTTGCGCTGGTCGCCTACCCCACCGTCTTCACCATGTTCATTTCCGGCATCTGGCACGGCGCCGGCTGGCACTTCGTCGCCTTCGGCCTGCTGCACGGCTTCTATCTGGTGGTCGCCCACGGCTGGCGTGCCTGGAAGGCGCGTCAGGGCTGGAAGCTGGACAGCGACATCTGGTGGCACAAGGCCGCGGCCGTCGCGCTGACCTTTGGCTGCGTGGTGGTGGCGATGGTGTTCTTCCGCGCCAGCGACGTGCCGACCGCCATGGCGATCCTTGCCGGCATGCTCGGCCTGAGCCCGACCAGCACGGCGATGGATCGCTCCGACTTCGTCTATATCGCCGCGTTGCTGGTCTTCGTCTGGGGCATGCCCAACGTGCAGCAGTGGATGGGCCATTTCCGCACCGCGCTCAACTTCCAGCCCCAGCCGCACTGGACCGAACGGCTGCTGCCGGTCAGCGCCTGGCGGCCGACGGCGATCCACGGCATGGCCGTAGGCGTCCTCGGTTTCTTCGCCCTGGCGATCGCCTTCTCCATGGCACCGACGGAGTTCCTCTACTTCCAGTTCTGACCACGACAAGGAGTCCCAGGTATGCAACAGCTCTCCTGGCTGCCGACACACCCGGATCTGTCCGGCGCCATCGGCCAAGCCAAACGCATCGAAGATCCGCTGCAGCGGCTGCATGAAGCCGTCAAGCTGGCCGCTCATCAACGGGATTTCACCCTCACCGCGCGACTGGACAAGCTGGCTGCCGCCGGCATCGAGCAGCACGCCGCGGCGGCACGCCTGACGCCACTGCGGGTGGCATTGCTGTCCTCGCATACGGTCGATCACCTGCTGCCGGCCATCCGCGTGGCCGGTCTGCAGCGGCGGCTGGCGCTGTCGTTGCACGTTGCGCCCTACGGCATGTATCGCCAGGCGCTGCTGGCCGATGACCCGGCGCTGAACGCCTTCGCCCCGCAACTGGTGGTGCTGGCGCTGGACGCCCATGACGCGCCGCTGCAACTGCCCCTGCAGGCAAGCCAGGCGGAGGTGGATGCCGCCGTGGCGGAGCGCGTCGATGAGCTGCGCCTGCTCTGGCGCCGGGCCCGCGAGCGATATGCCGCGCAGGTGGTGCAGCAAACCCTGGTGCCAGTGGCGCCGCCATTGTTCGGCTCTTACGAAGCACTGGTGCCGGCTTCGCCGCGGGCAGTCATCGAACGGTTGAATGCCGCCATCCGAGCCGCTGCCCGCGAGGATGGCGTGCTGCTGCTCGATCTGGCCTGGCAGGCGGCTGCCTATGGCGACGGGCTGGCCGAACCGGTGCGCTGGCACCAGGCCAAGCAGCTGGTCAGCCCGACCCTGGCACCGCTTTATGGCGAACATCTGGCGCGGATCGCAGCGGCCACTGCCGGGCTTTCGCGCAAATGCCTGGTACTCGATCTGGACAACACCCTCTGGGGCGGTGTGATCGGTGATGACGGCATCGACGGTATCCAGCTCGGCCAGGGCAGCCCCAGCGGCGAGGCGTTTCTCGCCTTTCAGCGTTATGCCGCACAACTGGCGCGCCGCGGGGTGATTCTTGCGGTGTGCAGCAAGAACGACCTGCACGTTGCCGAAGCAGCCTTTGAACATACCGAGATGGCCCTCAAGCGCAGCGATATCGCAGCATTCGTAGCCAACTGGGAAGACAAGGCCGGCAACCTGCGGCGCATCGCGAGCATGCTCGATATCGGTCTGGATAGCCTGGTGTTCGTCGACGACAACCCCGCCGAGCGCGACATCGTGCGCCGCGAGCTGCCGGAAGTCGCCGTACCGGAACTGCCCGACGATGTCGCCGATTACCCCGCACGCATCGCCGCCGCGGGTTATTTCGAGGCCGTGTCCTTTACCTCCGATGACGCCGAGCGCGGCCGCAGCTATGCGCTGAATGCCGAACGCAAGGCCGCGCTGAATCAGGCCACGGACATGGAAGGCTACCTGCGCGGGCTGCAGATGGTGCTGCGCGTCAGCCACATCGGCGCCACCGAACTGGCCCGAGCCACCCAGCTGATCAACAAGACCAATCAGTTCAACCTCACCACCCGCCGCTATACCGAAGCCGAAGTCGAGCGCATGGCCAGCGATCCGCAAACTATCGCGTTGGCCCTGCGGCTGGAAGACAAGTTCGGCGATAACGGCCTGATCAGCGTGGTGCTGGCGCGACCGGATACAGCCATCGAGGCTGACGAACTGCTGATCGACAGCTGGCTGATGAGCTGCCGCGTGCTGGGGCGTGAAGTCGAGATGGCCGTGCTGGAGGTGCTGGCCGATGCGGCAGCAACTGCCGGCTGGGGTGCACTGGTCGGCGAATACCGCCCCACCGAACGCAACGGCATGGTTGCCGAACACTATCCGCGGCTGGGCTTCGAGCAGCGCCCCGCCCCTGCCGACGCCATCGCCGATGCAAGTTTCTGGCGCTACGAGCTGGCCTCGCGCGCTTCCATCAACCATCACATCCAGGTGCAAGCATGAACGAAAAGGAAATTCTCCAGGCGCTGACCCAGGTCTTCCATGACGTGTTCGACGATGACGATATCGTCCTCACGTCCGAAACCACCGCCGACGACATCGATGGCTGGGACAGCCAGACCCATGTGCTGCTGATCGTGGCCGCCGAGCAACGCTTCGGCATCAAGTTCCGCACCGCCGAACTGGAATCGCTGAAGAACGTTGGCCACTTCGCGCAACTGATCCAGACCAAACTCGGAGGGCGATGAGTCATGGCCAGATCCGTCGATACATGCCCGGACGGCGTTGCCGCCCGGGCCGAAGCAGACCAGCGGCGGATACGTGCCGGCTACCTGCTGGGCATGTTCGCCGGGCTGTTCGGGATGCTCGGCGGCTTTGCCGCCCTGCTCGCCTGGCTCAATCACACCGACAACCTGCCGCCACCGGCCTTCTCCAACAGCCTGTGTGTGGACGAAAAGCTACACTTTCTGCGGCACAACCCCATCGCCGATCCGAACCTGCTGATCGTTGGTTCCTCGGTCGCCTGGCGCCATGTCGATGGCGACGTGCTGATCGAACAGACGCCCGGCTTGCGTCCGCTCAACGGTGCGTTCTGCGGCCTGCACGCCAACCAGTCGACCTATGTCGCCAACTGGCTGCTGGATCGTGAACCGAGCGTCCGCCAAGTGGTGATGATCGTCGATCCGCTGGACTTCGCCGGCTGCTGGAAAGTGCCGGATGCGGTGTTCGACCGCGAGGATGCCGATCACTACGTTTATCAGCGGGCCTCACGCTGGGGTTACTACATGCGCTACTTCTCGCCGCGTTCGCTGTTGCGCAATGCGCAGACGGTCAAGGCGCAGCGGGCCAACGAGATCGAATGGGACCCGCTGGTGTTCACCCGCCATGGCGACGGGCCGCTGGAGCCGCAGGGTGATCGCGGCCTGTTCTACGACAAACCGGACGCGCTGGATGACAGCTGCTTTGTCGCCCTGGGCGAACTGTCGAAACGCCTGAAGAACGAGCAACGCCAGCTGCTGGTGGTTTCCACGCCCCTGCACCCGCAGTGGAAAGCCAAGATCGATGCCGACGGCAGCTTCCTCACCCGTTTCGACGAGAAGCTGACGGCTGCCATCGCAGGCAATGGCGGCGCGCAATACTGGAACGCCGATCGCGAATGGGTCGCTCCACCAGCGGCCTTCGTAGATGCCATCCACCTGCGCTGGTCAGCCGTGCAGGGCTTTTCCGTGGCGCTGGCCGAGCAACTGCGAGCGTGGGATCAGGCCAGACTCCAGAATTCCGTGCTCGCCGGCAACGATGCCTACGGCGAGCCATGATTCTCGGTAATGCTGGATAAGCGAGACCCTATACATGAGGTTCGGCCTTGCCCACCGAGTCGCATCACCATGCGCTCTATGGTATGGTCTGCTGCCTTATTCAGCTCTGACTGTTGAAAATCACTGACAGAATGAACGTTTTGACAATCTCTATCTGGCTGCCTACGCCGCCATAGCGCAACGCCCCCTCCCTTGAATCAGCCTACTGATAGCTGATTCGTCTTGCTGCGCCTGCAGCAATCCGACCATTCGAAAGAATTGTCACTCGATACCTACAACTCGACTCGACACACTCGGCACGCCACTGCGGCACGGTGCCGTTGCGTCCATTGCCTTGGATTTACTGATGCTGCAAACAATCAAGCAAAACTGGCTGACCAATATACGTGGCGACATTCTCGCCGGCCTCGTCGTGGCACTGGCTCTGATCCCGGAGGCCATCGCCTTTTCGATCATCGCCGGAGTTGATCCTAAGGTTGGCCTCTACGCCTCTTTCTGCATCGCTGTGGTTATCGCTTTCGTAGGGGGGCGCCCGGGTATGATTTCGGCCGCCACAGGCGCTATGGCCCTGCTGATGGTCACACTGGTGAAGAACCACGGCCTCGAATATCTCCTTGCTGCCACCTTGCTGTGTGGCGTGCTGCAGATCTTTGCTGGCTACCTGAAACTCGGCTCGCTGATGCGATTCGTCTCACGCTCAGTGGTTACAGGCTTCGTCAATGCTCTGGCAATCCTGATCTTCATGGCGCAGCTGCCCGAACTGACGAACGTCACCTGGCACGTCTATGCAATGACAGCCGCAGGCCTAGGGATCATCTATCTCTTTCCGTATCTCCCGAAGATTGGAAAGCTCATCCCATCGCCCCTGGTATGCATCATCGTGCTGACGGCTGTTGCCATTGCAGTTGGATTGGATATTCGGACTGTAGGTGATATGGGGCAATTGCCCGATACGCTGCCAGTCTTTCTCTGGCCAGACGTGCCGCTGACGTTCGAGACGCTGGTAATCATCTTCCCGTACTCGGCAGCCCTGGCCGTCGTTGGACTACTAGAGTCGATGATGACCGCGACCATTGTGGACGACTTGACCGACACACCCAGCAATAAGAACCGTGAGTGCAAGGGTCAAGGTGTGGCTAACATCGCGTCCGGTCTGATCGGCGGTATGGCTGGTTGCGCGATGATTGGTCAGTCCATCATCAATGTTAAGTCCGGTGGACGTACTCGCCTTTCCTCCTTGGCTGCGGGCGTTTTCCTTTTGCTGATGGTGGTCTTCCTCGGTGATTGGCTGAAGCAAATTCCAATGGCCGCGCTCGTGGCAGTGATGATCATGGTCTCGATCGGTACCTTCAGCTGGGACTCGTTACGCAATCTGAAGAAACACCCATTGTCGACCAACATTGTCATGGTCGTAACCGTGGTGGTCGTGGTCGCAACCCACAACCTGGCCTACGGCGTACTCGCCGGCGTATTGCTAGCCGCGATGTTCTTCGCCAACAAGGTTGGCCATTACATGGATATCGCTTCGTCTTTGGACGAGGCAGGTGAACATCGAAGCTATACCGTCATCGGGCAGGTGTTCTTCAGCTCCGCTGACAAGTTCATCGCTGCATTCGATTTCAAGGAAGCAGTAGACAAGGTAACCATTGATCTGAGCCGTGCTCACTTCTGGGATATCACCGCAGTTGCCGCGCTGGACAAGGTAGTCATCAAGTTCCGCCGTGAGGGGACCGAGGTTGAGGTGCTGGGACTCAACGAAGCGAGCGCCACTATCGTTGACCGCTTTGGCGTGCACGATAAGCCGGACGCCATTGATCAACTAATGGGCCACTAAAAGGAGAACAACAATGACCAATGTAATCGCCTGCATCGACGGTTCCGCTTCGGCTCCAGCGGTTTGCGACTATGCAGCCTGGGCCAGTCGGAGTTTGCAAGCTCCGCTGACCTTTCTGCACGTATTAGATCAACAACAATATCCGGTTGCAGCGAACCTGAGCGGCAATATCGGACTCGGCAGCCGCGAGCATCTCCTCGATGAACTTGCCTCTCTGGATGAACAGCGCAGCAAATTGGCGCTTGAACAAGGGCGAATCATGCTAGCGAACGCCAAAGAGCGCGCGATTGGAAACGGTGTTACCTCACCGGAATCCAAGCAGCGCCACGGCGAGTTGTTGGAAAGCCTCCAGGCATTGGAAGACGAGATACGGTTGCTGGTCATCGGCCGCCAGGGCGAATCCAGCGGTAGTCTGAGTCAGCACGTCGGAAGCCAGCTGGAAAGCGTGATTCGAATCATGCATCGGCCAGTTCTCGTTACTCCGACAGCATTCAAGGAGCCCAAAAGCGCGTTGGTGGCCTTCGATGGCAGCGCTACCACGCGAAAAGGCGTGGAGATGCTGGCGTCCAGCCCTCTGCTCAGGGGGCTGCCAGTCCACATTGTTATGGTCGGATCGGAAAACGAAGAATCGGTATCGCAGCTTGGCTGGGCACAAAAAGCCCTGCTCGACTCAGGGTTCACCGTTCATACCGCGATCCGTAGCGGTGAAGTTGAGCCCACCCTGCATGCCTATCAGAACGAGCATGCCATCGACCTACTTGTGATGGGCGCCTACGGTCATTCCCGTATTCGCCAGTTCCTGGTCGGTAGCACCACAACAAGTATGTTGCGTTCCACCACAAGTCCGCTGCTCCTGCTGCGCTGATTGGTTATGGATAAACCGCTGGATCTCGCCTATTTCAAAGCGCTGCTGGATCGAAAGGCGGCCGAGCTGGAGCGCCTGTTGGAAGGTGCCGAAGCACGGTCGCAATCGGTGGAGCTTGATCAGAGCAAAGTAGGTCGTATTTCGAGAATGGATGCACTCCAACAGCAAGCGATGAACGATGCCATCCGCAGCCGCACGAAGCAGGAACGGGTGCGGCTGCAACTGGCGCTAAAACGCTGGCATGAGGGTGAGTATGGCTGGTGCGCTCAGTGCGGTGAGCCTATTGCTCCGGGCCGCCTGGAGTTCGACCCGGCTGCATCCCTATGTATTAGTTGTGCCAGTCTCGGTGAGTCAGGTTGAAATCTCCGATTCGTCACTCCCATTAATTGAGAATTTGAATGTCGATAGGCAAGAAAAAAGGATCCACTAAAACGCGAAGAACCCACGTCTGGCTGTGGGTGGTGCTGTTCCTAGTAATTTTCGCCATATTTCAAATCCGTACCAAGCATCTTGATGACCGGTTGTATTTTTGGGTAAAGACCTACTGGCACACCGACGACTGGAATGAGAGCTCAGTATGGCTGCCGGCTTATCAGGTCGAGCTGGATGCTAAGCCGGTTCCTGGTGTAGAGAACAACCTTTCCGGACTGACCTTCGACCCTGACCAGAATCTGTTGTGGGCAGTTACCAACGGACCTAATGAACTGCTGGCTCTAAGTCGCGAAGGCGATTTGCTGAGACGCTACAGCCTGGACGGGTTCCATGATGTAGAGGCGGTGTCCTACGTTGGTAACGGCCAGCTGGCAATCGCTGAGGAGCGTCGTCAGAGTCTGGTCATCGTGGATGTGCCCTTGGAAGATAATGGCGAGCTTTCTTCAAATCGCTCGATAAGCCGCGAGAAGTATCCAGCTCTCACCTTGGCGCTGGGCAACCAGGACAACAAAAGTCTTGAGGGGCTTGCGTACGATCTGAAACGAGACCGTTTATTTCTCACGCGGGAGCGTGACCCCCGCCAGCTGCTGGAGGTGAGCGGACTACGTGCAAGTCTTGAAGGCGGCCTTTCCCTTCATGTGCGCGACATGTCGGACTTGGTAAATAGCAAGATTTTCGCGACTGACTTATCTTCGGTCGTGTTCGATCAACGAAGCGGTCATCTACTCCTACTCAGCGACGAGTCGAAGCTGCTGATTGAAATGACGGATGTGGGGAAAGTCGTGAGTTTTCGCTCCTTGGCCACCGGTTTTGCTGGGTTGCAGAAAGGTATTCCCCAGGCAGAGGGTGTAACGACCGACACGGACGGCTATTTATACATCGTCAGCGAACCAAATCTGTTTTACCGATTCACACGGGCGCAAGATTGACTTATAGGAGTAACTCCTCATCGCTGGGCGTTTCTCAACGCTCTTACAAGCTGACAGATTCTATGATTTACAATGGAAGGCAAATCTACCGTTTGGTGGGATTTGATCTGACCTTCGCTTTGGCCGATATCATCCATTGCAAAAACTCGTATCAGCCACTCGCCTAGTTGCACCGCACCACCCACAACTGATCCAGCTTGGTCGTGAAACTTTGGCTCATCATCTCCCGTCGCGTGCCCCAGTCCGGCGCGGTGGTTACGCGGCCGGGCCGGAGGGTGTTGCGGCCCCACTTGGCGTTGATTGCATCGAGCACGCCCATAACCCGCTCCGACGCAGCGGACTGGGTTTGAGCGAATAGATCGTCGGTGTACTCGCCACGCTGGCACAGATCCATTAGCAGGACCTCGGCCTTGCTGAACGAAAAGCCCTCGCGATAGATGTGCTCCAAACCGGCGATCGCCGCCCGGGTGATGTATCGGGTGTCGTCGGTGGGATACGGCAGCTCACACACCACGCCTTTTGCGAACTTGGGCTCGTCGGGATTGAACATGCCGGTACGGATGCTGATTCGGACACGCTTGCACAGTGACTGCTGTGCCCTCAGCTTCTCGCTGGCCCGGGCGGCGTACGCCGCCACTGCCTCCTTGATCGGCTCCAGCTCGCGCAAGCGCTTGCCGAACATCCGCGAGCAGCAGATTTCCTGTTTGGGTGACGCGACCCCGGACTGATTCTCCAGCTTGCCTTTGACCTGGAGCAGCTTCGAACCCATTAAGGCTGGCCTGTATCGCTCCGCAAGGTCTCGCCACACCACTACGTGGACCATGCCGAACTCTTATGTCTGGGAGAATTTCCAGGTGGCAGCCAATGGAAATGGTGGATTACCCAGCCGCCAGGCGCTGCCCGCTTTTTGGCGTAGATTCGACTTATCACTAGCGTCCGCTATTGGCCGCAAGCTGCCTCTAGCAGGAGACCGCTTCCGGCAAAGAGCGGGCGTTAAGGTTAGGAAAGTGAATCTTGCCCCTTTTGCCTTTTCCCACAGCCCCACGCTTCTTCGGATATGTAACGACAACTACTAATGCAGGCAAGCTACCGCTGCTAGCGAAATGCTATGGTTGCGTGTGCAAAGGAACCACAAACAGATGCTCTGAAAAGGAGTTCAGCATGAGTCCCAAGCTCTATCTCGTTCTGGTGCTGCTGGCGCTGGGTGCTTACCTTTTTTGGCTGACCCGTGAGCAACTGGCTGCGATGCAGACCAAGAAAAAGGGGATCGCCTACGGCAAGGCGGTGATGGCCGCCGTTGAAACGCATTACGTTGAGCTGAAAGACAAGTCGGTTTTGCTGGTCGAAGATAAGGGATATCAAGTCGTCGACGACTCGAAGTGGAAAGCTGAGCTCGACAAGTTCATCACTATGGTCGTCCGCCCGAAGGTCGAGGGTTTCATCAGAACCCGGGCCGATCAGGCTGTCTTCCACCAATTCGCCACGACCATGCTTCTCCAATTGTTGGACGGCGATGTGTTCCCCCGTCAGTTCCCTGTCGAAGAGTATGCAGCCGGCGCGATCCAGTCGGCCGGCGAGGCTGAAAAGTTGTTGATCCCGGCCCGCTGGCTTTTCTCGATAGTATTCGTCGCCGTCGCGGTCTACACCGCCATCCACCAAGGCTGGCTGGGGGGCTTGCTGATGCTGGTTGCCGGCTTGGTGTTCAACCCGCTGACACACCAGAAAATGGTACAGAAAGCACCGTGGTACGACCGATACAACCTCGGAATTTGGGCGATTCTGGGCATCGTGTTACTGGCCAACATCTCCTACTTCCAGCATGCCCAGGCGGTCTACGACGAGAGCCAGGCCCTCCTTGCCGAACAGCAAAAGCAGCGGGCGATTGAGCAGCAGAGAGTTGCAGAGCAGCGTCGCGTGGATACCGAACAGAAAAGGCTGGCGGTAGAGGCTCAAGCCGCCAATGAGTTCGCGGCGAAGCGCTTAGAGGTCCTCGAAAACCTCAGTCGGGCCATCCAAGAAGAGCGATTTTCGGACGCGAAAGCGATCCTGGACAAGTACAGCGCGGTTTCTGATTCTGATCTGGTCGCGCTCAATGGTGAATATGAACTGAAAAGGGAAGCCTTCGATGCCAAGGAGGCCGCTGCCAAGGCCGAGCGGAAGCGCCAGGAGAACTACACCGCTCGCATCCGAGACTACGCGATCGACGAGTACACTTCGGCACAGTATCCGAAGCTCACGGCCAAATATCGAAGCCGGCTAACGGAGATTAAAAACTTCCGCCGCACAGCGGCTGAGCGCGTGATTGACAGCGGCAAATGCGACTACGTCGAGAATGTCCAGCTCAGCGACGAAAGCACGCTGCGATCACTCAAGTTCTTCATTGACTGCGCCAACGAGAACCGGATCTACCTGACCGAGGCTGAACTTAAGAGCGGCGCCGAGGTGCGTACACAGGCAGAAAACTCTTGGGACGAAGGTGAGGCCATTGTTGCGTGTAGGGACATGACGAAACGGAGCGCGACCATCCCGAGCTCGGTCAACTTCCACAGTTTCACTGGTACCAGTGCAACGACCGCCAAGACCACCGGGAACGTCCAGGTGCTTTTAAACTTTGATGCCAAGAACGTTTTTGGTACGGAGATCGGCTACACGGCGAGGTGCATCTTTGAGCCGCGTAAGCAGGGCAGCATCGAGATTTTCTTACGCGAATAACGCTGAGCGGCGAGTGTGCGGGCATTGCAAATGCGTTCGGGGGTGACGACGCGCCGCCGTTACGAGCGCTGCTGCCCGGCCGCTTCTGGCCGAGAATCGGCATCAGTAGGCCCCCTGTATGAGTACCTGCGTACTTCGGCGTAGGGGGTACAATCTGTCCCTGGTAGGGAAAAGCTTCCCAGCCAGAGGAGGAGTTCAGGTCCGGCACCGTGCCAGGGGGCACCTGGCTAGCGTAGGACGAGTTTCCAGCTCCTTAAAGGCTGGCTGGCCAGGTCGATGGTCGATGGCTTGTTCAATTTCTACGGCGTTCATGTGGGCGGTTCCGGTCATTGCTGCCAAGGCTGCATCTGGGGTCTCCGTCCATGCAAAGAGGCGGCGGTGGTCGGAATCGATTGGCAGGCAAGCTCATGGGTAGACTTTAAGATGCGGCTGTCTGCAAGGAGACGGGCTTAGGTATATGCACTTTATGAGCAGGGAGCACAGTGAGCACAGGGACAGCGCAGGAGTGGTGGGGCTTGTAGCGGTTCCCTGTGCTGGTTCCCAGTAGGGAGCCGAGGGAGTAATTCCTTCTCTTATGTTCCCGGCGTTCCCTGTGCCGACCCGCTGGAGGAAGCAAGCGCAGACCCCGTGAATACGGGCTGATCCCGCTGTTCCCTGCGTTCCCCCACCAAAATAGAACACTGCAACTAGCCAACATGCTCCAAGCGTGCCGGATCAATCCAATAAAGCCCTGGATTACTGCCGTCCGGGAGCCGCTTCCTGTGCTGCAGCTTGCCTGGCTCCTTCTTGATGAGGGCCCCCACAGAGTCCAGTGTGCGCAGCACACGAGTGAGCTCGAAGTCTTGGGTGGCATCCTGAAGGCCGCCGCGAGTGAATAGGTAGATGCGTCCGCTGGCGGTGTGCTCCCAATAGCCCGCGCGGTCACGAACAGCTTCTGCACTTACGGCTGTGGACTGAAAGCGGCTGCCGCCGTGGCGGTCGATGAAATCGGCGATGGCGCGCAGGATCTGCCGATCCTCGCTGGGACCTTCCCCACGCCCGGCCTGCCAGCTTTCAAAGAGCTCCACCATGCTGTTGGTCCCTTCGCCCTCGGTTAGCGCTAGCAAACCGTAGGTTGTGGCGAGCTCCAGTGCCAGAGCGAGGATCGCAAAATTCTTTGCTACGCGAGCAGCCTGGCTGGAGGTCGGGTGAAAACGCTTCTGGATCGTATCCAGCAGGTCTGGCAGCTTTTCCGTATCGCCATGCTCGATCAGTCGCCGTACGAATGCTGGACCGGCGTGGCCATAGTGAACCCCGCTGGCCTTCTGGAGTGCATCGGACAGGGCCTGTCCGCTGGGGTGGTTGTGGAGGTTGTCCCAAGCACCGTAAGTTCGCCCTGCCGAAACCGTTGCCAGACGAACTTCCTGACCGGCGCGGACAGGCTTTCCCGCCTCGCGCATCTTGGTTTCGAGCGTTATCTCACCACTCGACAGCAATATCGCTAGCCACCGGCGGATCTTGCGTGCAGCGCCGGTGGGCTCAGCACGCTGTTTCCCGACTCCATCCACGATGGCATATACCACCTCGCCCACGATGGCCGGATTGGCCTGTCCCAGCTCGTCGAGCGGCACAAGGCAATCGTTTCGCAGAGCAGATAGACCCTCCAAGCCGCTGCCTGAAGCAGCCCACTTCCGCATGAATTTGTTTCCGTGCCCCCAGACTGAAGCGGCACACATCACGATGGTGGTTTTTCCGTTGGAACTGTCCCAGAGCAGGTGAAAGCCGCACCCTGAGTAAACTCGTAGAGGCGCTAGCAGCGTGCCCGCAAGTGACGCGCCAATGCCCAACTGAAAAAGTGGATTGCCTGGCAGGATTGCGCTGATGGACTTCTGCCAGCCTTCTAGTGTGCCGGCTTTGCCATACTCACCATTCGACGAGCTTTCGGACTGAAAAATCGCATCACCCGTGCCGACGCTTTCGAGCGGGGTGACGAAAAGCTTATCGCCGAGCCAACCCGTTGTTGCGGTGGAGATGACCCGGCGCTGCGGGTGCTGGCTGGCGATGTAACTCACGATTTCTCGTTGTTGAGAGTGGTCAATTTTGAGCCCCCGATTGAACAGGGTAGAAACGATACGCTCCGGCCGGCCAGCAAGAAGCTCGGAGGGCAAGGCCCACGAAAGCTCTTTGCCATCCAAATTAGTAAAACGGAGCAACCGGCCGTAACCTTCGCTGCACGTTGAGTTGCGGGTGATCGCGTCCACATGCAACGGGCCGCACAACCATTCGTGGCGGGCGGTTTCTTCACCCTCTTCTGTCCTGGTGCTGTAGTGCATCCAGACACCTGGATAGAACCGCTGTCCGTTATAGGTGATCTCAGTGTCGTGCACGCTGTAGCCGTTTTTTGGAATAGCGATTTTTGTAGCTGCCGGTGCCAGCGGGGTGACGTTAATAGTCGCGCAGGATCGTGTCTTGGGCTGTTTCTCTGAGGCGTTCATACCGTATTCCTCATTTTTCGGGCGCAAGGGTGCCCGCAAGCCAAAAATGACTGGCTTCGATAGAAAAAAGATTGAGACCGCCCGCTAGACGGCGGTGGCTCGATTAGAGGGCGAGGCGGGCGTCAGGCTTCGAGCGTGAGGAAGTGTTCCACGTCCCGGCGCAACCACAAAAGGCGCCGCCCAAAGTAGCGTGGTTGCGGAAAACCGGGGTTTTGTCGCATACGCCAGAGGGTCGTGCTGCTGCAGCGCAGCAGCTGACAGAGCTCGGCGCTAGTCAGGAAGATTTCGTGTGGCATGGCAGGTGCTCCTCGTGATGTGTAGAAACACTGTGCCGTTCTGTGAAAGCTTTTTGGGCTGGAATTCGACCACATTCTTGTAGGTTTAGGATTTCGCCACGATAGCTCAGGGAAGCGCCTCGATTTGTCGAACGAGGGGTAGCGACGGGGATGTGTTGAGCAAAGTGTTGAGCAGAAACGAAAAAGGCCCACCTTGCGGTGAGCCTAAGTCGTTGATTTCTATGGTGCCGGCACCAGGAGTCGAACCCGGGACCTACTGATTACAAGTCAGTTGCTCTACCAGCTGAGCTATACCGGCAAGTGAGGGTCGCCATTATATCCATTGCGGGCGGCGAGTAAACCGTTAGCTGACGGTCACTTGCGCCGGCTTATTCAGGCCGCTTCACATTTGGTGCGCTGTGGCTGCGCTCGGCCAGCAGAAGGATGTTGCGCGGTGTGAGCTCGCTGGGGCAGAAGGTGCCGAGGTGCACGCGGTAGCCCTGTTCCTCCAGCAGCAGGGCGCGATCGAGCAGTAGCCAGAGTTCCAGCGGGCGACGGAACAGGCCGCGCACCAGTTCGAGGTTGCGCACTTCGGCGAGGCGTTGCCAGCCGGCCCGCTCCAGTGCGGCCCAGTCCTGCTCGCCCGGGGCGGGCAGTTGCTTGAGGGCGGCCAGGTCGCGGCAGTAGTCGGCGAAGCCCTTTTTCAGCCAGGCGCTGGGCAGCGAGGGCGTCGGCAGGTAGTCGTCCTGCTGGCGCAAGCGTCGCTGCAGCAGATCGAAACCCAGCCGCCAGGCCATCGAATGGTCACGGTTGCGCCGTTCTCGCGCGCCAGCGGTGACGGTTTCGCTCAGCGGCAGGCCGAGGTCGTCGCGGCTGAGTTGCAGCGCCGTGGCCCGGCCGGCTTCGGAGAGTGGCACGTAGATTTCGACCCGGGTGCGGTTGTAGCAGCAGGGGGCGATGGCGAGCTGGCGACAGCCCTTGGCAATGCTCAGGCGCAGCAGGCGTACATGCAGATCACCGCAGGCGTGCAGTGCGACGGGGGTGTGTGTGGCCTGTAGCTGGTCGCCGGCATCGGCTGCGAGCACGTCCTGGCAGCGGTGTCGGGCCGGGATGCCGAGCCGCTCGCTCATATGCGCGCCTGTCCGTACCAGTGTTTCATCCCATTCCAGGCAGGTCAGCGCGGCGCCATCGCGGGCGAGATAGCGCCCGAGGTGGCCCTTGCCGGCACACCAGTCCAGCCAGTGCGTCGGCGCTTCGGCGAACCGTAGGCGGGCGCCGAAGGCCTGAATCTGCAGGGCCTTGCGGCCTGGCACGTCCACCGCGTGGCGATGGTCCATGGCTGGCGATTCGCCGGCGGGCAACGCGTCGAGATGGCTCAGTCGGTCGGCGAGGTCAGCCAGCTCAGGAAAAGGTTCGGGTGCGGCGAGCGTCGTCGGCTGATTGTGCGCGGCCTCGGCATCGGCCAGCGAGCGGCTTCGCAGCCAGGCGGCCAGTTCGGGGTGCTCGGCTTCCCATGGCAGCGTTTGGCAGACGAACGGCCGCGGCCGCCAGAGCGACTGGTGCGCAGTGAGGAAGCGGTCCAGTGCCTGGAAGCGCTCGAGCAGGTTGGGGGCGGCGGACATCGGCGGGGCGGGTATATGAACAGGCGCCGATTGTAGCGGGAGCGCCTGCCATAAAGCACAACGCCCGTCGAGGACGGGCGTTGTGTCGGGCTACTTGCCGTAGACCTGTTCCGGCAGCCAGGTCACCAGGCCCGGCCACATGTACGCCACCACCAGCATGCCGATCTGGATTATGATGAAAGGCAGCACACCCTTGTACATCACGCTGGTGGGCACGCTGCGTGGCGTGACGCCGCGCAGGTAGAACAGCGAGAAGCCGAAGGGTGGGGTGAGGAACGAGGTCTGCAGGTTGATGGCGAACATCACACCGAGCCAGACCGGGTCCAGGCCCATGGCGAGCAGGATCGGGCCGACGATGGGCACCACCACGAAGATGATCTCGATGAAGTCGAGGATGAAGCCCAGCAGGAAGATGACCAGCATCACCACCAGGAAGGCGCCGAGCACGCCGCCGGGTAGCGAGTGCAGGGCATCCTCGATCAGCGCTTCACCGCCGAAGCCACGGAAGACCAGGGAGAACAGCGAGGCGCCGATGAGGATGAGGAACACCATCGAGGTGATCTCGGTGGTACCGAAGGCGACCTGCTTGAGCTGGGCGAAATTCAGCTGACCCTTGGCGATCGACAGCAGCGTCGCGCCCAGCGCGCCGATGGCGGCGGCCTCGGTCGGTGTGGCGTAGCCGGCGAGAATAGAACCGAGCACCGCGGTGATCAGCGCCAGCGGTGGCAGCAGCGCACCGATCAGCTTGCCCCACTCGATCGGCCCCAGCTCTTCCTGCGGCAGCGCCGGCAGCTTCTTCGGCTGGAAGATCGCCACCGCGACGAGGTAGAGGATGTACAGGCCGACCAGCACCAGGCCGGGGATCAGCGCACCAACGAACAGGTCGCCGACCGAGACGGTCTTCGGCGAGAAGATGCCCATCTTCAGCTGCGCCTGCTGGAAGGCGCTGGACATCACGTCGCCCAGCAGGACCAGGATGATCGATGGCGGGATGATCTGGCCGAGGGTGCCGGTGGCGGCCAGGGTGCCGGTGGCGATGGCCGGGTCATAGCCGCGGCGCAGCATGGTCGGTAGCGCCAGCAGGCCCATGGTGACCACGGTGGCGCCGACGATGCCGGTGCTCGCGGCGAGCAGCGCACCGACCACGCAGACCGAGATCGCCAGGCCGCCGCGCATGGTGCCGAACAGGCGCGACATCGACTCCAGCAGGTCCTCGGCAACCCTGGATTTCTCCAGCATCACGCCCATGAAGACGAACAGTGGCACGGCCAGCATCGTCTGGTTGTTCATGATGCCGAAGATGCGGTTCGGCAGCGCATGCAGGTAGCCGACGTCGAATGAGCCAGTGACCACGCCGATGCCGGCGAACAGTAGCGCCATGCCGCCCAGGGTGAAGGCCACGGGGTAGCCCGACATCAGGGCCAGGCAGATGCTGATGAACAGCGCGATAGCCATGAACTCAGCCATGCTTCACCTCCGGCTCCGGCAGGCGACCCGCGATGCGATAGGCCACCTTGACCAGATCCGACAGTGCCTGCAGCGTCAGGCTGCCGACCAGCAGGAGGATGATGCTCTTCTGCAGGTAGACGAACTTCAGCCCGCCGGACTCGTTCGAGCCCTCGCGCGTCGCCCAGGAATTGCTGACGTAGTCCCAGCTGTTCCAGCCGATGAACAGACATACCGGCAGCAGGAACAGCAGATGGCCGAGGCCGTCCACCGTCGCCTGCCGACGGCTGCTGAACTTCTGGTAGAAAATGTCGACGCGCACGTGACCGTTGCGCTGCAGGGTCCAGGCCGCGGCGCCCATGAACACCAGCGCATGGCCGTACATCACCGCTTCCTGCAGGGCGATGGCGCCGATGCCGAAACCGTAGCGCAGCACCACCACGATGGCGGTGCCGATGACGAGAAACAGGGTGATCCAGGCACAGAGCTGGCCGAGGCGCATGTTGAACGCATCGATGAGGCCAGCCACGCGCAGCAGGGGCGGGGGGCTCTGGGACATTTTTAGTCCTTCTTAGGTAGACGCAAGGTTGGCGGGAGACGGCGATTCTTGCAGTACTGGCGCTTTGCAGCAATCGGCCTACGACTTTTAGCTTATGCGCTAGGCTTGAGACGCCGAAGGCTCTAATGTTAGTCGAGCCCGGAGTGGTGGCTGCACCTCCGGCGCAGGTTTCGCCGCATGAGCCCGCTGCCAGTCAGGCTGGTGGGCGCACACGGATCGAGAAGCGCAGGCGGTCCGGCAACAACGCGTGGCCTTGCCAATGCGCAATAAGAACAAATAACAAGGAGTTACCCTCATGAAACGTCGTGACATTCTCACCGCCGCTGGCGTGGGCCTGGCGGCTACCGCTCTGGCCGGTTGCAATGACAAGAGCGAAAAACCAGCCGCGGGCGAGAGCAAGCAGGCGAGCGAGCAGCAAACCTTCAATTGGAAAATGGTCACGTCCTGGCCGAAGAACTTCCCGGGCGTGGGCGTCGGTGCCGAGCGTTTCGCGCAGCTGGTCAACGAGATGAGCGGCGGCCGCCTGAAGGTCAAGGTCTATGCGGCGGGTGAGCTGGTTCCGGCGCTGGAAGTGTTCGATGCGGTGTCGCGCGGCACGGCGGAAATGGGCCACGGCGCGCCTTACTACTGGAAGGGCAAGGTTCCGGCGGCGCAATTCTTCTGCGCGCTGCCGTTCGGCCCGAACGCCCAGGAAATGAACGCCTGGCTGCACCGCGGCGGCGGCATGCAGCTGTGGGAAGAGGTCTACAAGCCGTTCGGCGTGCTGCCGATGGCCTGCGGTGCCACCGGCGTGCAGACCGCGGGTTGGTTCAACAAGGAAATCAACTCGGTCGACGACTTCAAGGGCCTGAAGATGCGCACCCCGAGCCTGGGTGGCGAAGTGCTGACCAAGATGGGCGGTACCGTGGTCAACATGCCGGCCGGCGAGATTTTCACCGCGCTGCAGACCGGTGCGATCGACGCCACCGAGTGGATCGGTCCGTACAACGACCTGGCGCTGGGCCTGCACAAGGCGTCCAAGTACTACTACACCCCGGGCTGGCAGGAGCCGAACGTCACCTTCGAACTGGACGTCAACCTCAAGGCCTGGGAAACCCTGCCAGACGACCTGAAGGCGATCGTTCGTGCCGCGGCACGCGACGTCAACGGCGACATGCTCGACGACTACAACGCCAAGAACATGGAAGCGCTGGAGCAGCTGCGCGAGCAGGGCGTGGAAGTCCGTCGTCTGCCGGACGAAGTGCTGGCTCGCCTGAAGGAAGTCGCCGCGGAAGTGGTCGATGCCTCCGCCAAGGCCGACCCGGTGGCCGCCAAGGTGTGGGAGCAGCAGAGCGCCTATCTCAAGCGGCTGTATGAGTACGCCGAGCTGAACGAGAAGGACATCTACAACATCCGCGGCTGATCACGGCGGATGCAAGAACGCCACCCTGGCAACAGGGTGGCGTTTTTTTTTTGGCGGGGCGGAACGTCGCCGTGTCGGTCAGCCTTCCAGCGTCGCGTTCAGGCTGATGCGTGCGTTGAGTACCTTGGACACCGGGCAGCCTTCCTTCGCCTGGTTGGCGATCTGCTGGAGCTGCGCATCGTCCGCACCCGGAATGCGGGCCTTGAGGGTCAGGTCGATCGCCGTGATGCTGAAGCCCTCGCCGTCCTTGTCCAGGGTCACCTCGGCGCGGGTCTCGATGCGCTCGGCGGTGAGGCCGGCCTGGCCGAGTATCATCGACAGGGCCATTGAGAAGCAGCCGGCATGGGCGGCACCGATCAGTTCTTCCGGATTGGTTCCGGGTGCGCCTTCGAAACGGGTGTTGAAGCCATAGGGGTTGTCCTTCAAGGCACCGCTTTCGGTGCTGATGGTGCCCTTTCCATCTTTCAGGCCGCCTTGCCAGACGGCGGAAGCGCTCTTCTTCATGTTCGGTCCTCGCGTGGGTGGGTGGATGGTCAGCGCACCGCTCAGCGAGGCTGTTCCGCCGCCAGAATCGCGCTGGCCAGCTCCATGTCGGTCGCCTGCAGCTGCGGCTGTTCGCTACGCAGTTGCTGCAGCATCGCTTCCAAATACGGACCACGGATCTCGCCATTGCTGGCAACGAAGGTGCCGGCATCCTCACGGGCCGGAATCACCAGCTTGTTGTCCTTGAACGTCAGGTAGGTGGACGCCGTGGTCGCGCCCGAGGACAGGATGTCACGTACCAGGCCATCGGCCATGGCACTGCCGAGCGGCGCCAGGGCCAGGGCGAATGCGGCGATAAATGTCTTGCGCATGAGCGGAAACCTCCTTGCTATCGTCCTCTGTTGAGAGTGCGAGCCGTTGCGCAGAGTTCCGGTTGCCGCTCAGACGCCCGTGTCGATGAGGCTGCGGATGCGCGCCGCGAGGATGTCGATGCTGAACGGCTTGGCGAGGATATCCATGCCGGGGCCGATGAAGTCGTTGCGCATTTCCTCGTCCGGCACGTAACCGGTGATGAACAGCACCTTCAGTTCCGGGCGATGCTGCCTGGCGCTTTCCACCAGCTGCCGACCGTTGAGCCCGGGCAGACCGAAGTCGCTGACCAGCAGATCGAGGCGCTGATCGCCGTGCAGGTAGGGCAGCGCACTGGTCGCATCGCAGGCTTCCAGCACCTGGTAGCCGAGCTCCTGCAGTACTTCCACCACCAGCATGCGTACCGCCGCTTCGTCCTCCACCACCAGTACGATCTCGCCACTTCTGGCACCTGGCATGTCGGTCGCTTGCGCCGGCCCGGGCTGGGCCTGGTCGTCGCTCAGATTGCGTGGCAGATACAGCGTGACCCGGGTGCCCTCGCCGAGGGCGCTGTCGATGCGTACATGGCCGCCGGTCTGCTTGGCGAAGCCGTAGACCATCGACAGGCCAAGGCCGGTGCCCTGGCCGATCGGCTTGGTGGTGAAGAACGGATCGAACGCCTTGGCGATGGTCTGCGCCGACATGCCGGCACCGTTGTCGGTGACGCAGAGCACGACGTAGTCGCCGGGCTCCGGCGCGTCGGGCTGGTGCTGCTCGATGCGCTGGTTTTCGGTGTGCACGCCGAGGCGGCCGCCGTTGGGCATGGCATCGCGGGCATTGATCACCAGATTGAGCAGGGCGTTCTCCAGCTGATGACCGTCGGTGTAGGCGAGCCAGGCATCGGCCTGCAGGTCCACTTCCAGTTGGATGTGCTCGCCCATGGTGCGGCGCAGCATGTCTTCCATCGACACCACCAGCATGTTCACGTCCACCGGTTTGGGGTCCAGCGACTGGCGCCGGGCAAAGGCCAGCAGGCGATGGGTCAGCGCCGCGGCGCGGTTGGCCGAGGTGGTGGCAGCGTCGATGTAGCGGTCCAGGTCGCCGGTGCTGCCGCTGGCAACGCGGCGCTGGATGAGGTCCAGCGAGCCGAGCACGCCGGTCAGCATGTTGTTGAAGTCATGGGCCAGGCCGCCGGTCAGCTGGCCGATGGCTTCCATCTTCTGCGCATGGCGCAGTGCTTCCTCGGCGCGTTCGCGTTCGGCCATCTCGATATGCAGGCGGCTGTTGATCGCCGCCAGCTCGCGGGTACGTTCGGCCACGCGCCGTTCCAGGCTTTCGTTGAGTTCGCGCAGGGCTTCTTCGGCGGCAACCTGGGCCGTCACGTCGGTGTTGGTTCCGAACCAGTGGGTAACCTGGCCGAAGTCGTCGCGAATGGGCAGCGCCCGGGAGAGGAACCAGCGGTACTTGCCGTCCTTGCCGCGCAACGGGAAGGTCTCCTCCCAGATGGAGCCGATGGCGAAGGCACGCTTCATCGAGGCGCTGACCCGCTCGTGATGATCGGGATGGTTGACCGCGCGCCAACCCAGCGCGCGCATGGCCTCGCTGGTGGTGCCGGTGTAGTCGTACCAGCGCTTGTTGTACCAGTAGATGCGCCCGGCGGGGTCGGCCATCCAGGCGAACTGGCTCATGTTGTCGGCCAGGGTGCGGAACTGCTCTTCGCTCTCGCGCAATGCGCGTTCGGCGCGCATGCGTTCGTCGGCGGTCCAGGCGCGGTCGGCCACTTCGCGGATGAAGGAAATGTCCTCGTCGAGCCAGGCGCGCGGCTGCTCCTCGAGCAGCATCATCACGGCGGAGATGCGGCCCTGCTCGAACAATGGCACGCAGACGATGCTGCGGATCAGGCTTTCGGCGAAATTTTCGGCGTGGCTGGCGGTGCGGGCGTCGTGCAGCACGTCCTCGATGACCACCAGCTCGTTTTCCTGCAGGTCGTAGAAGAAGTCCCCATAATCGGCGAAATAGACCATTTCATTGCTGCTGTCGGAACCGCCGTCGCTCCAGTAGCGCTCGATGGTGGCGCTCTGGCTGGAGGCGTCGACACTGGCGAACAGCACCCGCGATACGCCGATGGTCCGGCCGATCACGCTGACGGCGGCATGGGCGATGGTCTGGCTGTCGTGCTGTTCGCGCAGCAGGTCGCCCAGTTCGATCAGCGCCGTCTGCCGCTGTTCGGCCTGCTGACGATCCTTGATCTGCTCTTCGAGCATCTCGTTCATGCGCAACATGCGCTCGGCGGCGTTGCGTTCGGCAGTGATGTTGCGCGCCGTACCGAGGATGCGGACCTCGCCGCTGGGGTCGAGCAGCCGGCGGCCACGGTTGGCCAGCCAGACGAAGTCGTCGATGCGGGTGTCGTAGATTCGGTAGTCGAGCTGGAACTCGCCGTCGCCCTCACCGGCCAGGGTTTCACCCAGCGCCCGGATCAGCTTGCCGCGATCGTCCGGATGCACCCGTGCCAGCACCTCATGCACATCCAGCCCCGGCTGCTCGGGTGGTATGCCGGCCATCGCCTTGAGCTGGGCGTCCCAGTGCAGGGAATGCTGATGGTCGCGGTACTCCCACACGCCGATTGAGGCGATCTCGTTGGCCAGGCTGATGCGCTGTTCCGCCTCGCGCAACGCCTTGTTGGCGCGGATGCGCTCGGCACTGCTGCGCAGCCGTTCGAGGACTTCACGCACCAGGGGGACGTCATCGCCGGTCCAGGCTTGCGCCTGGCCTCGCATGAACAGCAACACCAGCGGCTGGGTGCCGATCGCCGGTAACTCGGCCATCAGCAGCCCCATGCTGGCCAGCCGCTCGTGCAGCCCAGGTTGCGACTCATCCCGGTCGAGTACGACCAGATGCTCGCGCCGCAGGCGCTCGGTCAGCGTCGCGCCGTCCGCCAGGGCGTGCCGGCCGAGCCGGCTCGGTGTGCCTGGGGCCAGCCATTGTTGCTGTACCACCAGTGCATCCTGTTCCAGGCAGGCCCAGGCGATGCAGTCGCTGCGTGTCAGACGTGCCAGGCGTTCATCCAGTACGCAGCAGAGGTCCACCTGTTCGCTGTTGGCCTGCAGGCAGTCGCTCAGTTCCAGCAGGAACGCCTGCAGGGCCTGGTGCTGGGTGCGCTCGCTGATGTCGCTGAAGGTGCAGATCGCCCCCTGCAGTTCGCCGTCACGGAAGATCGGTGCGACCCGGTATTCGACGGGCAGGCTGCTGCCATCGACGCGGAAGAACAGCTCGTGTTCCACATGCCGCGGCTGACCGGTGACCGCCGTATGCTGGATCGGACACTCCTGCACCGGATAGGGGCTGCCATCGGGGCGACTGTGGTGGATCACATGGTGCAGGTGCCTGCCCAGTACCTCTTCACGGCTGGCGAAGCCGAGAATCTTGAGAAAGGCGTCGTTGCACAGGGTAACGGCGCCGTTGCGGTCGATGGAGTAGAAGCCTTCGTTGGCCGAATCCAGCAGCAGGCGGGTAAAGGCCTCGCTCTCCAGTCGCTGCATTTCCGAACGCCGGCGGCTGTCGATGTCCTGGGCGACACAGACCCAGCGCAGCAGCTGTCCGTCGGCGTCGTAGGTAGGCGCCGCGTTGGCCTGGAACCAGCGCAGGTTGCCGTCGACATCGCGCAGCGGCAGCTCCAGCTTGAAGGGCAGCTCCCGGCGCAATGCGGCTTGCCACTGCTCGGCGACGCGCTGGCGATCGCTGGTTGACACAGCGGCCAGCCAGCCTTCGCCGGTGGAGCTCGCCTCGCCGAGCCCGGTGAACTCGCACCAGTAGCTGTTGCAAAAGGTGAGGCCACCCGCGGCATCGCATTGCCAGATGATCTGCGGGCTGAGGTCGACCAGGGCGCGGTAGCGCTCCTCGGTTTCGCGCGCCGCCGCCTGCTGCTGACGGGATCCGGTCAGGTCGCGCAGGATCTTGACGAAGCCCTGCGTCTGGCCGTCGTGCAGCAGTGGCGTGAGGATGCCGCTGGCCCAGAAGCGTGAGCCGTCCTTGCGCAGATGCCAGCGTTCGTCGTCGGCACGCCCCTGCTCCAGCGCCGTGCGCATTTCGGCCTGGGGGACCTGTGCGGTGCGATCGGCTTCGCTGAAGATGCACGCCACGTCACGGCCGATGGCTTCCTCCGACGACCAGCCCAGCAGCCGCTGCGCACCGCTGTTCCAGCTGGTGATGCGGCCCTGCAGGTCGGTGGCGAGAATGGCGTAATCCTGGGCGCTGTCGATGATCTGCCGGCTGCGTTCCTGCTCGCCGCGCAGTCTGCTGAGCTCCAGCAGGGCCATGACCTGGCGCGCCACCGCCAGCAGCTGAGTGCCCTGGCGCGGCGTGAGTTCGCGGGACTGGTGGTCAAAGACGCTCAAGGTGCCCAGTGGCAGCCCGTCACTGCTGCGCAGGATCACCGCGGCGTAGAAACCGGTGGTCTGGCCGTCGGCCAGCCGCGGCAGTTCGAACTGGGCGAGGGTATCGATATGGGGGAGAACCAGCGCGCCTTCCTGACGGATCGCCCAGGCCGACGGCGACCGTTCGCGCACGACAGCTTCGCGCTCCAGTGCGAACGCAGCCATGCAATGCTGGTACTGGTCGTCGACGAAATGAATCGCTGCCGCCGGACAGGCGCAGAGATCTGCAGCCATGGCGGCCAGCGCCTCGAGGTCCGTTATGCACAGAGCGTCGAGCGCGGTGTAGCGAGCCAATGCGATCAGCCGTTCAGCTTCATTCCAGGTCGCTGCGGGAGCGCAGTGTTCGGCGTTCAAAGTGTCCTGCTCGGCTATCCATGGCACTGAGTAATTCAGACGGTTTCGGTAGTTAAGCACCCGGCAGCGGCGGTCGTTGTCGAGTGGTCAGCAAAAGACTACGCCGAGGTCGCGAGGTTCAGACGGCGGGTAACAAAACTCCCGACGAACGGAGCACGTCGAAGCTACTCGAATCGCGCATTCAGCGGGCCGCGTCCAGGGCCCGCAGCAAGGCTGCATCGCGCTTGTAGATGTCGGGGCGGTAGCGGGGCAGGCCGCTGTCGTCGGCATCCGCCGTCCAGTAGGCCATCAGGATCGGTGTCTGCCGGGCGAGCCGGTATTCGTGGGTCTCTCCGCTTTGCAACAGCCTGGCGACGGTGTCCCGCTCGTCCGCCTCGAGCAGCAGATCGACCAGTTGCAGGGCGGATTCGACTCGTACGCAGCCGGAGCTGACTGCGCGGGCGGCACGTTCGAACAGCGGCTTGCTCGGCGTGTCGTGCAGGTACACCGAAAACGGATTGGCGAAGCGGATCGCCACCTGGCCGAGAGGGTTGGCCGGGCCGGCGTCCTGGCGCAGCAGGATGCCGCGCGGGTTGGCCCAGTCCACGGCGTAGGGGTCCACGGCATTGCCCTGGGCGTCGATCACGCGCATCTGGTGGCGCGCCAGGTAGGCGATGTCCTCGCGAATCAGCGGCAGCTTGTCTTGCTTGAGAATGGTTGGCGGCACGGTCCAGGTGGGGTTCAGGGTGAGGCGTGAGATCCGCGATTTCAGCGGCGGAGTCTGCCGCGCCTCGCGGCCGACCTGGGTGCGCGTCTGCCAGAACGGGCAGCTGTCGCGGAAATAGATCAGCCGTGCCCCGGCGATGTCCACCAGCAGCGATTGCGGCTCGAGGTCGCGGCTGATCCAGCGCAGGCGCTCGAGGTTGATGCGCAACTGATCGAGGCGGCTGGCCGGGCTGACATTGAGCGCCGCCAGGGTGGCGGCGCCGACGACACCATCGGCCTCCAGCCCGTGCTGCAGCTGGAAGCCACGTACGGCCTCGACCAGTTCGTCGTCGTAGCGCAGGTCCAGCGCGGGCGTGCTGCCGGCACCGGCGAGCAGCAGTTCGCGCAGCAGCGGGCTGCGCTCGTCACGCATTCCGGGGCGCAGCGTCGGGCCGCTCGGCAACGGGCGCCAGGCCGGCAGGGCTGCCTGGCGCTGCCTGGCATAGGCCGCACGCAGGTCGCGGTACAGGGCGTGCGGCGGGCGCGCGCGATCGAATGCGGCGGGCAGATCGGCTAGGCCCTGCACGGCGATCTGCAGAAGCCGCTGGCGATCATCCGCCTCCGGCGCATCCGGGCTGCGCCAGATGGGTTCGATGTCCGCCTGTCGCAGCCGTCCGCGGGCCAGGTGGTGCAGCGCTTGGAGGTAGGCCTGGCTGGCAAGCAGGTCGTCGCATTCGGGCCGGCGTGGGGAAGACGCGACCGGGTAGAGCTGCTCGCGTATCCGCTCCGGCTGGTAGTAGGCAGGGTCCAGGCCATCGTCGGCCAGCTGTGCGAGCTGCTGCAGCAGGCCTTCGAGCAGGGAGCGGGAGGTCCAGGCGGGCTGGAACTGGCGGGCCTGGTAGAACGCGTTCAGGTGTTCGCTAATCGCGGACCTGACCGGCAGCTGCGGGCAGCTCTGCGGCAGGTCTTCCAGCACGCTTTGCAATGCCGCCTGCTGGGCGGAGGCAGACGTGGCGAGGGCCAGGCCGGAGGCGAGGCATAGCCAGATGGCCAGACGGGATGCACATTTTCTGAACAACGTTTCGCTCCAGACCGCTGCGGTGGCTGCTAGACTGCGCCGCTATAGGGCTGCGGCTCCGGCATCGGCCGGTGACCGTTCGGACCATAAGAACATATCGTGCCGGGCATGTGGGCTTCACTCGTCCCGCCCGGCTTCGTCACGCTGCTGCATTGAGTAGCGAGTATAAGGCGCCGACCAGACAGGAAGTCGTCAGGTCGTGCCCGTGGGGTTGCTTGTGATGATTTCAGTGCTTCGACGTGCCTGCCTGGCGGCGGGCCTTCTCGTCTTCGCCGCGCCGCTCTGGGCGGCCACCGCCACCTATCAGCCGATGGTCGACAGCCTGGCGCGGCTGGCGCCCAAGCTGGACCGGCAGGTCCTGACCCACGCGGTCGCAGCGATGCAGTGCGCGGTCAACAACGGCGCCGGAGCCGCGCAGCGTCTGGCGGTGATCGATTATTCACTGCCTTCCAGCGAGAAACGCCTGTGGATCTTCGACCTGGAGAGGGAGCAGCTGTTGCTCGAGGACCTGGTCGCTCACGGGCAGAAATCCGGCGATAACCACGCCACGCGTTTCTCCAATGCGGTGGGCAGCCACCAGTCCAGCATCGGCCTGTTCCGCACTGCCGAAAGCTACAGCGGCAAGCACGGCTACTCGCTGCGCATGGACGGGCTGGAGCCGGGCATCAACGACCGCGCCCGTGAGCGCGCCATCGTCATTCACCCTGCCGACTACGTGAACCCCTCCTGGATCGCTACCCAAGGCCGCATCGGCCGCAGCCAGGGCTGTCCGGCGGTTCGACCCGAGGTGGCACGGATGGTGGTCGACAGCCTCAAGGGTGGCCAGTTCATGTTCTCCTGGTACCCGGACCAGCAGTGGTTGCAGTCCTCGGCCTACCTCAACTGCAAGCCCAATCAGGTGGCGAGCATCCTCGCGGCGCGATCGGACGGCTGAATCGTCGTTCCGCATGCAGGCAGGCGCCTCAGATCGTTCGGTGCTGCGCTGAGCGGTTCGCGGCCGAGGCCGCTCTTGCAGCGCCCGCTTGAATGGGCTACTTCTGCTCGCTCTGCGGCGTCACCCGCAACACTTCCTCGACGGTAGTCAGGCCGGCAGCGATCTTCTGCGCGCCGGACAGGCGCAGGCTGCGCATACCGTCCTTGAACGCCTGGCGACGCAGGGCGACGATGTCGGTATCGGCGGTGATCAGCGGCTTGATCGCGTCGTTGAGTAGCATGATCTCGTAGACGCCGGCGCGCCCGCGATAACCGGTGTCCCGGCATTCCAGGCAGCCGACCGCCCGTTGCGCGGTGGTCGGTAGCGGGGCGTTCCAGGGTTTAGTCAATGCACTCCAGTCGTCTGCATCCAGCTGCATCGGCGCCTTGCAGTGCGGGCACAGCGTGCGCACCAGGCGCTGCGCCATGACGCCGAGCAGGGTGGCCTTGAGCAGGTAGTGCGGCACGCCCAGCTCCAGCAGGCGGGTGATGGCACTGGGCGCGTCGTTGGTATGCAGCGTGGAGAGCACCAGGTGGCCGGTCAGCGCGGCCTGGATGGCCATCTCCGCGGTTTCCAGGTCGCGAATCTCGCCGACCATGATGATGTCCGGGTCCTGACGCATCAGCGCGCGCACGCCGCTGGCGAAGGTCAGGTCGATGTTGTGCTGCACCTGCATCTGGTTGAAGGCGCCTTCGATCATCTCGATCGGGTCCTCGATGGTGCAGACGTTCACCTCCGGCGTCGCCAGCTGCTTGAGCGTGGTGTAGAGGGTGGTGGTCTTGCCCGAACCGGTCGGCCCGGTGACCAGGATGATGCCGTTGGGCTGGCTGGTCATGCTTTGCCAGCGACGCAGATCATCGGCGGAAAAGCCCAGCTGGTCGAAGCCCTTGAGCAGCACCTCGGGGTCGAAGATGCGCATCACCATCTTCTCGCCGAAGGCGGTCGGCAGTGTCGACAGGCGCAGCTCCACCTCGCCGCCATCCGGCGTCTTGGTCTTGACCCGGCCATCCTGCGGCTTGCGCTTCTCGGCCACGTTCATGCGGCCGAGGGATTTCAGCCGGCTGACCACCGCCATCGTTACCTGAGGCGGGAACTGATAGACGTTGTGCAGCACGCCATCGATGCGAAAGCGCACGGTGCCCTGCTCGCGGCGCGGTTCGATGTGGATGTCGCTGGCGCGCTGCTGGAAGGCGTACTGGAACAGCCAGTCGACGATATTGACGATGTGCGAGTCGTTGGCGTCCGGCTCCTGATCGCTGGCGCCGAGGTTGAGCAGCTGCTCGAAGTTGCCGACGCCGCTGATCTTCTGATCCGTGCTGCTGGCACCGCTGACCGACTTGGCCAGGCGGTAGAACTCGACGGTGAAGCGTTGAATGTCCGTCGGGTTGGCCACCACACGCTTGATCGGCCGCTTGAGCACGTGGGTCAGGTTGGCTTCCCAACCGTGCACGAAAGGCTGGCTGCTGGCGATGGTCACGGCGCTGGCATCCACCGCCACGGCCAGAATGCTGTGGCGCTGGGCGAAGGCGTAGGACATCAGTGGAGTGACGGCGGCGACGTCGATCTTCAGCGGATCGATGCGCAGGTAAGGCTGGCCGGCACGTTCGGCCAGCCAGACGGTGAGGGTTTCCAGATCGAGCTTCTTGCTCGGCCGCTGCAGGTCGTCAAGCTGCTGGGCGGCGAGGAATTCCAGCGGATGCTGCTGGTTGGCCACCGCGCTGCGGCGTACCGTCAGGCACTGCTCGGCGCTGTCCTGCGCGACCCGCCCCTGGGCAACCAGCTCGCGCAACAGGTCGGCAAGATCGAGAGGGCGGTCCTGGGTGGGCGAGTTCAGCACGGACATGGTGTTCCTTCGACGTGGCGCGCAAAAATCCAAGCTTGCCGTTAAACACCCGGCGTTGTCTGCCGTCGGGGTTCAACTTTGCGCAGCGTTATGCCGTTATTTTTCCAGCAGCTTCCAGGCCTTGAGCGTCCATACCCGATGGGCCTGCTCGACGCGTTGCTCGCGCGCTGCTTCGTCCAGCGGCTGACGGGCCATTTCGTGGAGCTTGGCCAGTTCGCCGTAGAGACGGTCGGTTTCCGGCAGCTCCAGCACGCCGCGCGCCAGGTGCAGCCATACCAGCATGCGCTCCATGCGTGGGCTCTGCTCGGCCAGGTCTTCCGGCTGCTGCTGGTAGCGCGGTAACTGCAGAGCCTTGGCTTCTTCGGCCAGCAGGTGCGGCAGCCATTTGCCCAGCTCGGCGGCACCCTGGCGATCGCCACGGGCGTTGCGGCCTTGGGTCCAGCTGCGTTGCAGCAGCCAGAGGGACGCCTTGAGCGACAGCAGGCCCCAGCGGGTCTGACCCAGTTCCTCGGTGAACTGCGTCGGTGCGGCCTTGCGCACCCCCTCATCGTCCTGACCGGCTTCGACTCGCGGACGCCAGTCCTGGATCAGCATATCGAGCAGTTCGCGCAGCTCTCGGCTGCTGGCACGTGGGGCGGCCTGGCCGAGGCTGCCGAGCAGGGCGCGCAGTTCGACGAGCTGCTGCAGCCATTCGCCCAGCAGCTTCCAGCGGCCATTGAAGCGGTACTGCTCGGCCAGTCGCTGGCTATTGCCGAGCAGCTGCCAGCCAAGCGCGACGACGGCATCGTCCAGCGGCATGCTCGCCACCAGTTCGGGTACGGGCAGCTGCAGGCTGTAGCCATCGGCGTCATACAGGCGGTAGCCGCGTTCGGCCTTGCTGATGTCGCAGGGCATCAGCGGCAGGTCGGCGGCCAGTTCGGCGGCCAGTTCCAGCAGCGCTTCGGGCTCGCCCTGGCGCAGTTCCAGCTCCAGCTCGCAGATCTCCTCGGACTGCTTGCCGGCCTTGACCTGGCCCAGGTCCAGTGCGGCTTCGATGACGACCCTGGTCTTTCCGCGGCCCCAGGCGATCTCGGCCTTCTCGCGGACGAAATCGGTGGTGAAGATCGGTTTCAGGGTCTTCTTGTCCAGGTCGGCGAGGCTGGCCGGCCAGCAGTCATCGCCGAGCTTCTTGATGTCCAGCTTGGCCTTGTCCAGGTACCAGTCCCACTCGTTGCGTTCGGACAGGCCGGCGACGCTCTGGCCGCGGCTTTTCAGGGTCTGGATGAACTGCTCGCCGTCGCGCCGCAGGCGCAACGCCACGCGGGCATGAGCCAGATCGCGCTCGGCGGTGTCGTAATACTGGTTGAACAGCTCATGGCGCGACCAGCCGCTCTTGTTGCGCTTCTTCAGCAGCGGATGTTCGCGCAGGGCGAGCAGGGTCTCGCGGCTGGCGCGTAGCTTGATTTCGGTTTCTTTCTGCATGGTGCCGACTGGGTGCCTATGATGTGTTGATGTTGCAGCCTGATGACGCACGGTAGCAGGCGTGATGGCCTGTCCGTATACTTGCCGCCTCTTTCAAGCCGGGGCCATACCCTATGCCAGTCAATCCTTTCGTCAGCTTGTTCGGACGTTCGCCAATCGGCCCGATGCAGCAGCATATGGCCAAGTCGCATGAATGTGCAGCGAACCTGGTGCCGCTGTTCCAGGCGGTAATGGCCGAGGACTGGGAAAAGGTCGAGCAGATCCAGCAGCAGATGGCGCAGCTGGAGAACGAGGCCGACAAACTGAAGAAGAGCGTACGCCAGCACCTGCCCAAGAGCCTGTTCCTGCCGGTGCCGCGCTCCGATCTGCTTGATCTGCTGAGTGTACAGGACAAGATCGCCAACCGCGCCAAGGACATCGCCGGCCTGATGCTGGGTCGCTGCATGACGATCCCGCAGCCGCTGCAGCCGCAGATGCTGGCCTATGTACAACGCACCGTCGACGCCAGCGCTCAGGCGCTCAAGGCGCTCAAGGAACTGGATTCGTTGCTGGAAACCGGTTTCAGTGGCCGCGAAGCCACACTCGTCGAAAAGATGGTCGAGGAGCTCGAGGAGATCGAGCGCGAAACCGACCGCATGCAGATCACGGTACGCCGTGCGCTGTTCAATCTGGAAAAGGACCTGCCAGCAGTCGACGTGATCTTTCTCTACAAGATCATCGAATGGATCGGTGATGTAGCCGACCGCGCCGAGCGCGTCGGCAACCGTCTGGAACAATTGCTGGCGCGCTGAGGCGCCAGCGTCCTTTCTGGGTTCAACAGGTAGTTTTCCTTATGTCTCTTATTGCGGATTACGGCTTCGTACTCCTGATTCTCGCCTGCGCATTCGGTTTCTTCATGGCCTGGGGTGTCGGTGCCAACGACGTCGCCAACGCCATGGGCACTTCGGTGGGTTCCCGTGCGTTGACCATCAAGCAGGCGATCATCGTGGCGATGATCTTCGAGTTCTGCGGCGCCTACCTGGCCGGTGGCGAGGTTACCGAGACGATCAAGAACGGCATCGTCGATGCCGAGGTCATCTCGCCCGATCTGATGGTGCTGGGCATGATGTCGGCGCTGCTGGCGGCTGGTACCTGGCTGATGATCGCGACGATGAAGGGCTGGCCGGTTTCCACGACGCATTCGATCATCGGCGCCGTCATCGGCTTCGCTGCTGTCGGCGTATCCACCGATGCGGTGCACTGGGAGGCTATCGGGCCGATCGTCGCCAGCTGGGTGGTCACGCCAATGCTTTCGGGGGTCGTCGCCTTCGGCCTGTTCATGAGCGTGCAGAAACTGATCATCAACACCGATCATCCCTTCGAAAACGCCAAACGCTTCGTCCCGCTGTACATGTTTCTCACCGGTTTCATGGTCGCCCTGATGACGGTGACCAAAGGTCTCAAGCATGTCGGTCTGCACCTGAGCAGCCAGCAGGGCGTGGTCATCGCCTTCGGCATCGGCCTGCTGGTAGCTCTGCTCGGCGTGGCACTGCTCAGCCGTATCAAGCTGGACGTGGAGGCGGACAAGACCTTCCACTTCGCCAGCGTGGAGAAGGTCTTCGCCGTGCTGATGATCTTCACCGCGTGTTCGATGGCCTTCGCCCATGGTGCCAACGACGTCGCCAACGCCGTCGGCCCGCTGGCCGCCATCGTCGGTGTGATCGAATCCGGTGGTGCTGCCGACATCGCCGCCAAGTCCGCAGTGCCGGGCTGGGTGCTGCTGCTGGGCGCGCTCGGTATCGTCATCGGTCTGGCCACCTACGGCTACAAGGTGATCGCCACCATCGGCAAGGAAATCACCGAGCTGACCCCGAGCCGTGGCTTCGCCGCCGAACTGGCCACCGCGACCACCGTGGTCGGCGCCTCGGCCATCGGCCTGCCGGTTTCCACCACCCATACGCTGGTGGGTGCCGTGCTTGGCATTGGTATCGCCCGCGGTATCGGTGCGCTGAACCTGGGCGTGGTCGGTTCGATCTTCATGTCCTGGCTGATCACCCTGCCGGCCGGCGCCTTCCTCGCGATCGTCTTTTTCACCGTGCTCAAGTTCATCTTTACCTGAGTCGAGCCGACGCGATCGACGCCCCGCCTCGGCGGGGCGTTTTCGTTTGCGGGTCCCGCCGTCGCGCGTTTCGTGCTTCACTGCACCTTCGTTCCGATCGCATCACGGGAGGTCACCGGTGCCCATTCCTTCGCTCAAGGAGCAGTTCGCCGCGCTCATTGCCGCGCCCTCCGTCAGTTGCACGCAGCCTGGCTGGGATCAGAGCAACCGTCCGGTGATCGAGCTGCTGGCCGCCTGGCTCGGCGAGCTGGGCTTCGCCTGCGAGACGCCGGAGGTCGCGCCCGGCAAATTCAATCTGCTGGCCAGCTACGGCAGCGGTCCCGGTGGCCTGGTGCTGGCCGGACACAGCGACACCGTGCCGTTCGATGGTGAACTGTGGACGGCCGATCCGCTGCGCCTTCGCGAGGCCGATGATTGCTGGTACGGGCTCGGCAGTTGCGACATGAAGGGCTTCTTTGCGCTGGTCATCGAGGCGGTGCGGCCTTTGCTGGAGCAGCCATTTCGTCGTCCGCTGCTGATCCTTGCCACCTGCGACGAAGAAAGCTCCATGTCCGGTGCCCGCGCCCTGGCCGCAGCCGGCCAGCCGCTCGGCCGCGCAGCGCTGATCGGCGAACCCACGGGGCTGCGGCCGGTGCGTCTGCACAAGGGCATCATGATGGAGCGCATCGACATCCTCGGGCAGAGCGGACATTCTTCCAACCCCGCCTATGGCCACAGCGCGCTGGAAGCCATGCACGGCGTGATCGGCGAGATGATGACGCTGCGTCGGCAGTGGCAGGCCGAGTACGACAATCCGCTGTTCGACGTGCCCAAGCCGACCCTCAACTTCGGCTGCATCCACGGCGGCGACAACCCCAACCGCATCTGCGGGCAATGCGCGCTGGAGTTCGACCTGCGCCCGCTGCCGGGCATGGACCCGCAGCAGCTGCGCGGGATTATTCGCCAGCGCCTGCAGCCGCTGGCCGAGCAGCACCAGGTGAAGATCGACCTGGCGCCGCTGTTTCCGGCGGTGCCGCCCTTCGAACAGCCGGCCGAAAGCGAGCTGGTGCGCCTGGCCGAGCGCCTCACTGGGCACCGTGCCGAGGCGGTGGCGTTTGCCACCGAAGCGCCTTATCTTCAGCAGCTCGGCTGCGAGACCCTGGTGCTCGGCCCCGGCGACATCGCCTGCGCGCACCAGCCCGACGAGTACCTGCAGCTCGAGCGCATCGAACCGACCGTGCAGCTGCTGCGTCGGATGATTGAGCACTACTGCCTGCAACCCCAGGCCTGACCGGCCGCCCACCCGACGAACAAGACCTGCCACAAAGGCTTTTCCATGCACGACTACGTCACCTGGCTCCGCGATTCCTCGCCCTACATCAACTCGCACCGTGATCGCACCTTCGTCGTCATGCTGCCAGGCGACGGCGTGGAGCATGCCAACTTCGCCAATATCGTCCACGACCTGGTGCTGCTGCACAGCCTTGGCGTGCGTCTGGTGCTGGTGTTCGGTTCGCGCCCGCAGATCGAGGCGCGGCTGGCGGCGCGCGGTATCACGCCGCGCTTCCACCGCGACCTGCGCATCACCGACGGTCCGACCATGGAATGCGTGATCGATGCCGTCGGCCAGCTGCGCATCGCCCTGGAGGCGCGGCTTTCCATGGACAAGGCCGCTTCGCCCATGCAGGGTGCACGCCTGCGGGTGGCCAGCGGCAACTTCGTCACCGCGCGACCGATCGGCGTGCTCGATGGCGTTGACCTGCACCACACCGGCGAGGTGCGGCGCATCGATCGCAAGGGCATCGGTCGACTGCTGGACGAGCGCACCATCGTGCTGCTCTCGCCGCTGGGCTACTCCCCCACGGGAGAGATCTTCAACCTGGCCTGCGAGGACGTCGCCACCCGCGCCGCCATCGATCTGCAGGCCGACAAACTGGTGCTCTACGGCGCCGAGACCGGCCTGCTCGACGAAAGCGGCAAGCTGGTGCGTGAGCTGCGTCCGCAGCAGATCCCGGCCTATGTCGAGCGCCTCGGCAGCCAGTACCAGGCCGAGCTGCTGGATGCGGCGGCGCAGGCCTGCCGCGGCGGCGTGCGGCGTAGCCACGTGGTCAGCTATGTCGACGACGGAGCGCTGCTCAACGAACTGTTCACCCGTGACGGTGCGGGCACGCTGGTGACCCAGGAGCAGTTCGAGCAACTGCGCGAGGCGACCATCGAGGATGTCGGCGGGCTGATCGATCTGATCACCCCGTTGGAAGAGCAGGGCATTCTGGTGCGGCGCTCACGCGAGGTGCTGGAACGCGAGGTCGAGCAGTTCAGCATCGTCGAGCGCGACGGGTTGATCATCGCCTGCGCAGCGCTCTATCCGATCGCCGACTCGGATGCCGGCGAGCTGGCCTGCCTGGCGGTCAATCCGGAATACCGTCATGGCGGGCGCGGCGACGAGTTGCTCGAACGCATCGAGGAACGTGCCCGGGCGCTGGGGCTGAAGAAGCTGATCGTGCTCACCACGCGTACCGCGCACTGGTTCCAGGAGCGCGGCTTCGAGCCCATCAGCGTCGATCGTCTGCCGGCCGCGCGGGCCTCGCTGTACAACTTCCAGCGGAATTCGAAGATCTTCGAAAAGCCGCTCTGAAGCCGGCTGGCGGGCGTTGCGCCCGCCGGCCGGTTAGAGCGTCAGGCTGCGCTGGTAATCGGCGACGAAGCTGTCGAAGTCCGGCTCGTCCGCAGCTTCCATTGCCGCCTGGCGCTCCAGCGACTGCCGCGCCGCCGTTTCGAACTGCTGCAGTTCATTGGCGCTTGGCGCCTGGCTGCGGAAGTAGTCGGCGTGGGCAAGCGTCTGGCGCATGGCGAACTGGCTGAAACTCTCGCCGTTCGTGCGCAACTGCTCGAGCACGCGCGCCGAGGGCGTCAGGCTGCTGTCGGCGACCTTGGCGCGCTGTTCGGCCAGTGCTTCGGCATGCCGGCTGTCGCCATGGCTGCGGTCGAGCAGGGCGGCGACTTCGGCGATCTCGTCGAGCAGCTGGCCGGCCCACTCGCCGAGCGGGACGGCCTCGCCGCAGTGCTGCAGCTGCAACCCGGGGCGTCGGCCCTCCTTGACCACCTTGAGGAAGTTGTCGGTGGCCGCGCCGCACTCGCCATCGGCCAGGCAAGGGCTGTCGGCCAGCGCGCAGAACAGAAGGAAGGCGTCGAGGAAGCGTGCTTCGTTGAGGTCGATGCCCAGCGGCAGGAACGGGTTGATATCGAGGCAGCGCACTTCGATGTATTGGATGCCGCGGGCGCGCAGGGCCTGCAGCGGGCGTTCGCCGGTGGCGGTGACGCGCTTGGGGCGAATGTTCGAGTAGTACTCGTTCTCGATCTGCAGCACGTTGGTGTTGAGCTGCTGCCAGTTGCCGGCGGCGTCCTTGATGCCCATTGCCTCGTAGGGTGCATACGGCGTGGAAACTGCGCGGTAGAGGCTTTCGGTATAACTCGACAGGTCGTCGTAGCAGGGCGTGAGGCCGGCCTGGGCATTGTTCTGGTAGCCCAGGTCGCTCATGCGCAGGCTGGTGGCGTAGGGCAGGTACAGGGTGTCGGCGTCGAGCGCTTCGAGCTGATGCGGGCGCCCGCGCAGGAAGCCGGCGTCCAGTGCCGGCGAGGCGCCGAACAGGTACATCAGCAGCCAGCTGTAGCGGCGGAAGTTGCGGATCAGCCCGATGTAGCGCGCGGAGCGGTAGTCCCGCTCGGAGCGGGTATCGCCATCATCGGCCTGCAGCACCGGCCACAGCGCCTCCGGCAGCGAGAAGTTGTAGTGGATGCCGGCGATGCACTGCATGGTCTTGCCGTAGCGCAGCGCCAGGCCCTGGCGATAGACATGCTTGAGCCGCCCGATGTTGGAGCTGCCGTATTCGGCGATGGGGATGTCCGCTTCGCTCGGCAGCGGACAGGGCATCGACGGACTCCACAGGTATTCATCACCCAGCTTGGCGTAGGTGAAGCGATGGATCGCTTCAAGCTCGGCCAGGGTATTGCGAGGGTCCTGGTCGGTGCCGGTGATGAACTCCAGCAGCGCCTCGGAATAATCGGTGGTGATCTGCGGGTGGGTCAGCGCCGAGCCCAGCGCGATGGGGTGCGGCGTCATGGCCAGATGGCCGTGGGCATCGACGCGCAGGCATTCGCGCTCGATTCCGTGCAGGCATTGGTTGAGCAGCGGCAGGTGTGGAGCCTTGGCCAGCAATGCCAGGCGGTGGGTGAGAAGAGCGCTCAACTTGTGGATTCCTTCACGCGACAGTCGCCCCAATATGGGGATGGAAACGCCGCTTCACAAGAGGCAGCGTTGCTTCGACCACAGGCCAGGCGTGCCGACTCCGCGAGCGGCTGGTGGCACAGGCCGCTAGAGGCAGGCGAAGGTCGCCTGGGCCTTGGCGATCAGCTTGTCGCCCTGATGGACCTCGGCTTCGAGCACCTGGGTCCGCCGGCCACCGTGCACCACCCAGGCGCGACAACGCAGCTCGCCATCGGTCACCGGGCGGATGTAGTTGACCTTGCATTCGAGCGTGACGCTGTTCGGCGAGCCATCGCCCAGGCTGTGGCTGGCCTGGCCCATGGCGGTGTCGATCAGCGAAAACAGCGCGCCGCCATGCAGCTTGCCGTGCAGGTTGCGCAGGCCGTCGTGCATGGACAGGCCGAGCACGGCCTCGCCGTTGCCGACCTGGTGAATCTCCAGGCCGAGCAGACGGCCGAAGGCGCTGGAGCTGCCCACCGCCTCGACTTGAATGCTCATGCTTATTTCCTCAGCTGCTTGGCGTTGGCGAACAACGCCGCCATGGCGGCATTGGCCGGCGCCGGCTTGTCCTCCCTGGCGTGGCGCTCGCTACGCGGCGCATTGCCTCGTGGCTTGCCACCGCTGCGCTGCGGGCCGTCGGTCTTGGCACCGGGCGTGTCGCTCATGCGCATGGACAGGCCGACGCGGTTGCGTGGGATGTCCACTTCCATGACCTTGACCTTGACGATGTCGCCGGCCTTGACCACCTCGTAGGGATCCTTGACGAACTTCTCCGAGAGCGCGCTGATGTGCACCAGGCCATCCTGGTGCACGCCGATGTCGACGAAGGCGCCGAAGTTGGTGACGTTGGTCACCACGCCTTCGAGCACCATGCCCGGCTCCAGATCGCTGAGCTTCTCCACGCCGTCCTGGAACTCGGCGGTCTTGAACTCCGGACGCGGGTCGCGGCCGGGCTTGTCCAGCTCGCCGAGAATGTCGGTGACGGTGGGCAGGCCGAAGGTCTCGTCGGTGAACTGCTTGGGGTCCAGGCGCTTGAGGAAGGCCGAGTCGCCGATCAGCGAGCGGATGTCGCGGCCGGTGTCCTGGGCGATGCGTTGCACCAGCGGATAGGTTTCCGGGTGTACGGCGGAGGCGTCCAGCGGGTTGTCGCCGTTCATCACGCGGAGAAAGCCGGCGGCCTGTTCGAAGGTCTTCTCGCCCAGGCGCGGGACCTTTTTCAGCTCGCTGCGGGACTTGAACGCACCATTGGCATCGCGGAACTGCACGATGTTCTGCGCCAGCGTCGCGTTGAGGCCGGAGATGCGGGCCAGCAGCGCGGCGGAAGCGGTGTTGACGTCGACGCCGACGGCATTCACGCAGTCCTCGACCACGGCATCCAGCGAACGCGCCAGCTTGAGCTGGGACACGTCGTGCTGGTACTGGCCGACGCCGATGGACTTCGGGTCGATCTTCACCAGCTCGGCCAGCGGGTCCTGCAGGCGGCGGGCGATGGAGACGGCACCGCGCAGGGAGACGTCCAGATCCGGGAATTCGCGGGCGGCGAGCTCCGAGGCCGAATACACCGAGGCGCCGGCTTCGCTGACCATGATCTTGGTGAGCTTCAGACCCGGTACCTTCTTGATCAGCTCGCCCGCCAGCTTGTCGGTCTCGCGGCTGGCAGTACCGTTGCCGATGGCGATCAGGTCGACGGCATGCTTGGCGCACAGCTTGGCGAGGATCGCCAGAGTGCCGTCCCAGTCGTTGCGCGGGGCGTGCGGGTAGACGGTGGCGGTTTCCAGCAGCTTGCCGGTGGCGTCGACCACTGCGACCTTGCAGCCGGTGCGCAGGCCGGGGTCCAGCGCCAGGGTCGCGCGCGGGCCGGCGGGCGCAGCCAGCAGCAGGTCATGCAGGTTACGGGCGAACACCGAGATCGCCTCGTCTTCGGCCTTGTCGCGCAGCTCGCCGAGCAGGTCGGTTTCCAGGCTGGTGTAGAGCTTGACCTTCCAAGTCCAGCGCACCACCTCGGCCAGCCACTTGTCGGCGGCGCGGCCGCGGTTGGCGATGCCGAAGCGCTCGCCGATCATGCCTTCGCCCGGGTGCATGCTGCCCGGGGTCTCGTCGCCGACCTTGAGGCTGACGCTGAGGATGCCCTCGTTGCGTCCGCGGAAGATCGCCAGTGCCCGGTGCGAGGGCGTGTTCTTCAGCACCTCGTCATGTTCGAAGTAGTCGCTGAACTTGGCGCCTTCGGTTTCCTTGCCTGGTACGACGCGGGCACTGAGGGTGGCGTTGTGCTTGAGGAAGTCCCGCAGCTTGGCCAGCAGGTCGGCGTCCTCGGCGAAGCGCTCCATGAGGATGTACTTGGCGCCTTCGAGCACGGCCTTCACATCGGCGAAGCCCTTCTCAGCGTCGATAAAACGGGTGGCTTCGCTTTCAGGATTCAACTCGGGATTGCCGAACAACGCATCGGCCAGCTCGCCGAGACCGGCTTCCAGGGCGATCTGGCCCTTGGTGCGGCGCTTCTGCTTGTAGGGCAGGTAGAGGTCTTCGAGGCGGGTCTTGGTGTCGGCGAGGTCGATCTCGCGCTTGAGCTCGGGGGTCAGCTTGCCCTGTTCCTCGATGCTGGCGAGGATCGAGACGCGTCGCTCGTCCAGCTCGCGCAAGTAGCGCAGGCGCTCTTCCAGGTTACGCAGCTGGGTATCGTCGAGGCTGCCGGTGACTTCCTTGCGATAGCGGGCGATGAAGGGGACGGTGGAGCCTTCGTCGAGCAGCGCCACGGCGGCGGCGACCTGTTGCGGGCGTACGCCCAGCTCGTTGGCGATACGGGAATTGATGCTGTCCATGTGGTGTCCTGCGGGCGGAATGACGGCCGGCCGGCCAGAAAAGCGGGCAAGTATAACTGCGCCCGCTTGAACTGGGTCGGTCAGGACGACCGCTTCGTCAGCGGAAATCCGCGTATGGCGTCAGAGGCTCGACCGGCAGAGGTAGGTTTCCACGCCAGGGCATCAGGTTGTAGCGCAGGTAGAGCAGCGCGCGGCTGGGTGCGTAATCGTCGCTGTGCAGCAGGCTGACGCCGCCGCCCAGGACGAAATGATCGCTCAGGCGCCGTTCGAACAAGCCCTGCAGACGATAGCTGATGCCGCGATTGGTGGAGCCTTTGCTTTCACCATTTGCTGCGGCAGCTGCTCTCTGCTCGGTGCTCAACAGCGAACGCAGCGGATAGTCAGGGCTGCCATCGCTCTGCGATACCGACCAGCCGACGCTGCTTTCCAGCAGCACGGACCAGTCTTCGTTACGCCAGGCGTAGCTCACCGGCACGCTGATGGAGTTGTAGTTCTGCGGGCTCCAGTAGCCGCCCTGGCCCAGGGTGTAGCCGCTCAGGTCCTTGTCGTAGCCGAAATGGATGAACGTCAGGCCGGTACGCACGCGCTCGCTGGGGCTGTCGACCAGCTTGTAGTAGTAGCCGGTCATTGCCGTGGTGCGATTGTTGCGCGCGACGTTGTCGCCAAGCAGCCAGTGATAGCCCAGCGAGGCCCATACGCCATGTGCGCCGCCCTGGTCCCAGCTCAAGCCAAGGCTGCTGCCGTTCGCGGTCACGGCGCCCCACTGCTCGCCTGTCACCGGATCGCGACTGCCGCCATAGGACAGCAGGGAGTTGCTCATCGGTCGGCGCGACGCAGTGAGCGACAGGCCGAAGGGCCCGGCGTCGCCGCGGCCGGTGATACCGCCATAGACATTATTGATCTCGAACCCCTGGGTCAGGCCCAGATCGGCTTCCCAGCGCTCGTCGCGCCAACCGCCGGCCAGCAGCGCCGCCTCGGCCTGCTGGCTTTTGCCATCGCAGGGTGACGCTTCGGTTGTTTCCAAGGCGCAGGTACCGAAGGTGGGACGGCTCGGTTCCGTAGGTGTACTTCGATCTACCTCCAGCTTGCCGGCATCCAGCGCCAGCCGCTCGGCGCGGACAAAGCTGCGCCCATTGGCTGCCGGCCATTCCACGTGCAGCAGCGTCGTGTCGGTCAGCAGTTCGGAGATGCCCGGGGTGCCGTCGTCGTTGCGCCAGCCGTGGTCATGCAGCAGCGTCACGGTGACATCCTGCTGCTGGTGCAGGTTCGCCACATCGCTGCGCAGGCTGCGGATCAGCCAGTCGTCCGTCTCGTTCTCACGGGTAGCCTGGGTCAGATCGGCGTCGCTCGCGCCTTCCGGCACCAGTTCGGCATCGACCATGGCCTTGCGGTAGTAAGCCATCGCACGGTCCGGCTCGGTCCTGGCCAGCAGGCGTGCCGTATCGCGGCGCAGCAGCGGGTCCGGCGCCTCGACCTGAGCCTCCAGCTGCTCGAGCATCTGCCGGGCCTTTGCCACTTCGCCGACCGCCGCCCAGCTGTTGGCCAGGCGCCGAATGGCGTTCGACTCATCGTTGCTGAACTGTGGCGGTGCGTCATGCAGGGCCTGGCTGGCTTCGTTCACCTGTCCCGCGGCGAGCAGCAGCTCGATCTGGGCGAGTCGTGCCGCGGCGTGTTCCGGATCGATGCGCAGCGCGCGTGCCAGATAGGACTGTGCTGCGGCTGGCTCGCCGCGCTCCACCGCCCAGTCGGCCAACAGCAGGAGGTCGTCCACCGAGTCTCCATGGCTGCGCAGGCGCTGCTGCATCAGATCGGCCGCCGCGGTTTCTCGCCCCGCCGCGCGCAGCTTGGCTACACGCGACATGAATTCGCGCCGCTCGACACGCGTCGCAAGCGCGCGGATGTCATCGTTCCAGTCGCTCGCGGGGACCTGTCGCAGGCTGGTCAGGGCCTGGGTATCGCGTTCGGCCGCGGCGAGATAGAGCGCATGTGCATAGCGTGTGGTCGGATCAGCGGGCTTGCGCGCGAGCAAGTCATCGAAGGTGCTGTCCGCCTCGTAGAAGGCGCCCTGCGTACGTAGCGAATTGGCCAGCCGGTAGGTCAGCCAGGGGTCGTTCGGGTCGAGCCGGCGAGCCTGGCGCAGTGCCTCGCTCGCCGCAGCCTGGTCGCCGCGCTCCAGTGCCTGGTCGGCCTGGAGCTGATAGCGAGCCAGGAGCAAAGCATTGCGCAGTTCGTTGAATTCCTGGCGCTGGGGTGCAGCAAGGGTTTCGATGAATGCCAGCGCACGCTCCGCGGATTCTGCTCGATAGAGGCGCACCAGCCCGCGGATCGCGCCGCCGTTGGCCGGGTCACGCGCAAGCAGGCGGCGATAGGCGGCTTCGGCTTCGTCGGTGCGGCCTTCGGCTTCGGCGACCTGGGCCAGACCGAGCGCGGCGAAGAGGCTATCGGGTTGTTGCCTGAGCGCACGGGTATACAGCGCCGCCGCTTCGCGGGGCCGCTGTTGTTCCAGTGCCTGGTCGGCCTGCTCGAGGGCGAGCCAGTAGCGGGTCGAGTCGATCAGGTCGCTCCACTTGCTCAGGTTGTCGATGTCTGCCTCGTTGTCCTTGGCGCGCTGGAAGTACACCAGGGCTTCCGGGCGGTGACCGGGGCGCATGAGGGCAAGGCCCAGGCCGCCGAGCAGTTCGGGGTCCTTCGGGTAGCCGCGCAAGGCCTGGCGGAGTTTGGCTTCCGCGGCTTCGTCCTGGCCCTGATCGAGCAAGCGCAGGCCCTCTTGGCCAGCCCGCCAGAGCGGGTCGGCGAGCAGCCGCTGCTGCCGCTCCAGGTGTTGCCGGGCGTCACCAGCGAAGCGCCCGTTCGGATAACGCTCGAGAAAGGCCTTCCAGGCCTTGGGTCCGTTGTCGTCGATCCGCCTGGTAGCCAGGTACTCGAACTCCCGCTGTGCCGCGGCATCGGTCGCCACCGGGTTTCGGCCCAACTCGGCCAGCAATGCCAGCGCCGCCTTGTCTTGCCCATCGGCAAACAGCAGATTCGCCAGCAACTGGCGTAGCTGGGGGTTGCCCGGGTACTCGTCGTCCAGGCGGCGCAACGCACCGATCGCCGACGTGCGCTGCCCCGGCTGGGCGCTGCGCAGGCGCCAGTATTCGACGGCCAGCTCCAGTGTCGGTGGCTGGTCGCCATAGAGGGCTTTGAAGCCCTGCAGCGCGTCATCCGGCCGGCCGGCCAGGGCTGCCAGACGGGCCTGCTGCAGGCGCTGTTGGCCTGCTTCACTGCTCAGCTCCACGAGCATCCGCCCGGTGCGCTCGGCCTCGCTGCCGGCGGCTGTACGCTGCAGGTTCTGCTGCAGCGCCTCGAGCTGCTGCAGGTCACGCTGACGCAAGGCAAGCCGCATCTGCGCCAGCGTTGCCTGAGCATGGCCGGGCGCGACACGTTGCAGCCGTGTCAGGGCGTCACGAACCAGCTCGTCACGGTTGACGGCTTCGGCGGCACGTACCTGTGCCAGCAACCACTGGGCCTGCTCGGCGCGATCGGCCGGGATCTCGGCATGGCTCCAGATCGGCAGCAATGCCGCGAGCAGAAGAAGCGGGGGCTTGCGCATGGCGGATTACCCGGCATCGCTCAGGCGGCGCCCGGCAGCCCAGCGCAAGGCCCGCCACAGCACGATGGCGAACAGCACGACACTGGCTGCGGCCAGAAACGCCAGCAGCACGGGGTGTGCGGAAAGGTGGAACCACAACAGCAGCCACCAGGGCAGCTTGCCCACGTAATAGGGTTCGCCCACGACATGGCTGCTGACGCCGCTGGTGCGAATCAGGGTAACGGCGCCGGCGAAGGCTTCCTGCTTGCCCGAATCGGTCAGCGCATCGCGCAACAGACCATAATCCGTCGGCGTCGAGGCAAGCAGGGCGACGAGACTGCGCTGGGCGTGGAAGGGTGACTGCTGACCGACGACCGCCGCCAGAGGACCGTTGGCGCTCATGCCCAGCTTGCCGCCGGCGGACCGTTCGTCCGTGCCGGCAGCGCCGTGCTGCAACCAGCTGCGTGGCGACTCGAGCAGGAACGGCAGGGAGGCATCGTTGACCAGCTCATTGGGCAGAGGGCCCAGCAGCAACAGGTCGGCGTCGGCCTGCGCCGCGGACTTCCAGTTGTCGGTGATGCGCACGCCGAATGCCGGGTAGCCGGTATGAGAGCCGATCAACGCAAGGGTATCGAGCAGGGTGCCGACCTGCGCCTCGTCGGGCTGGGCCGAGGTCAGCACCAGGGTCTCGGAAAGATCAGCCATCCGGCTGAAGGGGAAGCCGCTGCGCGAGAAGGCCTTCAGGTCGGGCATGGCCATGTAGTGGTGATAGCCCGACAGGTCGATCGTCGATTGCTCGTCGATGGCGGCCTGGATGTTGGTCGGCAGGTAGGTCTGGCAGCGATCGCGCTGGGCATTGCCCAGTTTGCTGGCGAAGTTGAATTCGAAGCGCACCTTGTTGCGCATACCCATCTTCAGCGCAGGCACCAGCAGCTTTTCGCTTTCGGCGGTGGAGTCCGACGCAAGAACGGTCAGGCGCAGGTTTTCCACGCTGCTGCGGCTGTCGCTGCCCTGCAGGGGGATGCTGCTGATGTATTGGTCGTTGACGCTGATGTTCAGGCGGGACTCGTCCGTCGTCACCGGCGGCGTATAGCGATAGCGCGTCTGCAGCGGGATGCCCTGGTTGCGCCAGACGAACAGGTCCGGCGGCAGGTTGACATCCAGTGTGATGGGATAGGGCTGAAGGCCGCTTACCTGCAGTTGCTGCGGGTAGTCGATCAGCTCGGCGAGCTGTACGGCGCGGTCAGTGCGGATCCAGTTGGGGGCGTCGTAAGGCTTGCGTGCCGGCGGTTCGACCTGCTCCAGGCGAACCCTATTTCCGCGCAGCTGGCCGCGATCCAGTGCCAGCGCCGTCGCCGCGACCACCAGATCGTCGTCGTTACGGCCGCTAATCAGCAGCAGCTTGCTGTAGCGGTCCTGAGGATGGTCGATCAGTTCGACGGTCGGCCCTTCCGCCGCTGGATGCTCGGCGAGGAACGACGGACGACGGTCGTTGGTGGCGAACACCAGCGCAGGTTGCGGACGTTCCTGCGTCGACGGCAGGGCATCGAACAACACCGGGAAGGTGGCGCTTCGCCAGGCGGCCAGGCTGCCGAAATAGGACGAGAGAATGCCTGCGGCCCGCTGCTCGCCAAGGGTAGGCGTGCCGGTGAAGACGACCGGCAGATTGAGCTGCTGGGTGTCGCGCTCGTCGAAGAAGGGCAGCGGGAACCAGGCCAGGTCGCCGGTGACGTCCAACGCCTGCTCATGCAGGCTGACCCGGCTCTGACGACCCAGGTTCAGCCACAGGCCGCTGTGCGCGGGGTCTTCGCAGACATCGCTGTAGTGGCCGACGAATTCGATTCGCACCCGGTTGAAATCGCCCAGCAGGCGCGGGTCCAGGGCCAGCTCTTGACGAACACGCTGGCCGATCTGCTCCTGGGTGATGGGCAGCGTGCCCATCAGCTCATCGTTCAGGTACACGCGCAGGTGCGACAGCACCGGGATCAGCGCCGGCGATGGCGTGTAGTCCAGGTGCAGGGTGGCGGCGGTGGCGATCCGGTCATGACGCAGGCGGAACTCGACCTGCTCCGCGTTGCGTATGCCAAGCAGCAACTGGTCGCGGGGACGGCCCAGGTCGCTGAAGCTGCGACTGGAGTTCCAGCTCGGCGGCGTGCTGTCGGCGTCGAGGCTCGGCTCAGCGAAGGCGGCAGCGCTGAATGCCCACAGCAAGGCGGTGAGCAGCGTCCGGGAATAGGTTCGGGTGATCATGACGGGGTTACCAGGGATTTAGAGGCTGGAGTACGAGGGCAATAGCTCAGTAGCCAGGCGGCTAACCGAAGAAGCGGGCGAAGGGGTCTGCTCAGGACGCTCGGCAGTTGTTCGTAGAGGCGGTGGTAGCCGCGTCCGCCGATACGCAGCACTTCGATGAAGCTGTGCAGCGGCCGGTCCGTCTCGAAATCCTGATGGCGGTTCAGCCAGACGTCGGCCCGGGCGAAGGTGCACTGGACCAGGTCGATCTGCTGCGCGAGGTCGAGGTTGTCGAGGCGGATACCCAGGCGCTCGCCGATCTGCCGGGAGGCTTGACCAGGAAACATGAACGAGCGATCCCCGCGCTGAAGGATCAGGGAGACCGGCTGATCCATGTCCACCTTCAGCCCCGGCGGGATCTGCAGGCCCGCACCGCCTTCGGCGAAGTCCAGCAGCGTGCAGGGGTAGGCGTGACCGTCGGCGAGCTTCAGCGAGGCCGGCAGCTGGGCCATGACACGGTGGGCGCGACGTATCTGCCGGACTTCGGATGCGACGGCCACCGCGGCGCCGATGATGAGCAGGTTGTAGATGACCCAGGCGGAGCTGACCAGAACCGTGCCGATTTCACTGACCGGACCGGTGAACAGGCGCCAGACGGCGAATCCGAGACCGGCCACGTTCAAGGCCGCCAGAACCAGGTAGGGGCGCGCGATGCGCCAGTCGAACTGATCGTGATCGATCAGCCCGCCTTTGGCCGTGACGTTGAACTTGCCCTTGCCCGGGTTGAACAGCGCCACCGTGGTGGGCCGCGCGATGTACCAGGCCAGTACCGTCTCGTACACCTCGCCCCAGAACGAATGCCGGTACTCGCCCTGCATCCTGGCGTTGGTCAGGCTGGCGTGAATCATGTGCGGCAGCACGTAGAGCACGATCATCAGCGCCGGCGCGTAGATGATGTAGGCGTGCAGCAGGAGAAACGCGAGCGGTGCCGTCAGGTAGATCAGGCGGGGCAGGCCCGCGAGAAAATGCAGCATCGCATTGGCGTAGCAGAGGCGCTGGAAGATCGTCAGGCCCGGACCGAGCAGCGGGTTGTCGGTGCGGAAGATCTGCGCCATGCCGCGTGCCCAGCGTATCCGCTGGCCGATATGCGCCGAAAGGCTCTCGGTGGCCAGGCCCGCCGCCTGCGGCGTGCCCAGGTAGGCGGAATTCCAACCGGCACGATGCAGGCGCAGCGCCGTGTGGGCATCTTCGGTGACGGTTTCCACGGCGAATCCACCGATGCTTTCCACTGCGTCGCGGCGCAGCACGGCGCAGGATCCGCAGAAGAACGAGGCGTTCCACATGTCGTTGCCGTTCTGCACCAGGCCGTAGAACAGCTCGCCTTCGTTGGGCTTGCGGCGGAAGGATCCCAGGTTGCGTTCGAACGGGTCGGGCGAGAAGAAGTGGTGCGGCGTCTGCACCAGCGCCAGTTTCGGGTCCCGCAGGAACCATCCCGTGGTGACCTGGAGAAAGGAGCGCACGGGTATGTGGTCGCAGTCGAAGATGGCGATCAGCTCGCTGTGGGTCACGGTCAGCGCATGGTTGAGGTTGCCTGCCTTGGCGTGCTTGTTGTCGGGGCGGATGATGTAGCCCACGCCGACTTCCTCGGCGAACTGCTTGAAACTGTCCCGCCGGCCGTCATCGCAGATGTACACGTTCAGCTTGTCGCGTGGCCAGTCCAGGCCCAGCGCCGCGAGCACCGTGGTGCGCACGACCGAGAGATCTTCGTTGTAGGTCGGGATGAAAAGGTCGACAGACGGCCAGCTGCTGCTGTCTTCCGGCAGCGGGGCGGGTTTGCGATCCAGCGGCCAGCAGGTCTGTACGTAGCCGAGGATCAGGACGATCCAGGAGTAGGTCTCCGCCACCAGCAGGGTGATGCCGCACGCCAGGTCGAAATAGGAATCCCAATGCAGCGTGGCGGTGTAGCGCCACCACAGGTAGCGGCAGGAAATGATGGCCGACAGCACGATCAGCATCAGCACCGCGAAGCGCCCGGGAACGCGCCGGACCAGCAGGGCCAGGCCCCAGAGCAGGAGCACGAAGGTGACCTGCGCGGTATAGCCGAACGGTTCGGTGATACAGAGAATGCCAAGCAGTATGGCCAGCGCGCCGATGGCGATGTTGAACGCGTAGCGGACGGGTCTCGATAGGCTGGAAAGCCAGCGTTCGGCCTTTCCGACGCGCGCTTCGGCATTGCGCAAGCCAGGCAGGTCGAACGTCCGCCTGTGCCGCAGGCGCGGTGGCCTGGGCAGCTGCTGCGCGACGCTGCGCAGTCGCTGCCAGGTCGAGCGGAGTCGATCGCCCAGCGAGCGCGCCGGCGCGGACCCGGGCGCGCGTGCGACGAGCAGCCAGATGCTCTGGATGACGATCCGCAGCGGGTCGCCGGCGGTGGGCCTTTTGCCCGCGACGTGCGGATACAGCCTGCGGCGCTCGGCCATGACCCACTGCCAGCCAGGAGCATCCAGGCGCAGCAGCAGCCAGGCTGTCATGTAGGCGATCAGCCAGCTCAGCGCAGCAATCGGGCTGGCACCGTGCCGATAGCGGATGTACTGGTAGTAGCTCAGTGGGTTGGGCATATCAGCACTTCGCTCGCTGGGCCAGGCACCAGAGCGCCAGGCTGCGCAGGTCGCTGGCGGCCTGGCTCTTCGGTGCGTAATGACCTATCGGCAGCTTGTGCGCCAGGGCTTCCGGCAGCGCTTCGTCCTCGTGGATCAGTTGCGGTTGCCGGTTGCTCCTCGGCTGGCTGCGCCAGAGCAGCAGCAGATCGCGCTGCAGCTGGCTGGCCGGATTGAAGCGATTGATCAGCAGGAGATCCGCATCCGGGCGTGGGCGCTGCTGTAGCAGTACATGACACCCGGGATCGGGTGTAGCCAGATCGATCAGCACGTCGGCCCGATTCGCTTCCGACACAACGGCGCGATGGCCCGGCAGCCGCTGCGGCAGGTCGAACAGCACCCAGTCGTAGTTGTGCGCGATCAAGTCACAGCGCTGCGCCCAGCAGCTCGAATCCGCGCAGAGCTGGCCTTCGATCTGGGAAATCTCCGCCCCGCCAAGCTCGCCGTACGGCAGCAGGTGCAGGCTCGGGAGCAGTTCCAGGGCACTCTCATGCCATGGCGCAGCATCCAGCTGCGCGCGCGCCCAGCCGGAGGCGTACGCAACGTCGACACTGAAATGCAGGCGCAGCATGTTGTCCGGGCTGAGATCGATCAGCAGTACCCGCTCACCCTGTTCATGCAGCGCGATGCCGAGGCCAGCCAGCAGCGAGGTGGCGCCGATTCCGCCGCGCAGGCCGCGCAGCACGAGCTGCTTCATGCCGGACGCCTGCTGGCCACGGCCACACTGGCGTTCTCGAGCGAGACGCTCTCGATCGCGCTGTTCAGGTGGGCGACGACGGAAAGCTCGCTCAGCAGCGGCCAGCGCTGAACTGCCTTGTCCAGTGCCAGCGATGCGGAGATGTCCTGATAGCCGAGCTTCGGCATGCCCAGATGGCGTTTCAGGTTGTCGACATCGTCTTGTGGCGACGGCAGGACCAGAGATTCCATAGGCGTGCTACTCGAACCGGTTTGGATAAGGAAGCCAGATGGTCTGGCCGCTGAGACGTACATACGGTTTTCCTGCGCGCTCGATCACCTGCGCGCCGGCCGTTTCGGAGACCAGCTCGGTCTGCGGCAGGTCAGCGACCAGCGCCTCCAGGTTCGGGGTGCTGCCTTGCTGACGGGCGGCGTAGAGCCGGGAAACCAGCTCGGAAAGCGCCAGGAAGCTCGTTGGCTGCTGGATGTGCACGGGCTGCGTGCCGTGAGAGGCGTCCATCCCGATCAGTTTCAGGCCGACGGGCACCTGGGTGATCGATGGCCGGGGAATCTCGCGCATGCCGGCGATCTGCATGCGGTCACCATGCAACGCCGCTCCGTGCTCGGGTACCAGCAGCAAGGCGACCGGTCGACCGCTGCGCTCCAGCTCATCGATGAAACGGTTGAGGTCATCCAGCAGGCGCTGTGCGCGAGGCCTATATGCCGCCGATTGGGCATTGCCATCCGCCCCGACGATGCGGTTCCCGTCGTGCAGGCTGATGCTGTTGTAGAAAAGGCTGACCTGTGGCTCCGGCAATGCCTGACGACGCTGCCACCAGCCGTTGAGCACGTCGAAATCCCTGGCGATCGGCGAGCCGTCGAAGCCTGCCAGCGCACGCGCGAACTTCTGGCTCGCCAGCACCGGCTGGGGCATGCCCTGGGCTTCGATTTCACCGGCGAAGCCGTCGAACTTGCCGTTGTGGTTCATCAGGGTTTCGGCGTGGAAGCCCAGGTTGGCCAGGTTCTGGAACAGCAGGCATTGTTCCGGCGCGGGTTCGTACAGGGCCTGATGACGGGGCTGACCGCAGCTGGCTCGCAGCAGCCGGATTGCCGCCGGCCCGCTGTAGGAAGTGGCGGAGTTGAAACGATCGAAGATGACGTCCATGCGTTTGAGCAGAGCGTTGTCGCGTAACTCGACCGCGTCCAGATCGTCCCAGGCCAACGAGCAGACATTGATGAACAGCACGTCGAACGCCGCGGTTTGCTCGCTGCGCAGGGGGAACTGCGTCTGGCGCGTGGCCTCGGTGCGGAAGAAATTCTCGAGCCAGGTATCCAGCGCCACATTGTCCTGAAGGGCCGGCGCGTCGTTGCCCTGTGCGGACGCCACGACGGGGGCGGCATCTGCACGCGGTGGTGATGCCAGCAGAGGGATGCTGCCCAGGTTCAGCCAGATCAGACCGCCCAGGCAGATCGTGGACAGGCGAATCCAGTTCGCCATGTAGCTGTAGCCAATCACCAGCAAGGCGCAGAGGCCGAGCACGGTCCAGTCGACGAAGCGTCCGGCTAGTTCCACGAGATACGCTGGGGAAAAATCCAGCACCCCCGGTTGTGCCAGCAACCGGTCGAACGGGGGCAGCCAGGTGTCGTGGTACAGCAGCGCGATACCCACGGGAATCGCGATCAGCTGCCGTACGATGCGCCACGGGGCGCCCGGAAGGGGCACCACGAGAAACGCCGCGAATACCAGGTTCGGCAGAGCCTGGAAGTTCAGCAGGCCAAGGCCCAGCAACAGGAACTTCAGCAGAAAATACAGATTCCACACACCCAGGCCCGGCCAGCGGGTAACCGGGGGCGCGGGTACGATCAGCCGCTCCGGCGCATTCATGGCGTGTCTCCCGATCCAGTGGAACGACGGCGTATCGCTGTCCTTTTCAGGTAGCGGGGCGGGAGCATTCGATCGAATGCACGCAGCGCCCTGTGGCCGTACCGGGTCAGCAACCAGCCGATACCGATGCCGATCGCCAGGAACAGGCTGGCGACCTCGAGGAGTTGCTCGAGCGTCATGGTTGCGTCACCAGCGAAAGGGTCAGGGGGCGGGGTTGAAGCTGTCGACCCGGTGCCGGCTCGTTGACGAGCGTTTCGTTGCCAGGCAGTGACAAGGTTTCGCCGTGGAAGCCGGGGCCGGACAGGGGCTCGAGATCCGCCAGCTGTTCGAGGCCGAGGAACAGCTCCTGCCAGGTGACGCCAAAGATGTTGTCCAGAGCCGCTTCGAGCGATTCCGCGCGGCAGGCGAAAAGAAAAAGATACAGCGCCTTGTCGACGATGCAGGCTATGTCGCCGTTACGCCGCAGATGAGCCTGACCAAGCACCTGCTCCAGGCTCAGTCCGGGTACCGGTTGCAGCCGAACCAGCTGATGGACGATCTCACCCGTTGTGCTGCCGGCCCACATTTCCCGGGCGGCTTCGGCAAAGCGGCGCGGGCTCAGCTGGCCACGCAGGGGAAGCGGTTTGAGCTTGTCGAGGCTTGCATCGATGTCGCTTAGCTGGCGCTGCCAGATATGCCCCTGAGCGCTCTCGACCATCGTCAGGAAGCGTGGCAGCGAGGTGCCGAAAGGCACGACCAGCGACGCGCCACCGGCCAGCAGCAGCTGTTCGTCCCGATAGCGCAGGCAGGGCGCCGTTTCCCGGATGATCAGCTTCAGTTGGTTGCCGCAGATACGACGCAACCGATTGAGCTGATGGGCCAGCTCGTCGACCTGCTCGTTATCGGTGATCGCGAAGAGGACGCTCGCAGCCCTTGCGGTTTCAGCATGTGCCAGTAGGGCCGCTCTGCTCTCGAACAGGCGCCACTGCGTGGACAGGTTGTGCACCCCTTCGAGCACGCTGCGTTCCGCATGGAAACGCCCCTGATCCGGGTGCTCGAGCACCTCGCCGAATTCTCCGCAAGCCGTCAGCTGGAACCCGTCGGCCTGGTGGCGGAGGGCGAATTGGCGGGCGCTGGTCATGCCGCGCTCGCTCTGCCAGTGATGCAGATACAGGCGGGTGCCGGACGGGGTTTGAGTGAGCGAGGCGAACCCGGCCAGGTAATGGCTGAGTCGGAGCAAACCCTCGCTCAGGGCGTCGCTGACACCGTCACTGATGATCAGCAGGGTCGCGCGGCGCTCGAGCAGCCAGGCGCCGATCCGCGTCAGCCAGCTTGAGAGGCGCGGCCCTGCAAGGCGCTCCCAGGCCTGAGTGGGGAGGTTGAGCAGGATGTACCGGGTGCGCATGTTGCCCGAGCGATCCAGTTCGGAATCCAGGCGCCGCAGCATCGCTTCGAAATGGTCCGGCGTCAGAGTCAGGGCCAGCAGTTCACCAGGGCCCGCGTCAGCCGGCAGGTCGGCCAGTGCGTGCCGCTGGCGGGCTGCGTCCGCTATCATCGCCGCCCGCTGACCGGCCGCCATGTTCCCGATGACCTGCCGGGTCAGCAGCGCCGCATCGCTCGCTTTTTCCGCCATGATCCAATGCAGGCGTCCGTCATTGAGCGCAAAAATCGGCCATTCGATACCGTCCAGTCCAAGCGGGGCCGGAAGCTGCTGGTTTTGGCGGAAGAGAAGCAAGAAGTCACCTGCGGCGGTTTCGGGCGCGACCTGTAGCGTCCTGAACAGCGTGTCGGCCAGGCGCTGAAGCGCTTTAAACCGTCACCAGACTGTTCGTCGGAAACTGAATCGTCCTTGATTGATGCCAATATGATATCAAGTGGCTTCGGCGTACGACAGTGGGGGTCGATGGCCGGTCACGAGTCGAATGGGCAGTCACGAACGAGCGGATGAGAGATGAAAGTCGAAACGACCAACGAGGCGTCTGCCTTCAAGAGCAAACCGGGGCTTGGGCGCATCGCCAAGGCGGCTGGCTATTCCTTTGCCGGCCTCGCCGCAGCCTGGCGGCATGAGGCGGCCTTTCGTCAGCTGGCCCTGCTTGCCTGCGTGCTCATTCCTGTCGCCTTCATGGTTGGCAGCACCCCCGTGGAGCGTGCTCTGCTGGTCCTGCCGGTGCTGATGTCGCTCGCCATCGAACTGGTGAATTCAGCCATCGAGGCAGTGGTCGATCGGGTGTCGCTGGAAATCCATCCGTTGTCCAAGCGCGCGAAGGATCTGGGAAGTGCGGCTCAGCTGCTCGGACTCATTTCCATTGCCGTCGTCTGGCTCGCCGTCCTGCTCTGAAGCCTCCGAGGCGCGCGGGGCAAGACGGTTGCGCGAAAAATCTGCTAACAATGGCTGTCAGTAGGGCCGAACCACACTGCGCAATAATGCGCCGTCGACCATCTGGGAGTTTCCATGAGCAGCACTGCGCAAGCCAACGAAGGCGAAAAGATCCTTATCGTCGATGACGATGCCCGTCTGCGGCGTCTGCTCGAGCGCTTTCTCGACGAGCAGGGCTACCGCGTCCGTACCGTGGAAAACACCGAGCAGATGGACCGCCTGCTCAGTCGCGAGCTGTTTCAGCTGGTGGTGCTGGACCTGATGATGCCGGGCGAGGACGGGCTGTCCGCCTGCCGCCGGCTGCGTGAGGCGAACAATCAGATCCCGATCATCATGCTCACCGCCAAGGGCGACGAGGCCAGCCGCATCCAGGGCCTGGAGCAGGGCGCCGACGACTACCTGGCCAAGCCGTTCAACCCTCGCGAGCTGCTCGCGCGCATCCGTGCGGTGCTGCGCCGGCAGGCGCCGCAGGTGCCCGGCGCCCCGGCCAGCGAGGACGAGACCGTCACCTTCGGCGAATACGAGCTGTCGCTGGCGACCCGCGAGCTGAAGAAGGGCAACGAGGTGCACATGCTCACCACCGGTGAGTTCGCGGTGCTCAAGGCGCTGGTGCAGCACGCTCGCGAGCCGCTGACCCGGGACAAGCTGATGAACCTCGCCCGCGGCCGCGAGTGGGATGCGCTGGAGCGCTCCATCGACGTGCAGATCTCCCGCCTGCGCCGGCTGATCGAGCCGGACCCGTCCAAACCGCGCTACATCCAGACCGTCTGGGGTGTGGGTTACGTGTTCGTGCCGGACGGCAACAAGTGAGTCGACCACGGCGTGCCACCGGCTGCGGGCGCGATAGCCTCGTTACCCGCAGCCTGGGGCGTGCCGCCGCTTTTTCATGAAGACTCCGCTCTGGTTCCCGCAAAGCTTCTTCGCCCGCACCCTGTGGATGGTGCTGATCGTGGTGCTGTTCTCCAAGGTCCTCACCCTGGTCTATCTGATGACCAACGAGGACGTGCTGGTGGACCGCCAGTACAGCCACGGGGCGGCGCTGACCCTGCGCGCCTACTGGGCTGCCGACCTGGAGGACCGCGACCGCATCGGCCGAGCCGCCGGCCTGCAACTGGTGGCCGAGCAGAACGTGCCGCGCAGCGAGTATCACTGGCCCTACACCGAGATCTTCCAGCGCCAGATGCGTGACGAGCTGGGCGACGATACCGAGGTGCGCGTGCGCATCCAGCCGTCCACGGCGATCTGGGTGCGCGCGCCGAATCTGGGGCCCGACTGGGTGCAGGTGCCGCTCTATGCCTATCCGCTGCGCGGCCAGCGCATCTGGAGCGTGCTTGGCTGGTTCCTGGGGATCGGCCTGCTGTCCACCGGCGCGGCCTGGATCTTCGTCAGCCAGCTCAACCTGCCGCTCAAGCGGCTGGTCTTCGCCGCGCGGCAGATCGGCAAGGGCCGGCGCGTCCGCCTGCCGATCAGCGACACGCCGAGCGAGATGACCGAGGTCTACCGTGCCTTCAACCAGATGGCCGAAGACGTCGAGCAGGCCGGTCGCGAGCGCGAGCTGATGCTGGCCGGGGTGTCCCACGACCTGCGCACGCCGCTGACGCGCCTGCGCCTGTCGCTGGAGCTGATGGCCAGTGATGACGAGCTGACCGAGGACATGATCCGCGACGTCGAGGACATGAACGCCATCCTCGACCAGTTTCTCGCCTTTGTCCGCGATGGCAGTGACGAGCCGGTGGAAACCACAGACCTTGCCGAGCTGATCCGCGAGGTAGTGGCACCCTATAACCAGCAGCAGGAAACCGTGCGCCTGTGCGTCGAGCCGATGCCGCCGTTCGCCCTGCGCCGGGTGTCCATCAAGCGCCTGCTGGTGAACCTGATCGAGAACGCCCTGCGTTACGCCGGTGGCGGCGTCGAAGTGGCTGCCTATGTCTCCGGCGACCAGCACGCGCCCTACGTGGTGCTCAGCGTGCTGGACCGTGGTCCGGGGGTCGATCCGGCCGAGCTGGAAGGCATCTTCAATCCGTTCATTCGCGGCGATCGTGCCCGTGGCGGGCAGGGCGCCGGGCTGGGCCTGGCGATCGTCAAGCGCATCGCCTCGCAGCATGGCGGGGTGGTCGAGTTGCGCAATCGCGAGGGCGGTGGTCTGGAAGCCCGGGTCAGCCTGCCGCTGGGGCTGCTGCTGCCGCGCGATGCGGTGCAGGGCAAGCCGGCCGAATAAGCCGGCTCGCAGCGCGGTGGGATCAGCCCTTGCCCTTGGTGCGGGTCAGGTGCGGGCCGCCGTTCTTTTCCAGGTACTGGATGATCAGTCCGGCGACGTCCTTGCCGGTGGTTTCCTCGATCCCGGCCAGGCCCGGCGAAGAGTTCACCTCCATCACCAGCGGACCGTGGTTGGAGCGCAGGATGTCGACGCCGGCGACGTTCAGGCCCATGACCTTGGCGGCGCGAATGGCGGTCATGCGCTCTTCCGGGGTGATCTTGATCAGGCTGGCGGAGCCACCGCGGTGCAGGTTGGAGCGGAATTCCCCAGGCTTGGCCTGACGCTTCATCGCGGCGATGACCTTGTCGCCAACCACGAAGCAGCGGATATCGGCGCCGCCGGCTTCCTTGATGTACTCCTGCACCATGATGTCCTGCTTGAGGCCCATGAAGGCCTCGATCACCGACTCGGCGGCCTTCTCGGTTTCGCAGAGCACCACGCCGATGCCCTGGGTGCCTTCCAGCACCTTGATCACCAGCGGGGCGCCGTTGACCATGCGGATCAGGTCGGGGATGTCGTCCGGCGAGTGGGCGAAGCCGGTCACCGGCAGGCCGACTCCGCGGCGCGACAGCAGTTGCAGGGCGCGCAGCTTGTCGCGCGAGCGGGCGATGGCCACCGACTCGTTGAGCGGGAACACCCCCTGCATCTCGAACTGGCGCAGCACCGCGCAGCCATAGAAGGTCACCGAGGCGCCGATGCGCGGGATCACCGCGTCGAAGCCCTCCAGCGGTTTGCCGCGGTAGTGGATCTGCGGCTTGTGACTGGCGATGTTCATGTACGCGCGCAGCGTATCGATCACCACCACTTCATGGCCACGCTGCTCGCCGGCTTCGACCAGGCGACGGGTGGAATAAAGACGCGGATTGCGCGACAGCACGGCGATTTTCATTGAGCACCGGAAGAAGTGAGGATCTGGGGTTTGTCCTGGATATAGGTTCGCGACGGATCGATCAGCCATTGACCGTCGACCAGTGCCTTGGAGCCGAGCAACAGGCGGTAGCGCATGGTCTTGCGGCAGGTCAGGGTGAACTCCACCGGCCACACGTGGCTGCCCAGCGCGAGCAGGGTGCGCACCACGTAACGCGTCTGCACCTGGCCGTTGGAGCTCTTGATCAGCTTGCGCGTGACCAGCGGCGCCTCGCAGCGATGGCGCCGCTGCACCAGCGTGCCCAGGTGCGCGGTGAAGCGAACCCAGCGCTGCCCATCGCGTTCGAATTCGCTGATGTCGGTGGCGTGCAGCGCCGAGGTGCTGGCCCCGGTATCGACCTTGGCACGTAGGCCCACCACGCCGAGATCCGGCAGGGCGATCCATTCACGCAGTCCGATCACGGTGTGGGGGTCGAGTCTCTTCAATGGGCGTGTCCGAAGAATTTGCCGGCATTCTAGTTGGGGTGCATGACAACTGCATCCGTCTGTAACACCCTAGAACGATGTGTAGGAGTTAGAGCTGGACGATGGCTGAAAAAGACGACGACAAGGTGCGCCTGGACAAGTGGCTGTGGGCCGCGCGCTTCTTCAAGACCCGCGCGTTGGCCAAGGCGGCCATCGAAGGTGGCAAGGTGCACTGTCGCGGCGAGCGTTGCAAGCCGAGCAAGGAACCGAAGATCGGCGATGAGCTGGTGATTCGCGTTGGCTTCGACGCGCGTACGGTGGTTATCCGCGCGCTGTCGGCGGTGCGCCGCGGCGCACCCGAGGCGCAGACGCTCTATGAAGAGACGCCGCAGAGTCTGGCCGCTCGCGAGGAAGCGGCAGCCCAGCGCAAGGCAGGTGCTCTCGGCATGCAGACCGACGGCCGGCCGAGCAAGAAGCAGCGTCGGCAGATCCAGCTGCTGCGTGACTTCAAGCCCGGTTAGTCACGCAGCACCGCCAGCTGGCGCAGCAGTGGCAGCCTGGCGGCCAGCTGCATGGGCGCACGGGCCAGCCACTGCAGCAGGGCAGCGAGGTGCGCGCCCAGTGGTGTGCAATAGCCCCAGCCGATGGCCAGCAAGGCGATCAGCAGTCCGCCGACGAAGTCATCGCTCACCCAGTGGGCGCCGGCCACCAGCCGCGGCAGCATGAACAGTACGGTGATGCCGAGCACCAGTGCCAGACGGCCGCCGCGGGCGAACAGCGCCATGAACAGTCCCCAGATCAGCAGCACCGAGGCGTGATCACCGGGGAAGCTGCGGCTGGAACGATCCTTTAGTTCGAACACCCGCTCCAGCAGCGGAAAGTGGTCGCTCAGGTGATAGGCGCCAGCGATTTCGAGCGATGGACTGGCGTGCTGCCAGCCGAAGTGGCCGGCCAGCTTGGTCACCAGCACGCGAATTACCAGCAACACCAGCAGCAGGGCGACAAAGGTGAACAGCGCCGGGCGCAGCTGGTGCTGCGCGAACAGCCAGTCGCGGCGGATCAGCAGGGTCAGCAGCAGGGCGCCGACGAGGATGTCGAACACGCGAACGCTGGCCAGTGCCCACAGCCAGTCCCACCAGGCCTGGTGGCCCAGCGAGCCGTTGAGCAGATGAAAGGCCGACTCGTCGAGAGCATCCCAGAACGGGCGGCTGACGGGCGAGAGCCAGCTGAGCAGCAGCAGCCCGGCGAGCAGGTGGCTGATGAACCAAGACAGTGGGCGCCAGCGCGCTTGGGGCGTGGTCACGGGCATGAGGATCGTCCCTGGGGTTGCGATGGCGCGCGATGCTAGAGCCTGCCGTTGCGGCTGTCCTGACTACCTGCGAGCCGTTCAGCCAGCGTTCAGCTTGCGGCTGTCTGACAGCCCGTCCGGCGCCCGCCCTTGGTCCGGGCCGGCTTTGCGCCTAAAATTGCCGCTTCCTCCGCCGTACCTGCGAGCTTTCCGGCTATGCCCGATCAAACCCAGCGTTTTCTCTTCGATGATTCCGATGTTCGCGGCGAGATCGCCACGCTCGAGGAGAGCTACCAGCACGTGCTGGCCAAACACACCTATCCAGAGCCTGTGGCCCAGTTGCTCGGCGAGCTGCTGGCCGCGGCCGCGCTATTGGTCGGCACGCTCAAGTTCGACGGGCTGCTGATTCTCCAGGCCCGCTCCAGTGGCGCCGTGCCGCTGCTGATGGTCGAGTGCTCCAGCGCCCGCGAGGTGCGTGGCATCGCCCGCTATCACGCCGAGCAGATCCAGCCGGACGCCACCCTGACCGAGCTGATGCCCGAAGGCATGCTGGCGATCACCATCGACCCGGCCAATGGCCAGCGCTACCAGGGCATCGTCGATCTTGAAGGGGCCACGCTCGCCGAATGCCTGACCAACTACTTCGCGGCCTCGGAACAGTTGCCGACGCGCTTCTGGCTCAATGCCGACAGCCGCCGCGCCTGCGGCCTGCTGCTGCAACAGCTGCCGGCCGACCGACTCAAGGATCCGGAGGAGCGTGACGCCAGCTGGGAGCACCTGCGTACCCTGGCCGACACCCTGACCGCCGAGGAACTGCTGGGGCTGGACAGCGAGACGTTGCTGCATCGGCTCTATCACCAGGAGCAGCTGCGCCTGTTCGATGCACTGCCGATCCGCTTCCGCTGCAGCTGCTCGCGCGAGCGCTCGGCCCGCGCGCTGGTCAGCCTGGGCGAGGAAGACGCCCTGCAGCTGGTGGCGGAGCAGGGCGGTTCGGTCAGCATCGATTGCCAGTTCTGCAACGAGAAATACACCTACGACGCGGCGGATGTGGCTCAGCTTTTCGCCGGTGGCGGCAGCGACGCGCCGTCGGATACCCGGCACTGATCGACGTGCGGCGTTCCGGTCGTCTGCCTGCTGCCGCGGCGGCCGGGAATGAGGCAGGGATGGACCTGCACTCGGGCAGTGAACTATTTGGCCATCACGGCCTCATACCCAGCGCGGCGCATTATCTGGCATAATCGCGCGCACTTTTTTCGATGTAGTTCGCTCTTTGGCGGGCTACAACAGCATGGAGGAATCGGCCCAGGGCCGACGGGAACACTCATGACGCAAGCCACCAACGCCGTGTACACCGACATCAGCACCGCTCAACTGATTGAAGAAGCCGTCAAGCGCGGAGAGGGCGAACTGTCCGCCAATGGCTCTCTGGTGGTGAAGACCGGGCACCGCACGGGTCGTTCTCCGGCTGACCGCTTCATCGTCGAAGAGCCCAGCACCCAGCACAAGATCGCCTGGGGCCCGATCAACCGTCCGTTCCCGGCGGGCAACTTCGAAGCCCTGTGGAGCCGCGTCGAAGCCTATATCGGCGAGCGTGACAGCTTCGTGTCCCATGTCCATGTCGGTGCCGATCCCGAGCACTACCTGCCGGTCAAGATGACCACCGAGACCGCCTGGCACAACCTGTTCGGCCGCTGCCTGTTCATTACCCCCGAGCAGTTCAACCCGGCCGGTCTGAGCGAGTGGCGCATCCTCAACGCCCCGTTCTTCCAGTGCGTACCCGAGCGTGACGGCACCAATTCCGATGGCTGCGTGATCATCAACTTCGCCGAGAAGAAGGTGCTGATCGCCGGCATGCAGTACGCCGGTGAAATGAAGAAAGCCATGTTCTCCGTGCAGAACTTCCTGCTGCCGGACGTGGACGTGCTGCCGATGCACTGCGCCGCCAACATCGGCGAAGACGGCGACACCACCCTGTTCTTCGGTCTGTCCGGTACCGGCAAGACCACCCTGTCGGCCGACGAGAGCCGCTACCTGATCGGTGACGACGAGCACGGCTGGGGCGTTGGCCGCGTGTTCAACATCGAAGGCGGTTGCTACGCCAAGTGCATCGACCTGTCCGAGAAGAACGAGCCGGTGATCTGGAAGGCCATCAAGTTCGGTGCCGTGCTGGAGAACGTGGTGCTCGACGAGCGCACCCGTCTGCCGGACTACGCCGATGCCAGCCTGACCCAGAACAGCCGCGCGGCCTACCCGCTGCAGCATGTCGAGAAGCGTTCCGAGAAGAACCTCGGCGGCGAGCCGAATGCGGTGATCTTCCTGACCTGCGACCTGACCGGCGTATTGCCGCCCGTGTCGATCCTGAACAACGAGCAGGCTGCCTACCACTTCCTGTCCGGCTACACCGCGCTGGTCGGTTCCACCGAAATGGGTTCGGGTAGCGGCATCAAGTCGACCTTCTCCACCTGCTTCGGTGCGCCGTTCTTCCCGCGTCCGGCCGGTGAATATGCCGAGCTGCTGATCAAGCGCATCAACGGCTTCGGCTCCAAGGTCTATCTGGTCAACACCGGCTGGACCGGTGGTGGCTACGGTGTCGGCAAGCGCTTCAACATTCCGACCACCCGTGCGGTGATCGCCGCGATCCAGAGCGGCGCGCTGATCGGTGCCGAAACCGAGCACCTGCCGATCATCAACCTGGACGTGCCGAAGGCCGTTGCCGGCGTCGATACCCAGCTGCTGAACCCGCGCAACACCTGGGTCGACAAGAGCGCCTACGACCAGGCCGCGAAGGAGCTGGCAGGCAAGTTCATCGAGAACTTCAAGAAGTTCGATGTTTCCGACGCCATCCGCAACGCCGGTCCGCAGCTCTAAGCTGCCTGCCGAGTCATCGAAAAGCCGCCTTCGGGCGGCTTTTCGTTTATGCAGCACCGGAAACGCATCGAGCGGCTCGATGATTGTGATCGGTGAAGTCCCGTGGATTCGATCGGTCGACACCCTTAGCATGGCGCCACCTTTCTCCTGTGAGGACTCGCCATGCATACCGAAGAAGCCATTCGCACCCGCCGCGCCGTTAAGGCCTACGACCCCAGCTTCCAGCTGAGCCGTGAAGAAAAGGACGAGCTGCTGCAACTGGCGCTTCTGGCGCCTTCTGCCTTCAATCTGCAGCATGTGCGGTTCGTCGAGGTCAGCGACCCGGCGCTGCGCGCGCAGATCCGCGAGGTGGGCTGGAATCAGGCGCAGATGACCGACGCCTCGATGCTGGTGGTGATCTGCGCCCAGGTCGACAGCTGGGAAAAGAATGTCCGCCGCGTCTGGGAAGGCGCACCGAGCGAGGTGCAGGACTACATGGCCGGCGCCATCGATGCCTATTACCGCGGCAAGCCGCAGGTGCAGCGTGACGAGGCCATGCGCAGCTGCGGTCTGATGGCGCAGACGCTGATGCTCGCGGCACGGGCCAAGGGCCTGGATTCCTGCCCCATGGATGGCTTCGATTTCGATGCGGTCGGCAAGCTGATCAACCTGCCGGACAACCATGTCATCGCGCTGATGGTCGCGGTGGGCAAGCGCGCCGCCGAGCCGAAGCCGCGTGTCGGCAAGCTGCCGTTCGACGAGGTGGTGATTCGCGACCGCTTCTGATCGCGCTCATCAAGACCCGGCGGGACGGCGCGTTGCGTGCTCCCGCCCGGCCCCAGCGTCCCTGTTCGTGGCGCTCAGTTCTGATTCCTGCAGGCCTCGGATAGCGTCCGGTAGGCCAGCTTGCGTTCGGTACCGGTGGAATCGCGATAGGTCATCTCCGCGTCGGTCACCTCGCAGTAGGGGGTCGGCTTGATCTTCACCGACAGCACCGAGGCGACATCCAGTCGGGTGCCGTAGGTGTAGGGCTGAGCCTTGGCATCATCAGCCTGGGCCAGCGAGGTAAACAGCAGGGCAGTGGCAATAAGGGTTGCACGCATGGCGGGGCATCCTGTTCTGGTTCATAGGTCCGTCCTGTTTTTGCCTGCCGGATCACCTGACCCGGCGTCGCTTGTGCTTGTTGTCAGGAGCTCAGGCATCGTAGAAGTAGATAGGCGCCTAACGGTAATTGCGGTTTCCAATCCGCTCGATTGATGGAAATGCCTGGCCGTTCCGCTGCTGCACCGTCCCCAAGAAGCCTCGGCGTCGCACCCGGCCGACGAGGCGGGTCGATGCGCAGTGCCCTCTGCTGTCTTTTGCTACCCTCCTGCCTCCCGTCACAGGAGCGACGCCGCATGATCGAACAGACCCTCAGGCAGACGTTTGGCTACGACAGCCTGCGTCCGGGCCAGGAACAGGCCATTCGCGCCGTAGTGGCGGGGCGCTCGGCAGCGGCGATCTTTCCTACCGGCTCGGGCAAATCCCTGTGCTACCAGCTGCCGGCGCTGCTGTTGCCGCACCTGACCCTGGTGGTCTCACCCTTGCTGGCGCTGATGCAGGACCAGCTGGCGTTCCTTCACCGCCATGGCATTGCCGCCGCCAGCATCGACTCGGCGCAGAGCCGCGAGCAGACGAGCGAGACCATGGCCCGCGCCAAGTCCGGCGAGCTGAAGATCCTGATGATCTCGGTGGAACGGCTGAAGAACGAGCGCTTCCGCCACTTCATCAGCCAGGTGCCGATCTCCCTGCTGGTGGTGGACGAGGCGCACTGCATCTCCGAGTGGGGCCACAACTTTCGCCCGGACTATCTCAAGCTCCCCGACTACCAGCGCCAGTTCAACATTCCCCAGGTGCTGCTGCTGACTGCCACGGCGACGCCCCCGGTGATCGCCGACATGCAGGCCAAATTCTCGATTGCAGCGGATGACGTGGTGACCACCGGTTTCTACCGACCCAATCTCAATCTGCTGGTGGAGCCGGTCAGCGGCTTCAACAAGCAGCGCCGGCTGGTGGAATGGCTGACGGACAGGGCGGGGCAACCGACCATCGTCTACGTCACCCAGCAGAAGACCGCCGAGCAGATCGCTGAACACCTGGCGCAACGGGGCTTTCCGGCCAGCGCCTACCACGCGGGCATGGCGCACGAGCTGCGTGAATCGATCCAGCGGCGCTTCATGGCAGGTGAACTGAACTGCATCGTCGCCACCATCGCGTTCGGCATGGGCATCGACAAGGCCGATATCCGCAATGTGGTGCACTACGACCTGCCCAAGTCGGTGGAAAATTACAGTCAGGAAATTGGTCGGGCAGGGCGCGACGGCAACGCTTCGGATTGCCTGGTGCTGGCCAATCGCGACAGCCTCAGCGTGTTGCAGAACTTCGTCTACGGCGATACGCCGGAACGCGAGGGCATCCGCTGCGTGCTCGACGAGCTGCTGCAGGCCGGCGCCGGGGGGCAATGGGAGCTGATGCTCAACCAGCTATCCGATCAGAGCAACATCCGCCAGCTGCCGCTGAAAACCCTGCTGGTGCAGCTGGAGCTGCGCGGCATCATCGCACCGCGTTTTGCCTACTTCGCCGAGTACCGCTTCAAGTACCTGCTCGAGCCCGATGCGCTGGTAGCGAAGTTCGAAGGCGAGCGGCGACAGTTCGTCGAAGCCATCGTGCACACCTCGGCGCGGGCGCGGACCTGGTGCACGCTGGATTTCGAAGCGCTTTACGGGCAGCACGGCGCCGACCGCGCGCGGGTGGTCAAGGCGCTGGAATATTTCCAGGAGAAGGGCTGGATCGAGCTGGAGAGCAAGCAGATGACCGAGGTCTACGCGCTGCTCGACACGCGCTTCGATGCCGAGGCTCTGAGCGGCGAGCTGCACGCCTACTTCAAGGAGCACGAAGCCAGCGAGATCGCCCGCATCGACAACATGCTGGCCCTGTTCGAATCCGCCGAATGCCTGAGCCAGCGACTGGCCGCCTATTTCGGTGATCGCCAGGCACCACAGCGCTGTGGGCATTGCTCGGTCTGCCGCGGACAGGTCGCGAAGCTGCCGGAACCGCCGACACTGGCGCCGCTGGAGCAGATCGACCTGGCCGCCCGCTGCGCAGAGTTCAGTGAGCGTTACGCGCAGCTCAAGGGCGGTGCGCCGAGCGCCGAGTGCCTGACGCGCTTTCTCTGCGGCATCAGCGTACCGGTGTTCGCCAAGCTCAAGGCGCGCCAGCTCCCCGGTTTCGCCTCGCTGGAGGCCTATCCCTACGCCGAGGTTCGTGCGCGCCTGGCAGGTTAGCGCGCGGTCAGGCCGATCAGCCGGTCGGCCACGCCCTTGGTCTGGCGTGAGGTGTCCGCCGTCAGGTTGCTGGAGTTCTCCAGCGCGTCGAGCAGGCCGGTAAGCGAGCCGACGCCCGCCGATTGCGCCTCGATGTGCTGCGCCACTGCGCGGATTTCGCTTGCCAGACGGTCGATATCCGTACCGATCTCCTCGGCGTTCCTGCCGGTGATTTCGGCGAGCTTGCGCACCTCGTCGGCCACCACCGCGAAACCGCGCCCCATGTCGCCGGCGCGCGCTGCCTCGATCGCCGCATTGAGCGCCAGCAGGTTGGTCTGCCCGGCGATCTGCTGGATGGTCTGCACCACCGATTGGATTCGCTGGCTCGACTGCGCCAGGTCGCGGGCGCTGCTGACCACCTCGTCGGCCTGGTGAACCATCTGCTTGACCGAGCTGCCGGCCTGCTCGATGACGGTGCCCTGCTGGTTGATGTTCAGCGTCAGGTCATCCATCGAACCGTGCAGCTCGGTGGCGCACTGGCTCAGCTGTTCGGACATGGATTGCCGCTCATGATCGGCGTGGGACAGCACCTGACCAAGGTCGGCCAGGCCGCGGAACACCGGGCGGATATGCTCGTCCAGGCCGTTGATGTCCACCGCGCTGCTGTAGTCCTGGCGCTTGAACTGCTCGATCTGCTTGACCACCACCTGGCTCAGGCCGGTGAGCTTCTTGATCTGCCGACGCAGGAAGAACGCCTTGAATTCACCGTGGTAGGCGATGAAGTTGTCGGTGTATTCGTCGTGGAAGTCGTCCTTGCCGTTGGTGCGGAAGAAGAACACCGCGGTCAGCGTCTGGTTGAGATTGAGACCGAGGATCTCGCCGAAGGTCGAGTAACCGGCCACCGGTACGTCGTCGAACACCGGGTCCATGCCGCCGAGTGCCTGCTCGTTGTTCAGCCGGCGCAAGATGCAGTCGTTGAGGATGCCTACCAGCGGCTTGCCGGGCTTGTTGCGCATGAACTGCTGATAGTCGCGGCGGGTGGTTTCGGCCAGCGGCGTGCGCTTGACCATGATCAGCTCCTCACCCGGGGCCACATCGCAGAACAGGTGGACCCGTTCGTTGGCGAAGTCGATCTGCGAAATCGAACGGACGAACACCTCCTCGCCGACGCGGATGGCGAAGGAATAGTCGGCGAGCCGCTGTTCCAGCTCCTGCGGCACGCACCGCAGCGCCTCGCACAGCGCCTGGACCATGCTGCGAATGTTGCCGCGGGCATCGACCACCTGGCTGATGTAGCGATCCTCCAGGGAGGCGCTGAGCACGCTCAGGCTGAGCGGCGTGGGCTCGAAGTTCTGGCTCTTGAACACCCCGAAGCGGACGTTACGGGCGCACTTGAGAAAGACGATCAGTGCGTGGTTCTGGTAGCTGCGCTGGCCGTCGTGCAACTGCGTGCGCTGGAAATCCAGCTTGCCGCCCGCCGAACCGCCGACGAACAGACAGGGGAAGCGCCCGGACTCGTACAGCGCTTCCATGAAGAACGACTCCGAGGCGGACAGGCCGTCGAAGAAGATGTTGGCCAGGGTGTCGCGGTAGTCGATCTTCATCGATACCTGCACGCGCTTGATCGATGCCGTGAGCCGGGCGATGCGCTCGCTCATGGGCAACCGCTGGCCCTGGCCGCGGATATCCTCGCACTCCAGCGGTACCCGGACGATCTCCGCGGCCGCGATGACGCTGGCGTCGAACAGCTGCAATACCACCCGATCCCATTGCGCGCCGGCGGCGCAGTAGAGCCGCTGGCCCTCGCTGGACAGCTCGCCGGCAGTGGTGCACAGGCTGATCGTCGCCCGTGGAAAGCGCTGCGATACCTGCCGCGCGACAGCGTCCAGGTCGACGTGCGGCGAGACGAAACCGGCGATGTATGTCGGCTCGAAGCGCAGGGCCGTTAACTGCTGACTCAGTTGCGACGCCGTGCAGAGCAGGCTCGTCGTACCGCTGGATTGCGTATGGCCAGGCTTGAAACGGGAGAACGAAATCATGGGCAGTACTCACGCTTGAGGGACGGAGCGGGAAACTCGGCCGCTCCCGCACTAGCCATCGCAGGCTGTTCATCGTTATCGGCAGCCGGAACGGCGCTCTGTAGGCCGTGCGGTGGCGTCGCTGACAGCAAGGTTATCGGCCGCCGAGCCGGGGATCGCCATACCACCATGGTCTTCATCCGGAAGTACTGAATGGGCAACCTGGCCACGCTTTTGTCAGTGACGGCGTTTGATATGGCTCAACTGCCGGTTGCTGTGGTTATGCAATTGTCGACCAGCGACCTCCTGCCGCAGACGTTGCTGCCGATAGCCAAGGACAAGCCTCCCAAGGAGCGATGCCATGACTCGCCTGTTCAGTGATCTCGGATTCCGTTGGAAAATCACTCTGCCTATCTCTGCGCTTGCCATTCTGCTGGTGCTGATGGGCGCCGTCGGTATGCGTGGCATTGAGCGAGTCGCAGATTCCAGCGAGTTGCTGGCTACTCGGCATCTACCAGCGATCGGCTTGCTGCTCAATGCCGACCGCGATCTCTATCAGGCTTTCGTCGCCGAGCGCAGTTTGCTGGACAGCGATGCCGGCGCACACGCCCAGGCGCTCAAAGCCAGCCACGCGGAAAACCTCAAGCAGGCCTACGATCGGGTGCAGAAGTATGCTGCCATGCAGCCCGGCCGCGACGCGCTGGCCCTGGTCGAGCAGTTCAACCGCGGTTTCGAGCAATGGTCGACGGTGTCCAAGCGTGTAATAGAGCAGGTCGAACAGAATCCTCAGGCTGCCAGTGCATTGAGCTTTGGCGACAGCGAGTCGCGCTTCGACGCCATGCGCGACGCCATCGACAAGCTCGGCGAACTGGAAGAGGCTGCAGCCGATGCCGAGGGCCAGGCCGCGTTGGGCGAGGGCGCGGCCACCGCGACCCAGCAAGGGGTGGTGTTGCTGATCGGCCTGCTAGGCTGCGTTGTGCTGGTTCTTGGCCTCCCGTTGGTGGTGCTGCGGCCGATGCGGCGGCTGCTTGACCGCCTGCAGCAGATCGCCGAAGGCGATGGCGACCTGCGGGCTCGCCTTGAGGTGCGCTCTGCCGATGAACTGGGCCAGCTCGGCACAGCCTTTAACCGCTTTCTCGACAAGCTGCAGCCGTTGATCGCGGAGGTTGGACGCGTCACTGCCGAGGTCGAAACCGCTGCTCGTGGCATGGCCAGCATGGCTGAGACCAATGACCGCCTGATCAGCAGCGAACACGCCGCCGTCGATCAGGTGACTACGGCAGCGACCGAAATGAGCGCGGCGGTGCATGAGGTTGCGCTCAACGCGCAGCATGCTTCGGACGCCGCGCATGCGGCACATATGCAGTCCAACCAAGGCGCGGCGGTGGTCGGCAGCACCATTCAATCGATCCGCCAGCTGGCGCAGGATGTCGAAGGCGCGTCGCAGACCATCGGCGCGCTGGCCGACGAGACCGCCAGCATCGGAGCGGTTCTCGAGGTGATCCGTGGTATTGCCGAGCAGACTAATCTGCTCGCGCTCAATGCTGCCATCGAGGCGGCGCGCGCTGGCGAGCAGGGCCGCGGCTTTGCTGTCGTGGCCGATGAGGTGAGGGCGCTGGCGGCGCGGACGCAGGACTCGACCAAGGATATCCAGTCCCGCATCGAGCGGCTGCAGAGCGGCGTCGACAAGGCGGTGCAGGCGATGCATACCGGCAGCAGCAAGGCGCGCGACAGTGTCGAACGGGCCGAGGGGGTCGATCAGGTGCTGGCAGAGGCGTCGGCGTCGGTACAACGCATCAACGACATGGCCGCGCAGATCGCTACTGCATGTGAGGAGCAGAGCTGCGTCACGGAGGAGATTGCCCGCAACATCACTGACATCCGCGATCTGTCGAATGAGGCGGCGACCTATTCATCCCAGGGCAAGCTCGCCAGCCAACAGCTTTCCGGCTTGGCTAAGACGCTGGCTGACCTGGTCGGGCGGTTCCGTACGTGATCGCGTCGTACTACAACGACCCCCACAACAACCTGCCCAAGCCGCTGTCCGCAGGCAGCAGGAGTAGGCTCAGGACAAGCACCAGCAGCAGTCCGACCGCGTAGCTGAGGGCGCCTAACCCGACGGCAGGGTTCGTCTGTTTTGCGCGAAGAGGTGACTGCGAGCTTGTTACGGTGTTCTGTTCGCGTGGCTGGCGAAGCGAAAAGGACATGGCGGCCTCGTCTATTGTGCCCGCTGTTCTGCTGCGGACATCGAGCGGCGCAGTAGAACCTAAATGGAGGCGCATTGCCACTACTCGTCGCGAGTGTCTGAGTTGGGTGTAGCTACCCAGCGTGACTGAAACATCGAGAAAAGCTCCGGTACGCCAGCTGTCTCGCGAGCCTGCATGGCTCGACCATACTCATGGGCCGGGTCATGCAGGTCAGCTTGCCAAATTTGGAGGATTTGCTCATGTTCACGCGCCGTCAGCTGCTGCAACGTTCCGCCCTCATCGCCACGCTCGCTGCCCTCGGCCCGCTTCTGCCTGCGCTGAGCTTCGCCGCGCAGGGCGTGCTGCGGCGAGCCATTCCTGCCACCGGTGAAACGCTGCCGGTGATCGGTCTCGGTACCTCCATTACGCATAACGTGAGCCTCGATGACCCACAGATGGACCGCCTGCTGGAGGTGCTGCGGGTGATAGTGGAAGGCGGTGCCTCGCTGATCGACACCGCGCCGAGCTACGGCAATGCCGAGCGCGTCGTCGGCGAACTGGTCAAGCGCCTGGGCCAGCGCGACAAGGTCTTTCTTGCCAGCAAGGTGTCTTCGACCGGACGCGAGCGCGGCCTGGCGCAGATCGAGGCGAGTTTCGAGGCACTGCAGACCGACACCATCGACCTGATCCAGGTGCACAACCTGCAGGACACCCGCACCCAGCTCGGCCTGCTGCGCGAGCTCAAGCAGGAGGGGCGGGTGCGTTACATCGGCGTGACGCACTATGTGGAGTCGGCCCACGATCGTCTGCTGGACACGCTGAAACAGGAGCAGGTCGACTTCGTGCAGTTCAACTATTCGGTCAGCGAGCGCAACGCCGAGAAGCAGCTGCTGCCGTACTGTGCCGACAACGGCATCGCCACCCTGATCAACCGACCCTTTACCCGCGGCAACCTGCTGTCGAAGGTCCGGGACAAGCCGTTGCCGGACTGGGCCGCCGAGATCGACGCCAGCTCCTGGGCGCAGCTGCTGCTCAAGTTCATCCTCGCCGAGCCGGCGGTGACGGCGGTCATTCCGGCCACCTCCAATCCGCGCTACATGGCCGACAACCTGCTCGCCGGCCAGGGCCGTCTGCCCGACGCGCGGCAGCGGCAGATGATCGTCGACGCCTTCCGCTGAGCCGGGCCGCATGCCCGTCGCCTCCGCCGCGCTGATCAACGCCCGCCCCGGCGAACTGCGCGCGGCGCTGGCCGGCTTCGGCCTGTTCTTCTGCCTGTTCGCCGGCTACTTCATGCTGCGCCCGATCCGCGAGTCCATGGGCATTCAGGGCGGCGTGGAGAATCTGCAGTGGCTGTTTACCGCGACCTTCGTTGCCATGCTGGTGGCGGTGCCGCTGTTCGCCTGGCTCAACTCGCGGGTGGCGCGCATCCATTACATCGACTGGGTGTACGGCTTCTTCTGCCTCAACCTGCTGCTGTTTGCCGCGCTGTTCTTCGCGTTGCGTGACAGCGTCTGGCTGGCGCGTGTGTTCTATGTGTGGATCTCGGTCTACAACCTGTTCGTGGTCTCGGTGGCCTGGAGCCTGATGGCTGATGTGTTCGATGCGCCGCAGGCACGCCGGCTGTTCGCCTTCATCGCTGCCGGGGCCAGCGTGGGCGGCCTCGTCGGCCCCGCGGCAAGCGCGCTGTTGGTCGGCGTGCTCGGGCAGTTCGGGCTGATGCTGCTGGCGGCGCTGCTCCTGCTAGCCGCGGTGGCGCTGAAGCACTTCCTGATGACCTGGCGCGAGGTACACGGCGCCGGTCGGCCCGGTGCCGAGCACGCGGAAAGCCCGAAGCGGCCGGTGGCCGGCAACCCGTTCAGCGGCCTGACACGGGTGCTGAGATCGCGCTATCTGCTGGGCGTCGCGGTGTTCGTGCTGTTGCTGACCACGGCCAGCACCTTCCTCTATTTCGAACAGGCGCGCCTGGTTGCCGAGCTGTTTCCCGACCGCGTCGAGCAGGTGCGGGTGTTCGGCGCCATCGATTTGGTGGTGCAGGCCGGGGCGCTGCTGTCGCAGTTGTTCATCACCGGGCGCATCGCCCAGCGTCTGGGCGTGCGCGTGCTGCTTGCCGCCGTGCCGGCGCTGGTCTGTTTGGGCTTCGTCGGGTTGGCGCTGGCGCCGACCTTCGCCGTGCTGGCGGCGGTGATGATCGTGCGCCGGATCGGCGAATACGCCTTCGTCCGCCCGGGGCGCGAGATGCTTTTCGCGCCGCTGGATGCGCAGAGCAAGTACAAGGCGAAGAACTTCATCGACACCGTGGTCTATCGCGGCGGCGATGCGCTGAGCGGCTGGGCCAAGAGCCTGCTCGACAGCCTCGGCCACGGCGCCTGGCTGGTGGCCGTGGTGGGCGCTGTCTGCGCCGCGATCTGGGGCGTGGTGGGCTGGTTTATCGGCGGCCAGGCCGATCGTAAAGCGGCGGTACAGTCTGCTCCCGGACGAAGCCGCTGAACCTCGACCCCGCGTACGCCTCGAACTCTAGTAGGTACGTCATCTATCAGGAGTACTCGTATGCATGTTCAGGTCAACAGCAACCACATTCCCGGCAGTGTCGAATTGCATGAGTGGGTCGGCACGACGGTAGAGGATCGGCTCGAGCGCTTCGACGATTTTCTCACCCGTGTGGAAGTGCATATCAGCGACGAGAATGCGCAGAAGGCGGGTGCCGACGACAAGCGCTGCCAGATCGAGGCGCGGCCGAAGGGGCATCAGGCGGTGTCGGTCACGCACAAGGCCGAATCGCTGCAGCTGGCGGTCGATGGCGCGGCCGACAAGATGCAGCACGCGTTGGAGAACCTGATGGGCAAGTTGGACACTCGCGTGCAATCCAGCGGTGAACTGAACGATCCGCTGCTGGACGAGCCGCCGCAATCCGTCAAGGACGCGATGCTGGAAGAGGAGTTCCTGGAAAAGCAGAGCGAGCTCGACAAGTGAGCACGACGCCCCGGCTGCGGTCGGGGCGACTCGCACTACTCAGATCTTCCCGCGTCTCGCATCGCGATGATGCAGCACGCGATATCGCTCTCCGTCCCGGTTTACAGACATGCAGATCATCCTCGTGCGGCACGGCAGACCCGACCATGGCGCGGCACGCTGGAGCACGCCGATCGGGATGAAAGCCTGGGTTGCGCGCTACAACGCCGCGGCGGTGGCCACGGGCGAGCGTCCGGATAGCCTGGTGGAGCTGGCCGGGTCGGTGGGCATCGTGGTGTGCAGTTCGTTGCAGCGCTGCGTCGAATCGCGCTCCCAGCTGGCCTGCGATTGTTGCCAGGAGCCCGACCCGCTGTTTGCCGAGGCCCATCTGCCCTATCCGGACTGGGGCCTGCCATTGCTGCCCTCGCGGTTCTGGCGACTGGTATTCCGTGGCGCCTGGTTTCTCGGCTTCTCCAGCCACACCGAGCCTGTCGGCGAATCAACCGAACGAGCCCGGGCGGCGGCGGATCGGCTGATCGCACTCGCTGAGGAACATGGCAGCGTGCTACTGATGGGCCACAAGATCATGAACGCGCTGATCGCTCGCGAGCTGCGCCGACGGGGCTGGAAGGGCCCCATGTTTCCACTGCTTTCGGGCTACTGGCAGCCGAGCCGTTACACCCGGGCATAGCTCAGAAAAACATCAGCAGGTCGATGGCCCGTCACAGCCGCTAGGCGGCGAGAGCCGCTTTGGCTTGCCAGATGAAACGTTTCAGCTAACGTGTGCGGGAGGCATAACAACAAAGGGAACACTCATGACACGTTTGCAACGCCTGCTCGGCCTGAGCATCTGCCTGGCGACTCCAGCCATGGCCTGGGAACAAGTTCTGATCGACCACGACAAGCCCGCGAAAAACTGGCGCGTTACCAGCGAGGAACTGGGCATCGATTCGGCAAAGCCGTTTTCGGTCAGCATGCGCACGCTGCACGGCGGGCGGCAGGAAGGGGTCAGCCTGATCGAGATCGACAATGGCACCATGCGCATGACAGTCGTCCCCACGCGTGGCATGAACGTGCTCGAAGCGGTTGCCGGTGACGTCCGGCTGGGTTGGGATTCGCCGGTGCAGGAGGTGGTCAATCCGGCCTTCATCGAACTCAACGGGCGCGGCGGTCTGGGATGGCTCGAGGGCTTCAACGAGCTGGTGACCCGCTGTGGCTTCGAATGGGTCGGGCATCCGGGCGAGGACAACGGTGAGCTGCTTACGCTGCATGGCCGTGCAGCCAACATTCCGGCTTCACGCGTTGTGCTGACCATTGACGAAAAGCCGCCGTACGCCATCCGCCTGCGCGGCGAGTTGCAGGAAAAGGCTTTCAAGAAGCTCGACTTCGCCATTCACACTGAACTCAGCACCGAGCCGGGGCGCGCCGGCTTCTCGCTGCACGACACCCTGACCAACCAGGGCGACTATGCCAAGGAATATCAGGCGCTGTACCACACCAACTTCGGCACACCGCTGCTAGAGGAAGGGGCGCGCTTCGTTGCGCCGGTCAAGCAGGTATCGCCGTTCAACCCGCGCGCGGCGAAGGAACTGAACGACTGGCAGCGCTACCGCGGGCCCACCAGGGACTACGACGAGACGGTATTCAACCTGGTGCCGTATGCCGACGAGCAAGGCGAAACCCTCACCATGCTGCACAACCGTGCCGGCAGCCTGGGGGTCAGTGTGGGCTTCAATACCGGCGAGCTGCCGGTTTTCTCGCTGTGGAAGAACACCGATACCGAGCAGCAGGGTTACGTCACCGGATTGGAGCCGGGCACCAGCTATTCCTACAACCGCCGCTATCAGCGTGCCCTCGGCCTGGTGCCGAAGATCGAGCCGGGCGAGCAGAAACATTTCCGGGTGAGCTACGAACTGCTGGCCGACAGCGCTGCGGTGGAACGCGTGCGCCAGCGAATCGAGGCATTGCAGGCAGGACGGGAAACCGAGGTGCGCGAGCTACCGCTGGTCGACCTGAGCAAGGACTAGGCGGACAGGGTCGGCTCCGGCAGGGCTCAGGCCGCTTCGTTGTCTGCGTGCAGGTAAAACCGTTCGTCGCTATGGCAAATGGCTTACAAATACCCGCGCCGTTTTCCACTTCTTCTCGCTCTGCCGGGTAATTAATCTACACCCACTCTGATGCGCAGGACGCGCTCAGGATCAGGATGATCGACCTAAGCCAGGAAGGCATTCGAAGGGAATTCGGACCGGTCAGAAAAAACCCGCCTCGGCGGGTTTTTGCTTTTTCAGCGGAACACGCGGCGATGCAAGACAACGAAATGCTGTGCCGGTTCCATCTATGGCAAAAGGCTTACACGGATCGAAGTTTTTGGCTGTTCTAACGTCTTAGGCGGCTGCGTATTCTATGCCCATCTCTGCAGCGCAGGACGCGCTCGGGATCATGGATGATCGACCACTGCCAGGAGGCGCGCCGAAGGATTCGGAATGGTCACAAAAACCCGCTTCGGCGGGTTTTTTGTTGCCTGCAGGAAAAGCGGCCGCCACGCATTCGAAACGGCAAGGAACTCGCTGCTGCCTCAGCCGTTGTCCAGCAATGCGCGGATCTTGCCGAGCAGGTCGGCACCCTCGAACGGCTTGAGTACCAGCTCCATGCGCTCGTCGACGAATCCCTCCCGGCTGGAGGCCTTTTCGGCGTAACCGGTCATGAGCACCACGGGCAGCGCCGGTCGCGAGCGCCGGGCCCATTCGGCCAGCTGTCGACCGGACAGGCGTGGCAGGCCGACGTCGGTCAGCAGCAGATCGATGGACGGGTCGGCCTCCAGCAGTGCCTGGGCGGTTTCCACATCGCCGGCCTGGCTGCAGCGATAACCCGCCTCGATGAGGGTCTCGGCGATCAGCATGCGCACGCTGGGCATGTCTTCCACCACCAGCACGTGCTCATGGCCGGCCAGACGCGCCGAATCTTCGGACGCCGCGCTGGGTACCAGGCTCGTTTCGCCGTCGGCGGCTGGCAGCAGCAGGGTCACGTCCGTACCGACGCCCAGTGTGCTGCGAATGTGCGCGTCGCCGCCCGACTGCAGGGCGAAACCGTAGATGCTCGACAGTCCCAGGCCGGTGCCGCGGCCCTGAGGCTTGGTGGTGAAGAAGGGGTCGAACACCTTGTCGAGGACGGCGGGATCGATGCCCGTGCCATCGTCGCTGACGCACAGACCGATGTAACGGCCGGCGGCCAGTTCAGGGTGCTGGCTGGCATCGGTGGAAAAGGTCCGGATGCCGATGTGGCCGCCTTCGGGCAGGGCGTCGCGGGCATTGATCACCAGGTTGAGCAGCGCGCTTTCGAACTGGCTGACATCCACCCGTGCCACGGCCGGCCCCGCGGTGAAGTCGAAGCTCAGGGTGATGCGCTCGCCGATGGTGCGCCGCAACAAATCCTCCAGCGAGCGGATGCGCTCGTTGATGTCCAGCGCGCGGGCGTCCAGCGGCTGCTTGCGAGCAAAGGCCAGCAGACGGTTGGTCAGCGATGCGGCACTGCGCGCCGAACTCAGTGCGGCGTCGGCGAAGCGCAGCACGCTGTCGGCGCGGCCTTCGATGATGCGCTGCTTCATCAGCTCGATGCCGGTGATGATGCCGGTGAGCAGGTTGTTGAAGTCGTGGGCGATGCCGCCGGTCAGCTTGCCCAGGGCATCCATCTTCTGCGCCTGCAGTAGCTGCTCTTCGGTACGCGCGCGCTCGGCCACCTCATGGGCCAGCTGGCTGGTGGTGGTGGCGATTTCCTGCCGCTGGGCGCGCTCACGGTGGCGCTGCTCGGTGACGTCCTCGACGAACACCAGGCCCAGCCCCTGAGTGCGATAGGGCGAGATCTGCCATTCGGTCTCCCGCGTTTCGCCGTTGACGCGCATCGCCAGGGACGTGCGCCAGCGGTTGCCGGCCTGAAGCTGGGTGCGCAGCTCGTCCAGCACGGCGTCCTGCCCAGGGAGGACGCAGTCGGCCAGCGGAGCTGAACGGTCTTCGGTGCCGATCAGGCGCTCGAAGGCATGGTTGCATTCGTGCAGTTGCAGCTGGGCGTCGAGCACTGCGATGGGCGCTGCGACGTGAATGAATATCTCGCGAAAGCGCGCCTCGCTTTCGCGCAGGGCGCGCTCGGTGTCACGCACCCGCAGCAGTGTGCGCAGGGTCGCCAGCAGCACATCCGGGTCGACCGGGTGAATCAGGTAGGCATCGCCGCCGGCATCGAGGCCAGTGATGATGTCGCCGGTCTCGATGGAGGCTGCGGACACATGGATCAGTGGCAGCAGCGCGGTATTCGGGTCGGTGCGAAGCTGGCGCGCGATGTCGAAGCCGCTCATGTCCGGCAGGTTGACATCGAGAATCAGGGCATCAGGCATGGCACCGGCCACCAGCGCCAGCCCGTCGCTGCCGGTGCCCGCCTCCAGCACCTGGTAGCCATGGCGCTCCAGCACCCGGCGCATCGCGTAGCGGGTAGTGGCGTTGTCGTCGACGATCAGCAGACGGCTTTCACGCCCCATCGCTTCCCCCCGCCTCGATGCTGAACGGGATGATCACGTAGAACTCCGAACCCTTGCCGGGCTCGCTCTGCAGGCCGACCCGACCGCCCAGCAACTCGGCGAAGCGTTTGCACAGGGCGAGTCCCAGACCCGTGCCGCGCAGACGCTTCTGCAGCGGGGAGTCGACCTGGGCGAAGTCCTCGAACAGGCGATCGTGCAGCTGTGGTGCGATGCCGATGCCGGTGTCGGTGACCGCGAAGCGCACCTGCTGCGGGGTCTCCATCCGTGCCGAGACACGCACTTCCCCTTGGGTGGTGAATTTCAACGCATTGGAAATGAAGTTGCGCAGAATCTGCGCGAGCTTCTTGTCGTCGGTGTAGAAGCGCGGCAGTCCCTGCGGTTCTTCGAAGATGAGGTCCACCGGCGAGCCCTCGACGATGGGCCGGAACATACCGCGCAATGCCGAGAACAGGTCGAGCATGTCGAACCAGGCCGGCGAGATGCTCACGCGACCGGCCTCGATCTTCGCCAGATCGAGCAGATCGTCGACCATCTCGCTCAGCTCGCTGGCGGCCGAGCTGACGAAGCGCACCTGCTTGTGCTGCTCCGGGCTCAGGGGGCCATCCAGTTCGTCGCTGAGCAGACGGGTGATGCTGAGTATCGAACCCAGTGGCGTGCGGAACTCGTGGCTCATGTACGAGAGGAAACGGCTTTTCAGTTCCGATGCCTGGCGTAGTTGCTCGGCCTGGGTGTCGAGTTCCGCATAGAGGGCCAGTACCCCCTGGTTGGTTTCCTCGAGCTCGGCGCGTAGTGATTCGTTCTCACGGCGCAGCTGCTCCAGCAGCTCGGATTCGCCGGTTGTAGCGATGGGGTCAGCCACGGGGGGCCTCCAGGTTGAGCGCAAGCACGGTGACGTCGTCGCGGCCGCGGCAGAAGTCCCGATGCAGCAGCGTGGCGATGATGGCCGGATGACGCTGGATCAGACCAGGATAGTCGCGCAGGCTCCAGCGCGACTGCAAACCATCGCTGAAGAGCAGCAGAAGCTGCGCCTCGCCCTGCGGGTAATCGAACACATGGGCCTTGCGAAAACGCACGCCGACGATGCCAGGGTGCGAAGCCAGGCCGCGCGAGCCCTCGCTGCCGATCAGGCTGGCGCCGATGTTGCCGATGCCGGCGAAGGCCAGGGTCTGCCGTTCGCCATCGAACTGGGCGATGGCTGCAGCGCCACCACGGCTGCCGTTCATCGCCTGATGCATGCGCGCGAATACGCTGGTGGCGGCGTCGAACGGTGCTTCGCCGAAGGCCTCGGCGCCGGCACGTGCGGCCTGCTGGGCGCTTTCGCCGTGGCCGATGCCGTCGAGCACCAGCACACTGCAGCGTGAGCCATCGAGCGCCAGTTGCCAGACATCGCCACAGGCCGTTTCGCCGGGATGGGGGTGCTGGCTGACCCCGAAGCGCCAGGCACAGGGCCGTGAGCCGCGGGGAAACAGCTGTGCCAGCACCACCGAACCTCGGCGGTCCGAGTAGGCATCGAAGACCTGTGCCAGCCGCGCCAGCGCGCCCAGACCGATGCCCTTGGTGCCGCCGGTGGAGTAGCCATCGGTCAGGCACTGATCGAGCTGGAAGCCGGGGCCACGGTCCACGGCGATGATTTCCACGCCGGGCTTGTCTTGCCCCGGGATGATCCGCAGGTGCAGCTCGCCGATGCCGGCGTGCTTGAGAACATTGGTGCACAGTTCGGTGGTCAGCAGCGCGACGCGACCGGCATCGGTGGCGTCGAAACCATGCTGCTCGGCCAGGCGCTGCGTGACGCGGCGCGCATGGCCCACCTGGCTGGAATCTTCCAGTGGCAGGACCTGGGTCATGCTGCCCGGTATGTTCATGTCCACCGCGTGATGGTGATGCGCGTGCCGACGCCGACGGTGCTCTCCAGTTCGAAGTCGTCGACCAGGCGCTTGGCGCCCGTCAGCCCAAGGCCGAGGCCGCCGCCGGAGGTCCAGCCATCGGTCATGGCCAGCTTGATGTCGGGAATGCCCGGGCCTTCGTCACGGAAGGTCAGCCGCACGCCGACGCGCGTGCCTTCCTCGACGATCTGCCAGTCCATGTCGCCACCGCCACCGTACACCACGGTGTTGCGCGCCAGCTCGCTGACGGCGGTGACCAGCTTGGTCTGATCGATCAGGCGCATCGCGCAGTCCTGGGTCAGTTTACGTACGGTCTGCCGCGCCAAGACGACATCCTGCTCGACGCGCACCGGCTGGCTGCCGCTGCTGCGCACGATCATCGCGCGGCCACACGTTCGCGCAGCAGCTGCATGCCGCGCTCGACGTTCAGGGCGGTGCTCACGCCGGGCAGCTCGAGGCCCAGCTCCACCAGGGTGATCGCCACGGCGGGCTGCATGCCCACCACCACCGTTTCGGCATCCATGATTCGCGCGAGGCCGGAAATGTTGGCGATCATCCGGCCAATGAAGGAATCGACCATGTCCAGTGCGGAGATGTCCATCAGCACGGCGCGCGCCGAGGTTTCGCTGATGCGCTCGGCCAAATCGTCCTGCAGGGTCAGCGCCAGTTGGTCGTGCATGTCGACCTGGATGGTGACGAGCAGGAACTCGCCCATCCGCAGAATAGGAATTCGATCCATCAGGCGGTCCTGGTGACGGTGAGGCCGGAACGGCGCAGGGCGAGCGCGAGGGCATCGGCCAGGCTGGCCTTGGTGACGATGCCCTGCAGGTCGAGCCCGAGGTGGACGATGGTCTGCGCGATCTGCGGACGCACGCCACTGATGATGCAGTCGGCGCCCATCAGGCGAATGGCAGTGACGGTCTTGAGCAGGTGCTGGGCAACCAGGGTGTCGACGGTGGGCACGCCGGTGATGTCGATAATGGCGATTTCCGAGCCGGTGTCGACGATGCGTTGCAGCAGCGATTCCATCACCACCTGGGTGCGCTGCGAGTCGAGGGTGCCGATCATCGGCAGGGCGAGAACGCCATCCCACAGCTTGACCACCGGGGTCGAAAGCTCCAGCAGCTCTTCCTGCTGGCGCTTGATCACGTCTTCACGCGACTGCTGGAAGGTGCGTACGGTGTGCAGGCCCAGATGGTCGAGCAGCTCGGACACGGCCCACAGCTGCTCGGCGAATACTGCGGGTTCGTTGGCGTATTCGCTCTGCAGCAGGGACATCAGCGGGCGCTTGGCGGCGAAGATGAAGCCGGCGGTCTGCTGCGAGTCGAAACCCAGCAGGGCGCGGCTGCGCGACAGGCGCTCCAGGTAGGAACGCATGGCGTCCCAGGCCGGGCCGGCGATGTCGGCCGAGCCGTCGGCGGTGCCGCTGATCAGCAGGCGGATGAAGTCGGCGGTCTGCTGGGTCAGTTCTTCGGGTTTTACGTTATGGAATCCGCCCATCTCCTGCAGGTCGCTTTTCCAGCTGCCGAGCAGCTCGGTCTGGTTGCGTGCAATGGTGTCGATGGTGCGTTGTAGCAGGGCCGCCATAGGGTAATAGCTCCGGAGTTGTCTGGGTCGTCCATGTCACCATGGCGAAGTATCAGGGATAGATTTCGGCCTTGCGTCGATGTTCCGCGAATCGCAGCGGAACGTGAAAACTTTTCCGAGCGTTGCCGATGGAAGTGGGCCGGATGGTAGCAAATAGATATTGGCGGCAGGCAGGCCGTTCCGCTTAAGCGCTATCAGGCAGGCGCGACGCCGTCGATCTGCTCGATCAGCCATTGCAAGGCTGCATCGTTCTGCCGCTGCGCCACGCTGACGATGTCCAGGCCGAAGGGGCCGAGGTCGAACGGCAGATCGAACAACTCGAGCGGCAGCAGCCTGGCGAAGTGGCGCGCCAGCTGCGTCGGCAGCACCGCGGCGAGGTCGCTGCTGGCGACGATGTGCGCGGCCTGCAGGTAGTTTGGTGTGGTGTAGACCACCTCGCGCTCCAGCCCCTGGCCCTCCAGCCACTGGTCGACCATGCCGCGGGTCTGACCGCCGTGCACCCACAGATGACGCAGGCGCAGGAAGGCGTCGAGGGTCAGCCGCCCGGAGAGCAGTGGATGGTCGCGGCGCACCGCCACCTGCAGCGTTTCGCTGGCCCAGTGGCGCACATGAAAGCGCGAAGGCACGTCGAGGAAACGTCCCAGCACCAGGTCGACCTCACCATTGTCCAGCGCGTCGGTGGGCAGGGTCGGGGTCAGGTGCTGGATCGCCAGCTGGATGCCCGGCGCGCGTTCGGCCAGGCGCCGCATCAGCGCCGGCATGCAGATCAGCTCCACATAATCGGTCACGGCGATGCGAAAACGCTGATGGCTGCGCGCCGGATCGAAGGCCTCGCCGGCGATCAGGCTGTGTTCGATCTGCTGCAGCGCATGACGGATAGGAGCCTCCAGCGCCAGGGCTCGCGGCGTCGGTTGCATGGCCCGGCCGACGCGCACCAGCAGCGGGTCATCGAGCAGCTCGCGCAGGCGACCCAGGGCATTGCTCACCGCCGGCTGGCTGAGGGACAGGCGCTCGGCGGCACGCGAGACGTTGCGCTCACGCAGCAGGGCGTCGAGCACGCGAAGCAGGTTCAGGTCGAAGTTGTAGATATTCACTTGGTGAATCCGAAACATCACAAGACTAAATTTCAAAAATAGTAGCGTCTTCGTCTATGGTTGGTCTCCACTTTTTCCAGCCTGCGACGAGGACCGTTCACATGAGCCAACCCCGCTTCGATATCCAGACCGCCGCCGTGATCGGCGCGGGCACCATGGGCCGCGGCATCGTCATGAGCCTGGCCAATGCCGGTGTGCAGGTGCTGTGGCTGGACAACAATCCCGAGATGCTCGAGCAGGCGCTGGGCGTGGTGGCCGACACCTACGCACACAACGTGCGTCAGGGGCGGATCGACGAGGCCGAAGCGGCGGCGCGCCGGGCCCGCATCGCCAAGGCAGCGGATTACCCGGCGCTGGCCGACGTGGACCTGGTGATCGAGGCGGTCTACGAAAACCTCGAACTCAAGCAGAAGATCTTCCGCGAGCTGGACGGCATCGTGAAGGCGGCCGGCATCCTGGCCAGCAACACCTCGGCGCTGGATATCGATGCCATCGCCGCCGTCACCAAGCGCCCGGAGCAGGTGGTAGGCCTGCACTTCTTCAGCCCGGCGCACATCATGAAGCTGCTGGAAATCGTCCGCGGCGCGAAGACTTCTAAAGCGGTACTTGAGGCCTCCACCGAGCTCGGCAAGCGTATGGGCAAGGTCAGCGTGATCGCCGGCAATTGCCCGGGCTTCATCGGCAACCGCATGCTCGCCACCTACGTGCGCGAGGCGCGGATGATGCTGCTCGAAGGCGCCTATCCCCATCAGGTGGACGCCGCGCTGCAAGGCTTCGGCTTCGCCATGGGCCCGTTCCGCATGTATGACGTGGTGGGTATCGACCTCGAATGGCGCGCCCGCGAGCTGGCCGGCAAGGGCCAGGACGAGGCCGAGGTGCAGGTGGATAACCGTCTCTGCGAGCTGGGCCGCTTCGGCCAGAAGTCGCGCATGGGCTACTACCGCTACGCCGAGGGCAGCCGCCAGGCCGAGCACGACCCGGAAGTGGACGCCCTGGTGCAGCGCGAGTCCGAGCGCCTCGGCTTTCAGCGCCGCGAGATCGGCCCGGAGGAAATCCTCGAGCGCTGCCTGCTGGCGCTGGTCAATGAGGGCGCCAAGATTCTCGAGGAAGGGATGGCCGAGTCCAGCGCCGATATCGACACCGTCTACCTCTACGGTTACGGCTTCCCGGCCGAAGTCGGTGGCCCGATGACCTGGGCCGACCGTCAGGGTCTGCCGGCCATTCGTGAGCGCCTCAACGCATTGGCCGGGCGCCACGGCGAGCACTGGCAGCCGGCCGGACTGATCGACAGCCTGGCCACGCTCGGCGGCCGCTTCGCCGACTACAAGAAGGAGGCATGAGCATGGAATACCAGGCTCCCCTGCGTGACATGCGCTTCGTGCTGCACGAGCTGTTCGACGCCACCGGCCATTGCGAATTGCTCGGCAACGGCCTGGACCGCGAGCTGATCGACGGTGTGCTGGAAGAAGCTGCGCGCTACACCGGCGGCGAGATCGCGCCGCTCAATCGCAACAGCGACGAAGAGGGCGTGACCCTGGAAAACGGCGAAGTGCGCACGCCGCAGGGCTTCGTCGAGGCCTACAAGCAGTACGTCGACAACGGCTGGGCGAGCATGACCGGGCCGACCGAATACGGCGGCCAGGGCTTCCCGCAGCTGGTGGCCTGCAACTTCCACGAGATGCTGATGGGCGCGTCGCTGTCCTTTCGCATCTATTCCGGCCTGACCGAGGGCGCGGTGCTGGCGCTGTACAAGCACGGCAGCGATGAACTGAAGAATGCCTATCTGGAGAAGCTGGTCAGCGGCCGCTGGAGCGGCACCATGTGCCTGACCGAGCCGCAGGCCGGCACCGACCTCGCCCTGCTGCGCACCCGCGCCGAGCCGCAGGCGGACGGCAGCTACAAGGTCAGCGGCAGCAAGATCTTCATCTCCGGCGGTGAGCACGACATGAGCGAGAACATCGTGCATCTGGTGCTGGCGCGCCTGCCGGATGCGCCGGCCGGGGTGAAAGGCATCAGCCTGCTCTTGGTGCCCAAGTTCATTGCCAATGCCGACGGCTCGCCGGGCGAGCGCAACGCGCTGAGCTGCGGCGCCATCGAGCACAAGATGGGCATCAAGGGCGCGGCGACCTGCGTGATGAACTTCGACGGCGCGACCGGCTGGGTCGTCGGCGAGCCCAATCAGGGCCTGGCGTGCATGTTCACCATGATGAACGACGCGCGCTTCCAGGTCGGCTTGCAGGGACTTGGCATTGCCGAACAGGCCTATCAGGGCTCGCTGGCCTATGCCCGTGAGCGCTTGCAGTCTCGTGGGTTGGCAGGCGCGCAGCATCCGGACAAGGTCGCCGACCCGATCATCGTGCACCCCGACGTGCGCCGCATGCTGCTGACGCAAAAGACGCTCGTCGAAGGCAGTCGCATGCTGGCGGCCTACTGCGCCCGGCAGCTGGACCTCGAGCATGGCCATCCCGAGCCGAGCTACCGCAAGGCGGCGAGCAAGCGCGCTGCGTTGCTGATCCCCATCGTCAAGGCATTCTTCACCGACATGGGCCAGGAAGTCGCCAGCCTCGGCGTGCAGGTCTACGGCGGCCACGGCTATATCCGCGAATGGGGCATGGAACAGCTGATGCGCGACAGCCGCATCACCCAGCTCTACGAGGGCACCAACGGCATTCAGGCGCTGGATTACATCCGTCGCAAGCTGCTCGGTGACGGCGGCGCGGAGTTGTCGGCGCTGCAGGCGGAATTCAGCGAGATTTGCGACCGGCAGAGCGATCGCCCGGCGCCGCACGCTCTGGCCAGCAAGGTGCAGATGCGTCTCGGTGAGTGGCGCGAGCTGACGGCCGAGATCATCGCTGCCACCGGTCGCGATCCCCAGGAGATCGGCGCGGTGTCGGTGGATTTCCTGCAGTACTCGGCCTATGTCTTGTTGGCCGGTCTCTGGCTGCAGGCCGCGGCGCGTGCACAGGATGCGCTGGAGCAGGGCGCCGGTGAGGAGGCTTTCTATCAGGCCAAGCTGGCCAGTGCGGATTTCTATCTGCGCCGTGTGTTGCCGCGGGCGAGTGCGCATCGGGAAGCCATTCAGGGTGGCGCGGATTGTCTGATGGCGCTGCCGGAAAGCGACTTCGCGTTTTGAGCTAATCGATCACAGGAGGCACCGATGCATCCGTTCAGCTTTGCCACAACCGCTCAATTGATCTGCGAGCCTGGCTCGTCGCGCCGGCTGGCCAGCCTCTGCAAGGAGCGTGGGGCGCGCTCGGTGCTGGTGGTGACCGACCCGGGCATCACCCGTTTCGGCCTGCTCGACGAAGTCCTGCCGGGCTTCGAGACGGAAGGGCTGCAGGTCGCGGTTTACGATCAGGTCGTTGCCGACCCGCCCGAGCACATCGTCCTGGCGGCGGTGGCGCAGGCCAGGGCGTCCCGGGTCGATCTGATCATCGGCTTCGGCGGCGGCAGCTCCATGGACGTGGCCAAGCTGGTCGCGCTGCTGGCCCATCCTGATTGTGCGCAATCGCTGCAGGACATCTACGGTGTCGGCAACGCCAAGGGCCAGCGCCTGCCGCTGATCCAGGTGCCGACCACCGCCGGCACCGGCTCGGAAGTCACGCAGATCGCCATCATCACCACCGGTGAGACGACCAAGATGGGCGTGGTCTCGCCCCTATTGCTGCCGGACCTGGCGTTGCTCGACGCCGATCTCACCCTCGGCCTGCCACCGGCGGTGACCGCGGCCACCGGCATCGACGCCATGGTGCATGCCATCGAGGCCTACACCAGCGCGCTGAAGAAGAACCCCATGTCCGACCTGCTGGCCCGCGAGGCGCTGCGCCTCTTGGCGGCCAATCTGGACGAGGCGGTGCACAACGGCAGCAACCGCGAGGCACGCCAGGCCATGCTGCTGGGCGCCTGCCTGGCCGGCCAGGCGTTCGCCAATGCGCCGGTCGCCGCCGTGCACGCGCTGGCCTATCCGCTGGGAGGCAATTTCCACATTCCCCACGGCCTGTCCAACGCCCTGGTACTGCCGCAGGTGTTGCGTTTCAACGTCAGCGCGGCGGCCACGCACTACGGCGAACTGGCACCGATCATTCTCGGCGAGCGCCTGCGCACCGATGATCCGTCCACCTACGCCGAGCAGCTGATCGAGGAGTTCGAGCAGATGAGTGCCCGCGTCGGCCTGCCGACCCGCCTGCGCGACGCCGGCGTGCCGGAAGAGATGCTGCCGCAGCTGGCCAAGGAGGCGATGCTGCAGCAGCGGCTGCTGGTCAACAATCCGCGCGAGGTCAGCGAGGCCGATGCGCTGGCGATCTATCAGGCTGCCTACTGAGCCAGTCTTCCTCTTCATTGCGTACCGCGAGAACGACCATGCCCGAGCAACCCAAACACCTGCGCCGCGACTACAAGCACTTTCAGCCCATCACCACGCGCTGGCACGACAATGACATCTACGGTCATGTGAACAACGTCGTCTATTACGGGTTTTTCGACACGGCGGTGAACAACTATCTGATCCAGCAGGGCGGGCTGGATATCCAGGATGGCGACATTGTCGGCTTCGTGGTCAGTTCGGCTTGCGACTACTTCGCCTCGATCGCCTATCCGGACCTGATCGAGGTAGGTCTGCGGGTGGCCAGGTTGGGCAACTCGTCGGTGCAGTACGAGCTGGCGATCTTCCGCGAGGGCGAGCAGGAGGCCTGCGCGGCGGGTCGCTTCGTGCATGTCTTCGTCGAACGCGCAAGCAATCGTCCCACTGCCATTCCCGGGCGCCTGCGCGCCGCGCTGGAGGCCTTGAGCTAATCCGCTCGGCGCGGAAAGCTGAAGGCGTAAACGAGATCGCCCGGAGCGGCTGGGCCGATCCGGGCGATGCGGTGGTTGCTACGAGACGGCAACGGCGCTGTCTGCGGCACTCAATGGTGCTTGTGTTTGTGCTTGTAATGGCCTTTGGCTTTGCCTGGATGGCCGTAGTAGCGGCGATCATCCCGATAGCGGCGGTCGCCCCGATAACGGTCGTCGTCATCGTCGCCGTAGGCGTTGCCGATCGCGCCGCCGGCACCGCCGCCAACGGCCGCGCCAATAAGGCCGCCGGTGCTGCCGCCGACCTTCTGGCCGATGACGTTACCACCTGCCGCGCCCAGGCCACCGCCGATGGCCGCTTCGGTGCGGCTGCGCTTGTCGGCGCCGACCATGCCACCTGCCGCACCGCCGACGCCGGCGCCGATGGTCGCGCCAGTCGAGCCACCCAGATGCTCACCCACCACGGAACCGAGCGCGCCACCGAGGGCACCGCCAACGGCGGCTTCGGTGTTGCTGCCGGCAAAGGCGGCGGCGCTGAGCAGGCTGGTGGACAACAGGAAAATCGAGGCGTACTTCATGGTGTGATCCCGTATGAGGAATTGCGGCGTGATCCTCACGTGCCGCTTCGCTTCCGGCAAGGGCTTCCCGATGAAATGCGTGACCCAGTTCCTGTTTGCTAACTCTTTGATTTCTAGCTGGAACTTGCTCCTGAAAAGCAGGTCTCAGCTCGCTTGTGCGGGTCAGGCGCAGCCGTCACCTGCAGCCGGGCTGTAGACCCGCGGCGGGCTGTGCTGTGGCAGGTGGATCAGGTTGAGGTTGTGCCGTTGAGCCCATTGTGCGGCGAGCCCTGTGGGCGAGGACAGGCTGACCAGCGTCGGGATGCCGGCGCGCTGAACCTTGTGCACCAGCTCCAGGCTGCAGCGGCTGGTGACGATCGCCAGGCCGCCAGCGGGCTCGCAGCCTACGCGCGCCATGGCGCCGATCAGCTTGTCCAGCGCGTTGTGTCGGCCGATGTCCTCGCGGCCCAGACGCAACTCGCCGGTGGCATCCATGAACAGCGCGGCGTGCACCGCGCCGCAGTCGCGTCCCAGCGGCTGGAACTCGCCGATGCGTTGCCGCAGATCCAGCAGCCAGTGGGAAGGCGGCAGGGCCGAGGGCGACAGCTTGGCCAGCTGCGGCAATGCCTGCTCCAGCGCTTCGACGCCGCACAGGCCGCAGCTGCTGGTGCCGGGCAGCTGGCGGCGCTGCTGCTTCAGCCGCCAGAACGCGCGGCTGGAAATCTCCACTTCCGCGCGTCGCGCATTGCCGCGTCCATGCAGGCGGATGTCATAGATGTCGCTCAGCGACTCGACGAAGCCGTTGGCCAGGCTGAAGCCGACCACGAAATCTTCCAGGTTGGCCGGTGAGATCATCATCACCGCCTGGCTGAGCCCGTTGTAGGCGATGGCCAGGGCGCACTCTTCGGCGAGGTCGACGCAGCACGATTCGTCCTCGTCGATGGGCTGGTAGCAGTAGCGCTGGCTGGCGCCGGATGGCGCGCGCGCCGTGCCGGCGAAGGAGGCGGTCAGGCGAGACGGGGCATTCATCGGCAGGCTCGTTCAGTGTGGTGGATGCCGAGCCGGTCGACGCCTGTGACAGCGGCGGCCGGCGGATAGGGTTATGACCCCGGCCGGCCGCGGACGATTCACCGTTGGTCGCGCTCCATCAGCATGTCACTGACCCGCTTGGCCAGAGCGTCCAGGTTGAACGGCTTGCTGATCATGTCCATGCCCGGCTCGAGGAAGTCGGAGCTGGCGGCCTGCCTGGCGTAGCCGGTCATGAACAGCACCGGCAAACCCGGGTACTGCTGGCGCGCCACATCGGCGAGCTGGCGGCCGTTCATTCCCGGCAGGCCGACATCGGTGACCAGCATGTCCACCGCTGTCGCACTTTCCAGGATGCGGATCGCCGCATTGCCATCCGCCGCCTCCAGCGTCTGGTAGCCGAGCATCTGCAGCACGTCGATCACCAGCAGCCGCACCGCGGGATCGTCCTCGACCACCAGCACCGTTTCCCCCTGCTGGGCCCGGAGCGGCCCCTCGGTTTCCGCTGCCGGCGCCGCAACGGCGTCCTGCTCGTCGAACACCGGCAGGTACAGGCTGACCTGCGTTCCGACACCCGGTTCGCTGGCGATCTGGATATGACCGCCGGCCTGGCGGGTGAAGCCGTAGACCATCGACAGGCCGAGGCCGGTACCTTGGCCGATCGGCTTGGTGGTGAAGAACGGCTCGAACACGCTGGCCAGCACCTTGGCGCTCATGCCGCAGCCGGTATCGGTCAGGCCAAGGCTGACGTAGCGGCCAGCGGCAAGGTCGCCCACCTCGCCCTGGCGCAGCTCGGTGTTGCGGGTTTCCAGCAGCAGCGTGCCGCCGTCGGGCATCGCGTCACGGGCATTGATGACCAGGTTGAGCAGAGCGCTTTCCAGCTGGTTCTCGTCGCTGGAGACCGGCCACAGGCCGGCCTGCAGCTGGTTGCGGATCTGGATATGGCGGCCCAGCGTGCGGCTGAGCAGGTCGTGCATCGATTCGATCAGCTGATTGAGTTCGACGCGCTTGAGGTTCAGTGGCTGACGCCGGGCGAAGGCGAGCAGGCGGTGGGTCAATGCCGCGGCGCGGTTGGCCGAGGTCACCGCGGCATCGATGAAGCGCTGGGTTTCGCCGTGCCGGCCTGACTGGATATAGCGCTGGATCAGGTCCAGGCCACCGATGATCCCGGTCAGCATGTTGTTGAAGTCGTGGGCAATGCCGCCGGTCAGCTGGCCCACCGCTTCCATCTTCTGCGATTGGCGTAGCGCTTCCTGCGCCTGTTCGCGGCTGGCCATCTCCTTGAGCAGGCGCTCGTAGACTTCGGCCAGCGCCTGGGTGCGCTCCTGGATGCGGCTTTCCAACGTCTCGTTGAGCTCGCGCAGGGCCTGCTCGGCGCGCCAGCGCTCGGTGACGTCCAGGGCCATGACAAAGAAGCCGAGCACGGCACCCTGTGCATCGCGGCGCGGCAGATAGTGCACCAGCATCCGACGGGCCTGGCCGTCGCGGTGCGGGCTGTAGGCTTCGAACACCACCTGCTGGCCGGCCAGTGCGGCACGAATGCTTTGCTCGCGTTCGGCATAACCTTGCTCGCCCAGCACCTCGCGGGCGGTCTTGCCGAGCAGCCACTGGGTCGGATAGCCGAACCACTCGGTGTAGTAGCGATTGTTGAAGCGGAAGCGCTCCTTGTGATCGAGGTAGCCGATCAGCACCGGCAGGGCGTCGGTGATCATCTTCAGTTCCGCTTCGCTCTGGCGCAGCGCATCTTCGCTGGCCTGCTGGCGGCTGATGTCCATCACCGCGCCGGGAAAGCGCAGCGGGCGGCCCTGCTCGTCGCAGTGACAGCGGCCGCGCGCCAGGGCCCAGCGTGTCTCGCCATTGGGCAGCTGCAGTCGATAACGCTGGTCGAGGGCGCCGCGCTCGGCGATGCAGCGTTCCAGCGCGGCACGCAGCCGGGGCGCGTCCTGGGGATGGACATGATCGAAGAAGGCCTCGCTACTCAGGCCCTTGGGGCCCGATTGCTCCACCGGGAGGATGCGCGACAGCTCGGCGCCGGGCGGAATCCCCTCGCTGCCGAGGGCCCAGTCCCAGATGCCGATCAGGTCGCTGGCCTCGAGCGCCAGCTGCAGGCGCTGCTCGCTCGCCCGGTGCACCTCGGCGCTGAGCTTGTAGTGCAGGGCGGTCTGCGACAGGCGGGTTTCGGTGCGCACACGCTCGCTGGTTTCGCTGAGGCAGAGCAGCAGCCCGCCGATGCCGTGCGGTGCGTTGCGGATGGGGCTCAGGGCAAGGTCGAACCAGGCATCTTCCGCGGCGCCGCCGCGCTCGATCGCCACGTGCTGGTTGCGCAGCAGTCTTGCCTCGCCTCGCCGGGCCGCATCGCAAGCGGGGTTCAGCAGCTCCCAGGTGGCGCCCCAGCGACGACAGGCAGGCTGGCCGAGTTCGGCCGGATGACGATCACCGATCAGTGCGGCGTGTGCGTCGTTGTAGAGCTGCAGTGCCTGCTCGCCCCAGAGGATGCACATGGGCACGGGCGCCTCGAGGATGGTCTCGAGCAGCAGCCGCAGGGCCGCCGGCCAGTTGTCGGGCACGCCGAGCACGGTCACGCCCCAGTCGTGCCGGCGGATCCGCTCGCTCATTTCGCTGTGACTCTGGGGCCAGAGCTCCGCGCCTACTGCCATGTTGCTTCCTATCGATCATCCGTGGCTGAACTACGAATACAGGCATGCAGTGCCTGCGGGTCGCGTTTCGATGCGTGTCGGCCCGCGCTCTTCCTGAGCCGGTTCCCGCCGACGGTAACTGTTGCGTAGTGTAAAGCTTCCCGCTGCCCGGCGGCAGCGCCGGACGTCACGCCTGATTGCCGTGCAGGCTGGCGATCAGCTCGCGGTAGTCATCGACGGCGACGAATTCCTCGGTGTCCTTGGGTGCGCGTCGGCTGTCAGGCTCACGCACCGCGAGCAGATGGGCAACGCCGAAATGCCGGGCACTGCGCAGGATCGGCAGGCTATCGTCGATGAACAGCGTGCGAGATGGGTCGAACGCCAGATCCTGGCGCAGCGCGTACCAGAACTGCGCCGCCTCCTTCGGATAGCCATAGTCGTGGGAGCTGATCAGGCGATCGAACCAGGGCGCCAGTTCGATCTTCTCCAGCTTGAGCGACAACGAGTCGCGGTGGGCATTGGTGATCAGCACCACGCGCTTGTCAGCCTGGCGCAGCGCCGAGAGGAACTCGTCGGCGCTGGGTCTGAGGGCGATCAGCTCGGCTATCTCACGCTTCATCTCGCGGATCGGCAGGTTCAGTTCGCGTGTCCAGTAGTCCAGGCAATACCAGGTGAGCTTGCCGACGTGTTCGTTGAACAGCGGCGCGAGCTCCAGTTCGGCCATGGCACGGCTGATGCCGTGCAGTTCGGCATAGCGCTGCGGCAGCAGCTCGAGCCAGAAGTGATTGTCGAAGTGAAGATCCAGCAGGGTGCCGTCCATGTCGAGCAGGACGGTATCGATGTCGGGCCAGGGCAGGGTGGCGATCATGGGCGGCTCAAGTGACCTAGTGAGGGCGGGCAGGGCGTTCAGCTGGTCGCAAAGCGCTCACGGCCAGTGCAGGAACACGGGTTATGATAGCCGCTCGCGTTTCCAGGAGTTCCCCATGCGCCAGAAACCCACCGTGCTCGCCCGTGAAATCGTCGCCAGCAGCCGCCTGTTCCGCGTCGAGGAATTGCAGTTGCGCTTCTCCAACGGTGTGGAACGCACCTACGAGCGCCTGGTCGGCAAGGGCAGCGGCTACGGAGCGGTGATGATCGTGGCGCTGGCCGACGCCGAGAACGCGCTGCTGGTCGAGGAGTACTGCGGCGGTACCGACAGCTACGAGCTGTCGCTGCCCAAGGGGCTGATCGAGCCGGGCGAGGATGTGCTGGAAGCGGCCAACCGCGAGCTGAAGGAGGAGGCCGGTTTCGGCGCCCGGCGTCTGGAGCTGCTCACCGAGCTGTCGCTGTCGCCCGGCTACATGAGCCAGAAGATCCAGGTGGTACTGGCGCGCGATCTCTACCCGGAGCAGCTGCCCGGCGACGAGCCGGAGCCGATGCGCCTGGAGCAGGTCAGCCTGCATGAGCTGTCGAGCCTGGTGCAGCATCCGCAGTTCAGCGAGGGGCGCGCGCTGGCCGCGCTGTATCTGGCGCGGGATCTTCTCACCCAGCGTGGGGAGTTCGGCCAATGAGTCATCCCTACCTGTCGGCAGTGATCGATCTGGTGCGTCAGGCTGGCGAGGCGATCCTGCCGCACTGGCGCAGCGAACTGGAGGTGCAGGCCAAGGCCGATGCCTCGCCGGTGACGGCGGCGGACATGGCGGCTCATCATGTGTTGCTGGACGGCCTGCAGGCCTTGGACGGCAGCATCCCGGTGCTTTCCGAAGAAGATTGCGCGGTGCCGCTGGCCGAGCGCGCCGGCTGGACGCGCTGGTGGCTGGTCGACCCGCTGGACGGCACCAAGGAATTCATCGCCGGCAGCGAGGAATTCACCGTCAACGTGGCGCTGATCGAGCAGGGCGAGGTTCGCTTCGGCGTGGTTGGCATTCCGGCGTCCGGGCGCTGCTATTACGGCGGCAAGGATTTCGGCGCCTGGCGCAGCGAGGCCGATGGCGCGACGCAGCCCTTGCGCGTGCGGCCGCATCCCGCCGGGAGCTTTACCGTGGTGGCCAGCCGGCGCCACAGCAGCCCGGCGCAGGAGCGGCTGCTGGACAGCCTGCGCGGACGCTTCGGTGAGCTGGCGCTGGCCAATGTCGGCAGCTCGCTGAAGTTCTGTCTGCTCGCCGAGGGCTCGGCGGACTGCTATCCGCGGCTGGCGCCGACGTCGCAATGGGACACAGCGGCGGCACAGGGGGTGCTGGAAGGTGCCGGTGGCGAGGTGCTGGAGGTGGCAGGTGCGCCGCTACGCTACGAGGCGCGGGAGACGTATCTCAATCCGTCGTTCCTGGCGCTGCCGGCCGGCGTGGACTGGCGCGAGATGCTGATCGAGCTGGCCAACCGCAGCTGACCGCGCTGCGCCCGAGGCAGGATCAGCAGGGCTGCGCCGCTCAGGCGCAGCCGAGCAGTTACTTGTGCAGCACGAACTGCCCGGTGAAGCGCACGGCGTCGCGACCGTCGGAGGCGAGGATGCGGCTGTGCAGCTCGAGGCGCGAGCGCCCGCGCCGGCGGTAGATCGACTCGAAACGTTCCCAGGCCTCGGGGCTCGGTGCCGAACAGATGGCCATGGCGTCGTCGACCACCGGCAGCGGGTATTCGATCTTGCCTTCGTGGATGACGATGTGGCCGTCTTCGATGCCGGCTTCGCGCAGGCGCAGATGCAGCCAGCCCCAGCCTGCCAGTACGGCGGCGCAGTAGAGGCTGCCGCCGAACATGCTGCTCTTGTGGTTGATGTTCGGCTGCAGCGGGACCTGCAGGCGCAGCTCGTGGTTTTCCCACTGCTCGACACGCAACCCGAGCGAGCGGGTCAGCGGAATGTCGTGGTGAAGGATGGCTTCCAGGTAGCGGCTATCGCGGCTCATGCCGGGCAGGTTCCTAAATGTTACGAAGATACAGACAGACGCCAAGCATGACTCCTGAGTCACGGTTTGGCCAGTCCGTTCACGGCATTTGCCCGGCCCAGTAGAGGTCGCTGTGCGGCGGTGTTCCGGATCGGTGCCCGGCGCGCTGTCGGCGGCGTTCGCTGGTGCGCCGCTCAGCCACCGCTCTTGCTGCGATAGGCGCAGTAGCCGGGGCGTGGCCCGATGCGCGGATGGTTGCGGCAGGTGTCCGGCCGCTTGGCATAGACCGTGCAGAGGCGCGTCTTGCGGTCCAGATAGAGGCAGTCGCCATTGGTCAGGCGCGTCAGCGTGAAGATTTCGTGCTTGTGATTGAAGTGCTCGACGATGCCCGCCTTGCTCAGGCGCTTGGCGATGTTCTTCGCCGGCTCGTCGCGCTCGAAGGCATCGACCAGTTCCAGGCGGATCAGGTCGTCGATGCGCACTTCCACCGGCAGGGTGCAGCAGGTCGCGTGGCAGTCACGGCACAGGCCGGCGCTGTAGCGTACCCAGGTTTCCAGGCGTTCCGGGTCGGCGGAGGCGATCAGTCTTGTCTTCACGGGATGTCTTCAGGTGCGGTTGGGCGCGCGGATCATAGCGGCTCGCGCGCCGATTACCAGTGCCTTCCGGCGCCGGTGACCGGACAGGCGGTAGCGCAGATGTAAAGGAAACCTGCAACCCTTTTTCAGGAACGCCGAACGGAGGTGAACGGGCGCGGCTACCGCGAGTCCCTCTTGTGTGTCTTCGCTAACCGAGGTCTGTCCATGACGCAGGAATCAGCCAACGCCACTGCCCAAGAAGTCGCCGCTTTCCGTGAGCGGGTTTTGCGCAAGCTCACCTACTCGGTGGGCAAGGATCCGGAGAACGCCTCCGACTATGACTGGTTCCATGCGGTCGCCCTGGCGACCCGCGACAGCACCATCGATCGCTGGATGGATTGCACGCGCGAGGCCTATACCGGCGGACAGAAGCGGGTCTACTACCTCTCCCTGGAGTTCCTGATCGGCCGTCTGCTGGTGGATAGCCTGAGCAACCTGGGCCTGTTCGAGGTGGCGCGCGAGGCGCTGGCCGGACTGGACGTGGACATCGATCGCATCCGCCTGCTGGAGCCGGACGCGGCGCTCGGCAATGGCGGCCTCGGGCGGCTCGCGGCCTGCTTCATGGAAAGCATGGCCACCCTTGGCGTGGTGTCCCATGGCTACGGCATCCGTTATGACCATGGCCTGTTCCGCCAGGCGATCGTCGATGGCTGGCAGCACGAACAGACCGAGACCTGGCTGGATTTCGGCAACCCCTGGGAGTTCGAGCGCTCCGAGGTCAAGTACCTGATCGGCTTCGGCGGCAGTGTCACGGCGACCACCAACGAGCAGGGTGAGGTTCAGCATTTCTGGCACTGGGCCGAAGGCGTGCGCGCGATCGCCTATGACACGCCCATCGTCGGCTGGCGTGGTGCCGGGGTGAACACGCTGCGCCTGTGGCGCGCGCGGCCGGAAGCGGACTTCCACCTGGCGCGCTTCAACGCTGGCGATCACATCGGCGCCGCGGCGGAGGAGGCGCGTGCCGAGAGCATCTCGCGGGTGCTCTATCCGGCCGACAGCACCGAGGCGGGGCAGGAGCTGCGTCTGCGCCAGGAGTACTTCTTCGTCGCTGCCTCGCTGCAGGACCTGCTGCGCCGCCATCTCAAGCAGCGCGGCTCGCTGGACAGCCTGCCCGAGTACACCTCGATTCAGCTCAACGATACCCACCCGGCCATCGCCGTGGCCGAGCTGATGCGGCTGCTGGTCGATGTGCACAGCTACGAATGGCAGCACGCCTGGAGGCTGACCACCGCCACCCTGTCCTACACCAACCACACCCTGCTGCCCGAGGCGCTGGAGACCTGGCCGGTGGGGCTGATGGAGCGGCTGCTGCCACGGCACATGCAGATCATCTACCTGATCAACGCCTACCATCTGGACAACCTGCGCGAGCGCGGCATCCACGACGCCGAGCTGCTGCGTTCGGTATCGCTGATCGAGGAGGACCATGGCCGCCGGGTACGCATGGGCAACCTGGCCTTCCTCGGTTCGCACAGCACCAACGGCGTGTCGGGGCTGCACACTCAGCTGATGCGCAAGACCGTGTTCACCGACCTGCATCGTCTCTATCCGCAGCGGATCAACAGCAAGACCAATGGCATCACCTTCCGCCGCTGGCTCTATCAGGCCAATCCGCAGCTGACCCAGTTGCTGGTGGAGCATCTCGGTGAGGAAGTCCTCGACGAGCCGGAAACCCGTCTGCGCCAGCTCGAGCCCTATGCCGAACAGGCGGCCTTCCGCCAGCGCTTCGCCGAACAGCGGCTGGCCAACAAGCGCCATCTGGCCAATGTGATCCAGGAGCGGCTGGGCATCAGTGTCGATCCGACCGCGCTGTTCGACGTGCATGTCAAACGCATCCACGAGTACAAGCGCCAGCTGCTCAACCTGCTGCACACCGTGGCGCTGTACCAGGCCATCCGCTCCGATCCGGGTGGCAACTGGGTGCCACGGGTGAAGATTTTCGCCGGCAAGGCGGCGGCCAGCTATCACCAAGCCAAGCTGATCATCAAGCTGACCAACGACATCGCCAATACCATCAACGCCGACCCGACCGTGCGCGGGCTGCTCAAGGTGGTGTTCCTGCCCAACTACAACGTCAGCCTGGCCGAGGACATCATTCCCGCGGCCGACCTGTCCGAGCAGATTTCCACCGCCGGGCTCGAAGCCTCCGGCACTAGCAACATGAAGTTCGCCCTCAACGGCGCACTGACCATCGGCACCCTGGACGGCGCCAACGTGGAAATGAGCGAACAGATCGGCCTGGAGCACATGTTCATCTTCGGCCTTACCGCGCAGGAGGTGAATGCGCGCAAGCAGGGCAACGAGTACAACGCCGAGGCCATCATCGCGGGGTCGCATCGTCTCAGCGAAGTGCTGTCGGCGATCCGCGGCGGCGGTTTCTCACCGGGCGATCCGGGTCGCTACGTCGGCCTGGTGGACAGTATCAGCTGGCACGATACCTTCATGGTCTGCGCCGACTTCGAGGCCTACTGGCAGGCCCAGCTGGAGGTCGAAGAGCGCTGGCGCGACCCGGCCCGCTGGTGGCGCTCGTCGGTGCTCAATACCGCGCGCACGGGTTGGTTCTCCTCCGATCGCACCATCCGCGAATACGCCCGGGAGATCTGGAAAGTGATGTAAGTGGCTGGCCTGTCGGCGCTTTTCCGCCGGCGGTCAGCCAGAACCTGCGGGGTGACGCGCTCGTGCTGGCAATCTGCTCGCCGCTGCGCTGAACTCTGCGGGGGGCCGACCGGTCTGAGGGGAGTTAGTTTTCCTACGGCCTGCTAAACTGCGCGGGTTTATCCTTCCTCCGGAGCCATTTCCATGTCACGCGTAACCCTCAGTCGCTACCTCATCGAGCAGACTCGCAGCAACAACACCCCGGCGGATCTGCGCTTTCTCATCGAGGTCGTGGCGCGCGCGTGCAAGGCGATCAGCCACCAGGTTTCCAAGGGCGCGCTGGGCGGCGTGCTGGGCAGCGCCGGCAGCGAGAACGTGCAGGGCGAAGTGCAGAAAAAGCTCGACGTGCTCTCCAACGAAATCCTGCTGGAAGCCAACGAATGGGGCGGCCACCTGGCCGGCATGGCTTCCGAGGAAATGGACAACGCGTACCAGATTCCCGGCAAATACCCGAAGGGCGCCTATCTGCTGGTCTTCGACCCGCTGGACGGCTCCAGCAACATCGACGTGAACGTCTCGGTCGGTACCATTTTCTCGGTGCTGCGCTGCCCGGATGCCTGCTTCAGCCAGAACGACGCCCTCGGCGAGGAAGCCTTCCTGCAGCCGGGCACCAAGCAGGTCGCCGCCGGTTACGCCATCTACGGCCCGCAGACCATGCTGGTGCTTACCCTTGGCCACGGCGTGATGGGCTTTACCCTCGACCGCGAGCTGGGCAGCTTCGTGCTCACCCACGAGAACCTCTGCGTGCCGCAGAGCACTGCCGAATTCGCCATCAACATGTCCAACCAGCGCCACTGGGAAGAGCCGGTCAAGCGCTACGTCGGCGAGTTGCTGGCCGGCAAGGAAGGCCCGCTGGGCAAGAACTACAACATGCGCTGGATTGCCTCGATGGTCGCCGACGTGCACCGCATCCTCACCCGCGGCGGCATCTTCATGTACCCGCGTGACGCCCGCGAGCCGGACAAGGCCGGCAAGCTGCGCCTGATGTATGAAGCCAACCCGATGTCGATGATCATCGAGCAGGCCGGCGGTGCCGCCACCACCGGTACCCAGCGTATCCTCGAGATCCAGCCGCAATCGCTGCACCAGCGCGTGCCGGTGTTCCTCGGCTCGAAGGAAGAAGTCGAGCGCGTCACCGGCTACCATCAGGGCTGAACGGTGCAGGCGCCCTGGCAGGACTTGCTCCACTGGTGGTTCGGCCAGGGCACCAGCGCAACCGAGATCGCGGCTGAAAAACAGCGGCTCTGGTTCGGCTACCGTCCACAACAGGATGCCGAGGCGCGCGAGCGCTTCGGCGCGCTGGTCGAGCAGGCGCTGAACGGCGACCTGCAGGACTGGGCCGAACTGCCCGAGGGCTGGCTGGCCCTGGTGCTGCTGCTTGACCAGTTGCCCCGGATGATCCATCGCGACACCCCGCGGGCCTTCGCCGGCGATGAGCGCGCACAGCAGCTGGTTCGCGATGGTCTTGCCCATGGCGGCGACATGCTGCTCTCGCCGATCCAGCGCGTATTCATCTATCTGGTGCTCGAACACGCGGAGAATCTGGCGGTGCAGGATCTGGCAGTGGCGCACTTCACGGCCCTGCGCGACATTGCCGCCGAGCACGAACAGGCGCTGTTCCGCGACTTCCTCGACTATGCCGAACGCCATCGGGACGTCATCTCCCGCTTCGGGCGCTTCCCGCATCGCAACGCCATTCTCGGACGCGACAGCAGCGATGCCGAACAATCGTTCCTGCAGCAGCCAGGTTCTTCGTTCTAGCCCCGCCGCCGCCGTCGTTGGGCTGGCGCAGCAGAACCCCGCTCTGCAGCGCTGAACTTAAAAAGAAGCAAGGAGCTCGATATGTCATTGCGTACCCCATTGTTGATCGCCTGCACGGTTCTGCTGGCCGCCTGCAGCCCGATCACCCAGGAGAACTTCGCCAAGCTCAAGCCCGGCATGGAACGGGTGGAAGTGGAGAAGCTCTTGGGCAAGCCTTCGGAATGCGCCGGTGCGCTGGGCATGTCCAGCTGTACCTGGGGTGAGAAGAACCGCTTCATCAGCGTCCAGTTCGCCGGCGACAAGGTGATGATGTTTTCCGGCAAGGGGCTGAAGTAAACGCCGAAACCGTCTGGAGATTCCCATGCGTGCGAGTGTCGCCCTGCTGTGCCTGATCCTGTTGAGCGGCTGTGTGGGAGGCGGGCGTGAGCGGCCGCCGGAAACCGTGGGCGAGGTGGATCTGGCGCGCTACCAGGGCACCTGGTACGAGCTGGCGCGCCTGCCGATGTTCTTCCAGCGCGACTGCCTGCGTTCCGAAGCGCATTACCAGCTGCAGGCCAACGGCAAGGTAGCGGTCACCAATCGCTGCGAGACGGAAGATGGCGAATGGCAGGAAGCCAAGGGCGAGGCGGTACCGCAGCAGGCCGGTCGCACCGATCGGCTGTGGGTGCGCTTCGATAACTGGTTTGGCCGTCTGTTCCCGGATCTGACCAAGGGGCACTACTGGGTGCTCTATCTGGATGAAGGGTACAGCACCGCCCTGGTCGGCAGCCCCGACCGCAAATATCTCTGGCTGCTGGCCCGCGATGCCGAGGTCGACCAGGCGACGCGCGCCCGTCTGCTCAGCGAGGCCGAACGCAGAGGCTACGACACCTCTGAGCTGATCTGGCGCCAGTGAGGTGGCCTGCAACCGGCGCTGCTCACTGCCACTGCAGACGCGCCAGTTGCCAGCTGCCGTTCTCCTGTCGCCACTCCAGCCTGACCTGATAGTGCCCGGCCTGCTGCGGCAGCAGGGCCTCCGCACCGGTCAGCGCGACCTGCGCCTCGGTATGACCGCGGTCCGGGTAGGTTGCATCGATCCAGCTGCGCTGGCTCAGGGCGATCACCCGGACGTTGCGATGGCGCATGAACATCAGCGTCGCCGTGCGCCGGGCCCAGTCGCGATCGTACTGCTGCTGGGCCTGGAAATCGGCGTGCAGCAGTGCCATCAGCTCCCCGGTCTGCTTGCTTTCCAGGCTCGCCTGCAGCTGCTCTGCCGCTTGCTGCAACGCCGCCTGCGGATCGTCCCGGCCGCAGCCGACAAGTGCCAGCAATACCGCCAGCGCCGCTATTTTCCATGCTGACATGCTCAACTCCCCGAACCTCGCTATGATGCCGCAAACGTCATGCGGGCCGGCCGGCCCGCCGCAGATCAGGAGTGTGCCATGCAGACCTTGTATCCGGAGATCAAACCCTACGCCCGGCACGAGCTGGCGGTGGAAGAACCGCATGTGCTCTACGTCGACGAGAGTGGATCGCCGGATGGCCTGCCCGTGCTGTTCGTGCATGGCGGCCCTGGCGGTGGCTGCGATGCCATCAGCCGGCGCTTCTTCGATCCGAGCCTCTATCGCATCATCACCTTCGACCAGCGGGGCTGCGGTCGCTCGACGCCGCATGCCAGCCTGGAGAACAACACCACCGCGCACCTGATCGCCGACATGCAGCGCATCCGCGAGCATCTGGGCATCGACAAATGGGTGCTGTTCGGCGGCTCCTGGGGTTCGACGCTGTCACTGGCCTATGCCCAGGCCTTTCCCGAGCACGTGCACGCGCTGATCCTGCGTGGCATCTTCCTCTGCAGGCCGGAAGACCTGTCCTGGTTCTATCAGGAAGGCGCCAGCCGGCTGTTCCCGGATTACTGGCAGGACTTCGTCGCGCCGATTCCGCCCGAGGAGCGCGACGATCTGATGCAGGCGTTCTACCGCCGGCTCACCGGCAGCGACCAGATCGCCCAGATGCATGCGGCCAAGGCCTGGTCATGCTGGGAAGGCCGCACGGCGACCCTGCGACCCAATCCCAACGTCGTCGAGCGTTTCGCCGATCCGCACCGGGCATTGTCGATGGCGCGCATCGAGTGCCATTACTTCGTCAACCAGGCCTTTCTCGAACCCGACCAGTTGCTGCGCGACATGCCGAAGATCGCTCATCTGCCAGGGATCATCGTGCATGGTCGCTACGATGCCATCTGCCCACTGGACAATGCCTGGGCGCTGCACCAGGCCTGGCCCAACAGTGAGCTACAGATCATTCGCGATGCCGGACACTCGGCTGCGGAGGTGGGCATCGCCGATGCGCTGGTCCGCGCGACCGGCGAGATCGCCCACCGCCTGCTCGACCTGCCGCCGGCGGATGCCGAATGAAGGGGCTGATCCAGCGGGTCCGCCACGCGCGGGTCGAGGTGGCCGGCGAGATAGTCGGTGCCATCGATCAGGGTTTGCTGGTGCTGGTCGGGGTCGAGCGCGAGGACGACCAGGCGCGCGCCGACAAGCTGCTGCACAAGCTGCTCAACTACCGGGTGTTCGGCGACGAGCAGGGCAAGATGAACCGGTCGCTGAAAGACATCGGCGGCGGCCTGCTGCTGGTGTCGCAGTTCACCCTCGCCGCGGACACCCGCAGCGGCCTGCGCCCGAGCTTCTCCAGCGCGGCGCCGCCTGCCCACGGCGAGGCGCTGTACGACTACCTGCTGGCGCGCGCCCGCGACCAGCATCCAGAGGTGGCCTGTGGGCGTTTCGGCGCCGAGATGCAGGTGCACCTCGTCAACGACGGGCCGGTGACGTTCCTCCTCGAAAGCTGAGTGTCAGTGGCGGACCGGCTCCAGATCGTTCTCGCGCAACCAGGTGATGGCGTATTCGCGCAGCTGCACCGTCTGGTAGCGCAGCCAGGCTTCCCTGACCTCGGGAAAGTCTTCCAGTTTGAAGTCGAAGGTACGTAGCGGCTTGCGGCCCTTGAGCGCATTGCTCAGGACCGCATGGGCGATGGGATCGTGCTGGGTGAACAGGAAGGCCTCGCGCATGGCGATCGATTGGGCGATGTCCAGTGGTTCGATGTGCAGGTAGCGATCGTCCTTGACGTCGTACTTGTCCATGGCTCCGGGAGGCGGATCGCCGGGAAAGATGGCGCGGATCTCGCCACTTTCCAGGTCCAGGTAGTATTCGGCGATGTCGCGCCCGTCCAGAGCGAATTCCAGACGGTGCATGTCGATGGTCAGTGGTCGCATGGCAAGAACGGCTCTTTTTAGGGATTCGTTGAAATGTCTAGGCCGCGGCGCAGACGCGCCGAAGCGTGAGCAGTCCCAATCTCTGACTCTCTCGCACCGGGTGGGTGCGCTACGTTCATCGGAGTGCCGTCTGCGTCGGTCGTCGCGCCCGTCGCGGGTGCAGCGCCGCACCGCCTCCAGGCGGCGCTAGAACAACCGGGCCAGCAGGGCGCTGACCGCCGTCTCCACGCGCAGAATGCGTTCGCCCAGCTGCACCGGTTGCAGTCCGGCGGCGGTGAATTTCTCCACCTCGTAGGGAATCCAGCCGCCTTCCGGACCGATCGCCAGGGTGACCGGCCCCCCGACCGCGCGTGGGCAGGTCGGGAAATCGCCGGGATGACCGACCAGCCCGCAGGTGCCTGCCGCGAGCTGCGGCAGACGGTCCTCGACGAAGGGCTTGAAGCGTTTTTCGATGATGACCTCGGGCAACACGGTATCGCGCGCCTGTTCGAGGCCGAGGATCAGCTGTTCACGGATGGCGGCCGGTTCGAGGAAGGGCGTTTGCCAGAAGCTCTTTTCCACCCGGTAGCTGTTGAGCAGGACCAGTCGTGGCACGCCCATGGCAGCGACGGTCTGCAGCACCCGGCGCAGCATCTTCGGTCGTGGCAGTGCCAGCAGCAGGGTCACCGGCAGCTTGGCCGGCGGCGGCTGGTCGAAGCTCACCTGCAGCTCGGCCTCGGTGGCGTCCAGGCGCAGCAGCCGACCGCTGCCCATCTGGCCGCCGAGCCGGCCGACCCTGAGGCTCTCATTGACTTCGACGCGGTGCACGTCGCGCATGTGGGTCAGGCGGCGGTCGCGCAGCCGTACCCGGTCGGCGGCGACGAAGTCGCCTTCCTCGAGCAGCAGCAGGTTCACGGACGTGGTGCGGGCGGCTGGTCGCCGGATGGCGGGACGTCATCCTCGGCATCGCCGCGGAAATGCTCCTCGCGCTTTCGGATCATGCTGCCGCAGATCACGCCGGCTTCGAACAGCAGCCACATGGGCACGGCCAGCAGCGACTGTGAGAACACATCCGGCGGCGTCAGCACCATACCGACGGCAAAGCAGCCAACGATGACATAGGGGCGGCTCTTGCGCAGGGTGGCAACGTCGACGATACCGACCCAGATCAGCAGGAAGGTCGCCACCGGGATTTCGAAGGCCACGCCAAAGGCGAAGAACAGCGTGAGGACGAAATCCAGGTACTGGCCGATATCGGTCATCATCGACACGCCTTCGGGCGTCACGCTGGCGAAGAAGCCGAACATGATCGGGAACACCACGAAATAGGCGAAGGCCATGCCGGCGTAGAACAGGAAGATGCTCGACACCAGCAGCGGCACGGCGATGCGTTTCTCGTGCTTGTACAGGCCGGGTGCGATGAACCCCCAGATCTGGTGCAGGATGATCGGCATCGAGAGAAACAGCGCGACCATCAGAGTCAGCTTGAATGGCGTCAGGAACGGCGAGGCGACGCCGGTGGCGATCATCGTCGCGCCTTCGGGCAGGTAGGCCCGCAGTGGCGCGGCGACCAGTGCGTAGATCTGTTGCGAGAAGTAGAACAGCCCGGCGAAGAGCAGGGCGATGGCCACCACGCAGCGCAGCAGGCGCTTGCGCAGCTCGGTCAGGTGCGCAACCAGCGGCATTTCCTGGTCGTCGATGGAGGGTTTGCTCATGGTTCGGATGGTCTGTCGGAGCGAAGGGGCTGAGCGGTCTCGGTGCTCGGCGCGGGCGGGTTCGCAGCGGGCGTCACCGTATCGCCGGGACTGCTGCTCGCGGCATTCGCGGGCTGGCCTGCGCCCTCGCTGGGGGGCGACGGCGGCGTGGCGGTCGGGTTGCTGGCGGGCGGCGGCAGGATGCTCTGCTTCATCTCCCGCTCCAGGTCGAGGATGCGCTCGTTGTGCAACTGCCGGCGGATTTCGTCGGCGCCGATTTCGCGCTCCACTTCGGCCTTGATGTTGCTGAAGCTGCGCTTCAGCCGGCCAACCCAAAGCCCGGTGGTCCGCACCGCACCCGGCAGGCGCTCCGGGCCGAGCACCATCAGCGCCACCAGGCCGACCAGTAGCAGTTCGGTGAAACCGATATCGAACATCAGGACGTGCTCACATCAATAGAGAGAGCGGTCGCGCAGCAACTGCGCGCCCGCGTCGAGCCAGGGACTAGTCTTTCTTGGTCGGTTCTTCGACCTTGCGCGCCTGCGCATCGATGGTGTGATTCTGCTTGTCTTCCACGCCAGGCTTTTCCTCGTCGGTGCCCATGGATTTGCGGAAGCCCTTGATCGCATCACCGAGGTCGGAGCCCAGGCCCTTGAGGCGCTTGGTGCCGAACAGCATGATGACGATGAGCAGGATGATCAGTAGTTGCCAGACGCTGATGCCGCCAAAACCCATGGTGATATCTCCGATGTGAATCAGGTTTGCGGACGCGCGGCTTTTTCCGCGTGTCCGGAGAGACCGAAGCGTCGATCCAGTTCATCCAGCACGGCCTGCGGGTGCTGGCCGAGGGCAGCGAGCATGACCAGGCTGTGGAACCAGAGATCGGCGGTTTCGTAGATCAGGTCGCTGGAGTCGCCACTGACGGCGGCATCCTTGGCGGCGAGTATGGTTTCCACCGATTCCTCGCCGACCTTCTCGAGAATCTTGTTCAGGCCCTTGTGATACAGGCTGGCGACGTAGGAACTGTCCGGCGCCGCGCCCTTGCGGGCCTCCAGCACCTCGGCCAGGCGGGTGAGGGTGTCACTCATGCTTGTGCTCCGCGTAGATGGCGTGCGGGTCCTTGAGCACCGGCTCGACGACTTTCCAGGCGCCGTTCTCGAACACGCGGTAGAAGCAGCTTTCGCGACCGGTGTGGCAGGCGATGCCGCCGATCTGCTCGACCATCAGGATGATCACGTCGGCATCACAGTCCAGGCGCAGCTCGTGCAGTTGCTGCACATGTCCGGACTCCTCGCCCTTGCGCCACAGCTTGCCACGCGAACGTGACCAGTAGATGGCGCGGTTTTCCTGCGCGGTCAGCTGCAGCGCCTCGCGATTCATCCAGGCCATCATCAGCACGCGACCGGTCTTGTGGTCCTGGGCAATCGCCGGGACTAGGCCATCGGCGTTCCAGTTGATTTCGTCCAGCCAGTTCATCGGATTCTCCGCTCAATGCGTCAAGTGTGCCAGCCCCCACCAGCGATGGCTATCGGCGCACCACGATGAAGGTGCCGGCCACGAGCATGATCCAGGCCGGCCAGGCGTTGAGGGCGGTAAAGCTCTCGGCGCCGGCGGCGAGCGTTGCGCCGCTGCCGAGCAGGATCGCGCCGACCAGTCGCAGCGGCCAGTGGCGGCGCTCGCGCCATGGTGGCGGCGGGTTGTTGGCGTGGGGATGCGACATGCGTTCGAGCAGTTCGCGGGTCATGTGCGCCAGGTGCGGCAGCTGTTCGATCTGCGCCTGGGCATTCTTCAGCAGCTGGCGCGGGCCCATGCGCTCGCGCATCCAGCGCTCGAGGTAGGGCTGGCCGGTGCTCCAGAGGTCGAGGTCGGGATACAGCTCGCGGCCAAGGCCCTCGATATTGAGCAGGGTCTTCTGCAGCAGCACCAGTTGCGGTTGCACCTCCATGTTGAAGCGCCGCGCCACCTGGAACAGGCGCACCAGCAGCTGACCGAAGGAGATGTCCTTCAGCGGCTTCTCGAAGATCGGCTCGCAGACGGTACGGATCGCCGCCTCGAACTCGTTGACCTTGGTTTCCGCCGGTACCCAGCCCGAGTCGATGTGCAGCTGCGCCACCTTGCGATAGTCGCGTTTGAAGAAGGCCATCAGGTTGCGCGCCAGGTAGTCCTGGTCCTCCGGCGTCAGGCTGCCGACGATGCCGAAGTCCACTGCGATGTACTGCGGGCTCCAGGGCTGGTGGGTACTGACGAAGATGTTGCCGGGGTGCATGTCGGCATGGAAGAAACTGTCGCGGAATACCTGGGTGAAGAAGATCTCCACGCCGCGTTCGGCCAGCTGGCGCATGTCGGTGTTCTGCCGTGCCAGACCGGCCATGTCCGTCACCGGTACGCCATAGATGCGCTCCATGACGAGCACTTGCGACCGGCAATAGTCCCAGTACACCTGCGGCACGTAGAGCAGTGCCGAGCCTTCGAAGTTACGCCTGAGCTGGCTGGCGTTGGCCGCTTCGCGCAGCAGGTCGAGTTCGTCGTAGATGGTCTTGGCATAGTCGTCGACCACTTCCACCAGGTGCAGGCGGCGCGCGTCGATGGAGATGCGTTCGGCGGTATTGGCCAGCATGAACAACCAGGCCAGGTCCTGGCTGATGATCGGCTTGAGGTTCGGCCGTACCACCTTGACCACCACTTCCTCGCCGGAACGCAGCTTGGCGGCATGCACCTGGGCCACGGACGCGGAGGCCAGCGGTTTGCTGTCGAAGCGGGCGAACAGTTCGCCGACCGGGGCACCCAGCTGCTGCTCGATCAGCGCCGTGGCGACGGCCGAGTCGAATGGGGGTACTCGGTCCTGCAGCATCGCCAGTTCTTCGGCGATATCCGGCGGCAGCAGGTCGCGACGGGTCGAGAGAATCTGCCCGAACTTGATGAAGATCGGCCCCAGCCCTTCCAGCGCCAGGCGCAGACGAGCGCCCCGCGACAGCGCGCTGCGCCGCCGCGGAACCCAGCGCCAGGGCAGCAGATAGCTGGTGCCGCGCAGCCACCAGGGCATCGGCAGGTCGAGGATGATGTCATCGAGGCGGTAGCGGATCACCACCAGCAGGATGCGGAACAGGCGGCGTGCGGCGGCGAACAGCTTCATTCGGAGCGATCTGGATTCAGGTTGAGGGCGAGGCGCTCGATGCGCGCCTCGAGTCGGTCGAGGGCGAGTTTCATGTCATCCAGTTCGTCGAAGCGCGCCTGGGCTTCGGCCTGGCCGACCAGCGTGCGCGACTCTTCGCTGAGATAGTCGGCCAGATCCTGGCGCAGCGAGCCGGCGCTGTCGCGCAGCCAGTCCAGCGGGTTGCGCAGGCTGGAGCCGAGCAGCTGTGCACCGACCGGACCGAGCCAGCGGGAAATCTCGTACTCCCAGTCCAGCTCCAGGTCCTGCAGCACCTCCGCGAGGTTCATCAGCAAGCCGCTGTCGCCCTCGATCTCGACGTCCGGACCATGCAGCACCGCGGTCTTGTTGCGGCTGGCGGCCAGGCGCAGCAGGCTGCTCGCCGGCGCGCGCAGCCGGCAGTCGGCATCGCTACCCCAGGTGCCGGCCAGACGCAGCCCTTCATCGTCGGCGAGGATAAACAGGCGCCAGGCCGGGGCCGTGCAGTCGATCTCGATGACCCGGCCACTCAGGCGCGCCAGCCGCGGCAGTGCGGTCGGGTCCAGACGCAGGACGCGATTGATGCCGCGCTCGGCGCCGGCCAGCAGGGCAGCGCGCAGCATCAGGGCTTGATGCCGCGGTGCAGGGCGACGATGCCGCCGGTCATGTTGTGGTAGCTGACGCGCTCGAAACCAGCAGCTTCCATCATGCCCTTGAGGGTTTCCTGGTCCGGGTGCATGCGGATCGACTCGGCCAGGTAACGGTAGCTGTCGGCATCGTTGGTGATCAGCTTGCCCATCATCGGCAGCAGGCTGAACGAGTAGGCATCGTAGGCCTTGGAGAACAGCTGGTTGGTCGGCTTGGAGAATTCCAGCACCAGCAGCCGGCCGCCCGGCTTGAGCACGCGCAGCATCGAGGCGATGGCGTCTTCCTTGTGGGTGACGTTGCGCAGGCCAAAGGCGATGGTGACCACGTCGAAGTAGTTGTCCGGGAAGGGCAGCTTCTCGGCATCGGCCTGGACGAACCTGACGTTGCCGGCCACGCCCTTGTCCAGCAGCTTGTCGCGGCCGACCTTGAGCATCGAGGCATTGATGTCGGCCAGCACCACTTCACCCGTGGGGCCGACGATGCGGGAGAACTGGCGGGTCAGGTCGCCGGTGCCGCCGGCGATGTCCAGAATCCGATTGCCGTGGCGCGCGCCGGACAGCTCGATGGTGAAGCGCTTCCATAGTCGGTGGATGCCGCCGGACATCAGGTCGTTCATCAGGTCGTACTTGGCGGCAACGGAATGGAACACCTCGGCCACCTTCTGCGCCTTCTGGCTTTCCGGCACGTTCTTGTAGCCGAAATGGGTGGTCGGTTCTGCGTCATGCGCTTTGCGAGGATCGGTCATGTCACTTTCACCCGAAGAATGTGCCCGGCATTCTAAACCTAAAAAGGCGGCTGATAAGCGTCGAGCAGGTGGCGGCCGGCAAAAGGTCTAGCGGCGACATGTCGCAGGGTCGAGTTCGGGGTGCCGCGGAGCAGACTTGCCACTTTGCTATAGTGCGCGCCTTTTCGGGCGCAGCCAGGAGCCGTCATGGCGCAGATCATCGTCGAACGTTCCCACAACCTCGGCCGCGACGCGGCCCGCGAAAAGGCCGACGAGCTCGCCGCACGCCTGGCCCGCGAGTTCGGCGTGAGCTGTCAGTGGCAGGGTGATGTGCTGGCGGTCAGGCGCAGTGGCGCGGACGGGCGCATCGAAGTGCGCGAGGACAGCGTGAAGGTGCTGCTCAACCTCGGCCTGCTGCTTTCGGCCATGGGCAGCAGCATTCAGGGCCAGATCGAGCGGGCACTGGACAAGGCGCTGGCCTGAGCGGCGGCGCAGGGCCACGCGGCCCTGCGCCTGGCAGTCAGAGGCGGAAGCGGCCGATCTGCTGCTGGAGCGCGTTGCCCAGCTGGGCCAGTTCGGTGCTGGCGCGCGCCGTCTCGTCACTGGCGGTGGCGGTTTGCAGAGAAATGTCGCGCACGCTGACCACGCTGCGGTTGATCTCCTCGGCCACGGCGCTCTGCTGCTCGGCCGCCGCCGCGATCTGCTGGTTCATGCTCTGGATGGTCGACACGGTACGGGCGATGACGCTCAGGGCGTCTCCGGCCCGGCGGGTCAGTTCGACCGTGCTGTCACTCAGCTGCTGATTGTCGCGCATCAGTTGGCTGGCGCTCTGGGCACTGTTCTGCAGGGTGCCGATCAGCTTCTCGATCTCCTCGGTCGATTGCTGGGTGCGTTGCGCCAGGGCGCGTACTTCGTCTGCCACCACGGCGAAGCCGCGGCCGGCTTCACCAGCCCGCGCCGCCTCGATGGCGGCATTGAGCGCCAGCAGATTGGTCTGCTCGGCGACTGCCTTGATCACGTCCAGCACACTGCCGATGGCATCGCTGTCGCGGCGTAGGTGCTCCATCGCCTCGCCGGTATTGGCGACCTGCATCGCCATGCGCTCGATCTGGGCGACGGCGTCGCCTGCTAGCTTCTCGCCCTGTACCGCCTGCTGGTCCGCTTCGGCAGTGGCCTGTGCGGCATCGACCGCATTGCGCGCCACTTCCTGAACGGTGGCGGCCATCTCGTTCACCGCCGTGGCCACCTGATCGGTCTCCTGGCGCTGATCGTTGACGCCGGCGCTGGTCTGCTCGGTGACGGCAGACAGCTCCTCGGCAGCGGCGGCGATCTGCGTCGAGCTGTCGCCGATGCTGCCGATCAGCTTGCGCAGACTCTGGCGCATGTCCTGCATCGCGCTTTCCAGCTGGCCCAGCTCGTCGCGGCGTTGCGCGCTGTCCTGGCCGGAGAGGTCGCCGTCGGCGATGCGCCGGGCCATGGCCAGGGTGTGGCGCAACGGCAGAATGATCTGGCGGGCGATGAACCAGGCCGCGAGCAGGCCGAGCAGTGCACTGGCGAAGGCGGTCAGCATCGTCTGGATGCGCGCCTGCTGCGTTTCGCCGAGCATCTTGGTCTGCTGGTTGCGGTACAGATTGCCGTTGATTTCCAGCAGACCGCCGATTTCGGAGGCCAGCGCCGTGCGAGCCTGGATGGTCGCATCCATGCCGACCTTGAAGGTCTCGATCGCTGCACGGTAGCGCTGCAGGGCGCTGGTCATGCGGTCGAGATGGCTGTGTTGATCGACGGGTAGCAGGCCGCGCAGCAGATCGGCCTGTTCACGGGAGCGATCGAGGCCGGCATAGGCGAGCTGCGCAGACTCTTCGGTGTGCTGGAAGATGTAGCCACGCACCAGGTAGCGGCTCTCCAGTACGCGCCGGGTTAGTTCGGCGAGGGCGCGGGCCTGCTGTACGACGAGCGGGTCGTCGGCGGACTGTTCGAGGGTCTGGTAGATCTGCTCTTCCAGTTCGCCGAGCGCCTTGAGGGCCTCGCCGGCGCTGCTGACCATCACGCCCCGGCTCTGTTCGCGGCTTTCGCGGGCCTGCTTCAGCTCCTGGAAGCTGCGCTCGATGCGCTCGGCATACTGGAGCGCGGAGGCGATGTCGCGCTGGTCATCGGCGGCAGTCAGGGTGGTGCGGATGTCCTGCAGGTGGTTGCGGACTTCGCCGATCTTGCCGGTCACCTGCTGGGCGTGGGCGTCGCTGCCGCTTTGTTCGAACAGGGTGCGTGCGGTATCTACCGCGTAGGACGCTTCCTGGACCTGGGACAGGCGGGTCTGCTTCTGGTTGCGCTCCAGCAACCCGTTCAGGCTGGTGACGGCGATGGCGGCAACCAGAAGTGTCAGCAGGACCATGAAACCGAAGCCCAGGCCAAGCTTGCGCGTGACGGCCAGGTCGGTGAAAAAGCGGGAGATCATGTGTGAACGCTCCAGAAAGTCGAGGCAGGCGCAGTCGCAAGAACACTGCAGCGAGGCGTCTTGTGCCGGGTCGCCGCACTAGCGGCGCGTAAGTGTCCCTGCACTTAGCGGCCGGCCTCGGAGGTTTCTTAAGCGCTTGTGCGGCTCGGCTGTCGTTTTTCGACCGCAGGGTCGCGCTGTGGTCGTACGGCTCTGGAAGCGGTGGGGCAAGGCATGAAGCAGGCGGGGAGGCGCCTGCGGTTACGACTTTGAATCGGTCAGGCGCGCAAGAGCGGGAGGGTGCAATCCTCGCCGCGGCGGCTCAGAGCATCAGCTTGACCACGGACTCATCGGGGTCGCGGGACTTGCCGGCGGCCGCCAGTGCCGCGAGATAGGCGTCCCACAGCGCCTGCTGATTCAGCGCCAGGCGTTCGAGGTAGTCCCAGGTGTAGAGGCCGCTGTCGTGGCCGTCGCTGAAGGTCAGCTTCAGGGCGTACTGGCCGGCCGGCTCGATCTGCTCCAGCGCGACCTTCAGCTTGCCGGTCTGCAGCACCGGGTTGCCGTGGCCCTGGACTTCCGCCGATGGCGAATGCACGCGCAGGAACTCGGCGGGCAGCACGTAGCGCTCGTCGGCGCCGTATTCCAGTTCCAGCGTTCTGGACGCCTTGTGCAGTTTGATTGCAGTGGGGATGCGCATGCGACGCTCCGGAAAAATCGGCCGTGGCAATCGCCACGGCCGTGACGGTCAGAGGATGTAGCGCGACAGGTCTTCGTCCTGAGCCAGTTCGCCGAGGTGCTCGTTGACGTAGGCGGCGTCGATGCGGATCGGTTCGCCCTGCTGCTTGCCGGCCAGGTCGGCTGCACTGAAGGAGACCTCCTCCAGCAGACGCTCGAGCAGGGTGTGCAGGCGACGGGCACCGATGTTCTCGGTCTTCTCGTTGACCTGCCAGGCGATCTCGGCGATGCGCTTGATGCCGTCCTCAAGAAACTCGATGTGCAGCCCTTCGGTCTTCAGCAGCTCGCGGTACTGCTCGGTGAGCGCCGCATGCGGCTCGGTGAGGATGCGCTCGAAGTCCTGCGGTGACAGCGCCTTGAGCTCCACGCGGATCGGCAGGCGACCCTGCAGTTCCGGCACCAGGTCGCTGGGCTTGGACAGGTGGAAGGCGCCGGAGGCGATGAAGAGAATATGGTCGGTCTTGACCATGCCCAGCTTGGTGTTGACCGTGCTGCCCTCGATCAGCGGCAGCAGGTCGCGCTGCACGCCCTCGCGGGAAACGTCGGCGCCGCTGGTATTGCCGCGCTTGGCAACCTTGTCGATCTCGTCGATGAAGACGATGCCGTTCTGCTCCACCGCCTCCAGGGCGCGGGCCTTGAGGTCTTCTTCGTTGACCAGGCGCGCGGCTTCCTCGTCGCGGATGAGCTTGAAGGCTTCCTTGATCTTCAGCTTGCGGCTCTTCTTCTTGCCCTTGCCCATGTTGGCGAAGAGGTTCTGCAGCTGGTTGGTCATCTCCTCCATGCCGGGCGGGGCCATGATCTCCACCCCGGCCGGGCTCTCGGCGACCTCGATGTCGATCTCCTTGTCGTCCAGCTGGCCTTCGCGCAGGCGCTTGCGGAACAGCTGACGGGTGTTGGAATCACCGCTCTGCACCGGCTCTTCGGAAAAGCCTACCGGGCGCGCTGGTGGCAGCAAGGCGTCGAGGATGCGTTCTTCGGCGGCGTCTTCGGCGCGGTGGCGCATCTTGTGCACCTCCTGCTCGCGCAGCATCTTCAGCGCCGCGTCGGCCAGATCGCGGATGATCGATTCGACGTCACGGCCGACATAGCCGACCTCGGTGAACTTGGTGGCTTCCACTTTCAGGAACGGCGCGTTGGCCAGCTTGGCCAGACGGCGGGCAATTTCGGTCTTGCCGACGCCGGTGGGGCCGATCATCAGAATGTTCTTCGGGGTGACTTCCTGGCGCAGCTCGGCGGGCAGCTGCATGCGCCGCCAGCGGTTGCGCAGGGCGATGGCCACGGCGCGCTTGGCGTCGTCCTGGCCGATGATGTGGCGGTTGAGTTCGTGGACGATCTCGCGGGGCGTCATGGACATGGTGCGGTACTCCGGAACGACAGGCGATTAGACCGCGCTGTCGAGCTCCTCGATGGTCAGGTTCTGATTGGTGAACACGCAGATGCTGCCGGCGATGTTCAGCGCCGTCTCGGCGATTTCCTGGGCCGACATGTCGGCGCCGGCCTTGAGCAGCAGGGCCTTGGCCGCGGCCTGGGCGAAGCCGCCGCCGGAGCCCATGGCGATCAGGTCGTCTTCGGGCTGCACCACGTCGCCGTTGCCGGTGATGATCAGCGAGGCATCCTTGTTGGCCACAGCGAGCATGGCTTCCAGACGGCTCAGGGAGCGGTCGGTGCGCCAGTCCTTGGCCAGCTCGACGGCGGCGCGCACCAGATGGCCCTGGTGCTTCTCCAGTTGACCTTCGAAGCGCTCGAAGAGGGTGAAGGCATCGGCGGTGGCGCCGGCGAAGCCGGCCAGGACCTGGCCGTGATAGAGGCGGCGGACCTTCTTGGCGTTGCCTTTCATGACGGTGTTGCCGAGGGAAACCTGGCCGTCGCCGCCCATGACGACTTTGCCGTTGCGGCGCACTGAAACGATGGTGGTCAAAGGGAAATCTCCACACTGCGGGGCGATGAATGCCCGAATGCGGTTGATATGGGGGACTGCTGCCGGCTTTTCAACGGCTGTCGGTGAGGTTCATCGACAGCCGTGGTTCTGCACGAGGCGCTACGCAGGCCCTGGTTGTTCGCTGCGTTGCGGGCGGCTGGGCTGGCGCGGTACCTCGCCGGCTGCACCGGCCGCGATCATCTTGCGCAACCGGACCGGAATCGACTTGGCCGCCGGCACCTTGCTGCGTTCGGCATGGTGCCAGACCGGCAGCAGGGCGTTGCATTCGGGGTAGTAGCCGGCGCAGCAGCCCTCCGGAATGCTGTAGGGCGTCACCCGCAGCGGGCCGACCGCGCGGTGTACACCGTCATCGACCACGGTGATCGCCTCGATGCGGTCGTTCTCGGCCAGGCCCAGGCGGACGATGTCGTTGCGGTTCATCAGGATCACCGCGCGGGTGCCGTGAATGCCGCGGAAGCGGTCGTCGTACCCGTAGACGGTGGTATTGAACTGGTCGTTGCTGCGCAGCGTCATCATCTGCAGCACGTCGTGCCGTTCGTGGCCGCCTTCCTCGGTATCCGGGTCCATGCTCAGCGAAGGCGGGTTGATGAAGTTGGCCTTGCCGGTCTCGGTGTCCCAGCGCCGCTGGCTTGCGCCGAGCGGGCGATGGAAGCCGCCGGGTTCCATCATGCGCACATTGAAGTCGTGGAAGATCTCCGGGTAGCTCTCGGCGATGGCGTCGCGGATCAGACTGTAGTCCGCGACCCAGGCGTCCCAGTCCAGCATCGGGTTGGGCGCGAGCGTGGCCTTGGCCAGTCGCGCGATGATCGCCGGTTCCGATAGGAGCAGTTCGCCAGCCGGCTCGGCGGCGCCGCGCCAGGCCCGGATGCAGCCGGTGCTGTCCTCGGTTGTGTGGCGTTGCTCGCCGGTGGCCTGGCGGTCGATCTCGGTGCGACCGAGGCAGGGCAAGATATAGGACACTTCGCCGGTGATCAGGTGATTGCGGTTGAGCTTGGTCGACACCTGCACCGACAACCGCAGTTTGCGCCAGGCCGGCTCCATCTGCAGGGTGTCAGGAATGGCGCGGACGAAGTTGCCGCCCAGGCCGATGAAGCCGCGGATGCTGCCGTCGAGAATGCCCTCGCAGGCCTCTACCGTATTCACGCCATCTTCGCTCGGCGGCTCGAAACCGAACTGCCGACGCAGGTTGTCCACCGGCACCTTTGCCGCTTTTTCGGTGATGCCAACGGTGCGCTGACCCTGCACGTTGGAGTGGCCGCGCACCGGCAGGATGCCCGCGCCCTCCTTGCCCATGTTGCCGCGCAGCAGGAGCAGGTTGACCAACATCTGGATGGTCTGCACGCCGTGGCGGTGCTGGGTCAGGCCCATACCATAGGGGGCGATCACCCGCTCGCAGCGGGCATAGGCGGTGGCCGCCGCTTCCATCGCTGCGCGGGTGAGCCCGGAGCGACGCTCCAGCTGCTCCCAGGTGTAGCTGCGGATGCGTGCTTCGAAGGCCTCGAAGCCATGGGTGTGCTGCTCGATGAAGGCGACATCGAGCACCCTCTGGCGCCCTTCGGCGATGGCCAGGTCGTCCATGGTGAACAGCGCCTTGCACATCCCGGCGATGGCCGCCATGTCGCCGCCGATGGCCAGCTGGTGATACTGGGTGCTGATCACCGTGCTGTCCGGCGTCAGCATCTCGCGCGGCGACTGCGGGTTGACGAAGCGCTCCAGGCCGCGCTCACGCAGCGGGTTGAAGGTGACGATCTCGGCCCCGCGCTCGCGCGCGGCCTGCAGTTCATGGAGCATGCGCGGGCTGGAGGTGCCGGTATTCTGGCCGAAGAAGAACAATCCGTCGGTGTGCTCGAGATCGTTCAGGGTGACCGTGGCCACCGGTACGCCAATGCTTTCCGGCAGCGCCACCGAGGTGCTCTCGTGGCACATGTTGGAACTGTCCGGCAGGTTGTTGGTGCCGTACAGGCGCGCCAGCAGGCCATACATGTAGGCCGTCTCCAGCGCCGCACGCCCGGACATGTAGAACACCACCTGGTCGGGATCGTCCATGGCCTTGAGTTCGGCGCCGATCTCGGCGAAGGCGCTGTCCCAGCTGACCGGCTGGTAATGGTCACTGGCGGCATCGTAGCGCAGCGGATGGGTCAGCCGGCCCTGTTGTTCCAAGTCGAAGTCGCTCCAGTTGAGCAGCTCGCTGACGCTGTGCCTGGCGAAGAATTCCGGGCCGCAACGCAACGAGGTGTTTTCCCATGCCGTGGCCTTGGCGCCGTTCTCGCAGAACGACAGCGGCCGCGAGGGGTGCGGCTTGGCCCAGGCGCAGCTGACGCAGGCGAAGCCGTCGATGGGCTTGTTCTGCTTGAGCAGCAGGCCGATGCCGGCCGGCGAGACGCGTTCACGCAGCAGGATGTTGGCGACGGAGTAGGCCGATCCCCAGCCACCGGCCGGTGCACGGTAGGGTTTGAACTTGGTCTGGGACACGTCGTTCCTCCTTTCGCAAGGGAGCTTGTCTGTTTACGACGGGACCCGCGCCGGATCGTTCAGGGCGCTTTGTCACAAGGTTGTGCGATTCACTCCATGGCGAAACCGTGCTGACGCCAGGCCTCGTACACCGCGACGGCCACGGTGTTGGACAAGTTCAGGCTGCGGCTGTCGGGACGCATCGGCAGGCGCAAGCGCTGCTCGTTGGGCAGGGCATCGCGGATCTCTGGTGGCAGGCCGCGGCTTTCGGGGCCGAACAGCAGGGCGTCGCCACGCCGGTAATGCACCTCGTGAAAGGGCTGCGAGCCCTTGGTGGTGAAGGCGAACAGCCGTGGGTCGTCCGGGTTGGCGGCGTCGATGCCGATCCGCGCGAGGCAGCTCGGCAGATCGGCGTGGCGCTCCAGCGTGGCATATTCGTGATAATCCAGGCCGGCGCGGCGCAGGCGTTTATCGTCCAGCTCGTAACCCAGCGGCTCGATCAGGTGCAGGTGGCAGCCGGTATTGGCGCAGAGCCTGATAATGTTGCCGGTATTGGGCGGTATTTCCGGTTGGAACAGGATCACGTGAAACATGCGCAGCACCGAGGTTGAAGACCGGCGGCATTCTACCGGGGCGCAGGACCCGATGCGCCGCATACGCCGGACCTTTTTCGGTTCTCTGGTGCTGATCGGGCTGCTGGTGGGGCTGATGATCGGCCGGCTCACCGCGCCGGGGCCGGTGCAGCTGGAGGCGGTGCAGGTGCTGCCACAGGGGCTGTCGCTGCGCTTCGACCGCAAGCCTGAGACCTATGACGAGCATCTGGAGGGGGCGTTCGCCCTGTTGTTCCAGGCCGAGGGCGAGGCGCAATCCGGGCAGCTGCAGATCGACGGCATGCCTGTGGCCTGGCGCGTGCAGCAGACCGAGAAGGGCCTGCTGTTGCATCTGGTGGCGGCGCGGCGGCTGCAGGGGCAGTGGCAGGGCGCGCGCGTCGACGGCGGCTGGCAGGTGGAGGTCAGCGTGTCGCCCTGGCGGCCATGACGGATTCGCTCATGGCTGGTGCGTCAGAAAGAAGAACCCCGCCAGTGGCGGGGCTCTTTGTCGCAGGTCGGATCAGCGTCTGATCAGCTGTCATCGCCGTCGTCGTCATCGCTGCCATCGACGCGCATGCCCAGCTCCTTGATCTTGCGCGTCAGGGTGTTGCGACCCCAGCCAAGCAGCAGCGCGGCATCGCGGCGGCGACCGGCGGTGTGCTTGAGCGCGGTCTCGATCATGATGCGCTCGAAGGCCGGCACCGCCTCGTCGAGCAGGTTGCTCTGGCCGCGCGCCAGGGCCTGATCCGACCAGTTGCGCAGCGCCTGTTCCCAGTTGTGTGCCGGCTGCGCCTCGGCCTGCTGGTTGAGCAGCTCGGGCGGCAGGTCATCGACATGCACTTCGCGCCCGGACGCCATGACCGTGATCCAGCGGCAGGTGTTCTCCAGTTGGCGCACGTTGCCCGGCCAGGGCAGATGCTGCAGGTATTCCTTGGTTTCCGGCTTGAGCACCTTGGTCTCCACCGACAGCTCCTGCGCGGCGCTGGCGAGGAAGTGTTCGGCCAGTGCCGGAATGTCTTCGCGGCGATCGGCCAGGCGCGGAATGTGGATGCGGATGACGTTCAGCCGGTGGAACAGGTCTTCGCGGAACTTGCCGGCCTGCACCAGGGTTTCCAGGTCCTGGTGCGTCGCGGCGATGATGCGCACGTCGACCCGCACCGGCGTGTGGCCGCCGACCCGGTAGAACTCGCCATCGGCCAGCACGCGCAGCAGGCGGGTCTGGGTGTCGGCCGGCATGTCGCCGATCTCGTCGAGGAACAGGGTGCCGCCGTCGGCCTGCTCGAAGCGGCCGCGGCGCTGGTTGGCCGCACCGGTGAAGGCACCTTTCTCGTGACCGAACAGCTCGGATTCCATCAGGTCCTTGGGAATCGCCGCCATGTTCAGCGCGATGAACGGCGATGCCGAGCGTGGGCTGTGGCGGTGCAGCGCATGGGCCACCAGCTCCTTGCCGGTACCCGATTCGCCATTGATCAGCACGGTGATGTTGGAATGGCTGAGGCGACCGATGGCGCGGAACACCTCCTGCATCGCCGGTGCCTCGCCTATGATCTCCGGTGTGTGATGACGGTTGGCCGGCTGCTGCTGGTTCTGCTGTTCCTGGGCGTGCTGGTTGGCGCGCTTGACCAGCGACACGGCGTCGTCGACGTCGAACGGCTTGGGCAGGTACTCGAAGGCGCCGCCCTGGTAGGAAGCCACCGCGCTGTCCAGGTCGGAGTGCGCGGTCATGATGATCACCGGCAGGCGCGGGTACTGCTCGCGGATCTGCGAGAGCATGTCCAGGCCGCTGAGGCCGGGCATGCGGATGTCGGAGATGATCACATCCGGCTGCTGGCGGGCGAGGCGGGCCAGCACGCTGTCAGCGCTGTCGAAGCTCTGCGTGGCCATGCCTTCCTGTTGCAGGGCCTTTTCCAGGACCCAGCGGATGGAGCGGTCGTCGTCGACGATCCAGACGTTTTCGCTTCGGCTCATGCTGATGTGGCTCCTTGTTCCAGCGGTAGGAAGATCGAGAACACGGTGTGGCCAGGATGGCTCTCGCATTCGATCAGACCCTGGTGCTGACTGATGATGTTCTGGGTGATGGCCAGGCCCAGCCCGGTTCCGTCCGGGCGACCGCTGACCATCGGGTAGAAGAGCGTGTTCTGCAGTTCGGCGGGGATGCCCGGGCCGTTGTCGATGATCTCGATGCGCGCCACCAAGCGATGACGGATATGGCCGATGGTGAACTGGCGCAGCGTGCGGGTGCGCAGGGTCAGGCGGCCCAGGCCCAGCTCGTTCTGCCCGGCGAGGGCCTGCATGGCGTTGCGCATGATATTGAGCACGGCCTGGATCATCTGTTCGCGGTCCATCAGGACCTCGGGAATGCTCGGGTCATAGTCGCGCACCAAAATGATGCTTCCCTGGCATTCGGCCTCGATCAGGCTGGCCACATGTTCGAGCACTTCGTGGATGTTGGTCATCGCCAGCGACGGCAGCTTGTTCGAGCCCAGCATGCGGTCGACGAGGTTTCTCAGCCGGTCGGCTTCCTCGATGATGACTTCGGTGTAGTCCTTCAGGTGTTCTTCCGGCAGCTCGCGGGCCAGCAGCTGCGCCGCGCCGCGAATGCCGCCCAGGGGGTTCTTGATCTCGTGGGCCAGGCCGCGCACCAGCATCTTGGTGGTTTCCTGCTTGGACAGCTGGGCCTCTTCCTTGGTGATGCGCAGCAGTCGGTCGCGCGGCAGCACTTCCAGCAACAGCATGGTCTCCTGGCGCGTCAGCACCGGGGTCACCGCGTAGTCGACGGTCAGCGACTGGCCGGTGGCGGAGGTCAGGGTTGCCTCGCGTTTGGTGAAGGGGTGGGCTTCTTCCACAGCCTGGCGCAATGCCGCCAGGGCTTCCGGTGATTCGGTGAACAGTTCGCTGATGAATTGCCCATGGCTGCGCTGACCGCTGACGGCCAGCAGCATTTCGGCTGCCGGGTTCATGTATTCCAGACGCAAGCGCGAGTTGAGCAGCAGCGTTGCGGTGGTCAGGTTCTCGATCAGCAGGCGTTGCAGGGCTTCGTTGATCATGGCTGGTCTGCATCCGAAGGTTCGTGCAGGAAATGCAAGAACCAAACCAAGCGCGCCATTGCGGCGCGGATCGGTGTGATGCTGCAGCCCTACGGGCTGTTCGGTGACCCAATTTGGTGACGAACGATCGGCTCGTTCATTGGGCGCACCAAACAGGTGCACTCAATGATCATAGAAAGGGCGCGAAGGGAATGTCGCGTTTTTCTACCGGTTTGTCCTTGAGCGGGCATTCCGGGCGCACGCCGTAATCGGCTTTCTTGCACGGATTGACCATGCGCCGCTGGGCCAATGAGGTGCGAATCAGATGGAAGGACCGGCTTTCCGACTGTTGCAGGACCCGCTCCTGTGCGTCTACCACCGCGACCGCCAGCTGATGGGTGCCGCGATCGACATTGCTCAGCTGGAAGCTGGTCTGCTCGCCTGGGGCGCCGAATGGCTCGCCATCGAGCAGCAGCTGGTAGAAATGGCCGGGCTGCAGCGCGGGCTCGGCCTCTACGGTGACGCTGACCGTGCCGGCGTTGTTGCGGATCGCCTCGTCTGCGGCCGGGCTGAGGATCTGCAGCTGATAGCGGATGGCTGCCGCCTGCTGCTTCGGCGGCTGGACCGCACGCGGGGCGGTTGTCGGCTGAGTTGCCATGCTGTTGGAGGGCTTCAGCTGCACCTCCTCCACTGCCTGGCCGCTAGGTCGGTCGGTAAAGACCCGGTTGCCTTCGGCATCCGTGTAGGAATAGATGCCGCCCAGCGCAGGCAGGGCGGTGCCGAGCAGCAGGATGGTCGTGACCTTGCGAAGGATGCTCAAGGAGCTGGTCTCGGCTTCGGTGGCGGCGGACGCAGTGCGGGGCTCGAGGTATTGACCCGCTGCACGGTGAACAATACCGGCTCGCTGCGCTGGATGATGCGCTCGCCGCTCAGTACCTCGACGTGCAGGCGATGGTTGCCGCGTTCGACGTTGTTCAGTTGCAGCGAGGTCGCCGGGCTGGGTGCGGCCTGGGGGATGCCGTCGAGCATGAAGCGCAAGGTATGCCCCGGTTGCAGCGGCGGTTCCAGCAGGGCGCTGACGACGAAGGTGCCGTTGTTGGCGCGCAGTGCCTCGGCGTCGGGAATGCCGCTCAGCATCAGCGTCTGGTAGGGCGCCTGCTGGTTCTGCTGACGGTCCGGCAGAGGAGGCGGCGGCTCGGGCGTGCGGATGTTCACGGTGTTGGCCGGCGGCAGGTCCACCGTGTCGGCCTGCACGCCTTCCGGCGGCTGGTTGGTGAACACAGTATTGCCTTGCGCGTCGGTGTACTTGTAGATCTCGGCGAAGGCCGGGACGCTGAGGATGAACAGCAGGCTGAACAGGGCGCTACGCATGGGAGGCTCCGCGGAGTTTGACTGCCGAAGCCTTGCACTGCAGCGGCCTTCAGGCAAGCACGATCGCTGCGATTTGCGAGGCGTGACAAGCTGCACGGATCACGGTCGCCGGGCAGAAACGAAGAAGGCCACCCGAGGGTGGCCTTCCTGTCACGCGAACTGGATCAGACGCTGTAGTACAGGTCGTATTCCAGCGGGTGCACGAAGGTGCGCACCTTGATCTCTTCCTCGGACTTCAGCTCGATGTAGGCATCGATGAACTCGTCGGAGAACACGCCGCCCTTGGTCAGGAACGCGCGGCCCTTGTCCAGCTCTTCCAGGGCTTCCTTCAGGCTGCCGCACACCTGCGGGATCAGCTTGCCTTCTTCCGGCGGCAGGTCGTACAGGTTCTTGTCGGCTGCATCGCCAGGGTGGATCTTGTTCTGGATGCCGTCCAGGCCAGCCATCAGCAGTGCAGCGAAGCACAGGTACGGGTTGGCAGCCGGGTCCGGGAAGCGCGCTTCGATACGACGGGCTTTCGGGCTGGAAACGTACGGAATACGGATCGAGGCGGAACGGTTGCGGGCCGAGTAGGCCAGCATGACCGGTGCTTCGAAGCCCGGGACCAGACGCTTGTAGGAGTTGGTCGACGGGTTGGTGAAACCGTTCAGCGCCTTGCCGTGCTTGATGATGCCGCCGATGAAGTACAGGGCGGTCTCGGACAGGCCGGCATAGCCTTCGCCAGCGAAGGTGTTCTTGCCGTCTTTGGAGATCGACATGTGTACGTGCATGCCCGAACCGTTGTCGCCGTACAGCGGCTTCGGCATGAAGGTCGCGGTCTTGCCGTAGGCGTCGGCGACGTTGTGCACGCAGTACTTCAGGGTCTGAACTTCGTCAGCCTTGGCGACCAGGGTGTTGAACTTCACGCCGATTTCGTTCTGACCGGCAGTGGCCACTTCGTGGTGGTGCACTTCGACGACCAGGCCCATCTCTTCCATGGCGTTGCACATGGCGGTACGGATTTCGTGGTCGTGGTCGCACGGCGGAACCGGGAAATAACCGCCTTTGACGGCCGGGCGATGGCCCTTGTTGCCGCCTTCGACGTCCTGGTCGGTCATCCAGGAGCCCTGCTCGGAGTAGATCTTGAACATCGAGCCGGAGATGTCCGACTTGAACTTGACCTGGTCGAAGATGAAGAACTCCGGCTCCGGGCCAACGAAAACGGTGTCACCGATACCGGTGGTCTTGAGGAATTCCTCGGCGCGCTTGGCGATGGAGCGCGGGTCGCGGTCGTAGCCCTGCATGGTGCTCGGCTCGACGATGTCGCAGACCAGGATCAGGGTCGGCTCTTCGGTGAACGGATCGAGCACAGCGGTCTCGTCGACCGGCATCAGGATCATGTCGGAGGCTTCGATGCCTTTCCAGCCATGGATGGACGAACCGTCGAACATCTTGCCGTGCTCGAAGAAGTCTTCATCCTGGGCATCACGAGCCGGGACGGTGACGTGGTGCTGCTTGCCTTTGGTATCGGTGAAGCGCAGATCAATCCACTTCACATCGTAATCTTTGATCAGTTGAAGCGACTTCGACATGGTGTTCTCCAAGTGGTGGAAGCGTGACAGTGAGCTTCCGAATCAGGGTGAAGCCGGGCGGCGATGTTCCGCCAAGGCGACCTGCCTCACAAGAGAGCAAATTGCATGCCAGTGCTCCTTCTTGGGACTGCAGGCCCGCAACAGCGCTGCCGCAGCCTTTGGCCGTGCTAAATGCTAGCTGTCACGGCCGAAGCGTGCGCGTTAATGGTGCGAACGGTCGTGGCTGCGCATTGTTTTGGTGCGCTGCGCCCGGCCTCAAAGAAAGCGATTAAATCTTGAGCAGTTTCCGCTATACTCCGCGCCCCTCTTTTCCAGCCATACCGGCACCCGCGCTGTTTCCATGAAGCTGATCGTCAAGGTTTTTCCCGAAATCACCATCAAGAGCCCGCCGGTGCGCAAGGGCTTCATTCGCCAGTTGGCGAAGAACATCCGCACCGTGCTGCGCGAGCTCGACCCCGAGGCGCGGGTCGAAGGCGTGTGGGACAACATCGAGGTGGAAACCGCGCTCAGCGAGCCCAAGCCGCTGCGCGAGATGATCGAGCGCCTGCGCTGCACGCCCGGCATCGCCCATTGTCTGGAAGTGCACGAATACCCGCTGGGTGATCTCGACGACATCGTCACCAGGTGCAAGGCGCATTACGCCGAGCGCCTGCCGGGCAGGATCTTCGCCGTGCGCTGCAAGCGCGCTGGCAAGCACCCGTTCAGCTCCATGGATGTCGAGCGTCATGTCGGCAGCCAGCTGCGTCAGCAGTGCGGTGCCGCCGGCATCTCGCTGAAGGCACCGGAGATCGAGGTGCGCATGGAAATTCGCGACCAGCGCCTGTTCGTCGTCCATGAGCAGCACGATGGCATCGGCGGCTACCCGCTGGGTGCGCTGGAGCAGACCCTGGTGCTGATGTCCGGTGGTTTCGACTCCACCGTTGCCGCCTACCAGATGATGCGTCGCGGCCTGATGACCCACTTCTGCTTCTTCAACCTCGGCGGCCGCGCTCATGAGCTGGGCGTGATGGAAGTGGCCCACTATCTATGGAAGAAGTACGGCAGCTCGCACCGCGTGCTGTTCATCAGCGTGCCGTTCGAGGAAGTGGTCGGCGAAATCCTGCAGAAGGTCGACAACAGTCAGATGGGCGTGGTCCTGAAGCGCATGATGCTGCGTGCCTCGACCGAGATCGCCGAGCGCCTGCATATCGACGCGTTGGTCACCGGCGAGGCGATTTCCCAGGTGTCCAGCCAGACCCTGCCGAACCTCTCGGTGATCGATTCGGCCACCGACATGCTGGTGCTGCGCCCGCTGATCGCCAGCCACAAGCAGGACATCATCGACATCGCCTTCCAGATCGGCACCGCCGAGTTCGCCAAGAACATGCCCGAGTACTGCGGCGTGATCTCCAAGAACCCCACCACCCGCGCCAAGCGCTATCGCGTCGAGCACGAGGAAAAGCAGTTCGACATGGCCATCCTCGAGCGCGCTCTGGCCAGTGCCCGTCAGGTACCGATCGACCGGGTGATCGACGAGCTGGGCGAAGACATCAAGGTCGAGGAGGTCAGCGAGGCGACGGCCGGCCAGGTCATCCTCGACATTCGTCACCCCGATGCCGCCGAGGACGAACCCCTCGAACTGTCCGGCATCGAAGTTCAGACCCTGCCGTTCTACGCGCTGAACAACCGTTTCAAGGAACTGGATGAAAACCGCCAGTACCTGCTGTATTGCGACAAAGGTGTCATGAGCCGCCTGCATGCTCACCATCTGCTGAGCGAGGGGCATGTAAATGTTCGCGTCTATCGTCCGGCCTGACGCATCGGTGAAACAGCCGGGGCTATTGGGTGGCAGCATTCGCCACCGCCCTCCCGACCGCTGCTGATCGCAAGGCCCCAGTCGTAACCAATCGGACAGCCTGACGTCGTCCGGACTATTCCCAGCTTCCAGCCCGAGCTCGAAGCCATCTACAGAGAAACGAATCAGTGATCGAGAATCTTCGCAACATCGCCATCATCGCCCACGTCGACCATGGCAAGACCACCCTCGTCGACAAGCTGCTGCGCCTGTCCGGCACCCTGGACCGCAAAGAAGCGGAAAACGAGCGCGTGATGGACTCCAACGACCAGGAAAAGGAACGCGGCATCACCATCCTGGCCAAGAACACCGCACTGAAGTGGAACGGCTACAACATCAACATCGTCGACACCCCCGGCCACGCCGACTTCGGCGGTGAAGTCGAGCGCGTGATGAGCATGGTGGACTCCGTACTGCTGGTGGTCGACGCCCAGGACGGCCCCATGCCGCAGACCCGCTTCGTGACCCAGAAGGCGTTCAAGGCCGGCCTGCGTCCGATCGTGGTGGTCAACAAGATCGACCGTCCGGGCGCGCGTCCTGACTGGGTCATCGACCAGATCTTCGACCTGTTCGACAACCTCGGCGCCAGCGACGAGCAGCTGGACTTCCCGATCGTCTACGCCAGCGCCCTGAACGGCATCGCCGGCATGGACCACGAGAACATGGACGACAACATGGATGCCCTGTTCCAGGCCATCATCGACCATGTTCCGGCGCCCAAGGTGGACGTCGACGGCCCGTTCCAGATGCAGATCTCCCAGCTGGACTACAACAGCTTCCTCGGTGTGATCGGTATCGGCCGCATCGCTCGCGGCACCATCAAGGCCAACAGCCCGGTGACCGCCATCGGCGCCGACGGCAAGAAGCGTAACGGCCGTATCCTGAAGATCATGGGTCACTCCGGTCTGCAGCGCGTGGAAGTCCAGGAAGCCACCGCCGGCGACATCGTCTGCGTATCCGGCATGGACGAGCTGTACATCTCCGACACCCTCTGCGACCAGAACACCGTCGAGGCGCTGCCGCCGCTGACCGTCGACCAGCCGACCGTGTCCATGACCTTCCAGGTCAACGACTCGCCCTTCGCCGGCAAGGAAGGCAAGTTCGTCACCAGCCGCAACATCAAGGACCGTCTGGACAAGGAACTGCTGCACAACGTGGCGCTGCGTGTCGAGCAGGGCGACAGCCCGGAGAAGTTCAAGGTCTCCGGCCGTGGTGAGCTGCACCTGTCGGTACTGATCGAAACCATGCGCCGCGAAGGCTTCGAGCTGGCCGTCGGCCGCCCGGAAGTAGTGATCATCGAGAACGAGGCCGGCGAGAAGCAGGAGCCCTACGAGAACGTCACCATCGACATCGAGGAGCAGCACCAGGGACCGGTGATGGAACAGATGGGCCTGCGCAAGGGCGATCTGACCAACATGATCCCCGACGGCAAGGGTCGCATCCGCCTGGAGTACACCATCCCGGCGCGCGGCCTGATCGGTTTCCGCAACAACTTCCTGACCCTGACCTCGGGTACCGGCATCCTGACTTCGACCTTCAGCCACTACGGCCCGATCAAGGCCGGCGAAGTCACCAACCGCCAGAACGGCGTGCTGGTCTCCATGGCCACCGGTACCGCACTGACCTACTCGCTGGAAACCCTGCAGGCTCGCGGCAAGCTGTTCCTCGAGCCCGGCCAGGACATCTACGAAGGCCAGCTGTGCGGCATCAACAGCCGTGACAACGACCTGGTGATCAACCCCACCAAGGGCAAGAAGCTCGACAACATGCGCGCGTCCGGCAAGGACGAGGTCATCGCCCTGGTTCCGCCGATCAAGTTCACCCTCGAGCAGGCGCTGGAATTCATCGCTGATGACGAGCTGGTGGAAGTGACGCCGAAATCGATCCGTCTGCGCAAGAAGATGCTGAACGAGAACGACCGCAAGCGTTACGAGCGCAGCAAGGTGTAATCCCCGTTGCGAAGCTGCAAAAAGGCGCCTTCGGGCGCCTTTTTGCGTTTTCACGCACGCCGCACATCGGCCAGCGCAGCGGCGCCGGAATCTGTGAGGACGTTGCATTGAAGTTGTACAACCCTTTTGCAGCAGTATCGCTTAGCCAGATTCCTATCAGCCGGGCTCATCGCCAGCAGTTAGCGCCCGTCCAGGCGGCAATAAAACTTGTACAAGTAATGTCACAATGACATGATGTTGTACAAGTTTTGGCTCGGTGCAAATGTGTCCGGGTCCTCGATGACTGACCGATTGGCTGCCGAGCAGCCTCGCAAAGGGAGTGTTCGATGGACAAGCAGATGTCGGTTTCCATGCGTCTGGGCCTGGGATTTTTCGTGATTCTGGCGTTGATGGTGGCGGTCGCCGTGGTCAGCGCGCTCAAAGTCGACGTCATAGACCGGAGCATGAGTCAGATCAGCTCGCAGGCTGGTCTGAAACAACGCTATGCGATCAACTTCCGTGGCAGCGTGCACGACCGCGCGATTGCCGTGCGCGACGCCGTCAGTGCTGCTGATCCCGCGTTCGCTCGCGGGCAGGTGGCGGAGATCGAGCGCCTGGCGCAGCTGTATGCTGACTCGGCGGCGCCGATGAAGACGATGCTCGCGCAGCCCTCCGCCGATACCGTAGAAAAGCAGCTGATGCAGCAGATCGAGACCATCGAGGCGAAGACCAATGCGCTGACCCGGCAGGTGGTCGAACTGCGCTTCAGCGAGGATTCGGCGCGTGCCCACGAATTCCTCTTGGACAATGTCGCCGGGGCCTATACCGAATGGCTGCGGCTGATCAATGCATTCATCGATCACCAGGAAGCGAGCATCAATCAGGACGTGGCCGTGGTCCGGGAAACCGCCAGCGGCTTCCTCGCGCTCATCGTCGCGGTGACTGGCGTGGCGGTTCTGCTCGGGGTGGCCATTGCCGTCGTAATCATCCGCAAGCTGCGCTCGACCCTCGGCGCCGAGCCCGACGAGTTGGCCCGCGTGATCGGCAACCTGGCCAATGGTGATCTCGGCCAGGTAATCGTCACCCCGTACCCGGACAGCGTCATGGGGGCGACCGCCAAGATGGCCAGCCGCCTCACCGCAATCATTGCCGAGGTGCGCGCTGCCGCCGACGGCGTCGGTGTCGCTTCGGGCGAGCTGCGCACCTCGTCGGCGAACAGCAATCAGCAGATCCAGCATCAGTCGGCCGAGGCCGAGCAGGTGGCCACGGCGATCAATCAGATGGCCACGACCGTGAACGAGGTGGCGAGCTTCGCTGCCCGTGCCGCCGCAGCGGCGAGGAGCGCCGACGAGCAGGTCGAGACCGGAACGCGAATCGTCGGCGAAACAGCCGTCTCCATCCATAACCTGGCCAAAGTGCTGGAAAGCGCGACCGAAACCGTCAACCAGGTCTCGGCGCAAAGCGGCGATATCGAAAAGATCCTGCAGGTCATCACCGCGATCGCCGAGCAGACCAACCTGCTCGCGCTCAATGCGGCGATCGAGGCGGCGCGTGCCGGCGAGCATGGTCGCGGCTTCGCAGTGGTGGCCGACGAGGTGCGCTCGCTGGCCAACCGCACGCAGCTGTCGTCCAGCGAAATCAGCGAGATGATCGCCTCGCTGCAGGCTGGCGCCGGCAGAGCGGTGGAGGTGATGCAGTCGAGCAAGCAACTGGCGCAGCAGACCGTCGAGCAGACGCTGCAGGCGGAGAATGCGCTGGCCAAGATTCGTCAGGAAGTGGGTTCGATCAACGAAATGAACGCGCAGATCGCGACGGCTTCCGAGGAGCAGGGTGCAGTGGCGGAAGAGGTCAATCAGAGTGTCACGCGCATCCACGACTCGACCGTTGCCAGCTCGGCGGCGTCGAATCAGGTGGCGTCCTCCAGCCAGGACCTGACGCTGCTCGCCGAGGAGCTGAATCGCAAGGTCAACTACTTCCGCGGTTGACGACCCGTTGGCTGAACAGAAAAGCCCCGACCACAAGGCCGGGGCTTTTCACTTTCCGACGATCTGGAATGCCGGTCAGGTAAAGAACAGCGGCACCACGACGCTGGAAATCAGCAGGATCAATGCACCGCCCAGGCGCGAGGAGATCTGCGCGAAGGGCATCAGCGACATGCGCCGGGCGGCGGAGAGCACCGCGACATCACCGGTGCCGCCCATGTTGGCCATGCACAGGCCGGCGGTGATGGCCGACTCGATCGGATAGAAGCCCACCAGTTTGCCCACCAGGCCGGCGCCGAACGCCGCACCGGCAACCACGGCGAAGACGATCAGCACATAGGTCAGCGAGATGGCGTCGATCACCTGGCCGAGGTCGGTGAAGGCCACGCCGATGCCGAACAGCAGGGCGAAGGTCCAGTTGCGCGCGACGAAGCGGAACCACTGGGAGGCCGCGTCGTTGATCGACTCGGGCACCAGGTTGCTGATCTTGAGCAGCGCCACCAGCACGATCATCAGCGCATAGGGATGCAACGGCACGAACTTGCCGAGTATCTGCCCGGCGATGAAGAAGCTCAGTGCCGCGACCAGACCGATGCCCAGCGCGGGTAGGGTGATCGGGCCTTCCTTGTCGCTGACATCCACGCCCGGCATCATCTGGCCGTTGCCGGTCAGTGACGGGTAGCGATTGCCCAGGCCGTTGAGCAATCCGGCGATGATGATCGCGAAGACGTTGCCCAGGGCCAGGGCCGGCACCAGGATCGAGATGTAGTAGCTGGCCGGCTGACCGAGCAGCTGCTCGTAGATCTGGCTCATCGGCACAGCGCCTGCGCCCATGCCACCGCCCATGATCGGCATGGCGATGACCACCACCGCATCCTGCGGCGAGAAACCGAGCAGCGCGCCCACGGCCATGGCGAACAGCGCCGCGAACAGCACCGAGCAGAGCAGCGGCAGCGCATAGCGCGAGCCGACCTTGACCAGCACCTTGGCATCCATGCCGAGGATGCTGCCGGTGATCAGCGCGGCGATATAGAAGTCGAGAAAGCCGCCGCCCTTCATGAAGCTGGCGACGTCGTCCGCCACCGCCTTGGGCAGCCAGCCGAAATAGACCATGGCCGCGGCACCGAACAGCGCCAGGATCGCGCCGCCGCCCAGGTAGGTCTTGATGATCGGCAAGCGGTCGCCGGCAAAGCCGAGCAATTCGCCTAGCAGCATCATCACCAGCAACGCGCCGATCATCCCGCTGGGCAGGGTATCGGTAGCGATGGCGGCGACCATGACGAGCAGGGCGATGGCGAACAGTGGCAGCGGCAGATTGAAGATGCGCTGGGAAAACACGGACAGGGACGGGTTGCAGTCAGGCACGGCAGTGCTCAACGGGGTCCGATTCATTGTTGTGCTCCTTCGAACGCGGCAGCCAGGCGGCGCGCGTACGGGTCATGGTTGCGATAGCGCCCGATGCGGGCGGACGTGCACAGCCGGACAACCGTGCGCGGCTACCTTAAGCAGAGATGCATCGCGGCCAATGTTTGGCGAAGTTAAAAAAGCATTACGAAACTAAAAAAAGCGCCGCCGAGCTTGACCCGCCGGCGCCCCGCTGGCTCGATCCAGCCCTCTATCGCGGCCCTTGAGCGCCGCTCAGCCACTGGAGAACGGCCTTGCGCCTGCGCCTGAACACCCTGATCTCGCTGCTGGTCGCCGTCATGCTGGTGCTGGCCCTCGGTCTTGCGCTCTGGCTGTTCAACGTCCAGCTGCAGGACACCCTCGAAGAAGGCCAGGCCGCGCGGGTGACCAACGTCGCACAGAGCGTTGCGGCGCGTGACGACGTGCGCCAGGCGCTGGTCGGGATGACCATGGATTTCACCGCCGACAACCCGCTGCAACGCGATATCGACGATCTGCGCCAGCGGCTGGGGGTCGATTTCATCGTGGTGATGGATGGGCATGCCCTGCGCCTCACCCATCCGGAACCGGCACGCATCGGCCAGGCCTTTCGCGGTGACGATGAAGGCCCGGCGCTGGCCGGCGAAACCTACAGTTCGCGCGCCGAAGGCAGCCTGGGTACCAGCATCCGCGGCTTTGCTCCGGTGCTGGACGCACAGGGCGACGTGCTCGGCGCGGTATCGGTCGGTGTGACCCTGGCCTCACTTGGTGAGCTGCTCAGCGAGCATCGGCGCGACGTGGTGGTCGGCGTGCTCGTGCTGATGCTGCTGACCGTGCTCGGCGCGCACCTGCTGGCGCGCTATATCAAGCGCGTGCTGTTGGGGCTGGAGCCCTACGAAATCACCCGCCTGGTGGAAGAGCGCCAGGCGATGCTGGCCTCGGTGCGCGAGGGCGTGCTGGCGGTCGACGATCAGGCGCGCATCACCCTGGTCAACCCGGCCGCGGAGCGCCTGCTGGTCAGCACCGGGCTGGGCAAGCCTCCGCTGGGGCGGCCGATCGCCGAGTATCTGCCCACCAGCGGCCTGCCCGAAGTGCTGGCCAGCGCCAGCGAGCAGCTGGATCGCGAGTTCAGCCTCAACGGCCTGGCCATCCTTGCCAACCGCGCGCCGATTCGTCACCAGGGCCGGGTGATCGGGGCCATCGCCACCTTCCGCGACAAGAGTGAAGTCAACGCGCTGGCCGAACAGCTGACTGGCGTCAGCCGCTATGCCGAAGCGCTGCGCGCGGCGACCCACGAGTTCAAGAACAAGCTGCACGTGCTGCTCGGGCTGGCGCAGATGGGTGATCTGGATGCGCTGCGCGCCTACCTGCGCGACCTCGCCGATCACCAGCTGGCGCCCGCCACGGCGCTGGTGGAGGGCATCGGCGAACCGGTCCTGGCCGGCTTCCTGCTGGGCAAGCAGAGCGAAGCCCGCGAGCGCGGCATCGTTTTCCAGGTGGAGGTCGAACATCCGGTGCCGGCCGCCGCGCCGGAACGGATCCATGGCCTGGTGACCATCCTCGGCAACCTGCTGGAGAACGCCTTCGAGGCCGTCGCCGAGCAGGCCGAGCAGCGTGTCAGCCTGACCCTCGACTACGACGAGGCGCTGCTCTCGCTGCACGTACAGGACAGCGGCGGCGGCATCCAGCCCGAGGTGCGCGAGCAGATCTTCGAGCGCGGCGTATCGACCAAGGGCGAGCGGCGCGGCATCGGTCTGGCCGCGGTGCGCGAACAGGTCGACGCCTGGGGCGGTACCCTGGCGGTCTACTCGGAAGCGGGCCGCGGCAGCCTGTTCGAGGTCGAGCTGCCCTATCGCACCGCCGCCACGGAGGGAACACCATGAAAACCGCCCTGCGCGTGCTGATCGTCGAGGACGACCCGATGGTCATGCGCCTGAACGTGGACTATCTGGCCCGTCTCGACGGCATCGAGCTGGTCGGCCAGTGTGCCAGCGTGCCGGCGGCACTCGAACTGCTGGCGAACGAGACGGTGGACCTGCTGCTGCTCGACGTCTACTTGCGCAACCGCTCCGGCCTCGAGGTGCTGCGCTACCTGCGTGCCGAGGACCGCAACACCGATGCCGTGTTGATCACTGCGGCATCGGAGATCGAGACGGTACGTGCCGCCCAGCGCCTCGGCGCGCGGGATTACCTGGTCAAACCGTTCAGCTTCGAACGCTTCCGCGATGCCGTGGAGAGCTGCCGGCGCGCCCGTGATGCGCTATCGCGGTTGCCGGAACAGCTCGGCCAAGGCGACATCGACCAGCTGTTCGGCCAGCCTGCCGCGGCGGACGTGCGTCGTCCCGGTGACCTGCCCAAGGGGCTGACCCCGGCATCGCTGGCCCAGGTGGCGCAGGCGATCCTGGCGCTGGGGGAAGACAGTTTCACCAGCGAAAACCTGCTGACCGCCACCGGGATGTCCCGCGTCTCGGTGCGCAAGTACCTCAAGCACCTGACGGACGCGCAGCTGCTGGAGGAATCCTTCCACTACGGGCAGATCGGCCGGCCGTCGTTCCGCTATCGCTGCCTCGACCGTGTTGCGCTGCAGCGGCTGGCACAGGGCTGACGGTGGCCCGCCAGCCGGCTAGCCCGTTGAAGGCGCCTGACCCGCGGCATGGCCAGCCGGGGCGACGGTGGCTTTACTGGCGCACCCAGGTCTGGCTGCGACCCAGCGCCTCGATGCCGATGTAGCCGCGTACCTCCAGCTTGTTGCCGCCATCCAGCAGCCTGGCCTTGGAGCGGTAGGTCTTGCCCTTGGCCGGGTCGAGGATGGTGCCGTTGCTCCAGACCTGCTCGCCGTCCGGCTTGAGGTCCCAGAGAATGGTCATGCCGGTGATGGGCTGGTCCTTGCGCTCGCCTTCGCACTCGGTGCACAGCGGGTTCGGGCCATGGTCCGACTGCAGGATTTCCACCACCTTGCCGGTCAGGCTGCCATCGGCCGCCTGCTGGATCTCGACGATGGACTTGGGCTTGCCGGTTTCGTCGTCGATGGTCTGCCAGCGCCCGGCGGGCGAGTCGGCGGCTGAGGCCAGCGAAGAGAATGCGAGCGGCAGGGCCAGCAGCAGGGCGTTGAACAGTGGGCGCATGGTTTCTCCAGTGATCGAATAGGTGGCACCGACTCTATCACCGGCGATACAGCCCGGTTGCGGCTTGCCGGCTGACCGGTTGGTTCTCGTCACATACGCCCTTTTAGTCGTCCTGTTTCGGCTGGGTTCGGCATGGCTGAGGGCAAATCGGCGGTGAAGGCGATGTCGCGCCTGCGCGCGTGGCTGACTCGCGGGGCCACTAAGCTGGCCTGCAGCGCGAGTCTGCATGCCATTCCGTACCGCTAGACTGTTCCGTCGCCAGAACAACAAGAAGAGAAACCCTCGTGACCGTCGCCCTTACGCTGTATCCGCTTCATCTCAACGAAAAGCCCCCTATCGAGGGGCAGCCCCGTATTGGTCTGCCTGCCGGTTTTCGGCCGGTCGCTGTCTACGCCTGGGAGGGCACGGCCGCAGGCGCGGGCGTGCCGGGGAGCGCTGGCAGTAGTGACGCGAGCGACCGCGTATGAGCACCGAAGGCATGGCACTGGACACGTGGCGCGCGAACGCTCGCGAATTCTCGTTCGGCGGCAAGCGCATTCGCTACTGGACGGCCGGCGAAGGTGAGCCGCTGCTGTTGATCCATGGCTTTCCCACCGCCAGCTGGGACTGGCACAAGGTCTGGCAGCCGCTGGCGGCGCGTTACCGGCTGATTGCCTGTGACATGCTCGGCTTCGGCTATTCGGCCAAGCCGCGCAGGCACACCTACAGCCTGATCGAACAGGCTGACCTGCAGCAGGCACTGCTGGCGGAGCTGGGTATCGGCGGTGCGATCCATGTGCTGGCGCATGACTATGGCGATAGCGTCGCCCAGGAGCTGCTGGCGCGGCATTGCGAAGGGCGCATCGCGCTGGCCAGCTGCGTGTTCCTCAATGGCGGGCTGTTCCCTGAAACCCATCATCCGGTGCGGGTGCAGAAACTGCTGCTCGGCCCGTTCGGCTTTCTGCTAGGCCGGCTGTTCTCGCGGCGTACGCTAGGGGCGACGTTCGGCCGGGTGTTCGGTGCGCAGACGCAGCCGAGCGATGCCGAACTGGACGATTACTGGCGACTGATCGCCGAAGGCAACGGACCTGCGGTGATGCACCGGCTGATCCGCTACATGCCGGAGCGGGTCGCACAACGCGAGCGATGGGTGGCGGCCATGCAGCGCGGCGATGTGCCGATGCGGGTGATCGACGGCGCGGCCGATCCGATCTCCGGCGCGCACATGGTGGCCCGCTACCGCGAGCTGATTCCCACGCCCGACACTGTGCTGCTGGAGGGCATCGGTCACTACCCGCAGGTCGAGGCGCCGGAGCGGGTGCTCGAACACTACTTCGCCTTCAGGCAGGGACTGCACGGGCGGTGACCGCGCCGGACCTCTGCCCAACGCTTCTCGAAGCACGCCGCTGTTGAAGCGTGGCGCATCAGGTTGTCGTTATCAAAAACCCAAAGAGCCCCGCCGGCATCGGCCGGACGGGGCTCCGATCGTTCGGGCGAGCTGCTCTGGCAGCAGCGCCGGGACGACTTACTGCATCATCGCAATCACGCGGTTGCGCAGCTCCGGGTCGGTCTGCACAGCTTCGTTGATGGCGTTGTATTCCTCGATGCTGATGTTGTTTTCCTCGATCACACCAAGCATTTTCTCGTTGGCCTGCTGCTGAAGGTCGCGGGCCTTGTTGGCGTCTTCGGTCTGTTGCAGCTTGCCGGTGAACTCCTCGCGGATTTGCATGATCTCGCCGAGCGACTCGGCAAAGCTTTCCAGTTTTTTCTCGCTGAACTGCTGCGCCTGAGCGCCAGCGGCGGGCTGGGCAGCCGGTGCCGGGTTGGCTGATTGGGCCGATGCGAGGGGGGCGGCCAGGCCGAGGAACAGCGAAAAGATACCGGCGAAGGCGAGACGAGCGTTGTGCTGGGTCATGTTCATTCCTGCTTCGGTTAAAGACGGGTTCGCTGGTGCAGTAGCCGTGCCAGCTTTTCCGTAAAACTTCATGCTATTGATTTGAGTGGCATTTTTCGTTTCGTCGGGGCGCGATGGACCTGTCGGGCAGCGGTCTGTAGTGTGCCGGTATGACACATGTATCACTCTGGCAGCGGCCTGCCAGCCTGCGCGGCGCGCTCTTGCTCAAGGTCATCGTGCCGCTCATGGCAATCATGTTCGGCTTCAGTTCGGTGGTGCTCTGGACGGTGGAGCGCAACAGCGAGCGGCGGCTGCAGGCCGAGGTGGAGCTGGTGGCGCGGGCGGTGCGCCTGCCGCTCAGCGCCAGCCTGGAGAAGAACCACGAGCACACCCTGCAGCAAGTGCTGGAATCGGTGCTTGGCGTCGGCCGCGTCTATGGCGCCTACGTTTACGACCGTGACGGCAAGCTGGCTGCCTATGCCGGTGCGGTGGAGCCGGATCAGGATGCGTCGGCGATTCAGCAGCTCACCGAAGGCGGCGAGCTGACCGGCGAGTACCAGCGCATCAACGGTCGCCCGGTGTATTCCTATTTCGTTCCGCTGGAAGAGAGCGGCGGGCAGATCAATGGCCTGCTGCAGGTGACCCGGCGCTGGGGTGACTTCGAACGCGACATCCGTCGCCTGCGGCTGATCGCTGCCGGGCTGGGTGGGCTGCTGGCCGGCGTGGCGTTGGTGGTGATCCTGCTTGGCCACCGTTCGGCCGTGGGCAAGCACCTGCAGCAGCTGGCGCGCAGCATGGCGCGGGTCGCGGCCGGCGACCGCGAGCATCGTGCGCCGCGCAGCGGGCCGCAGGAGATCATGGTGCTGTCCGGCGCGTTGAACCAGATGCTCGACAGCATCGCCGCCGCCGAACGCCAGGTCGCCGAGCAGCAGGCCCGCGAGGAGCAGTTGCAGGCGCGCCTGCGTCAGAGCCAGCAGCTGGCGGCAGTGGGGCGGCTGGCGGCCGGCGTGGCCCACGAGCTGGGCAGCCCGCTGAGCGTGATCGATGGCAAGGCGCAGCGGGTGTTGCGCGACGACGAGCTGGCCGAAACCCATCGCCGCGCGCTGTTGCAGATTCGCCAGCAGGTGGCGCGGCTCAGCGCGATTGTCCGTCAGCTGCTGGATTTCGGCCGGGCCGCCGGCTCACCCCCGCGCCGTGTGCCGGCCGAGGTATTGGCGCATTCGGCCGCCGCCGCGGTGGCCGACGAGCTGGCCGCGCTTGAAGTCCGCCTGCAGCTGCAGGCGCCGCCGCAGACACTGCATTGCCGGGTCGATCCGCCGCGTTTCGAGCAGGCGCTGACCAACCTGTTGCGCAACGCCGCCCAGGCCAGCCCGGGAGGCGAGGTACGGCTGAGCTGGTGGGGCGACGGTCGTGAGTTGTTCATGCAGGTCGAGGATGACGGCCCGGGCATTGCCGAAAGCCATCGCGGAGCGCTGTTCGAGCCGTTCTTCACCACCAAGGCGGTGGGCGAGGGCAGCGGCCTGGGCCTGGCTGTGGCCCATGGGGTGGTCAGCGAGTGCGGCGGGCGTATCGAGCTGGTCCACGGCCGGCTGCCGGGTGCGGCATTTCGCATCGCGCTGCCATTGAGCGAGGAGGAGAATCATGACTGATGCGGTGCAGGAGCGTGTGCTGCTGGTCGAGGACGATGACAGCCTGCGCCAGCTGCTGGTCGAGGAGCTGGAGGATCGCGGGCTGCAGGTGCGCGCGCTGGCCAGCGCCGAGGAGGCGGTGGGTTCCCTGGAAAGCTGGGAGCCGGCGCTGGTGGTCAGCGACCTGCGCCTGCCCGGCGCTGACGGCATGGCGCTGCTGCGGCGGGTGAAGAGCATGCAGGCGGCACCGGCTTTTCTGGTGATCACCGCGTTCGGCAGCATTCAGCAGGCGGTGGCGGCGCTCAAGGAAGGCGCCGACGAATTTCTCACCAAGCCGCTGGACCTCGAGCACTTCGCTCTGGCGGTCGGCCGCGCGCTGGAGACGCGGCGCCTGCGCGACGAAGTGCGACGCTTCCAGCAGCTGCTCAGCGATGATCGCTTCCACGGCATGCTCGGACGCAGCCGGGTGATGCGCGGGCTGTTCGATCAGATCCGCCAGCTCGCCCGTGCCGAAGGGCCGGTACTGGTGATCGGTGAGAGCGGCACCGGCAAGGAACTGGTGGCCAGGGCGGTGCACGCCGAGAGCGAGCGCGCCGGCGGCCCGTTCCTGGCCATCAACTGCGCCGGGTTGCCGGCCGAGCTCCTGGAAAGCGAGTTCTTCGGCCATGTCGCCGGTGCCTTCACCGGCGCCAATCGCGCGCACAAGGGACTGTTCCAACAGGCCGACGGCGGTACGCTCTTTCTCGACGAGATCGGCGAGATGCCGCTGCCGCTGCAGGCCAAGCTCCTGCGCGTGCTGCAGGAAGGCACGATCCGCCCGGTGGGTGCCGAGCGCGAACTCAGCGTGGACGTGCGCATCATCGCCGCCAGCAATCGCCCGCTGGAAACCGAGGCCGGGCGCGAGGCGTTCCGCGAAGACCTGTTCTTCCGTCTGGAAACCTTCATTCTGCAGGTGCCGCCGTTGCGTGATCGCGAGGAGGATCTCGAATTGCTGGCCGCCGGCTTCGTCGCCCACTTTGCCGCGCGCGGCGGACGGCCGGTGCGCGGCATCGCGCCGGCGGCGCTGGAGCAGCTACGCCGCTATCCGTTCCCGGGCAACGTGCGCGAGCTGCAGAACGCCATCGAGCGGGCAGTGACCTTCTGCCACGGGCGCAGCATCGAGCTGGAGCACCTGCCCAGCCGCATCGCCAGCTACCGTGACGACAAGGCCCGCAGCGCCGGGGCCGAGCTGCTCGCCGAGCTCAGCGATGGCCCGTTGCTGCCGACCCTGGAAGAACTGGAACTGCGTTATATCGAGCACGTGCTCAAGCTGGTGGATGGCAACAAGCGCCGCGCGGCGGCCTTGCTCGGCATCGGACGGCGCACGCTGTACAGACGCCTCGGCGAGCGCGAGGAAGGTTGATCGGGCTCGCCGCAGGGCGCCCGAAGGCGCACACTGCCGGCCTTTTCCCAGTGAGGAGCGAACATGCTCAACAACGACGTCCTGCACAGCCTGCGCTACACCCTCAAGGTCAGCGATGCGCAGATGGCCGAAATCGCGGCCCTGGGTGGTTGCACGGTTGCCGAGGCCGAGGTTCGCGCCTGGCTCAGCCGCGAGGACGAGGACGGCTATCAGGAATGCCCGGACGAGGCGATGGCGCATTTTCTCGACGGGCTGATCTATTTCAAGCGTGGCAAGGATGAAAGCCGCCCGGCACCGCCGCTGGAACTGCCGGTCAGCAACAACCAGATTCTGAAGAAACTGCGGGTGGCCTTCGAACTGCGCGACGAAGACCTGCAGGCGATCCTGCATGTCGCCGATCTGCAGCTGTCGAAATCCGAGCTCGGCGCACTGTTCCGCAAGCCCGGGCACAGCAACTATCGGCCCTGCGGCGACCAGCTGCTGCGCAATTTCCTCAAGGGGCTTTCGCTGCGCCAGGGCTGAGCTGCACCGCAGGGCACCTCAAGTGGTAAATGGCCGGGCGGCCGCTACGCTGAAGCAGGCAGCTAGCCGCATGCCCGGTGCGCAGCTCGGCGCCGGGAACGCCATAACAACAAGATGACCGCCCCCAGTGGCGGTGCCCCGAGGTGCGTGCCATGAAGACCTTCCGCCTGACCCTGAGCGCCCTGCTCGCGCTGAGCTGCGCCGCTGCCATCGCGGCGCCGACCAGTGACGAAGCCCTGGAGCGCATGCGCTCGATGAAGACCACCGGCCAGTCCCTGGACATGAAGACCATTGCCCAGGACGGCCCCACCGCCGATGCCATCCGCGAGAACCTCAAACGCATCAAGCTGCCCGAAGGGTTTCGCATTGACCTCTACGCCGTAGTGCCCGATGCCCGCCATATGGCAGTCGGGCCGTCCAGCGGAGTGGTCTTCGTCGGCACCCGCAAGACCGACCTGTGGGCGGTCACCGATCGCACCAAGAACCGCACCGCCGACGAGGTGAAGCGCTTCGCCCCGGCGATCTCCTTCACCCAGCCTGGCCCCTGTTTCAGCCCGGACGGCTTTCTCTTCGTCGCCGAGCACAACCGCGTGCTGGTGTTCCCGGCCGCCGAGTTCTTCTACGAGGGGCCGGACGTGGCGGCGGACATCGTGGTGTCGACCGGCGAGCTGATCCCCAAGGATGAAGAGAGCTACAACCACGGCGCGCGGGTCTGTGCCATCAGCCCGGACAACAAGCTCACCATCTCCCTCGGCCAGCCGCACAACGTGCCGCCCAAGGACAAGCTGGAGCTGTACGAGCGGCACGGCATCGGCGGCATCGTGCGCATGGAGCGCGACGGCAGCAAGCGCGAGGTCTACGCCACCGGCGTGCGCAACTCGGTGGGCATCACCTATCACCCGACGACGAAGGAGCTCTGGTTCACCGACAACCAGGTCGACGGTATGGGCGACGACACGCCGCCAGGCGAGATCAATCGTGCACCCAAGGCCGGAATGAAGTTCGGCATGCCCTGGTACGGCGGCGGCCAGGTGCGTACCAACGAGTACGCCGACGAAACGCCGCCGGAAGGCCTGACCCCGCCGGTGGTGGAAACCATTGCCCACGCCGCCGACATGGGCCTGACCTTCTACACCGGCAAGCAGTTTCCCGAGCAGTACCGCGGCGGGCTTTTCAGCGCCCAGCGCGGCAGCTGGAACCGCACCGTGCCGGCCGGTGCGCGGGTGATGTTCACGCCGTTTGCGGCCGATGGCAGCGGTCCGTCCGGCGAGACGGTGCCCTTCGCCGAAGGCTGGCTGGACGAGGAAACCGGCGAGTACTACGGCCGCATCGTTGACGTCGCCCAGCTCAAGGATGGCTCGTTGCTGGTCAGTGACGACACCGCCGGCGCCATCTATCGCATCTCCTACCAGGGCAAGTGAGCCGCCGCGCCGGCCCGTGCCTCGCCGCGGGCCGGCGCCCATCCGAGGAGTACCGCATGCCCATCGCTCTCGTTTCGCACCGGCGCCTGTGCCGCATGCTGCCGTTACTGTTGTGCCTGGCGCCGTCGCTGCAGGCCGCCGACCTTGCGGCGGACAAGGCCAAGGCGAAGATGTGCGCCGCCTGTCATGGCATCGACGGCCTCGCCAAGGTCGCCGACGCACCTAACCTGGCCGGCAACGGCGAGCTCTACCTGGCCCGCCAGCTGCAGGCGTTCCGCTCCGGCGAGCGCAAGCATCCGCAAATGAGCGTGATCGCTGCGGGGCTGGGCGATGACGACATCGCCGCGGTGACGCGCTGGTACTCCTCGATCAAGGTCAGTGTCGAGCTGCCGGAATGAAACACGGGGCCGCCTGAACGTTTGCCCCTCGGCGTCGGCCTAACGTGCGACCAGTCCAGAGAGCACGCCCATGACCTTTTCCATCGTCGCCCGCTGCCCGCGCACCGGGCAGATCGGTGTCGCCGCCGCCACCGCCATGCCAGCCGTGGGCAAGCTGCTGACCCACGCGGCGGCACGTGTGGGCGCGGTGGCGACCCAGGCGCAGATCAATCCGTACATGGGCATCGACGGCCTGCGCTTCCTGCGCGAGTTCAGTCCGGCCGGCGAAGTGCTCGAGCGGCTGCGGCGCACCGATCCGTGCATGGAGCTGCGCCAGTGCGCGGTCATCGACAGTAGCGGGCGCACCGCCTGCTGGACCGGCGAGCGCTGCCTGCCCTGGGCCGGCTCCATCGCCGGCGAGCAGTTCTGCGTGCAGGGCAACCGGCTCAAGGGGCGGGAGGTATTGGAGGCGGCTTGCGAAGCCTATGTCGGCAGCGTGCAGCTGCCGCTGGTGGAGCGCCTGATGGCCGCGCTGGCGGCTGGCGACGCCGAGGGTGGCGACCGCCATGGCGAATCCTCGGCGACGGTGTATGTGGTCGACCAGGAGCAATACCCGCTGTGGGATATCCGCGTCGACCATCATCGTGACCCCTTCGCCGAGCTGCGTCGGTTGCACGAGGTGTTCGCCCGCGAGGTGGTGCCGGAAATCCTCGCCATGCCGACCCGCGCCAATCCGGCCGGGGCGGCCGGCGAGGAGACCATCTGAGCCGGGGTTCGCAGGCTCAGTCGCGCAGCCAGTGCACGTCGACGTAATACGCTTCACCGTCGTAGAGGATCTTCAGTTCGCCGTCGTAGGCGGCTTCCAGCGCGTGGCCGATGCGCTGAGCCAGGTGCAGGCCGGTGGTGGTCACACGCAACCCATCGGGTTCGTCGCTGATGGCCATCAGGCGCTCGAGCGGATGTTCGCCCTTTTCCTTTTCTTCGGTGTTGCGGATCAGTCCGCTGAGTTCGTCGGTATGCGCTTTGACGAACGCGCCGCGCAGGCTGATGGTGCCGGCCGGCACGTCTTCGACGATGCGCTGGCAGGCAGGACAGAGGGCTTCCTGGGCGTTGCTCGCATCGACCAGTCCGTGCCAGGTCCAGCGTCCGGCCTGGTAGGCGGCGCCGCATCGTGGGCAAAGGGTGTCGCTGCGCTGGTGCCACGCCTTGAGGTAGGGGTCGTGGTGTTCGGGTTGTAGAAGCTTGTCGCGCGTCTTGTCCATGGCAAAGGCCTCAATGATAGGGAGGGTGCCTTTGCAGCGTAGATCAGCCCACAGCGCTCTTCCGCCTGCGGGACGTGGCGGCCGCCGGTTGCGATGATCGGTCGCGCAAGGGCTCGCGCGACTCGCTCATAAGGGTTGCGGCACCACCCGCGGCGCCAGCTGTTCCAGGCGCAGTGCACCCTGGGCGCGGTTGCGCACGGCCATCCAGTCTTCCAGTGCCGGCAATGCCCGTGGCGGCGAGATCAGGTAGCCCTGGAACAGGTCGCAACCGGCCTGAAGCAGCGCCGACTGCTTCTCCATGTCATCCACGCCTTCGGCATTCACCCGCTTGCCCTGGGCATGGCAGAAGGCGACCAGGGCGCTGAGGCTGTGCTGCATGTCCGGCCGTGTCAGCCGCGTGATGATCGCCATGTCCAGCTTGATGGTGTCGGCCGGGTACTCCAGCAATTGCTGGATCGACGTGTAGCCGACGCCGAAATCGTCGATGGCGACGCGAAAGCCGGCCCGGCGAATTGCCTGCACCACGGCCATGGTGTCCTTGTTCAGCTCGGCCGCGTAGGTCTCGGTCAGCTCGATCTCGATCCTGCCCGGGGCCACCCCGTGATGGGCGGCGCGCTCGGCCAGATAGCGGCAGATGCGGTCGTCGGCCAGCTGCGCGGAGGACACGTTGATCGCCAGGATCACCTGCTCGCCGAACAGCCGCACCAGCTGCGGGTACTCGGCCAGTGCGTGGTCGATGACCCAGCTGTCGATCTTCGGGAACAGCCCGGCACGCTCGGCAATGGGGATGAACTCGGCGGGCGAGACCGTGCCCAGCACCGGCGAATGCCAGCGCAGCAGCACTTCGCAACTGACCACCGCACCGTCGCGGTTGAGTGCCGGCATGTAGACCAGCCGCAGCTGGTCGTCGCCGTCCAGTGCGCGCAGCTGGTCCTCGATCAGGCGGATTCGCTCGTTGCGCTGTTCCAGCTCGTTGCTGAATGCCACCGCCATGCACTTGCCTTCGGCCTTGGCCTGGTACATGGCGGTGTCGGCGCGGGTGAGCAGCTGGGTGATGGAGTCGGCATCGTCCGGATAGCAGGCGGTGCCGATGCTGAGGCTCACCGGGTAGGTGCGCTCCTCCAGGCGGAATCCGCCGCGGCACAGGCCGAGCAGTGCGTCGCACAGTGCGTCGAGGCCGGGCTCGGCATCACTCAGCAGGAGGATGGCGAATTCGTCGCCGGACAGCCGGGCGAACGCCGAATAGGTGAGCGGATGCTGCTGGCGATGCCGTTCCAGCAGCGTCTGGGCGCGCTGGGCGAACAGGCGCAGCAGGGCATCGCCGGCATCGTGGCCGTGGCGATCGTTGACCTGCTTGAAGTTGTCCAGGTCGATGAACAGCAGCGACAGGCGCTTGTCCTCCTGCAGGCATTGTTCATACATGGCGTTGGCCAGCATGCCGAAGTGCGCGCGGTTGCTGATCTGCGTCAGGCTGTCGGTCCAGGAGATCTCCTGGATGCGCTGCAGCGCGGCGGTGCTGCGATCGTGCAGGGTCTTCATGTTGACGGTCAGACGGCCGATCTCGCCGCCGTCGCTGGGCTCGTCGAGGGCCGCGCGTTTGCACAGCAGCAGGTCGGTGAGCTGGTCGTCCAGCTGGCTGATGGGCGTGGTGATGTAGCGGCGGATCAGCCACAGCAGCAGCCCGATGGACAGCAGGCCGATCAGCGAACCGCCCGCGAGAAAGGCCAGCCCGAGCTTTTGCAGGCGCTCGGCGGTGTAGTCCGGCGCCGGCGTCAGGCGGGCGTGCAGTGAGCGCGACAGCGGAATCTCGGCGGACAGGCCGACGTCCATCGGCAACTGCTGGTCGGCGATCTCCACCGGCGCACCGTATTCGCTCTCCAGTGCCCGCTTGAGCTTGATGAATCGCTCGGGGCGTACCGCCAGCTGGATGGCGAAGGCTTCACCGCGCTGGCTCGGCAGCGGCCGACTGCCGCTGGCCGGCAGGACGAAGTCGGTGTTGACCAGCAGCGGAGCGCCATCGGCCTGTTCGAGGTAGATCGTCGCGCTGGAAGCCGATTGCCGGGCCTGCTGGACGATCCGTTGCTGCGTGGCATCCATCGAGCCGAACGGCGACAGGCTGCTCTCGAAGTAGTAGGCCGGCTGGCCATCGGGCTGCACGATGGCGAAGGAAACGAACGACAGTTCGGTGTTCGACAGCGAGCGAATGCTCTGCTGCAGGCGAAGCCCGAGGGTGTCGTTGCGAAAGGCGGTGTCCGACTCGCGCAGGAAGTGCAGCAACGCCTCGCTGTCGATGATCGAGTAGAGCACGCTGCGGTTGAACGCCTCGTAGTCCAGATAGGCCGACTTTAGCGCCGACAGCTGCTGCTCCAGACGCGCCTGCTCCAGGCCCAGCAGCGAGGCGCGCTGGGTCAGGTAGGCGGTGGTCGAGGCAACCAGCTGGATGATCAGAATGACCGGGAAGATCACCAGCAGCGCGCGTTTACCGAGCGTCATGGGCGTTGATCAGTGCGCTGATGATGCGCCGCCGGGTCTGCGTGCCTTCCAGCGGCCGCTCCTCGTAGACCTGGCTGCGGGCCAGGACCGCCTCTGGCGGGTAGATGGTCGCATCCGCGCGCACGTCCTCCGGCAGCAGCGCCCGGGCTGCGGCATTCGGCGTGGCGACGCCCAGGTCCTCGGCATTCAGGGCGGCGATCTCGGGCCGGTTGAGGAAGTCCAGGAAGCGGTAGGCCAGCGCCTGGTTCGGGCTGTTGCTCGGCACCGACAGGCAGTCGACCCAGAGCAGTGTGCCTTCTTCCGGCACCACGTAGCGCCAGGGCTCGCCGTGCACGCCCTCGACCGCGTTGAGCACCTGCTGGTCGCCGCTGTAGGCCAGCGCCATGTCGGCGCTGTCGAGATGCCGCTGGCTGCGCAGCGCGGTGATCACGTACTCGTAGGTGAGCACTGCCTCGGATTGGCTGCGCAGCAGCTCGAACGCTGCCTTGAGCTGGTCGAGGTCAGAGGTATTGATCGAGTGGCCGAGCAGGATCAACGGGCTGGCGAGGATGTCCTCGTGGTCTTCCATCATCACGATGTGCGGCTCGTCCGGTCGCGCCGGTTTGAGCAGGTCCGCCCAGGAGCGTGGCGCCTGCTCGATGCGGTCGCTGCGATAGGCGATGCCCAGCGTGCCCCACAGGTACGGCACGGCGTAACGGCCGCAGCTGTCGCGCCAGCGCCGGGCCACATGACGCAGCGCCGGCAGGCGGGCTTGCTCGATCGGCTCCAGCAGTTTGCGCGCGCCGAAGCGCGACGAGCTGATCAGCTCGGTGAGGGCGATGTCGATCTGGTGGTCGGGTTTGGCGAGGATCTCGTCACGCTTGTCGCCGCTGTCGAAGAAGATCTGCTGGATCTCGACCCCGGTCTCGGCCTGCCAGCGCTCGATCACCGCCTCGCTGAGGTATTCCTCCCAGGTCAGCAGCGTCAGGCTTTGTGCCGCGTGCAGCGAGGTAGAGGGAAACAGCAGGCTCACGGTCATCAGCACTGCGCTGCGTACGCACCAGGCGACCCGGGGTTTTTTGTTATTCGGCATGGGCATCCTTCCGCTGGCAGAGGTCGAACCAGCCGGCGTCCCGGCATGGTTGCAGTGCTGGCACTTTAATGGCGCCAGACATATGACGGCAATGCCTTTCGTCGACCGCCGCTTACGCCCCGATCGGCGGCGGTTCTGCGTTGTTTGTCGCAGCGGCCGACGGACCTCCCATTCTTGAGCCAGACTCCAATGCATTCGGCAGCGTAGCGAGGAACCGGCCATGACCCTGATGATCCCTTTCCCCGATCGAATACATGCAGGCGAGGCACTGGCCGAGCGGTTGGCGCAGGAAGGCGACTGGACCGATGCCCTGGTGCTGGCGCTGCCGCGCGGTGGTGTGCCGGTGGCGTTCGAGGTGGCGCAACGCCTGGGCCTGGAGCTGGACATTCTGGTGGTACGCAAGCTCGGCACGCCCGGCAATCGCGAGCTGGCCATGGGCGCCATTGCCAGCGGTGGTGTGCGGGTGATGAACGAGGACATCGTGCGCTACGTTCACGCCTCCAGGGCCGAGATCGACGGCACCATCGCTCAGGAGAGCCACGAGTTGCAGCGCCGCGAACAGGCTTATCGCGGTGACCGCCCGCGGCCGGTGGTCGCCGGGCGTGCGGTGATCCTGGTGGATGACGGCCTGGCCACGGGCGCCACCATGCGCGCCGCGGTGAAGGCGGTGCGCCAGCTGGAGCCGTCGAGCATCACCGTGGCGGTGCCGGTGGCAGCTCCGGACAGCGTCGCGCAACTGGAGCCGCTGGCCGACCGCATCATCTGCCTGCACATGCCCCATGACCTCTATGCAATCGGCCGCTGGTACCAGAACTTCGATCAGACCCCGGACCGCCTGGTGGTCGATCTGCTGCAGCGCGCCTGGAGCCGGGGAGGGCAGCCGGCATGAGCCAGTCATCCGCGACCCCGATGCGCTTCACCCTCGGCAAGGCCCGCCTGCACGGCGACCTGTGCGTGCCGGCTGCGGCGCGTGGACTGGTGGTCTTCGTGCACGGCAGCGGCAGCAGCCGGCACAGCCCACGCAACCAGAGCGTGGCGCGCTGCTTCAACGAAATGGGCCTGGCCACCCTGCTGTTCGACCTGTTGACCAAGCACGAGCAACCCATCGACGAGATCACCCGCCAGCTGCGCTTCGACATCCCCTTGCTCAGCCAACGCCTGACGGGCGTGATCGATCAGCTGAGCAGCGATGCACAGCTGCGCGAGCTGCGCATCGGCCTGTTCGGTGCCAGCACCGGTGCGGCCGCGGCCCTCACCACCGCGGCTTCCCGCCCAGCCGACATCGCGGCAGTGGTCTCGCGCGGGGGGCGCGTCGACCTCGCCGAGCCGTCACTGGCACGAGTCCACGCCGCTTCGCTGTTCATCGTCGGCAGCCGCGACCTGGAGGTGCTGGAGCTCAACCGTGCCGCCGCGGCACGACTGCAGTGCGAGCACCAGCTGGTGGTGGTGCCCGGCGCGAGCCACCTGTTCGAGGAGCACGGCACGCTGGAAGAGGTGGCGCGCCTGGCCGGCGACTGGTTCGTGCGGCACCTGGTATAGCCGCACGCCGGCCACCGCCCGATCAGCCGCGGCGTCGCAGCAACGAGAACACCGTCAGCGCGCCCAGCGCCAGGGCGGCGGTGGTCGCCACCGGGTGTTGCGAGGCGCGGGTATACAGGCTGTGCTGCAGCACCACTCCGGGATAGGCGCCATGGGCATGCCCGGCGCCGCCCTGGCTGCTGTCGGCTTCGTGCAGTTGGCCGCGACGGTTGGCATCCGGGCGGCCGCTGACGATTGTCGGGGCGATGAAGCGGCGGCGCAGCCAGTCCACCAGGCGCGGCGCGTTCTGTTCGAGGCGGCTGAGCAGCTTGCCATTGCCGATGTAGACGTCGCGCTGTGGGTGTTCGGCCGCATGCAGGATGGCCTGGGCGACCACCTCCGGCGCGTACACCGGCGGCGGGAAGTTCGGTGCGCTCTCCAGCTCGTTCTTCGAGTGATCCATGAACGGCGTATCGGTCGCCACCGGCCGCACCAGCGTCACCGAGACCGGAGCGCGATCCTGTTCCAGCTCCAGCCGCAGCACGTCGGTCAGCGCCTTCACCGCGTGCTTGCTGGCGCTGTAGCTGGCGTGGAAGGGCAGCGCCACCACCGACTCCAGGCTGCCTATGTTGATGATCGAGCCGCCACGTGGGCGCAGGTGCGCCGCGGCGATGCTGGAGCCATAGAAGGTGCCCCAGAAGTTGGTCTGCATGACGCGCTGGTGATCCTCGTCGCTGACGTCGCCGAGGCGACCCCAGACCGATGATCCGGCGTTATTGATCCAGGTGTCGAAGCCGCCGAAACGCTCGATCACCTGGTCGGCAGCATGTTGCAGCTGCTCGCGCTCACCGACATCGGCCACCACGTGCATGACCCGTTCGCCGGCGCCCAGCTGTTGTTCGATCTGCGCCAGTGCTTCCTCGTTGCGGGAGATCAGCGCCACGCGGGCGCCCTGCTCGACGGCCATGCGTGCGGTGGCCAGACCGATGCCGCTGGAGCCGCCGGTGATGACGATGACCTGCTGGTTTAGGGGTTTGAGATGCAGCTTCATGGAACCCTCCTCTCGCGCTTTGCAATGGATATGGCATGGCGTATGGAAAAGGGCGCGACGAGGCCGTTCAGTCGGTGTGACGGGCGGTCCGGGTCAGTCGGCCAGCCTGCGGGCGAAGGCCTCCAGCGACGCTTCGCCAACCACATCACCGGGCAAAAGCGGGAGCTCCAGCAGTGGTAGCTGGCCCAGCGCCTGGCGCAGGGTGGCGAGATGCTGTTCCTCCAGGGCGTGGCGTTCGGCGAGAAAGGCGCCGGCATCGGCCGGCGAGCGCTTGTTCACCACCAGCGCGCCGACCGGCGTGCCGGCGCGCTGCAGCAGCGCATGCAGTTCGATGGTTTCCAGCACCGGCAGCCGCTCGGCGGCGAGCACGATGACGAACGCGCACTGCTGCGCATCACCGAGCACCTCGCGCAGCCGGTTGAAGCGCTCGCGGCGACGGTCGAGGATCTGGCGAATACGACTGTCGCGATCCGGCGCAGCGTCGCCATCGCCCTGGCCGAGTATGGACTGGCCGAAGCCGCGATCGTCCTGGCCGAGGTTCTTCAACACCTGGCTGAAGCGCGAGCCGCGCTCCTGCCGGCGCAGCAGGCCTTCGGTCCAGGCGCTCATCATTTCCGGCAGCGCCATCAGCCGTGCCGTGTGCCCGGACGGGGCGGTATCGAACACCAGCAGGTCGTAGTCGGCCAAGCCCTGCTCCAGCGTCTCGGCGATGCGTTCGAGCAGCGCAGCCTCGTGCATTCCAGGGGCATCGCGCGACAGCGCCATGTGCTTGTCCACTTCGCCGGCCAGGTGCGCCGGCATCAGCTTGCGCAGGGCGGCGCCGACGTCCTCGAGGTGCTGCTGCACGGTGAGTTCCGGGTCCAGCTCCAGGCCGTCCAGCCCGGCCGCCAGGCGCACCTTCTGCGGGCCCACCGGGCGCTGCCAGAGGTGCCCGAGGTTGTGTGCCGGATCGGTGGAGACCAGCAGCACGCGGCGCCCGGCCCGCGCCTGGGCGAGGGCGGTAGCGGCGGCCACGGTGGTCTTGCCGACGCCGCCCTTGCCGCCAAAGAACAGCACGCGACGCTCGGCTGCCAGCTCTAGCAGCATGCGATATGGTCCAGTGGCGAGTGCTCCATTCCCATGCGCCAGTGCCAGTCGTGGAAGCGCTCGTACAGCGCCGGCATCAGCTCCAGGGTGTACCAGGCGGCCGGGTTCGGCACGCCCAGGGTTTCGCTGAACACCAGCAGCATGAACAGGTCGTCCTCGTCGCGCCTGGCCCGGGCGAAGGTTCGCCGATAGGGCGCGACGTAGAACTCGCGCAGCCCCGCGGAAACCTTGCCGAGAATGCTCAGCGGGTCGCTCACGGCTGCGCCTCGAAGGCGTGCTCGGCCGGGTCGCGGCCCTTGCGCATGGCGATGATCGCCTCGAGGGTGACCCACAGTGCGGCGATCAGGATGATCACGTCCATACCCAGCAGCAGCCAGTTTTCGGCGCGGTAGAACTGGCCCATCTGCACCAGCAGCGCGTAGATCGACATGGCCAGCAGGAACACCAGCGGCACCAGGGTGTACACCGGCGAGCGGCTGAGCTTGATCAGGATGACGGTGATCACCGCCAGGGTCAGGCCGGCCAGCAGCTGGTTGGTGGTACCGAACAGCGGCCAGATGACCATGCCGCCGGTGCCATCGGAGCCGGCGCCGAAGGCCAGCGCCATGCACACGCCGACGGCGATCAGCGTGCCCACCAGGGTGTTGACCTTCATTCCGGCCAGCTCGCCGGCTTCCTGGATGACGAAGCGCTGCAGGCGCAGGCCGGTGTCCATGGTGGTGCCGGCGAAGAGAATCGCCATCACTGCGAGAATGGTCCCGCCAAGCTCGGCAGGCAGGCCCAGACCGTTGGCCAGCAGCGTGCCGCCACCCTGCACGAAGGCGGTGACGCCGCCGCTGCCAAAGGCGGTGTAGACCTGCTGCCAGTCGGTCAGGGTGGCGAAGCCGGCGGTGCAGCAGATGATCGCCGCCAGCGAGAGCATGCCTTCGCCCATGGCGCCGAAGTAGCCGACGAAGCGGGCGTCGGTTTCCTTGTCCAGCTGCTTGGAGGTGGTGCCGGAGGCCACCAGGCCGTGGAAACCGGAGATCGCGCCGCAGGCGATGGTGACGAACAGCAGCGGCACGATGCTCGGTGTATCGGCCGGCAGCTCCTGGTTGAAGGCCGGCGCCACCAGCTCCGGCGCGCCGAACAGCACCGCCAAGTAGAGCAGGCCGAGGCCGACGAACAGTTGCAGGCCGTTGATGTAGTCGCGCGGCTGCAGCAGCACCCACACCGGCAGCAGCGAGGCGATGGCGGCGTAGACGAACAGCAGCAGGATCCACAGCGACTTGGCCGACAGGCCCATGATCTCGTCCGGCAGCACGATGGGGTACTGGTTGCCGATCAGGATCAGCGCGTAGAGCACGATCACCCCGCCCAGCGAAGGCCAGAGCAGCTTCATGTTGTAGCGGTAGATCATCTGGCCGATCACCAGCGCCACCAGGATCGCGCCCCACACCGGGATCACCGAGGTTGGTGTGGACACCAGCAGGTTGGAGATCACCGCGGCAAAGGCGCCGTTGACCATCAGCAGCACGAGGAAGATCACCACGAGGAACAGACTGCGCCCGCGCGAGCCGATCAGCCGACCACTGAGCATGCCCACCGACTGGCCGCGGCTGCGGGCGCTGGCCCAGAGCGCGCCGAAGTCATGCACGCCAGCGAAGAAGATGGTGCCGAAGACCACCCAGGCGAAGGCCGGACCCCAGCCCCAGATCACCGCGATGGCCGGGCCGACGATGGGCGCGGCGCCGGCCACCGAGGTGAAGTGGTGGCCCCAGAGCACGAATTTGTTGGTCGGTACGTAGTCCACGCCGTCGCGCATGGTGTGCGCGGGCGTCCGATAGTTGGGATCGAGCCGGTAGATTCGTTCGGCGATGAACTTGGAGTAGAAGACGTAGCCCAGCGCCATGGCGCCCAGGCCGACCAGCAACAACGCGATTGCACTCATCTGGGGATTCCTCAGCGTGCCGCTCGCCGGCGACAACGCAGTCCTGTTTGGCCCTCATGGGGTGATTGTTATGACCGGGCGTCCACGCCGCGGCCTCAGGGGACAGACCAGCGCTCGCCACGGACGTTCCGCCCGCGCGCGAGCGGGCGCGCGGGCAAGCCCAGCGGCAATCTGCTGATACAAGGCTTTTCGCCGCCGCCTGTGGACAGCGGCGAACTCTTGGCCTCGACTTGTTACAAAGATCGGACTGCCATGGAGGATGTGATGACTCAGGCCACACTGCGTCGCGGAGCCACCGACGCGCTCTTCTGGTCACTGATCTATACCGCGCTGTGGGCACTGTTCGCCGCCGGCCAGGGCTGGCTGCTGGGCGTGCCGACGGTGGCGCTGGCGGTTGCCCTGAGCCTGTGGCTGGGCCTGCGCCCGCCGGCCATGCGCCTTGGCGCGTTGCCAGGGTTTCTCACGTTCTTCCTCAGGCACATGCTGCTCGGCGGCTGGGATGTGGCGCGCCGTGCCTTGCAGCCGCGCTGCCAGCTGCAGCCGGCATGGCACCCGTATCCGCTCACCAGCCGCTCGCCACGGGTACGTCTGCTGCTGTCGGCGCTGGTCGGGCTGCTGCCTGGCACGCTGTCCTCGCGCATCGAAGGCGATCATATGCAGGTCCATGTGCTCGACGAGCGCCTGGCCTGGCAACCTACGGTCGCCGAACTCGAACGGCGGCTCGAGCGGCTGCTGGGCGGCCTGGAGCGACGCTGATGGCCCTGTACGCGGCGTTGCTGCTGCTGACCCTGATCATCGGCCTGTGGCGCGTGCTGCGCGGACCGGGGCGGGTCGACCGGCTGCTGGTCGTGCAGCTTTTCGGTACTTCCGGCACCGCGCTGCTGCTGGTGCTGGCGCAGTGGCAGGGGGCCCCGGCGCTGCGCGATGCCGCGCTGGTGCTGGCGCTGCTGGCGGCGATGGTGAGCGCCGCGCTGGTCCAGCTGCTGCGCCGGAGCCGCCATGAATGAGCTGCTCGCCGCGCTCAGCTGGCTGCTGCTGGCCGGCGGCCTGCTGTTCTTTGCTGCGGGCAGCATCGGCCTGCTGCGCTTTCCCGACACCCTGAGCCGGCTGCACGCGCTGACCAAGGCCGACACCCTCGGCTTCGGCCTGGTGGTGGCAGGGCTCGCGCTGCACGCCGGCAGCCTGCTGGAAGTCGCGCAAATGCTGCTGATCTGGCTGCTGGTGCTGGCCTCCGGCGCCACCGCCTGCCAGCTGCTGGCACGTCAGCGCGAAGATCAGGGCGCGGACGGGGAGCGTGATGATGACTGACTGGCTGCTGGACGGTGTGCTCGGCCTGCTGCTGCTCGGCCTGGCCGGCGGCGCCCTGCACGTGCGCCAGCTGTATGCCGGCGTGCTGCTGTTCGTCTCGTTCGGCCTGGTGCTGGCGCTGGTATGGGCGCGCCTGGGCGCTGCCGACCTGGCCCTGGCCGAGGCCGCCATCGGTGCCGGCCTGACCGGTGTGCTGCTGTTCGCCGCGCTGGCCCGGCAGCCATTGGCAGGCAGCGAACCTCGCCTGTCCGGCCGGCGCCGCCTGGCTGCGGTGCTGGTACTGCTGCCGTTGCTGATCGTCCTGTTGCCGCAGCTCGCGCCGCTGGCCGAACAGACCTCGCGGGTGCCGATGCAGATCGATGCGGCCATGGCGCAGAGCGGCGTCGACCATCCGGTGACCGCCGTGCTGCTCAACTTCCGCGCCTGGGACACCCTGCTGGAGCTGGCGGTGCTCCTGCTGGCGCTGCTCGGCGCGCGCCAGCTCGGTCCGCTGCGCATGCAGCTGAGCGAGCCCTGGCCTCTGCTGCAGGCCTGGGGCCGCACCCTGGCACCGTTGCTGGTGCTGGCGGGCGGCTATGTGCTCTGGCGCGGGGCGGCCTCACCGGGTGGCGCCTTCCAGGCCGGCGCCTTGCTCGCTTCCGGCATCGTCCTGCTGCGCCTGGCCGGCGCGTTGCCGGTGCTGCGTTGGAGCCAATGGCCGCTGCGGCTGCTGGTGCTGGTCGGCCTGTTGCTGTTCGTCGCGGTGGCGGCGGCCTGCGCCTGGTTCGGTGCGGGCTGGCTGCAGTATCCATCCGGCTGGGCCAAGCCGCTGATTCTCGTCATCGAAGCCGCGGCGACGCTGTCCATCGCCGCCAGCCTCAGCCTGCTGGTGATCGGCGACGAAACGGAGACCGAGCGATGAACGCCACGCTGTTCTGGATCGCCATCGGTTTCGCCCTCTGGCTGCTCGGCCTGCATGGTCTGCTGACGCTGCGTCATGCCCTGCGGCGGATCATCGCGATCAACCTGATGGGCAGTGGCGTGTTCCTGGTGATGATTGCCCTGGCGGCGCGTCATGATCCGAGCGACCCGCTGCTGGTGGCGCTGGTGGTCACCGGGCTGGTGGTGGCGGTGAGTGCCACCGCGCTGGCGCTGCGGCTGAGCAGTGCGCTGGCCGCAGCGAAGGAGCACGAGCGATGAACGCCGCGTTGGCCAGCCTGCTGCTGCCCCTGGGCGGCGGCCTGTTGCTGATCCTGCTGCGCCCGGCCCGCGGCGGGCGCTGGGTGATCGCGCTGAGCCTCGGCGCGCTGCTGGCGGCGATCATGGCGCTGCAGGTGGTGCTCGATCATGGCGAACGCAGCCTGTTCATCGGTGGCTGGGAGGCCGGGCTGGCGATTCGTTTCCGCCTGACGCCCCTGGCCGCGCTGTTGCTGGTGTTCACCGCCGGGCTGCACCTGCTGGTGGCGCTGTATGCCGCGCGCATCGCCCATGCCACCGGCAAGGCGGACTACTGGCCGCTGTCCTGCCTGCTGCATGCGGCGCTGGCGGCGCTGTGGCTGTCGGCCGATCTGTTCAACCTCTACGTGACCCTGGAACTGCTCAGTCTGGTGGCCGTGGCGCTGGTGTCGCTGGCCGGGCGTAAAGCTTGGAAGCCGGCGCTGAACTATCTGCTGCTGTCGCTGGCCGGCTCGCTGGCCTACCTGCTCGGTGTGGCGCTGCTCTACGGGCGCTACGGGCTGCTCGATCTGGCCCTGCTGGCGCGCCTGAGCGAGGCCGACGGCGCGACCCGTCTGGCGCTGCTGCTGATGAGCGTGGGGCTGATGCTCAAGGCCGCGCTCTGGCCGTTGCACCTGTGGTTGCCGCCAGCCCACGCCGCGGCGCCGACAGCGGTCAGCGCGCTGCTTTCGGCGCTGGTGGTCAAGGGGCCGCTGTACATCCTCTGGCTGATCTGGAGCGAGATTGCCCCGGCTGAATTCGGCCGCGACGCCGGCCTGCTGTTCGGCACTGCCGGGGTGCTGGCGCTGGTCGCCGGTGGCTGGTCGGCGCTGCGCGCGCCGCGGCTGAAGACGCTGGTGGCCTATTCCACGGTTGCCCAGCTGGGCTATGCGCTGCTGGCCCTCGGCCTGCTGTTGCATCTGCCCGAGCCGCGGCTGCATGCGGCGCTGTGGCTGTTCGTGCTGGCCCATGGGCTGGCCAAGGTGTCGATGTTTCTCGCCGCTGGCGAGTTGCAGACCATTCTCGGCAGCAAGCGGGTCAAGGGCATGAAGGGCGCCAGTCAGAACGTGCCGATCGCCCTGGCCGCGTTCGCCGTGGCCGGCGGCAGCCTGGTGGGCCTGCCGCCCAGCGGCGGCTTTCTGGCCAAATGGTTGCTGCTGCAGCCGCTGTTCGAACAGCCGCAGCACTGGCCGTGGGCGCTGGGCGTGCTGTTCGGCACGCTGATGTCGGCCGCCTACGTATTCCGCGTGGTGGCCCATGGCTTCGATCGCGCGCGGCCCAATTCGCCGAGCATCCATCCCGATCGCCTGGCGCAGTGGCTGGCGCTGCTGCCGGCGTTGCTGGTCTGGGGGTTGGCGCTGATCAGCGAGCCGCTGCTGCTCTGGCTCGGGGGGCTCGGACGATGAACTGGCACGGCCTGCTGCCGCTCGGCATCGTACTCAGCTCGCTATTGCCGGGCCTGGTGATCTTCGCCCTGCGCGAGGACCAGCAGCGCCTGCGGGTCACGCTCAACCTGCTCGGCGTGACGCTCAAGCTGCTGCTGGTCGGCGGCATGCTCTACGGCGTCAGCCAGGGCAGCGAGTATCGTTTCAGTGTGCCGCTGCTGCCAGGCGCACCGCTGGTGCTGCAGGCCGATGCGTTGTCACTGCTGTTCGTCGCGCTGTCCTCGCTGCTCTGGGCGGCGACCACCATCTACGCCATCGGCTACCTGGAAAACTCGCCGCTGCGCTCGCGCTTCTTCGGCTATTTCAGCCTGTGCGTCAGCGCCACCGTGGGCCTGGCGCTGGCGGGCAACCTGGTCAGCTTTCTGCTGTTCTACGAGCTGCTGACCCTGGCCACCTTCCCACTGGTGGTGCACCGCGGCACGCCGGAGTCGCTGACCGCCGGGCGCGTCTACCTGGCCTATACGGTGGGCGGCGGCACGCTGGTGCTGATGGGGGTGGGGCTGCTGCACAGCCTGGCCGGCACGCCGGATTTCCAGGCCGCCGGCTATCTGCTGGAGCAGGTCGACGAGCACGAGGTGCCGCTGCAGGTGGCCTTCGTCCTGCTGATTCTCGGGCTTGGGGTGAAGGCCGCGCTGATCCCGCTGCATGGCTGGCTGCCGCAGGCGATGGTCGCGCCGGCGCCGGTCAGTGCGCTGTTGCATGCGGTGGCGGTGGTGAAGGCGGGGGCGTTCGGTATCGTGCGGGTGGTCTATGACGTCTTTGGTGCCGAAGCGCTGACCCGGCTGGATCTCACCAGGCCGCTGCTCTGGCTGGCCGCGGCCACCATCCTCTACGGCTCGCTGCGCGCCTTGCAGCAGCAGGAGCTGAAGAAGCGCCTGGCCTACTCGACCATCAGTCAGGTGTCCTACGTGACGCTGGGCGTCGCGCTGCTCGGACCGATCGCCGCGGTGGGCGGCCTGGTGCATCTGGTGCATCAGGGGCTGATGAAGGTGACGCTGTTCTATTGTGCGGGCAACTTCGCCGAAACCCTGGGGATTCACCGTATCCGCGAGATGGATGGCGTTGGCCGACGCATGCCCTGGACCATGGCGGCGTTCTCCATCGGTGCGCTGGGCATGATCGGCATTCCGCCAATCGCCGGCTTCATCAGCAAATGGACGCTGGGCCTCGGCGCGCTGGAGGTCGGGCAGGACTGGGTGCTGCTGGTGCTGCTCGGCTCCGCGCTGCTCAACGCCGCCTACTTCCTGCCGCTGCTGTGGCGCGGCTGGTTCGCCGAGCCGGCCGACTGGCACGAGGACCGTTGGGCCGGCGAGCGCTTCGAGACTCACTGGATGCTGCTGCTACCGCCCCTGCTCACCGCGCTGCTGTCGCTGCTGGTCGGGTTGCTGGCCGCCACGGCGCTCAGCCCGCTGGGCTGGAGCCAGTTGATCGTCGAGCGGGAGTTCGCCATATGAATGCCTGGCTGTGGTTGCTGGTGCCATTCGCGCCGTTGCTCGGCGGCGTGCTGCTGCTGTGCCTGCGTGAACGCAGCCTGCCGTGGTTGTGGCTGGCCTGCGTGCCGGCGTTGCTGGTGGCGCTGCAGCCCCCGGCGGCGCTCGAACTGCCCTGGCTGTGGGAAGGCGTACGCTGGGGCGGCAGCGATTCGCTGACCCGCGCCTGGCTGGGTTTTTCCGCATTGCTCTGGGGCTGCGCAGCAGTTTTCGCCAACAGCAGCCTGAGCCGGGACCCGCGTCGGTTGCGCTTTTGGGCGTTCTGGCAGCTCGCTCTGGCCGGCAACCTGTTACTGATCATCGCCACCGACGCGCTGAGTTTCTACCTCGGCTTCAGTGCCATGAGCCTGTCCGCCTACGGGATGATCGTCCACCGTGGCGGCCCGGGACCGCGGCGCGCCGGCCGGCTGTATCTGCAGCTGGCGATCTGTGGTGAGATGCTGCTGCTCGCCGGTCTGCTGTTGCGCACCCATTCCACCGGCCAGGCCTTCGACTTCGCCAGCTGGCAGGCACAACCGATCGATCATCTGACCCTGGCCCTGCTGCTGCTCGGCCTCGGCCTGAAGGCCGGCTTCTGGCCGCTGCACGTCTGGCTGCCGCTGGCCCACCCCGAGGCGCCGGCGCCGGCCAGCGCGGTGCTCTCCGGGGCGATGCTCAAGGCCGGCATCCTCGGCATCTGGCGCTGCGTGCCGGAGACCGACCCGACGCTGACCGCCTGGAGCATGCCGCTGCTTCTGATCGGCCTGTTCGGTGCGCTCTATGCCGCGGCGCTGGGACTCTGTGCCGGCAAGTCCAAGGCTGTGCTGGCCTGGTCGTCGGTGAGCCAGATGGGCTGGCTGCTGATGGTCCTGGCGCTGGCCTGGAGCCTCGAGGCGCCGTCCCCCGCGCTGCTCACGCTGCTGGTGCTGTTCGGCGTACATCACGGGCTGGCCAAGGGTGCGCTGTTCCTGGCCGCCGGGATGGTGCACGAGGGGCGCCTGCCACGCCCGGGCTGGCTGCTGCTGGTCCTGCCGGCGCTGGCGATCATGGGGGCGCCGCTGACCAGCGGGGCGGCGGTGAAATACCTGTTCAAGGACGCCCTGCACGACAGCCTTTTCGCCGCCTGGGCGCCCTGGCTGACGCTGGCCAGCTTCGCCACCGCGCTGTTGCTGTTGCGCGCGCTCTGGCTGATGTGGCGCGACCAGCAACATGCCAGCGCACCACCGGCGGCCGGGCAATGGCTGCCCTGGGCGCTGCTCAGCCTGGCGTCGGTGGCGCTGCCTTGGCTGTGGTCGGCCCTGCGCGAGCCGTTGCTGGCGGGGTTGTATCCGGCCGGCCTGTGGGCAGCGCTGTGGCCATTGCTGCTGGCCGTCGTGCTGGCGGGGCTGGCCCGGCAGCGCCACTGGCGTGTGCCGGCGCGCCTGGCCCGGCTGCCGAATCCGGCACTGTTGGCTTCGCTGGCGCTGACCCGGCTGCTGCGGCAGCCGCCATTGCCCGAGCCGTCGGTCCGCCTCGATGGGAGCCGCTGGCGACAGCGTGAACGGCGCTGGAATCGCCGCTGGGAAGGCGGCGCGCTGACCCTCAGCGCCTGGCTGCTGGTGCTGTTGCTCTGGCTGGGCTGGTGGTGGTGATCAGGGCAACGCCTTGTCGGCGTAGGGGCGGGTATCCAGGCCCAGCTGGGCGCGGAAGCTTTCCATGTCGAACATGGTGCAGATCTCCTGCACCTGCTGCGTCGGGGTGATGGACCAGAACGCCATGGCGGAGATGCTCAGCACCTTGTCGCTGGGCGGGTAGCCGAACGCCGCATGCTCGATGGTGCCGATCAGCGTGCTCCAGGTGACCACCCGGTTGCCTTCGGCGATGCATTCTTCGACCACCACTTCCAGCTCCGGCATGGCGTGACGGATCTGTCGGACCATGTCGAGAAACTCGGCACTGACCAGCGGCCGGCCGATAAAGGAGCTCTTGTAGAGAAAATCCTTGCTGTGCAGATGCTCGGCGAGCGCCAGGTGCCCGCGGTTCCAGGTCAGGTCGATGTGCTGACGGACGAGTTTCTTGCGGTCATCCAGTGACATGCGCGTTCCATGAGGCTGCAGGTGGCTCGGTAGCGAACTCTAGCAGCGGCCGGGACGCAACGGGAGTGCCGTTCGTTCAGTCGGCGCGCAGCCGTACCTGGAAAGCCGCGCCGCCCAGGGGCGACTCGCCCAGGCTGAGTTCGCCGCCGTAGCTGTCGAGAATGTCCTTGACCACGGCCAGGCCGATGCCCTGGCCGGGATGCTGGGCGTCGAGGCGTTCGCCGCGACGGATGATCCGTGCGCGCTGGTCCACCGGCACGCCGGGGCCGTCGTCCTCGATGCCCAGCAGCAGGTCGCCGTCATGCGTACGGGCGCTGATGCGAATCTGTCCAAGGCACAGCCGGTAGGCGTTTTCCAGCAGGTTGCCGAGCAGCTCCATCAGCGCGCCCTGTTCCATCGGTACGACACAGGGCTCGACCAGCTGCACGTCGATCTGCACGCGCTTGTCGCGATAGACCTTGTCCAGCGTGCTGCACAGGCTGTCGAGCAACGGCCGCAGTTCGACCCGGTGGCGCACCAGGCCGCTCTTGCCGAGGCTGGCACGCTGCAGCTGATAGCCGATCTGCTGGCTCATGCGCTCGATCTGCGCCTGCATCACCTGCGCCTGCTCGCGGCTCTGGCTCTGCGCCGAGAGCGTCTCGCCGACGCCCTGCAGCACGCTGAGCGGGGTTTTCAGGCTGTGCGCCAGATCGCCCAGGGAGTTGCGGTACTGCTCGCGCTGGCGACGCTCGCTGTCCAGCAGGCGGTTCAGCGAGCGGGTCAGGCGCAGCAGTTCGCGCGGGTGGTCGTCGCTCAGTCGCTCGCGCTGCCCGGCTTCGACCTGGTCGAGTTCGGCGCTGACCCGCTTGAGCGTGCGAAAGCCCCAGGTCAGGCCTAGCCAGAGCAGCGCCAGCAGCACCAGCAGACCGCTGCCCAGCCAGAGATAGAGCTGTCGGCGAAATTCCTCGAACAGGCTGAGGTATTCGCTGGTTGGCTGCATGGTGACGAAGCTGAAGGCGTTGTCGCGGCTACCGGCCAGGTGCAGTTCCACGTCGTAGACGAAGTACTCCACACCATCGGCATCGCGCACCCGCAGGAATTCGGTGGCGCCACCCTCATAGCGCGGACGGTAGTCGATGCGCTCGTCGGCAGCCGAGCGGGAATGCCAGATCAGCTCGCCGCGGCGGTCGTAGATGAAGCCGAGCAGCTGTGCATCCGGCAGGTCGAACTCCTCGTCCGGCAACCGCTCGGGCATCTGCAGCCGGCCGCCTTCGACCTGGGCGGCGGTGATCAGGGTGCTGGCATCGGCCGCCAGGCGCTGTTCGATGACCTTCTCGAAGGTCAGGCTGAAGGCGCCCTGCAGTGCGGGCAGCAGTGCCAGCATGAACAGCGCGGCCAGGCTCGCGGCGCCGAGCATCAGCCGCAGGCGCAGCGACATCGCGCCGGTCAGGCGGGTTCGCACGCGCGCCTGCAGCCGGCGCCAGCGTCGGCTCATCGGCAGCGCTCGGTGAACAGATAGCCGAGGCCGCGTACGGTTTCGATGGGTTTCATCGCGCACTGCGCCTCGAGCTTGCGACGTAGCCGTCCGACCAGCACCTCGATCACGTTTGGATCGCGCTCCTCGTCGCCGCTGTAGAGCTGTTCCATCAGCCGCTCCTTGGCCACCACCTGCTGCTGATGACGCATCAGGTACTCGAGGATGCGGTATTCGTAGGCGGTCAGCGCCAGCGGCTCGCCGTTGGCCGTGGCCTGTTTGCGGTTGAGGTCCAGCAGCAGCGGGCCGGCTTCGATGGTGGCCTGGGTGAAGCCGCTGGAACGGCGCAGCAGGGCGTTCAGCCGGGCTTCCAGTTCCTCGAACTGGAACGGCTTGACCACATAGTCATCGGCGCCGGCCGCCAGCCCCTCGACCTTGTCCTGCCAGTTGCCGCGGGCCGTGAGGATCAGGATCGGAAAGGTCTTGCCGCGGCTGCGCAGCTGGCGGATCAGATCCAGCCCGCTGATGCCCGGCAGGCCGAGGTCGATGACGGCAAGGTCATGATTGAATTCGTGGGTCTGATACAGCGCTTCTTCGGCATTGGGCACGGCATCGACGATATGCCCGCTTTCACCGAGCCGCGTCTGCAAGTGGTGACGCAGCAGCGCCTCGTCTTCCACCACCAGCACTTTCATGTTTTGTGCTCCCAGTGCAAAAAACGGCCGGGTTTGTCCCGGCCGTCGTTCGACATTCTGTCAGCGAAACGCCATCAGAAGTGATAGTTCAGACCCAGGTAGGCCTGCTTGCTGCTGTGCACGTCGATCGAGCCCAGCTTGCCGACCCCACGCTCGGAGACCTCGGTACCGGCGTTGCTGCGCAGGTAGCGGTAACCGGCTTCCACCGAGGTGTTGTCGCCGAGCTTCTGCAGGATACCGGCCTGCAGGCCGACCAGGTAGCCGATGTCGGTGTCACGGCTGTAGCCCTTGGACTCGTTCTCCAGCTTGGTCAGACCGGCGCTGGCACCGCCGAACAGGCGGGTGGTGTCGCCCAGCGGGACGAACATGTCGTAGCTGCCGATCAGGTTCTGCTGACGCAGCTTGAGGCTGCTGCCGTAGTCGTCCGAAACGTTCTCGTAGGTCATGTAGTAGCGGCCTTCGTCGGTCATCTGACCGGCGCGCACGCCCCAGGTGCCGCTGTTCTTGATCACGTCATCGAAGCGGTTCTTGCCGTCCATGTTCTGCTTCAGCGAGCTGGAACGGTCGGTATTGACGGTGCTTTCGCCCCAGGTGAAACCGGCGAAGTTCTCGGCGGCATGGGTGCCGAGGCTGAAGATGCCGAAGGTGGTGGCGATGGCCAGGGTGCTGAGTTTTTTCATCGGTGACTCCTTTTCAGGCAGCGGGATACTGACGGCCCCTAGCCTGAACGGGTATCACTGAACCCAGACTGAACCTTGCCTGAACCTGCGCTGAACGGATGCCCCATGGGCTGCCATTGGTCGGTCGCGACCTTCAGGCCAGCTGTTGCGGCTGGTCCGGATCGGGCTCTTCGTCGCTGTCGCCGCCGCGCGGCGGATAGCGCTCGAGCAGCGTCGGCTGCTCCTGATCATCGATCCACCACTGCAGTTCGGCCTCCACGGCGGTATCGGCGGCGATGCCGAGCCGGTTGCGCAGCGGGCACTGTTCGCTTTCGCCGGCAGTCAGGCTGCCGCTCTGGGTGGTCTGGCCCGTGCCGGCGGTGCCACTGGAGCGGACCTTGAGACGGTAGCGGACCTGCTGGCCGCTGCCCTTGAAGCATAGCGAGAGCGTCAGTCGTTGCTCGGCGGCGGCGGGCTGCAGGTCGAGGCGGACCTGCACCGGGGCGTCGGTTGTCGCGGCGGCGGCGGCCGCCAGCAGCCAGGGGGCGAGGGTCATGACGAGCATCCTTGTGGTTCCTGCGAGCCGGTCCGTGGCCTTGGATGATGGTGCTACTGCTGGATGATGGTGGCGCTGTTGCCGGTGCCGCTCTGATGAATCGTCGCGACGCCCGGCAGGCGCGTGTTGTCGTTCGCCGGGAAGCCCTGGCGAATCATCGCCTCGTTGGCGCTGCCCAGCTGCGTGATGGTGGCCTGATGGCCCCAATTGCCCTGCTCGATGCTGGCCAGGTTGTCGTCGCCGTTCTGTGTCACCGATGCACGGTTCGAAGCAAAACGCTGATCGATGTCCACGCTGTTGCGGTTGCCGGTGGACGAGCCGCTGATGACGCCGCCATAGCCGTTCTGGTCGACGGTCAGGCGGTTGTCGTCACCGCTCTGGGTGAAGCTCAGTTCGTTGTGGTAGTCGCCTTGGCGGATGTCGGCGTCGTTGTAGTTGCCATCCTGCACGAGCGCCAGGCGATTGCCGTCACCCTGCGCGATCTCGGCCTGGTTGCTCACGCCGTCCTGGCTGACGCTCAGCCGCGAACCTTCGTAGTAGGTCTGCTGGCTGAAGCTGAGCGAGTTGTTGTCACCGCGCTGGGTGATCTCGGCCACGGCGAAGCCGGTCTGGCTGCCGCTGAGCTGGTTGCCGTCACCGGTGCTGCTGGCGGTCAGGGTGTTGGCTCGCCAGGTCTGCTCCAGTGAGGCGACGTTGAGGTTGCCGGTCTGCTGCAGATTGGCGACGTTGAAATGGCTTTCGCCAACCTGGGTGACACTGGCGTCATTGAAGTCGCCCACCTGGCTGACGGCGATGTCGCTGGATTGCACCAGGCCGATCTGCTGGAGCACGGCGACATTGCCGGTACCCGTCTGCTCCAGCTCGGTGCTGTTCTGCGCCATGACCTGGGTGGCGCCGAAGGCGAGCAAGGTAGCGATTGCTGCGGGTTTCAACATGCGATTCTCCATGGCCTCTAGCGGCCCTGCACGATATTGATCTGCTGGCCGTAGCCATATTGCGTGACGGTGCTGCGCAGGCCGTCGCCGACCTGTTCGATACGCGCGTCGTTGTAGGCGCCGTACTGGCTGATGCTGGCCTGGTTGTCGCTGCCGGTCTGGCGGATCTCGGCGTAATTGCCGTGGCCGACCTGTTCGATGACGGCCAGCAGGTCTTCCCCGTGCTGCAGGATGAAGGCTTCCTGGTCGCTGCCCTGTTGCAGCACCTGGGCGCTGAGCGCCTGACCGTTCTGCCGCAGTTCGGCCAGGTTGCCCTGACCCAGCTGCTGCAGATAGGCCTGCTGCGCACCGGCCGCCTGTGTCAGTCGGGACGGTGCGGCGCCGAGCGGGATGCCGCCCGGCGCGAGGTCGCCGTTGTCCATCAGGTCGGCAGCGAGCAGCGGGGAGCCGATCAGGCTGAGGATCAGGGCCAGCAGCAGTGCGGCGCGGGGCGGAGAGCAAGGGGTCATTGGTAGATACCGGATGACAGTGGAGGCGATTCTTGAACGCCGCGCGCAACCTTGGATATCCATCGGATGATGTAAAAAACCGCCTGAATAAGGCGGTTCATGGATTAATCCCAGCGGTGCCATGGGGCGCCAGTCAGCTCGAACGCCCCCCGGCAGTGCCGCCTGCTCGGCGTGCGCTGCCGGGGCGGCCCGCGCTCAGACGCTGCAGGACTTATCCCAGTCCAGATGGCTGCGCAGCAGGTAGGCCGCCTCGGCGCGGTTGGAGGCGCCGATCTTGCGCAGCAGGTTGTGGATATGACTCTTGATCGTGTGCGGGCTGAGGCACAGCTGCTCGGCGATCTCGGCATTGGACAGGCCCTTGCCGGCAAGGCTGAGGATTTCCCGCTCGCGCAGCGTCAGGCTGGTCTTGCTTTCCGCCAGCTGGCGCATGCGCCGCCACTGGCCCAGTAGCCGCTCGGTGAGCACCCGCGGCAGCCAGTCGCCGCCCTTGAGCAAGACGCGAATGCCTTCGAGCAGGTGTTCGCGGGTGGCGTGGCTGTAGAACACCCCACGGATGACCGGGTGTTTCTCCACCAGCTGTTCGGCCTGTTCCGGGACGATGTTCACCAGTGCCACCGGGGTGTGGTCGTCCAGTTGGTCGATCAGGCTGGAAATCTGTTCGGCCTCGCTGTGGCCGGCGTCCACCAGAAACAGGTCGGCATCATGCTGCTCCGGCGGTTCCAGGCCGGCGAGGGAGACTTCGACCTGGGCCTGTTCGCCGAGGAAGTGGCGGAAGAACAAGCCAAGCAGTTCGTTGCCGGTTAATAGCGTGACGGTTGGGGATGTGTTGCCCCGCGTAAGATCCGCGTCCATGTTCGGTACCTAGTCAGTCGGGCGTAATCGTTTAAAAAGCTACTAAACGACCAGCACCTTGCAGCGAAGTTCAGCCCAGAGATGGCGAACGGGCACTATCCGGCCAGCAGGTGCGCAACCTGGCCCAGAGACGGGCGAGCCGCCGGTAAGGCCGCGCGTTTTTGCACGGAACGGCTGCTAAGGTAGCTGCATGAGCCAAACCTCTGCTGCCGTTTCACCTCGCGAACTCAGCGCACGCGCTCTGGCGACCGGATTGTTGCTGGGTGCGCTGCTGGCGCCATCGAATGTCTACTCGGGCCTCAAGATCGGCTGGTCGTTCAATATGTCGATCATTGCGCTGCTGGTCGGCTTCGCCTTCTGGCAGGGAATCGCCAGGGCATTCGGGCGCCCGCGCTGGTCGTTGCTGGAGAGCAACATCAACCAGACCACCGCCTCGTCCTGCGCCTCGATCATCTCCGGCGGGCTGGTGGCGCCGATTCCGGCCTACACGCTGCTCACCGGTCAGCAGCTGGACAGCCTGGCGCTGATGGCCTGGGTGTTCTCGGTGAGCTTTCTCGGCATCTGGGTGGCCTGGTACCTGCGCCCGGGGCTTATCGCCGGCTCCGGGCTGCGCTTTCCCGAAGGCATGGCGACGCTGGCCACCCTGCAGCAGATCTACAGCCAGGGTGCCGAAGCCGGGCGCCGGCTGTGGGTGCTCGGCAGCGCTGCGCTGCTCGCCGCCGGCACCAAACTGATCGATACCTTCTTCTGGAGCCTGCCGCGCTGGGCACCCTCGGCGCAGCTCGAGCGACTGACCTTCACCTTCGAGCCGTCGCTGCTGCTGGTGGGCTTCGGTGGCATTGTCGGCCTGCGCGTCGGCTTGTCGTTGCTGCTCGGCGCACTGCTGGCGTGGGGGCTGCTGGCGCCCTGGCTGCTCGCCGAGGGTCTGATGCGCCTGCCAGCCGCTGCCACGGGGCCGCAGTTCGCCACGCTGATCGAGTGGCTGCTGTGGCCCGGGGTCAGCCTGATGGTCTGCGCCACGCTGACCTCGCTGGGGCTGCGCCTGCTGCGTTCGCGCACGGCGACACGGCGCGGGTCACGCCGGTGGCGTCCACAGGGCTGGCCGGCCGCTGGCCTGGCGCTGGCGATCACGCTGGTGGTGGCGCTGCAGATCAGCCTGTTCGGCATCGCCCCGGCGCTGGCCTTGCTTTCGATCCCGCTGGCGCTGCTGCTGGCGATGGTCGCCGCGCGCGTGGTCGGCGCTACCGGGATTCCACCGATTGGCGCAATCGGGCAGCTGTCGCAGCTTGGCTTCGGCGTGTTCGCACCCGGGCAGGTGCCGGTCAACCTGATGAGCGCCAACACCGCCGGCGGCGCGGCCGGGCAGTGCACCGACCTGCTCAATGATTTCAAGGTCGGGCACGCCATCGGTGCCACGCCGGCGCGCCAGGCGGTGGCGCAATGCGCCGGTATCCTGCTCGGCAGTGTGGTGGGAGTGCTGGCCTATCAGCTGCTGATCCCGGACCCGCAGGCGATGCTGATCACCCCCGAGTGGCCGGCGCCGGCGGTGGCGACCTGGAAAGCGGTGGCCGAAGCGCTGACTGGCGGGTTGGGTGCGCTGGCGGTCGATGTGCGCTGGGCGATGCTGGTCGGCGCGCTCTGCGGAATACTGCTGGGTGCGCTGGAAGGTCTGTTGCCGGAGGCGCAGCTGCGCTGGCTGCCAAGTTCGGCAGCGCTCGGCCTGGCATTCATCATTCCCGCTTCGATCTCGCTGCTGATGACCTTCGGCGCCGTGCTCGCCTGGGCCTTCACCTCGCGCTGGCGCAGTCTCGGCGAGCGTTTCGTGATCGTCGCCGCCGCGGGGCTGGTGGCCGGCGAAAGCATGGCGGGCGTCGGTGCGTCGCTCTGGCAATTGCTGCGCTGATTTAGCGAAACGCCTGAATTAAAGCGCCGCGTGGTCGGTCGTACCCCTTGTACTCATCTGGGGGAGAGGCATGACCAAGCCAACATCGCCGGACGACAACAAGCAGGTCGCCAACCGCGCCATGGTGCAGGCGGCCGTCCTGGCCGCTGTGGTGCTGCTGTGCATCGTCGCCTGGCTGGCCTTCGACTTTCTCTTGCTGCTGTTCGCGTCCATCCTGTTCGGCGTGTTGATCCACGGCGTGAGCTGCTGGCTGAGCAGGCACACCCCGTTGCCCTACAAGGCTTCGATGGGCGCATTCTTCGTGGTCCTGCTGCTGGGCCTGGGCGGCGGGGGCTGGCTGGTGGCGCCGAGCATCGTCGAGCAGGCCGATGCGCTGTCCGATTCGCTACCGGAGGCGGTCGAGCGGCTGCGTGAGCGTGCCGAGCAACTGCCCTGGGCCAACGAGCTGCTGCAGCAGAGCGATCGGCTGGCGGATTCGTTGCCGGAGGGCTCCAGCGCCTTCAGCGTGGTGACCAAGGTGATGGGCTCGGTGGCGGGCGCGCTGAGCAGTTTCGTCATCGCCTTCGCCATTGGCATCTGCCTGGCGATCGACCCGCGGGTCTACCGCAGCGGGTTGCTCAAGCTGGTGCCGCAGGGCTATCGCCCGCGTGCCGCCGAGGTGCTCGACGAGAGTGGCGCGACGCTGCGTGCCTGGTTGCTGGCCAAGCTGCTGGAGATGCTGCTGATCGGCGTGCTGACCACCCTCGGCCTCTGGCTGCTGGGCATCGAGCTGGCCCTGGTGCTCGGGCTGATCGCCGGATTGCTGTCGTTCATCCCCAACTTCGGCCCCGTCCTGGCGGTGATTCCCGCGCTGTTGCTGGCCTCGCTGGAGGGTGGGCGCACGGTGCTCTATGTCGCCGGGCTCTACCTGTTCGTCCAGGCGCTGGAGAGCTACGTCTTCACGCCGTTCATGCAGCAACGCATCGTTTCGATCCCTCCGGCGCTGACCATCGGCGTTCAGCTGCTGTTCGGCTTGCTCGCCGGCACCCTCGGCCTGCTGCTGGCCACACCGCTGGCGGCGCTCGGCATGGTGCTGGTGCGCATGCTGTACGTGGAGGATCTGCTGGGTGATCGCGAGCAGGTGACCGACGGTTCGTCGTAGCGGCCGCTCTGCGCCGCCGCCTGGCGGGCATGTCATGTTTTGTAAAGGCTGGCGAGGAAACCCCTGGCCAGCCCTGCTGCCGGAACCTGTGTACCCCCTGAAAAAAGGTTCTTCGCGGATTCTGGGGGAAGAGCGAGTTGACAGTCAGGGAAGCAGGTAAATTGGCAGTCGCCAAACACACCCTTCACCTGTCCCTGCTGTCGCCGTGCATCCTATTGATCTTGCTGCTTTCT
>Ga0209173_100055_pt1 | contig 167011 bp, 165 predicted proteins | sample SynthPrep_16_END_FD_187206 | JGI IMG/M metagenome (GOLD analysis project Ga0209173, IMG submission 187206) | Synthetic microbial communities from Ohio, USA - SynthPrep_16_END_DS12_MetaG (SPAdes) (version 2) | ecosystem: Engineered > Bioreactor > Aerobic > Activated sludge | place: USA: Ohio...
TTGCCTTCAGCTAACACTTCCCCTTGCCGGGTGTGTAGAGGACTTTCACCTCCAAGTCGCCAGGCTCACCACCACAGTGAACCCGACAGCGCCAGTCACGGCGCTACGCGCCATGCCTGGCGCACCACAAAAAAGCCCCGTACGTTCGGTACGGGGCTTTTTCGCTTCAGCGCAGCTGATCAGTAGGTCAGGCCGAGGCGCTTGTCCGCCATCTGGCTGATCTCACGATAGGCTGCCGCGTCGTTCTGCAGCGTGGCTTCGCGCGCCGGGAACATTTCCTGCAGCTTGCTCGACCAGGCCTGCGAGCGGTACTGCTCGGGGAAGCAGCGCTCGAGCAGATCGAGCATGATGGAGACAGTCACCGAAGCACCCGGCGATGCGCCGAGCAGCGCGGCGATGGTGCCGTCCTTCGCTGCGACCAGTTCGGTGCCGAACTGCAGGATGCCACCCTTCTTCGGATCCTTCTTGATGATCTGCACGCGCTGACCGGCAATCTCCAGGCGCCAGTCTTCGGCCTTGGCCTCCGGATAGAAGCCGCGCAGCGTTGCCAGGCGATCCTCCATGGACTGCATCACTTCCTTGATCAGGTAGCGGGTCAGGTCCATGTTGTCGCGAGCGACGGCCATCATCGGGCCAATGTTGCTCGGGCGAATCGACAGCGGCAGGTCCATGAACGAACCGCGCTTGAGGAACTTGGTGGTGAAACCGGCGTAGGGGCCGAACAGCAGAGACTTCTTGCCATCGACGACGCGAGTATCGAGGTGTGGCACCGACATCGGCGGCGCGCCCACCGCGGCCAGGCTGTAGACCTTGGCCTGGTGCTGCTTGACGATTTCCTGGTTGTCGCAGCGCAGCCACTGACCACTGACCGGGAAACCACCGAAGCCCTTGCCCTCCTCGATGCCGGACATCTGCAGCAGCGGCAGCGCGGCACCGCCAGCGCCGAGGAACACGAATCCGGCTTGCACCTGACGCGAGCCACCGGTGCGGGTGTTCTTGATGTCGACCTTCCAGCCGCTGGCGGTACGGTCGAGACCGGTGACCTTCTGGTTGTAGGAAACCTTGACCCCGCCACTGCGCGCCAGGTAACCGAGCAGCTGGCTGGTCACCGCACCGAAGTTGACGTCGGTGCCGTTCATGGCGCGCGTCGCGGCGATCGGCTCGCTCGGATCACGGCCCGGCATCATCAGCGGCATCCACTCGGCGAGGGTCGCGCGATCCTCGCTGTACTCCATGTCGGCGAAGGCGTGATGCGTCTTCAGCGCGTCGAAGCGGCGCTTGAGATAGTCGATGTTCTTGCTGCCGCGCACGAAGCTCAGGTGCGGAACAGGATTGATGAAATCGCGCGGGGAGCCGAAGCCTTCGCGGTCGGCCAGGTAGGCCCAGAACTGCTTCGAGACTTCGAACTGGGTGTTGATCAGCACGGCCTTCTTGATGTCGATCGTGCCGTCTTTGCTGTCAGGGGTGTAGTTCAGCTCGCAAAGGCCCGCGTGGCCGGTACCGGCGTTGTTCCACGGGTTGGAGCTTTCGATGGCTCCGGATTCCTGCAGCTCGACGATTTCCAGCTTGATATTGGGATCGAGTTCCTTGAGCAGTACCGCCAGGGTCGCACTCATGATGCCGGCTCCCACCAGCACCATATCCACTGCTTCGCTATCGTGTTGCGTCATCAACGCGTTCTCCAGAATCACAGCATTAAACTGTCGTGACCGCAGTACGCGGCCCCGTAAAACCCACCAGCCAGACGGTCAGGAACGGAGCATGTGCCTGGACCGCTGCTCGGGAACATGTGCCCGAGAACAGGCAACCACAGGCTGCCTGCCAGCTTCGGAAGGTCGGCTTTTGGCCTCCTCCCTCTCGCTGCGATCCCTCCGGAGCGGGCCTGGCCCGGTGCTCGACGGTGGACGCTGCGAGGAAAACGATTGCGAATCATGTTGCCGAGTTCGATCACAGCGCGCGGCTCGCAGTACGCGCGCTGCCGATTGAATCCGATGCGTTCGATACGAAATGGCGACCCGCAGTTCAGCCGCGCCGGGCCTCGATCAGCTCGATATAGGGCGCGGCCTGACGCTGATCGGCGATCAGATCGACAAAGCTCTGCCCTTTGCTGTTCCTGGCGTCGAGATCGTAGCCGGCAGCCACGAAGAAGCCGAGAAAGCGCTCGAAGTCATCGATGCGAAGGCCGCGGTAGGCCTTGATCAGCTTGTGCAACGAAGGTGGGGTGTCGTCAGCCGGTTCAGGCTGCAGAAACAGCTTGATCGACTCATCCCCGATCTCGTCGCCAATCACCTGCTTCTTGTCTTTACGCATGCCGCCTCCGGTCCACGGGGTCTCACGGGGGCGGCAGTTTACTCCTCGCAGGCGGCTCACTCAACGCGCCAGGACCGCTTGCGACCAAGGTCGTACATCGCCTGGCCGCGATCACAGGCGATTGTTCGGCACAAATAACAAGCGGTGTCTGGCGCCTATAATGGCGCCTTCGCCTACAAGGAGCGTTCCAGGCATGAAGTTACCCCCTCTGTTCGCGGCATGGCGGCAGGCCTTGCACCTGGGTTACGGAGCCCGCGCATTGCGCGGCGACATCAGCGCCGGATTGACCGTTGGCATCATCGCCATCCCCCTGGCCATGGCACTGGCCATCGCGGTCGGCGTGGCGCCCCAGCACGGGTTGTACACGGTACTCGTGGCGGCTCCGCTGATCGCCCTGACCGGGGGCTCACGCTTCAACGTTTCCGGGCCGACGGCGGCGTTCGTGGTGATTCTGTTGCCGATCACCCAGCAGTTCGGCCTGGGCGGACTGCTGCTGTGCACCATGCTCGCCGGCCTGATCCTGATCACCCTCGGCCTGCTGCGCGCCGGCCGCCTGATTGCCTTTATCCCCTACCCCGTGACCCTCGGTTTTACGGCAGGCATCGGCATCGTCATCGCCACCTTGCAGATCAAGGACCTGTTCGGCCTGACCCTCTCCGAGCAACCGCAGCACTATGTCGAGCAGGTCGGCCTGCTGTTGCGCTCGTTGCCCAGCGCGCATCTGGGTGACGCCCTGGTGGCAGTGATCTGCCTCACCGTGCTGATCGTCTGGCCACGCTGGGTGCCCAAGATCCCGGGACATCTGGTGGCGCTGACGGTCGGGGCGGTGGCAGGGGCACTGCTGGAGTCTTCAGGGCTGTCGGTCGCAACCCTTGGTGAACGCTTCAGCTACACCCTGGATGGCGTCACGCACCCGGGCATTCCGCCGTTCCTGCCGGATTTTGCCTGGCCGTGGCTATTGCCCGGTCCGGACGGCCAGCCGCTAGAGCTGAGCTACGAACTGTTCCGCCAGCTGCTGGCACCGGCGTTCGCCATTGCCATGCTCGGCGCCATCGAATCGCTGCTCTGCGCCGTCGTCGCCGATGGCATGACCGGCAGCAGCCACGAGCCCAACGGCGAGCTGATCGGCCAGGGGCTGGGCAATCTGGTCGCGCCACTGTTCGGTGGCATCACCGCGACCGCCGCCATCGCCCGCAGCGCGACCAATGTCAGGGCCGGCGCGTTTTCGCCACTGGCCTCGATGATCCACGCCGGCGTGGTGCTGGTCGCAATTCTCTGGCTGGCGCCGCTGTTCAGCTATCTGCCAATGGCAGCACTGGCGGCGTTGCTGGTGATGGTGGCCTGGAACATGAGCGAAGCACCGCACGTGATGCACGTGTTGCGCATCGCCCCGCGCAGCGACGTGCTGGTGCTGCTGACCTGCCTGATCCTCACCGTGCTGTTCGACATGGTGTTGGCGGTAGGCGTCGGGCTGCTGCTGGCGGCCGGGTTGTTCATCAAGCGCATGAGCGAGCTGACCGACACCACCGCCCTTTCCCGGGAGCAGCGGCGCATCCTCCGGGACATGCCCGAGCATGTGGCCACCTATGCGATCCGCGGGCCGCTGTTCTTTGGCGCCGCGGAAAAGGCTCTGGGCGCGCTGCGGCGCTTCAATCCCGAGGTCAAGGTAGTGATCGTCGACATCAGCGCGGTGCCAATGCTGGACATGACGGCCCTGGCATCGCTGGAGAACGTGCTGGTGGATTACCGCCGCCTGGGCGTCACCCTCATTCTCAGTGGCAGCAGTGCGCAGGTCCGGCTGAAGCTGCGCCGTGCCGGCATCCATCGCCTGCAGGGGCATCTGCTCTACGTACGCAATCTCACCCAGGCGCGGGAAAAGGCGCTGCGCCTGTTGCGACCGGAGCCGGATCCGGCTCCGGTGTGAACGCTCCGCCGGCCATGCCGGCGGAGCGCCAAGCGGCAGGAGGTGTCAGCCGGCATGCTTCTGCAGGTTGGCCATCATCTCCTTCAGCGCCTCGATGTTGTCGGCCGGATGCGCAGCATTCTCGAAATTGCAGATCTGCTGCCACTGCGCCGCAACATCCTCGGCATCGAACCCGGCCTTGGGGTCGAAGCCCACGCCGAGACTGCGCTCCCAGCGCACCTTGCCCATCCAGCCGCCGCCCACTTCGAACAGCCCGCCGGTGTCCTGGCATTGCTCGCTTCCCAGGTAGACGACCAGCGGGCTGACCAGCTCCGGCTTCAACTGCTCGAACACCTGCGGCGGGATCAGCCCCTCGGTCATCCGCGTGCCGCCCGTGGGGGCGATGGCATTGACCAGTACGTTGTTCTTGCGCCCTTCCAGCGCCAGCGTACGTGTCAGCCCGTACAGGCCAAGCTTGGCCATACCGTAGTTGGACTGGCCGAAGTTGCCGTAGATGCCGGAGGTCGAGGCAGTGAAGATCACCCGGCCAAAGCCTTGTTCACGCATGTGCGGCCAGGCGGCGCGGGTCACCTTGTAGGAGCCCTCGACGTGCACGCGGTAGACCAGGTCCCAGTCGGCGTCTTCCATCTTGTGGAAGGTCTTGTCACGCAGGATGCCCGCGTTGTTGACCACCACATCGATGCGCCCGTAGGTGTCCAGCGCCTGCTGAACGATGCGCGCGCCGTCGGTCACCGAGTCATGATTGGCAACCGCTTGGCCACCGGCCTGGCGAATCTCCTCCACCACCCGGTCGGCTGCGGAACTGTTCGCGCCCTCGCCCTGGGTGCTGCCACCCAGGTCGTTGACCACCACTCTGGCGCCATGGCGGGCGAACAACAGGGCATGGGCACGCCCCAGTCCGCCGCCGGCCCCGGTCACGATCACGACCTTGTCTTCGAAGCGGATGGCATCAGTCATATGCGAACTCCCTCAGCGATTCTTGTTGGATGAGATTCAGGGACCGGAGTGTTGAACAGGCCTCGGCGTCCCCACAAGCAAGCGGCCAGAAATGAATGCCGCGGCATAAGGGCCGGGGATGACCCTTGCCCATTCGCGGAGCCTGGGCGGATTTCGCGCAACACCCGGCCGGCCGCGCCATTGGCTGCTTGCAGAAGTCTTTGCCCAAACAACTCACAGAGTTTTCCACAGCTTTCGTGGATAAATAGGGCAGTCACTATCCTCGGCAGTCTGACTGCTGCAATCCCGACGCATGCCCGTCAACCCTTCTGGGATGCGGCCTGCCGCCGCACGATTGGCAGCTGAACAAAAAACATACAAGGTTCGCCACTCCCCACGGCGCTTCGCTTGCGGGCAGTCTTCCCAAGGTTATCCACAGAGTGGCGCACACAATTCGGGGACAACGACACAACGACTCATAGGCGCGGCGCTATCGAGGCGATGTTCAGAAACTAACGGCAGCGCCGCGGCATCGGCCGTAGCATGGGGCTATCAACGACGAGGGAGCCCATCATGTCCAGCCATAGCCTGTTCGAGCGTCTGTTCGCTAATTACGCCTCGGCTGCCGCCGGGTGCTGAGCGAGCGCGATAAGCCGGCGCTCAGTCCAGGGACATTGCCTCCCTTGGCCGGTGAGGCGTGGCGGCGTAACCTTCGCTGCCAGCCCAACCAGCGGAGTAGCCGATGTCCCTGCGTTCCATCTGCGTTTTCTGCGGCGCCAGCCGCGGTACCAATCCCGTTTATGAACAAGCCGCCCAGGATCTCGGTCGCACCCTGGCCGCCAACGGTATTCGCCTCGTCTACGGGGGCGGTGCCGTAGGCCTGATGGGCGTGGTGGCGGATGCCACCATGGCCGCCGGTGGCGAGGTCATTGGCATCATTCCTCAGAGCCTGAAGGACGCCGAAGTCGGCCACACCGGCCTCACCCGATTGGAAGTGGTCGACGGCATGCATGCGCGCAAGGCTCGCATGGCGGAGCTGGCGGACGCCTTCATTGCCCTGCCCGGTGGGTTGGGTACGCTGGAAGAACTGTTCGAAGTCTGGACCTGGGGCCAGCTGGGCTATCACCCCAAGCCGCTCGGCCTGCTGGACGTCAATCACTTCTACAGCAAGCTCAGCCATTTCCTCGATCATCTGGTGGAAGAGGGCTTCGTCCGCGCGCAGCACCGCGAGATGCTGCAACGCAGCGATCAGCCGCAGAGCCTGATCAGCCTGCTTGAAGCCTGGCAGCCGCCCGCCCACAGTCGCTGGGCGAAGACCGCGCCGCAATGAACCGCCACAGCTGATCAATTTTTGCTCTGCGTGCCGCACGCCGCACCGCTGGTGGCCTGCAGCACGCCTCCCCCACGTTATCCACAGCCACGTCCACAGTAGTCGGGGATAACCGTCCTGCGCAGCACCACCGGCGCAAACATATTTCTTCCCGCGGACTGGTCCGGGCGCTCCAAGGCTAACTGATCAAAAGCTGACCAGAGCCGCCACGCCTTAGTCTCATAAGGCCTAGCGACCGAAGTCCAGCGGTTATCCACAACAACACTCACAGCTGTAGTGGATAAACGAGCGAACCATTTAGCCGGCCCGGGCTCACAATCAGAGCAACAACGCTTCGATCAAAGACCGATGACGGAGGCAACCCATGAGCTGGCTGGCATTGACGCTGGTAGCGTTCGTTTGCTTCGTGCTGGTGTTCTTCATCAAGAATCGCCAACTCAACCACCCGGCGCTGCAATACCCCTATCGACTCAAGGTGCCTCTGTTCGCTTCTGCCGAGCGTGAACTGCTGGAGCACTTGCAAGGCACGTTCGGCGAGCGCTACCTGGTGCTCCCCAAGGTGAGCGTCGCCGATGTCATCGAAGTCACCGCCATCCCCCGGCGCGCCTATTGGTACCAGGCCAGCAACCGCATCGCAGCGGCGCGCTTCGATTTCCTCCTGTGCGCGAAGACGGACCTGCAGCCCGTTTGCGTGATCAATCTGGACGAACCCGAAGCCGAGCAGGATTTCATGGACCGTCTCTGCGAAACGGTTGGCCTGCCGCAGGTTCGGCTGGCACCGGACAAGGTGCACGCCTACACCCTCGTTCGCGAAGCCGTCGAGGCGGCAATCGGGCAATCGACCACCGGCCGCGAATAAGCGGAAGGCGACGAGGTCACATCCCCTGCACACCGTGCAGTACCGCTGCGGCGCCGCTCCGCAATTCACCCACCGGTTACGAGTGACACGATGAAATACGCCCTGCCCCTGCTATTTGCCCTTTCCCCTGTTGCGACCCTGGCGAACGAACAGGCCTGCCAGCCTATCGACGAGGCCCAGGTCGCCGCCCTGTTCGACCGCTGGAATGCCGACGTGCAGACGGGCGATCCGCAACGGGTCGTGGAAAACTATGCTCGCGATTCGATGCTTCTCCCAACGGTATCCAACACCCCACGGCAAACGCCTGAGGCCAAGCTGGACTACTTCCAACACTTCCTGGCGCTCAAGCCGAAGGGCGAGATCGTCTCGCGCATGGTCATGATCGACTGCAACAGCGCGCTCGACACCGGCCTGTACAGCTTCCATTTCGCCGACGGGGCCACTGTCCCTGCGCGTTACACCTTCACCTACAAGTGGTTTGCGGATGCCGGGCAGTGGCTGATCACCAGCCACCACTCGTCCGCGATGCCGGAGCAGACCGACGTAGCGCAGCAGGTTCCGCAGGCCGACCACTGAGCGCCGCCCATTCGCCTGGTGCCCCACACGGAAGCTCCAGGCGAGCCGGCAGGCATCACGTCACCGCCGATGCCGAGTGCACGGCAGCCTTGCTTCTGTCGCTCACTGCTCGATACTCGTAGGCAGTACCACTGCCCGTAGCCGGACCGCCTCAACATGCAACTCAAGCCCCTGCTGTCGCGCCTGTTCGAGCTGGGCAGCAATCTGATCCGTCGCTACCCCGGCACCGTTGCGCTGTTCGGATTCGTCTCCGGCGTCGCCAGTTTCGTGCTGGTGGAACGCCACGCCGGGCTGGCCAAGGTGGTCGCGCTGGTCATGCTGGTCAGCTGGCTCTGGCTGGTGCTCGAATCCAGCCTGCGCAGAAGCCTGCAGCGCTGGTTCGGCTGGCAAGTGCCGCAACCGCTGCTGCGCTATGCCACGCAGATGGTTCATCAGGAAAGCCTGTTCTTCATCATTCCGTTCTTTGCCATAACCACCACCTGGAACAGCGGCCAGGCGCTGTTCACCGGGCTACTGGGGCTAGCGGCACTCGTCTCGCTGATCGACCCGCTGTACTACAAGTGGCTGGCGCCACGCCGCTGGGTCTATCTGGGCTTCCATGCGCTGACCTTGTTCGCGGTACTGCTCACGGCCCTGCCGATCATCCTTCACCTGTCCACCCCGCAAAGCTACCAACTCGCCCTAGGCGTCGCCGTGCTCCTGGCATTGCCCAGCCTCAGCGGCCTGTTCCCGCGTCTGGGCTGGCGCACCATACCGGGCGTCCTGCTGCTGGCGGTGGCACTGGGTGCCGCCGGCTGGTGGGGACGGACCTGGGTTCCGCCGGCGACGCTCTGGCTGACGGATGTCGCCGTGACCATGAGCCTCGACGACCGTCAGCGCAAACCCGGCAGAGGGCTGCGCGAGCTGAGCAGCGCCGAGCTGCAGGCCAACGGGCTGTACGCCTATACCGCGATCAACGCACCGCGCGGACTGAAGGAGCGCATCTACCACGAGTGGACGCATAACGGGCGGCGCGTCGATCGTATCGCGCTGGACATCAGCGGCGGTCGCGAAGCCGGTTACCGGGCCTGGACGCACAAGCGCAACTTTCCTGCGCAGCCCGCGGGGCGCTGGCGCGTTCGCGTCGTCACCGAAGCCGGGCAGATGATCGGCATGCTGCGCTTCCGAGTCACGGAGTAGCGAACCCCCGGCCGCTGCCGCGACTCCATATCTGGACCAGCCTGGCATGGAGAAGGACATGGAATGGTGGGCGATCATCTCCAGTACCGTGACCGCGGAGTTTTCCGATATCACCGACCTGGAGGATGCGACGCGGGTCAGCAGCCGCTTGCTGATCGCAACGATTCTCGGCGGCCTGCTGGGCTATGAGCGCGAGCGCAAACGCAAGGCCGCCGGATTGCGCACGCATATGCTGGTGGCCCTTGGCGCGGCGCTGCTGGTACTGGTGCCGGTGCAGGCCGGCATGAGCCTCGAGGACATTTCCCGGGTGATCCAGGGCCTGGTCACCGGCATCGGCTTTCTTGGCGCAGGGACTATTCTGAAGGGCAGCTCAGTGGAGAATGTGAAGGGCCTGACCACTGCTGCCGGAATCTGGCTTACCGCAGCCATCGGAGTGGCCGTTGGCCTGGGGCATGAAGCCACCGCTGTCCTGAGTACGCTGCTGGCCCTGGCCATCTTCGTGCTGATGCCGCGGTTGGAGCGTCACACGGCGCTGCGCGCAGCACGCAAGCGGCGCGAGGCCAATCGCGCGCCCTGATCGAACCATCCGAGGGTCATTCCATGCTGTGCCATACACGGATCGTCACGCTGCTTCTCGCCGCGCTGCTTGCCCTTGGCGGCTGCAGCGAAACCGCCAAGCTGCCGGTGGAAAGCGGTTATGGCCCGACACCTGCCCTGCCCGCGCCGAACAAGACGCTGCTGCCCACGGTTCATATCGCCCCGGCCAGAGGCTGGCCACCCGGCGCCAAGCCGCAGGCCGCGCCCGGTCTGCGCGTCGAGGCATTCGCCACGGACCTGGACCATCCACGCTGGCTGTATGTGCTTCCCAATGGGGATGTACTCGTGGCCGAAAGCGACGCCCCGCCGAAGCAGGAGAACCAGGGCCTGCGCGGCTGGATCGCGAAGAAGCTCATGGCGCGTGCAGGCTCGGGCGGACCAAGCGCCAATCGCATCACCCTGCTGCGAGACGGTGACGGTGACGGCGTGCCGGAATTGCGCACCACCTTCCTCGAAAACCTAAATTCGCCGTTTGGCATGGCGCTGATCGGCGACAGCTTCTATGTGGCCAACACCGATGCCCTGCTGCGCTACCCCTACGAACAGGGTGCTCACCGCATCACAGCGCCCGCGCAGAAGGTAGTGGACCTGCCGGCGGGGCCGATCAACCATCACTGGACCAAGAACGTCATCGCCAGCCGGGATGGCTCGCGGCTGTACGTTACCAGCGGCTCCAACAGCAACGTGGCGGAGAACGGAATGGCCGCCGAGGTCAACCGCGCCGCGATACTGGAGGTCGATCCGCAGGCCGGCACGCTGCGGGTGTTCGCCTCCGGCCTGCGCAACCCCAACGGCCTGGCCTGGCACCCTGATACCGGCGACCTCTGGACCACCGTCAACGAGCGCGACGAGATCGGCAGTGACCTGGTACCGGACTACATGACCTCGGTCCGGAACGGCGGCTTCTACGGCTGGCCCTACAGCTACTTCGGCCAGCATGTCGATATTCGGGTCAAACCGCAGCGACCGGATCTGGTCGAGCGCGCCATCGTTCCGGACTACGCACTGGGCGCGCACACCGCTTCCCTCGGACTCGCCTTCTACGAGGACAGGCTGCTGCCGTCACGCTACCTCCACGGCGCGTTCGTAGGGCAGCACGGTTCATGGAACCGCAGGCCCCGTAGCGGCTACAAGGTGGTGTTCATTCCCTTTCGCGATGGCAAGCCGGCCGGGCAGACGGAAGACGTGCTGAGCGGCTTCGTCAATGCTGCGGGCGAAGCCATGGGCCGGCCCGTCGGCGTCGCGGTGGATCGGCACGGCGCGCTGCTGGTTGCCGATGACGTAGGTGATGTCATCTGGCGTGTCACTCCAGACGACCGCCGAGCCGCCGGCGCTTTGCCACGTTGAACCTTGCGAGCCGCCTGATGGCCATAAAAGCATGACCGTCCGGCATGAGGATCTCACATGTTCAAGCGCACCCTTTTTTTCATCGCTCCGCTGGCTCTGTTGATCGGCTGCTCCGGCAACGTGCAGAACCCCGTCGACCGAATCACCTATCGCGACGAGCCGCTGGTACGGGACGTGGAAACCGGCATGACGCAGGCGCGCGTGCTCAGCATCGGCGGTGAACCGTCCCGGGCTACGGCACGCACCGTGGTACCGGGCCTGTGTCACGACTACATCCTCAACCGGGACGGCAAGCAGCAGCCCTATTACGTCAGTTTCGACAGTGCCGGCCGGGTGGATGGCCAGGGTTTCCTGACCTGCAAGCAGCTCGAGGAAAACCAGCGCAACCTGCGTCGCTGAGGGTCGCATTCACGTCCAAGCACAGTGGTAGATGCCAGAGGAGGTTTCACCATGCCCCGTGGAGACAAATCCAAGTACACCGACAAGCAACAGCGCAAGGCCGAACATATCGAGGAAAGCTACGAGAAGCGTGGCGTCTCGGAGAAAGAGGCCGAAGCACGTGCCTGGGCGACCGTCAACAAGCAGTCCGGTGGCGGCGAACGCAAGGGCGGCTCCGGCAAGGGCAAGAGCGAAACGGCCAAGAGTGCCGATCGCAAGGACTCGGCCCATCGCGCCGCCGATGCGCGCAAGGGCAAGTCACCCAACAAGGGCTCGACCCGCAGCTCCGGCTCGTCCAGCACAAGCCTTGCCGACATGACCCGCGACCAGCTGATGGAAAAGGCCCGTGAGCGGGACATTCGCGGCCGCTCGAAGATGCGCAAGGACGAGCTGCTGAAGGCGCTCAGCTGATGCTGCCAATCCTGACCAGCCAACAGCCGCCCGAGCCGTCGCCAAGCAATCCCAAGCGCGAGGACCCGGGCCGGCCGGTGCCCATCGACGAGCCTGACCCTGGCCGCTCCGAACCTGAGGCTCCGCCGCCGGAAGAGGTCGCAGGCTAAACTTTTCGCCAGCATCCCGATCTCAATTGGCGAACCGTGAAGCACTGCACAGCGGTGCACAGACCAGGAGATGGCGATGAGTTACGTACAACTGAGCGACAAGCAGAGCCTGCGCGAGCGGGCCCGTCAACACGTCGAGAACGGCGCGGTCACCGAGAGCTATTCCGCCGACCGCGAGGTGGTGATCAACCTGCTGAACGAGGCACTGGCCACCGAGCTGGTCTGCTACCTGCGCTACAAGCGTCACTACTACATGGCGACCGGGCTGAAATCCAGCGTCGCCGCCGCCGAGTTCCTCGAGCACGCCAATGAGGAGCAGGAACACGCCGATCGCCTGGCCGAGCGGATCGTTCAGCTGGGTGGCGAGCCCGACTTCAACCCCGACAGCCTCACCGAACGCGCCCATGCGCAGTACGCCGAGGGCAACGGACTGCGCGACATGGTCTTCGAGAACCTGGTGGCCGAACGCATCGCCATCGACAGCTATCGCGAGATCGTCCAGTACATCGGCGACAAAGACCCCACCACCCGGCGCATCTTCGAAGACATCCTGGCGCAGGAAGAAGAGCACGCCGATGATCTGGCCGGCCTGCTGGATGGCATGAACTGATCCGGAATCAGCCGGCTCTGCTACGGAATAAAAAAAGGCCACCCGAGGGTGGCCTTAAATCTAGGAAGAGAGGTACAGCTTAGCCGGCTGCCACCGGACGCATGTAGGAGATCGGTGCGGTCTGCGGGTCATCGAAGGTCACCAGTTCCCACGCATCCTTCTGTGCCATCAGGGTGCGTAGCAAGCGGTTGTTCAACGCGTGGCCGGATTTATAGCCGCGGAATTCGCCGATCAGACTGGTGCCCAGCAAGTACAGATCACCGATGGCATCGAGAATCTTGTGCTTCACGAATTCGTCCTCGTAACGCAGGCCGTCTTCATTGAGCACACTGGTTTCGTCCACCACGATGGCGTTCTCAACGCTGCCGCCCAGAGCCAGGTTGTGCGAGCGGAGAAACTCGATGTCACGCATGAACCCGAAGGTCCGTGCACGGCTGACTTCCTTGACGAAGGAAGTGCTCGAGAAGTCCACACTGGCAGTCTGGGTGCGACCCTTGAAAACCGGGTGATCGAAATCGATCTCGAAGCTCACCTTGAAGCCGTCGAAAGGCAGGAAGGTCGCGCGCTTGTCGCCCTCCTCGACCGTCACTTCACGCTTGATGCGGATGAACTTCTTGTGGGCGTCCTGCTCCTGCAGGCCGGCGGATTGAATCAGGAATACGAAAGGCCCAGCGCTGCCGTCCATGATCGGCACTTCCGACGCGGAGAGTTCGACGTAGGCGTTGTCGATCCCCAGGCCGGCCATTGCCGAAAGCAGATGCTCCACAGTGTCGACCTTGACGTCACCGTTGACCAGCGTCGTGGACATGGTGGTTTCGCCAACATTCTCGGCCCGCGCGGGAATCTCCACAGGCGGGTTGAGGTCGGTGCGACAGAACACGATCCCGGTGTCCACCGGTGCCGGTTTCAGGGTGAGATAAACCTTCTCTCCCGAATGCAAGCCGACGCCGGTGGCGCGAATGATGTTCTTCAGGGTGCGTTGTCTGATCATGGCCTTTTGCTTCGCTGTAGCACTAGTTGCGAATAGTTTTCAACAATTGGCGGCGATAATAGCAGATGCCAACTTTGCTGAACACCAATCACACCAATACTCCTGATAACTTCAATCAATCGGCCTGACGACGCAGGAACGCCGGAATATCCAGATAATCCAGATCCTCCTGCGGATTCAGCTTGGCAGCGGTGGCCGCTGCATGGGCCTGGTTGCGCATGACGGTCGGGCGCTCCAGATCGCGGTAGTTCACGGCAGCCTGCTCCTGCTGGCGCGGGGCCGGAGCGGCAGCGGCGACGGTCTGCACGGTATTGTCGATGACCTTGACCGGTTTTTCGTTGCGCGGACCCAGGCCGGTGGCGACCACGGTGACATGCAGCTCGTCAGCCATGTCTGGATCGATCACGGCACCAACCTTGACAGTGGCTTCATCGGAAGCGAAGGCCTCGATGATCTCGCCCACTGCGGCGTACTCGCCGAGCGACAGGTCCAGACCGGCGGTGATGTTGACCAGAATGCCGCGTGCACCCTGCAGGTTGACGTCTTCCAGCAGCGGGTTGCGAATGGCCGCTTCGGTCGCTTCACGCGCGCGGTTCGGGCCGGTGGAGCAACCGGTGCCCATCATGGCCATGCCCATTTCGCCCATGACAGTCTTCACGTCGGCGAAGTCGACGTTCATCAGGCCCGGACGCTGCATGATGTCGGAGATGCCGCGCACCGCGCCGGTCAGCACGTCGTCAGCCTTGGCAAAGGCGGCCAGCAGGCTCGCGTCCTTGCCGAGGATGGTCAGCAACTTCTCGTTGGGAATGGTGATCAGCGAGTCGACACATTCGGACAGTGCGCGGATACCCTCGTCGGCAACCTGCATGCGGCGGCGGCCTTCGAAGGGGAACGGCCGAGTGACCACGGCGACGGTCAGGATGCCCATTTCCTTGGCGACCGAAGCGATGATCGGTGCGGCACCGGTACCGGTACCGCCACCCATGCCAGTGGTGATGAACACCATGTCAGCGCCTTCCAGCACTTCGGCGATGCGCTCGCGGTCTTCCATCGCAGCCTGACGGCCGATGTCCGGATTGGTGCCGGCGCCCAGGCCTTTGGTGATGGCCGAGCCGAGCTGCAGCACGGTACGCGCCTCGACCTTTTTCAGCGCCTGCGCATCGGTGTTGGCGCAGATGAATTCGACGCCTTCAACGTTGTTGCGAACCATGTGGTTCACGGCATTGCCGCCGCCGCCACCAACGCCGATGACCTTGATGACTGCACTTTGCGGGGTATGATCTACGAGTTCGAACATTTCCCTCTCTCCTTCCAGCTTTCTAGTTTTGGTTTTACAGCGCACTGCTTAAAAATTGCCCTGGATCCAGCCCTTGAGCCGATCCAGAACAGACGCCTTTGATTCGTCGGCAAAGCTGCCGAGTCCAGGCACGGGAACGCCGTCGGCCTGCTTGTGCAGTCCGTACAGCAGCAGGCCCACGCCCGTCGAATAGATTGGATTGCGTACTACGTCGGCCAGTCCCTTGACGCTGTGCGGCACGCCAAGGCGCACCGGCATGTGAAAGATTTCCTCGGCCAGGTCGACGGCTCCTTCCATCTTCGCTGTACCGCCGGTGAGAACGATCCCGGCCGGGACCAGATCCTCGTAACCGCTGCGCCGCAGCTCGGCCTGGATCAGGGTGAAGAGCTCGTCGTAACGCGGCTCTACCACCTCTGCCAGGGCCTGCCGGGACAGTTCACGCGGAGGGCGATCGCCAACGCTGGGGACCTTGATGGTCTCGCCCGCGCCAGCCAGCTTGGCCAGCGCGCAAGCATAACGAATCTTGATCTCCTCGGCATACTGGGTCGGCGTACGCAGGGCCATCGCGATGTCGTTGGTGACCTGGTCACCGGCGATCGGGATCACCGCCGTATGGCGGATCGCGCCCTCGGTGAAGATGCAGATGTCGGTGGTGCCCCCGCCGATATCCACCAGGCAGACGCCCAGCTCCTTCTCGTCATCGGTCAGCACGGCGTGCGCCGAAGCCAGTTGCTCGAGAATGATGTCGTCCACTTCCAGACCGCAGCGGCGCACGCACTTCTCGACATTCTGCGCGGCGTTCACCGCGCAGGTGACTACGTGCACCTTGGCCTCCAGACGCACGCCGGACATGCCCAGCGGTTCACGCACGCCCTCCTGGTTGTCGATCACGTAGTCCTGCGGCAGGGTGTGCAGCACGCGCTGATCGGCAGGAATGGCAACCGCCTGCGCCGCGTCGAGCACACGCTCCAGATCGGCGGTACTCACTTCGCGGTCGCGGATGGCCACGATGCCGTGGGAATTCAGGCTGCGGATGTGGTTTCCGGCCAGACCGACGAAGGCTGAATGGATGCGGCAGCCAGCCATCAGCTGGGCTTCTTCGATGGCGCGCTGGATCGACTGCACGGTGGATTCGATGTTAACCACCACGCCCTTCTTCAGGCCGCGCGAAGGATGGGTACCGATGCCCACGATTTCCAGTTCTCCATCGGCGGTCACCTCGCCCACCAGCGCCACCACCTTGGAGGTGCCGATGTCCAGGCCGACGATCATCTTGCCGCTTTGCACGCTCGACATGTGTTTCATTCCTCAATTCTTCGCAGCGACGGTCGTATCCGTCGCAGTCGGGATCGGCTCATGCCAGGCGACTGCCAGGCCGTTCGCATAGCGCAGATCGATCCGTGCGATTTTCTCGCTTTCCTGCTCCAGTGCCTTTTGATAAATGGCAGTGAAGCGACGCATTTTTTCTACTACCTGGTCCCGCCCCAGCAACAACTCGATGCCCTGGTTGGTGGTCAGGAACCAGCTTCCACGTTCACGCAGCTCGAGACGGGAAATGGAGAACCCCAGCGGGCGCAGCATCTGGCTGAGCATCTGGTATTGCTGCATGACCCGCTGTTGGGCCCGCTTCGGACCATACAAATGTGGCAAGTGTTCATATCGGCTCAGGTCATCCGGCGAGAAAGCCTGGCCTTTATTGTTAAGCAATGCTTCGCCCCCCCAACGGGCAATCGGCAATTGCTCATCCAGACGCACCATCACCTGATCCGGCCAGACGCGGCGAACCTCGACATGGGCAATCCATGGCATCTGTTCGAGTTGGTGGCGCATGCCGTTCAGATCAACCTTGAAGAAGCTCTGCTCGACGAAAGGCGCGATGCGCTGCTGAACCGCCTCGCGGCTTACGTAACCCAGCTCGCCCTGAACGCTGACCTTGGCGATCGGCCGGTCGGCATAGGGCAGCAGGCGCTCGCCCAGTTCGTACAGCCCGACCGCCAGGCCGACCAGCAGCACCGGCCAGACGAAACGCTTCAGACCGGCAAGGCTGGGCCTGGGCAGGCGCTGCGACAGCGGCTGCGGCGTCACCAGGCGGCTCGCACCCCGTTGCACGGGCTTGCGCGAGGCACGTCCGTTGCCGGGTTGCGAATGACGCAGCGTGGTGATCATGGCTCAGTTCCCCGCCTCGAGGCTGTCGTCGAGAATGCTCAGCACCAGCTGCTGGAAATCCAGCCCGGCGGCACGCGCCGCCATCGGCACCAGGCTGTGATCGGTCATGCCCGGCACGGTGTTCACTTCCAGCAGCCAGAAGTTGCCCTCGGCATCCTGCATCACGTCCACCCGCGCCCAACCGCGAATACCCACCGCCTCGCAGGCACGCGCCGAGAGCACCTTGAGTTCTTCTTCGCGGGCCGCGTCCAGCCCGCAGGGGATGCGGTACTGGGTATCGGAGGCCAGGTACTTGGCGTCGTAATCGTAAAAGGTATGCGGCGTGCCCAGGCCAATCGGCGGCAGGACCTCACCGTGCAGCACCGCCACGGTGAACTCGGGGCCCTGGATCCACTGTTCAACCAGCACCTGCGCGTCATAGGTGCCCGCTGCGCGCCAGGCGGCGATCAGCTCGGCGACATCGCCAACCTTGGCCATACCGATGCTCGATCCCTCGTGTGCCGGCTTGACGATCAGCGGAAAGCCCAGCGTCTGGGCCGCGGCCTGGCAGTCGACTTCGCTGGCCAGCACCGCGTGCCGCGGCGTTGGCAGGCCGAGGCTCTGCCAGACCTGCTTGGTGCGCAGCTTGTCCATGGCCAGCGCCGAAGCGAGGATGCCGCTGCCGGTGTAAGGAATGCCGGCACACTCCAGCAGCCCCTGCATGCTGCCGTCTTCGCCACCGCGGCCGTGCAGGACGATAAAGGCACGGTCGATCCGCTCGCTGCTCAGGCGCTGCAGCAGGCCATCACCGGCATCGATACCGAAGGCATCCACACCCGCCGCCTGCAACGCGGCGAGCACGGCAGCGCCGGACTTGAGGGAGACCTCGCGCTCGGCGCTCCTGCCGCCGAAGAGCACGGCGACGCGGCCGAATTCCTTGGGGTCGCGCGTCGATTGCAAAGCCATCATTTGGTTTTCCTTGCGGCGTCATCGCCACCGAACAGGGGACTCTTGAGAAGTTGCGGAGCCAGCCCGCCGATATCGCCGGCGCCCTGGCAGAGCAGGATGTCACCGGCACGCAGCAGCGGCTTGACCAGCGGCGCCAGATCGACGCCACGCTCGACGTAGATGGGGTCGAGCTGACCGCGCTGGCGGATGCTGTGGCACAGCTGGCGACTGTCGGCACCAGGGATGGGCTCTTCACCGGCCGGGTAGACTTCCATCAGCAGCAGCACGTTGGATTCGCAGAGCACCTGCACGAAGTCGTCGTAGAGGTCCCGGGTACGGCTGTAGCGGTGTGGCTGGTAGACCATAACCAGGCGCCGCTCCGGCCAGCCGCCACGTACCGCCTTGATCACCGCGGCGACCTCCCGCGGGTGGTGCCCGTAGTCGTCCACCAGCATCACGCTGCCGCCGTCCACCGGCAGATTGCCGTAGACCTGGAAACGGCGGCCGACGCCGGCGAACTCGGCCAGGCCCTGGACGATGGCTTCGTCATCGATGCCCTCGTCGGTGGCGATGGCGATGGTGGCCAGGGCATTGAGCACGTTGTGGTTGCCGGGCATGTGCACCGAGACGTCCAGCGGTTCGCAGCCGTCGCGCAGCACGGTGAAATAGGTGCGCATGCCTTCCTGACGAACGTTGATGGCACGCACGTCGGCGTCTTCACTGAAACCGTAGGTGGTAGTCGGACGGCCGATCTGCGGAATGATCTCGCGCACCACCGGATCGTCGACGCAGAGCACCGCCAGGCCGTAGAACGGCAGGTTGTGCAGGAACTCGACGAAGGTCTTCTTCAGCTTGCCGAAGTCGCCGCCATAGGTGCTCATGTGGTCGGCGTCGATGTTGGTCACCACCGCCACCATCGGCTGCAGGTGGAGGAAGCTGGCGTCGCTTTCGTCCGCTTCGGCGATCAGGTAACGGCTGCTGCCCAGCTGAGCATTGGTACCGGCCGCAGTCAGACGGCCACCGATGACGAATGTCGGATCGAGCCCGCCTGCCGCGAACACCGAAGCCAGCAAGCTGGTGGTGGTGGTCTTGCCATGGGTTCCGGCGACGGCGATGCCATGCCGGTAGCGCATCAACTCGGCGAGCATCTCGGCCCGCGGCACCACCGGGATGCGCTGTTCCAGGGCCAGGGCCACTTCCGGATTGGCCGAATTGATCGCACTGGACACCACCAGCACGTCGGCACCGGCGACATTGCCGGCCTGGTGGCCGATGAAGATCTGTGCGCCAAAGCTCTGCAGGCGCTCGGTACTGGCCGATTCCTTGAGGTCCGAGCCGGACACCTCGTAGCCGAGGTTGAGCAGCACTTCGGCGATGCCGCACATGCCGACCCCGCCGATGCCAACGAAATGAATGCGGCGGATGCGCCGCATGCGGCGTACTTCGGCCTTCACCGCAGCGGGCGACTTAGCCATGGGCCACCTCCAGGCAGATATCGACCACGCTGCGGGTGGCGTCGGGCCGGGCCAGGCGGCGCGCGGTGGCCCCCATGGCCTTGAGTTTTTCCGGCTGCATCATTACCTCGGTCAGCTGAGCGGCGAGCGCGGCCGCGTCAGTCTTTGCTTGTGGCAGAAGGACGGCAGCGCCCTCCTTCGCCAGATATTCGGCATTGCGGGTCTGGTGATCGTCGATCGCGTGAGGCAACGGCACCAGGAACGACGGCAGCCCGGCGGCGGCCAGCTCGCACACGGTGAGTGCGCCGGCGCGGCAGATCACCAGATCGGCCCAGGCGTAAGCCCGCGCCATGTCCTTGATGAAGGGCGCAACCTCGGCCTCGACGCCCGCCTCGGCATAACGCTGCTCGGTGATCTCGGCGTGCTGTTTGCCGGCCTGGTGGAACACTTCCGGCCGCAGTTCGGCGGGGACCTGCGCCAGCGCTGCGGGCAACAGCTTGTTCAGCGGTTCGGCACCCAGGCTGCCGCCCAGCACCAGCAGGCGCGGCCGACGATGAGCCAGGCTGTCGCGCGGGGTTTCCAGAAACAGTTCCTCCCGCACCGGGTTGCCGGTGGTCCGGCGCTTGGCGCTGGAGCTGAAGGTATCCGGGAAGGCCTCGCAGACCCGGCTGGCCAACGGCACCAGGCTACGGTTGGCGGTACCGGCCACGGCGTTCTGCTCGTGGATCACCAGCGGCACGCCGGCCAGTTTGGCCGCCAGCCCGCCGGGACCGGTGACGTAGCCGCCAAGCCCCAGCACACAGACCGGACGCAGCTCACGGATGATGCGGCGCGCCTGGAACAGCGAGCGAACCAGCTGCAGCGGAGCCTTGATCAGCGACGCCAGACCTTTGCCGCGCAGTCCACTGACCTGAATCAGATGCAATGGCAGCCCGGCAGCAGGCACCAGTTCGTTCTCGATGCCACGCGGCGTGCCGAGCCAATGCACGGCATAGCCACGCGCCTGGAACTCGCGCGCGCAGGCCAATGCAGGGAATACGTGCCCACCGGTACCGCCGGCCATGATCAGGACATTAGCGGCCATGAGCGACCTCCTTGGCCGAGGGCTCGGCAAAGTCGGACTCGTCGAACTCGGTGTCCTCGCTGCCCAGTACGGTGCGGCTTTCCCACTCGATGCGCAGCAGCAGCGCCATGCTCGCGCAGGTCACCACCAGCGAGCTGCCGCCGTAACTGAGGAAGGGCAGCGTCAGGCCCTTGGTCGGCAACAGGCCGACATTCACCCCGACGTTGATCAGGAACTGACCGAGCCAGAGGAACGCCAGACCCCAGGCGACATAGGCGGCGAAGAACTGCCGAGCCTTCTCTGCCCAGAGTCCGATGTAGAGGGCACGCACGCCGACGAAGGCAAACAGGGCGATGGTCGCCAGCGCGCCGATCATGCCCAGCTCTTCGGCAAGTACCGAAAACACGAAGTCGGTGTGCGCTTCGGGCAGGTAGAACTGCTTCTGTACGCTGTTGCCGAGGCCGACGCCGAACCATTCGCCACGCCCGAAGGCGATCAGCGCCTGGGTGAGCTGATAGCCGGCACCATACTGGTCGGCCCAGGGGTCGGTAAAAGTGATCAGGCGCTGCAGGCGATATTCCTGAGTCTGCACCAGGACCACCACTGCGCCGACCGCGGCGATCACCAGCAGGCTGAAGCGGATCATTCCGACCCCGCCGAGGAACAGCATGGCCACCGCAGCGCCCATCATCACCACTGTCGCCCCGAAGTCGGGCTCCAGCAACAGCAGGAACGCCATTGGCAGCAGCACCAGGAACGGCTTGGCGAAGCCCCACAGGCTCTCGCGAACTTCCTCCTGCCGGCGCACCAGATAACCAGCCAGGTAGATCACCACGAATACCTTGGCCAGCTCCGAAGGCTGCACGTTGAACGCGCCGAAGCCGATCCAGCGCATGGAACCATTGACCTCGCGACCGATGCCCGGCAGCAGCACCAGGATCAACAGCCCGAAGGCAGCCAGGAGCAGCATCCAGTCCATCCGCTGCCAGAACGAAAGCGGTACCAGCAGCATCGCGGCGCCGGCACCCAGCCCCAGCACCACATAGATCAGGTGGCGAATCATGTGGTACAGCGGATTGCCGGAGTTGACCGCCGCCACCTCGGACGACGCCGAGGTGATCATCACCAGGCCGAGACCAAGCAGCGCCAGACAACCGGCCAGCATGGGGAAGTCCAGGTCCACACCACGGCGGCCGTACAGGGGCGAAGGGGCTTGGCGCAGGAAGGCGAGCATCAGTCGAGCGCCTCCACCGCAGCGGCGAAGAGACGACCGCGCTCCTCGAAGTTCTTGAACATGTCCAGGCTGGCGCAGGCCGGCGAAAGCAGTACCGCATCGCCCGACTCCGCACATTCGGCGGCGCGCTGTACAGCCTCTTCCAGGCTGGCGACGCGGATCAGCACCGCAGCTTCGCCCAGCGCCTCGGCCAGCCGCGGGGCGTCGCGACCGAGCAGTACCACGGCACGGCAGTAACGCGCCACGGGAGCGCGCAGCGCGGAGAAGTCGGCGCCCTTGCCGTCGCCGCCGGCGATCAGCACCAGCTTGCCGTCGATGTCGGCGCCGAGGCCTTCGATCGCTGCCAGCGCAGCACCGACGTTGGTGGCCTTGGAGTCGTCGTAATAGCTGACACCGGCACGCTCACCGACCCACTGGCAACGGTGCGGCAAACCGGTGAAACGACGCAGCGTATCCAGCATGGGGCCGAACGGCAGCCCCACCGCATGCCCGAGTGCCAACGCAGCCAAGGCGTTGGACTGATTATGCGCACCGCGCATCTTCAGTTCGCGCACCGGCATCAGCGCCTCGAACTGGAACGCCAGGTACTTCTCGCCTTTTTCCTCGAAGAGCCCGAAGCCCTTGAAGTCCGGCTTGCCGAGCCCGAAGGTCCAGGTCGGCACATCCTCACCCACCAGCGGCCGGCTCAGGCGGTCATCCCGATTGACCACCACCTGACGCGCGCCACGGAAGATGCGGTGCTTGGCCTGGTGATAAGCCGGCAGCCCACTGTAGCGGTCCATGTGGTCTTCGCTGATGTTCAGGCAGGTGGCCACTTCGGCATTGAGCTGCTCGGTGGTTTCCAGCTGGAAGCTGGAAAGCTCCAGTACGTAGAGATCGACTTCATCGGCAAGCAGATCGAGCGCTGGCGTGCCCAGATTGCCGCCGACCGCCACGGTACGCCCGGCTGCCGCGGCCATCTCGCCGACCAGGGTGGTCACAGTGCTCTTGGCGTTGGAGCCGGTGATCGCGACGATGGGTGCCTTGGCTTCGCGGGCGAACAGTTCGATGTCCCCCGACAGCTTGACGCCCCGTGCCGCGGCTTCCTGCAACGCCGGCGTGCTGACCGCAAGCCCGGGGCTCACCAGCAGCTCGCTGGCGGTACAGAGGAAATTCACATCCAGTTCGCCGCAGCGTACCTGCACATCCGGGTACTCGGCCTTCAGCGTGGCCAGTTCCGGCGGGTTCGCACGAGTGTCCACCACGGCAAACGGCAGCCCGCGGCGCGCCAGGTGGCGAACCAGGGACATGCCGCTCTTGCCGAGGCCGACAACGATGCGGAACTGGTCGGAAGCGATGAGCACTCTCGGTTACCTCAGTTTCAGGGTGGCAAGGCCGACGAGCACCAGGATCACGGTAATGATCCAGAAGCGCACGATCACCCGGGGTTCGGGCCAGCCCTTGAGTTCGAAATGGTGATGGATCGGCGCCATGCGGAAAACGCGTTTGCCGGTGAGCTTGAAGCTGGCGACCTGGATCATCACCGACAGCGTTTCCATCACGAACACGCCGCCCATGATGAACAGCACCACTTCCTGGCGGACGATCACGGCAATGGTGCCCAGCGCTGCGCCCAAGGCCAGCGCGCCGACGTCGCCCATGAAGACCTGCGCCGGATAGGTGTTGAACCAGAGGAAGCCGAGGCCGGCACCGATCAGCGCGCCGCAGAAGACAATGAGTTCTCCGGAACCGGGGATGTAGGGGATCAGCAGATACTCGGCGAAATTCACGTTACCGGAGAGGTAACAGAAGATGCCCAGACCGCCGCCGACCATCACGGTCGGCATGATCGCCAGGCCGTCGAGGCCGTCGGTGAGGTTGACCGCATTGCTCGAACCGACGATGACGAAATAGGTGAGAATCACGAAACCGATGCCCAGCGGGATCTCGATGTTCTTCAGCAGCGGCAGGATCAGCGTCGTTTCAACCGGCGTCTGCGCAGTCATATAAAGGAAGATCGCCGCACCGAGGCCGAACACCGACTGCCAGAAGTACTTCCAGCGGCTTGGCAACCCGCGCGAGTTCTTCTCGATCACCTTGCGGTAGTCATCGACCCACCCGATGGCGCCGAACAGCAATGTCACCGCCAGTACTACCCACACGTAGCGGTTGGCCAGGTCGGCCCAGAGTAGCGTGGAAATGCCGATGGCACTGAGGATCAGCGCGCCACCCATGGTGGGCGTGCCGGATTTCGACAGATGCGACTGCGGTCCGTCCGTACGCACCGCCTGGCCGATCTGGCGCAACTGGAGGGTGCGGATCAGCCACGGGCCCATCCACAGCGACAGTACCAGCGCGGTGAGGACGCCGAGGATTCCACGCAGCGACAGGTACTGGAAGACCGCGAAGCCCTTGTGGAACTGTTGCAGATACTCGGCGAGCAGCAGCAGCATCAGTGTTTCTCCATGGATGGCCCAGCGAGCGCATCGACGACTTTGTCCATCGCCGCGCTACGCGAGCCCTTGATCAGAATGGTGGTGCCGCTGCCCTGCTCGGCACGCAGGCTTTCGATCAGGCTGGCCTGATCAGGGAAATGCCGGGCACCCTGCCCGAAAGCGGCGACCGCATGGGCCATCAGTGGCCCAACGGCATAGAGGGTGTCGACCTTGCCCGCTGCGTAGGCACCGACATCGCGGTGCCCCTGCTCGGCCCACTCGCCCAGCTCACCCATGTCCCCCAGGACGAGAATGGTGCGCCCGGCGAAACTGGCAAGCACGTCGATCGCGGCGCAGATCGAAGCGGGGTTGGCGTTGTAGCTGTCGTCGATGAGACGCACACCATTGGCGAGCATCTGCGCCACGGCACGCCCCTTGACGGGTTGCAGGCCCTGCAATCCGGCCACGACAGCCTCGGCGGTGATGCCCAGGGCGTGGGCGGCCGCGGCGGCAGCCAGCGCATTGGCCACATTGTGGCGGCCCAGCAGGTTGAGCTGCACGCGCAGGCTGCCCAGCGGGCCGGTCAGTACGAAATTCGGGCAACCGCGCTGGTCGTAGGCGATCGAACCAGCGGAAAAATCGGCAAGCGGGTTGTCCAGACCGAACGACACGATGCGCTTGCCAGCCACACGCTCGGCCCAGATCGGGTAGGCCTTGTCGTCACGATTCAGCACGGCGGTGCCGGTTGCGCTCAGGCCGTCGAGAATCTCGCCCTTGGCCTGAACGATCTTTTCCGGGCCGCCGAATTCGCCGACATGGGCGGTTCCGGCGTTGGTGATCAGGCTTACATCCGGGCGCACCAGGCTGACGGTGTAAGCGATGTCACCCACTCGCGAGGCGCCGAGCTCGATGACCGCGCTGCGGTGTTCGGCGCTCAGTTCCAGCAGCGTCAGTGGCGCACCGAGGTCGTTGTTCAGATTGCCGCGCGTAGCCAGCACGGCGTCGTGCCCGTGAGCACTGCGCAGAATGCTGGCGAGCATTTCCTTGACGCTGGTCTTGCCACTCGAGCCGGTGATGGCGGCGACTGGCCCTTTGAAGGCCTCACGGTTGAGCGCCCCCAGACGCCCCAGCGCCAGGCGAGTATCGGCGACAACCAGCTGCGGCAGCGGCGCGCCCTCTACTTCGCGTGCGACCAGAGCCGCCACCGCGCCTTTGGCGGCCACCTCGGCGAGATAGGCATGACCATCGAAGCGCGGACCGGCCAGCGCAATGAACAGCTGCCCCGGCTGGATCGCCCGGCTGTCAGTGCTGACCGCAGAGAAGCTGGCATCGGCCCCCACCAGACGGCCGGACAACGGCAGCTGCAGCTCGCTCAGTCGCATGGCTTCAAGCATCGGGCTTCTCCCAGGTGGACAGTGCGGTACAGGCTTCCTCGATATCGGAGAACGGCAGCCGCTCGCCGCGAATTTCCTGATAGTCCTCGTGGCCCTTGCCAGCGAGCACTACCACATCGCTGGCATTGGCGGCCGCGATGAGCCGGGCAATCGCCTGGGCGCGACCCTGCACAAAGGTCACCGCTTCCGGATTGACGAAGCCACTGCGGATATCGTCGAGAATGCGTTCCGGCGCCTCGTTGCGCGGGTTGTCATCGGTAACCACAACCCCATCGGCCAGCCGCTCGGCGACCTCGGCCATGAGTGGGCGCTTGCCGGTGTCGCGATCACCACCGCAGCCGAACAGGCAGAGCAAGCGACCACGTGCGTGCGGACGTAGTGCAGTAAGCACCTTTTCCAGAGCGTCGGGGGTATGGGCGTAATCGACCACCACCAGTGGCCGGTCGCCGCCGCCCAGACGCTGCATGCGGCCGGCCGGGCCTTCAAGCTCCGGCAGCACGGCGAGGATCTCGTCCAGCGGGTAGTCCATACCGAGCAAGGCGCCAACGGCGGCGAGCACGTTGCTGACGTTGAAGCGGCCCAGCAGCGGGCTGCGCAGCGAGCGCTCACCCTGCGGGGTGATCAGCCGCGCATGAATGCCGTCATCGTCGAGCTGCGCCTCGGGGCAGTACAGGTAGGCAGAGGCGTCTTCCAGGCTGTAGCTGATCAGCCGCGATTCGCGCTCCTCACCGGCTAGCGCACGGCCGAAGCCATCGTCGAGGTTGATCACCCGACAGCTCAGACCAGGCACGCCGAACAGCCGCGCCTTGGCAGCGCCGTAGGCTTCCATGGTGCCGTGGTAATCGAGATGGTCGCGCGACAGGTTGGTAAAGACAGCGACGTCGAACTCCAGTGCGGCGACGCGGCCCTGATCGAGGCCATGGGACGACACCTCCATCGCCACGGCGCGCGCGCCTTCCTGCTTCAGCTGAGCGAGGGTCGCCTGAACGCCGATCGCATCCGGCGTGGTATGCCGCCCCATTTCCAGCTGACCGTAGAAGCCGGTGCCCAGGGTGCCGATGATCCCGCAGGGTTCCCCGAGACGGTCGAGGGCCTGGGCGATAAGCTGGCTGACGCTGGTCTTGCCGTTGGTTCCGGTGACACCGACCAGACGCAGGTTGCGGCTGGGCTCACCGTAGAAGCGCCCGGCTATGGCCGAGAGCTGACCGGCCAGGTGATGCACCGGCACCATTACCGCGGCACCGGTCAGCGCCTGATCCAGCCCTTCGGATTCGTAAGCGACCGCAGCGGCGCCGCGGGCAATGGCATCCTGTACGTGATCGCGCCCGTCATGCTGCAGCCCCGGCACCGCCAGGAACAGGTCGCCACCACGAACCTTGCGACTGTCGAGCGTCAGCTCGCGGATCAGGACGTCGCTGCCGGCGTGTGGCAGCAGGTGATTCAATGGCATCGGCATCAGCTGCGCCCTCCCTTGCCTTTGGCCGCTTCCGCGGTCTGCAGCTCGGCGGGCGGCGGCAGGTTGTCCGGCGCGACATTCATCAGGCGCAGTGCGCGCGCCATGACCTTGCCGAACACCGGAGCGGCCACCAGACCACCGTAGTACTGACCCTTGCTCGGCTCGTCCACGACGACCACCGCGGCGATTCGCGGGTTGGAAAGCGGCGCGACGCCGGCGAAGAACGAACGGTAAGCATCCTTGGTATAGCCACCGGTACCGGAGATCTTCTTCGCGGTACCGCTCTTGCCGCCGACGTGGTAGCCCGGCACCTTGGCCCGCGCGCCACCGCCGCCTTCCTCCTCGACCACCGCCCGCAGCATCTGCAGCACGGTGCCGGAAATCTGCTTGTCGATAACTTGCACGCCGTCCTGCGCGCGATCCAGGCGCAACAAGGAGAGCGGCACGTTGGTGCCTTGGTTGCCCAGCACGGCATAGGCGTGCGCCAGCTGTACTGCCGTCACGGAAAGGCCATAGCCGTAGGCCAGGGACGCGGTTTCCGCATCCCGCCACTTGCGATGGTTGGGCAGGTTGCCAACGCGCTCGCCAGGGAAGCCCAGGCCGGTATCCTGGCCGAAGCCGGCCTGCTGCATCACCGCGTAAACCGGCTCGGCACCTATATCCAGGGCGATCTTGCTGATGCCGACGTTGCTCGACTTCATCAGGATTCCGGTCAGCGACAGCATGCCGCCGCGGGACACGTCGCGGATGGTATAGCGGCCGATGCGCATCCAGCCCGGCAGCGTGTTGACCACCGAATCGGGCTGGTACTTGCCGGTCGCCAGTGCCGCCGCGATGCTGAACGGCTTGACCGTCGAGCCCGGCTCGAAGACGTCGATCATGGCGCGGTTGCGCATCGCCGCCGGCTGGAGGTTGCGGCGGTTGTTCGGGTTGTAGGTCGGCTGGTTGGCCATGGCGAGGATCTCGCCAGTCTTGACGTCCACCATCACCAGGCTTGCCGCCTTGGCACCGTATTCATGCACGACGTTGCGCAGCTCGCTGTGGGCGAGGTACTGCAGGCGCAGGTCGATCGACAGCGCCATGGCCTTGCCGGGCTTGGCGTTCTTGGTAACCTGGACGTCCTTGATCAGGCGCCCGCGGCGGTCCTTGAGCACCTGGCGCTTGCCCGGGACACCGGCCAGCCACTCGTCATAGGCCAGCTCCATGCCTTCACGACCGCGATCGTCGATGTCGGTGAAGCCGACTACGTGCGCTGCCACTTCGCCTGCCGGATAGAAGCGACGGAACTCCTCCTGCGCGTAAACGCCGGGAATCTTCAGGTCGAGAATTTCCTGGCCCTGCTCCGGCGTCAGGCCGCGCACCAGGTACATGAATTCGCGCGAGGCTTGCGATTGCAGCCGTTCGCTCAGCACCGCTGCGTCCTGCCCGAGCGCCTTGGCGAGTTCTGGCCAGCGGGCGCGCGCGGCCTGTAGTTCCTTGGGGTTGCCCCAAAGAGTGGTCACAGGCGTGCTCACGGCGAGCGGCTCGCCGTTACGATCGGTGATCAGACCCCGGTGCGCGGGAATCGGAATATGGCGAACGCTGCGCGCGTCGCCCTGGCCTTTCAGGAAGCCCTGATCCATGACCTGCAGATCGACGATGCGCCAGGCGATCACGCCCACCAGCAACGCCAGCAGCGCGAGAACGATGCGAAAGCGCCAGGGATAAAGCGCGCCCTGAAGACTCATCATGGCTTCACCAATCGGACGTCTGCCGCCGCAGGAATGTGCATGCGCAGCTGCTCGGTAGCCAGCGTCTCGATGCGGCTGTGCGCCGTCCAGGTGCTTTGCTCGAGAATCAGTCGTCCCCATTCGGCCTGGGCCTTGTCACGCACGCTGAGTTCGCCATACAGCTCGTTCAACAGCTGACGGTTCCAATGCGCGCAGTAGGCAACCGCGATCGCCGACAGGAGAACGCTGACGAACAGCACCAGCATCAGCAGGCTGCCGTTGGGCATGGCACGCAGCACGCGGCTCATCGCACTTTCTCCGCGACACGCATGACAGCGCTGCGCGAGCGTGGATTGGCTTTCACTTCCGCTTCGGATGCGTATTGCGGCTTGCCGATCAGTTTCAGGCGCGGCTCGAAGGCCTTCGGGATGATTGGCAGGTCACGCGGCAGCTTGTCTGCCTCGCCCTTGGCGTGCCGACGCATGAACTGTTTGACGATGCGATCTTCCAGCGAATGGAAGCTGATGACGACCAGGCGCCCCCCCACTTCCAGCGCATCCAGCGCTGCGTCGAGACCACACTCCAGATCGCCCAGTTCGTTATTGATATGAATGCGCAGCCCTTGGAAGGCACGCGTCGCCGGGTTCTTGCCTTTCTCCCAGGCTGGATTGGCGTCGGTCAGCACCTTGGCCAGATCGGCGGTTCGCTCGAAGGGTGCCTCAGCGCGCCGCTGCACCACTGCACGAGCCATACGTTTGGCGAAACGCTCTTCACCGTAGTCCTTGAACACCCGTGCGATCTCGTCCTCATCGGCCGAGGCAATCCATTCTGACGCACTCACGCCACGACTCGGATCCATGCGCATGTCCAGGGGGCCATCGTTCAGAAAACTGAAGCCGCGAATGGGGTCGTCCAGCTGAGGCGACGACACGCCCAGATCAAGCAGAATGCCGCTCACAGCCCCCGTCCAGCCGCGTTGCGCGACTTCGTCACCGAGCTCGGCAAAACTTCTCTGCACAACGACAAAGCGGCCGTCCTCGGCCGCCAGCGCTTGTCCCGTAGCGATAGCTAATGGGTCCTTGTCGAACCCTAGCAACTGGCCATTAGGCCCGAGCTGTTGCAGAAGTAGCCGGCTATGGCCGCCCCGCCCGAAGGTTCCGTCCAGATAGCGACCATCGGCGCGCACGTTCAGCGCCGCGACGGCTTCGTCGAGCAACACGGTGATATGTCGCAGGCTGCTGATCTGGCTCACAGGATAAGGTCACGTAGTTCTTCCGGCAGACCGCCGGGTTGCTTGATGGCCGCCAGGTCCGCGTCAGAAATCGCGTTCCAGTCGTCCTCGTTCCACAGTTGAAACTTGTTGAGTTGCCCCACCAACATCGCGCGCTTGTCCAGCCGGGCGTATTCACGCAGACGCGGCGGCACGACCACTCGACCGCTGCCATCCATTTCCAGGTCGACCGCATTGCCGATCAACAGACGCTGCAGGCGGCGGGCCTCTTCTCGCAGGGAAGGCAACTCACGAAGTTTTGCCTCGATGAGTTCCCACTCGGGCAGCGGATATATGCACAAGCAGCGGTCCACGGCGTCGATCGTGATGATCAGCTGGCCATCGCCACGGGAATTCAGCTCGTCACGGTACCGGCTGGGCATGGCTAGCCGGCCTTTGGCGTCGAGACTGATGGCGTTAGCTCCGCGAAACACGCTTGCGCTTCCCCTGAATTAGCTATCCATGCCCATATTTACCCACTTTCTGCCACTTCCTACCACTTGTGCGCACTATAGAAACGCAGCCGCCCCACCGTCAAGGCGAGCCCAGCGGGAAAAAGCCTTACGGAGCGGCAATTTAGCGATGTCAGGTGGGGATAAATGGGGAAAAGCGGACAGACCCAGAATGGCTTTTTAGGAGCAGCAAGGAGTTACTCAACAAAGTTAAAGTACTTTGTTAAGAGCAAGAATCTTTCGGAATTAAAAACGGAGATTACGGAAGGAAGAAACGGAGAGTCGATCTGTAAGCCGGGTTCTGTCGAGGACAGCCATTCCTCTACGACAGCCATCACTGACTGCCTCTAGCAACCTACCCGGATCCAGCGCGGGCCACGCCAATGGATCCCTATTTGGTCTTGCTCCAAGTGGGGTTTACCTAGCCACGGACTGTTGCCAGCCGTGCGGTGCGCTCTTACCGCACCTTTTCACCCTTACCGGCGCCGAAGCGCTTAGGCGGTTATTTTCTGTGGCACTTTCCGTAGGCTCACGCCTCCCAGGCGTTACCTGGCACTTTGCCCTATGGAGCCCGGACTTTCCTCCCTCCCTTCTTGCCGGAACAAAAAGAGACAGCGACTGTCCGATCGACTCTCCGGCCGCCAGAGTACCGTCGCTCGCACCATGCCGCAAGCGAAACGCCGGCAGGGCGCCTTGCTACTTGCGCTCTAGCGCCGCCTGATACAGCAGATTCTTGCGCACGCCAGTGATGTCGGCCGCGACGGCAGCAGCGCGCTTGAGCGGCATTTCTGCCAATAACAGATCGAGCACCCGCAGCGCTTCGGCACTCACCGCGCTCTCGCCTTGCGGCGCCTCCCACCCTTCCACCAGCAGCACGCATTCGCCTCGCTGCTGGTTGCTGTCCGCCTCGACCCAAGCGCGTAAAGCCCCCAACGGCAATCCCTTCAAGGTCTCGAAGGTCTTCGTCAGCTCGCGCCCAAGCACCGCCATGCGCTCACCACCGAACACATCCTCGAAATCTCCCAGCGACTCGAGTATGCGATGTGGGGCTTCATAGAAGATCAGCGTACGCGGCTCCTCCTTCAGCGCCTCGAGACGTGAACGTCGCGCAGCCGCCTTGGCGGGAAGAAACCCCTCGAAGATGAAACGGTCCGACGGCAAACCCGCCGCCGAGAGAGCGGCTATCAGCGCGCAGGCCCCCGGCACCGGGACGACAGCCACTCCTGCCGCCCGGGCCTGACGCACCAGATGGTAGCCAGGATCGGAGATCAAGGGCGTGCCGGCATCGGAGATCAGCGCCACGTCATCCCCTGCCTGGAGACGCTCGATGAACCGCCCCCCTTCGTTGCGCTCGTTATGCTCATGACAAGCGGCCAGCGGCGTCTGGATACCGAAGTGCGCCAGTAGCCGCGAGGAGTGGCGCGTGTCCTCGGCGGCGATGAGTGCCACCTCGCGAAGCACACGCAGCGCCCTGGCGCTGATGTCCTCCAGATTGCCGATCGGCGTGGCGACGACATAAAGCGTACCCACTCCGGAATTCGCACCACCGCTGGCAGTCACAGGGCTTACCTCAAACAGGAAATGCGCATTGTAGCCCGATTCACCGCCGCAACATCGCGGCCCCTTCGGTGGTTGGGTACAATCGGCCGACACTCGCAGTGCTTTCAGGAACGATTAACCAATGGCTTGCTTACGCCCCCTCCTTCTCCTCTGCGTCGCCACCCTGCTCGCAGCCTGCTCCAGCTCCCCCTCGTCCACGCTCGGCGAACTTCCCCGGACGCCGCAGGCATCCACTCAGCAACTGTTGAAGCAGGCTGAGCAGAGCGACGCCGAACAGGCCGCCCAGCTGCGCCTGGCAGCTGCCGATCAGAGCATTCAGCAGGGCAACCGCGCGCAAGCCCGCAGCATTCTGCAGCAGGTCCAACTGGACGCACTGAAGCCTGCGCAGCAAATTTTCGCACTGACGCTGCAGGCCGAAATCGCACTCGCCGACGGGGAGCCCGAAAAGGCAGAACAAGCGCTGCAGCACCCGTCATTCGAGCGTCTGGGCGAGCTTCCCGTCAGCCAGCAGATTCGCAGCCAGCTCGCTCGCGCCCAAGCACTGGAGGCAAACAACAAGCCACTAGCAGCCGCCCGTGAGCGCGTATTCACTGCGCCACTGCTGAGCGGCGAGCAGGCGCAGGCCAACCACGAAACCATCTGGAAACTCCTGTCCGCCCTTCCCGAGCAGCAACTGCAAGGCGCCGCCGACACCGATCTGGCCGGCTGGCAAGCCTTAGCGCTTTCGCTCAAACGCGCCGGCACCATCGCGCAGCAGCAACGCGCGATCGACGACTGGATCGCGCAGAACCCTCAGCACCCCGCCGCGCAGCAGCTCCCGGAGTCACTGCAGAAGCTGCGTGAACTCGCCGACCAACCGCTGAATCATGTAGCACTGCTTCTTCCTATGGAAGGCCAACTGGCGAGCGTTGCTCGTGCCCTTCGCGACGGTTTCCTGGCTGCTCATCTGCACGCACAGCAGGCCGGTGCCGAACTGCGCATCGAGCTGTATGACAGCTCGCGGATGAAGTCCATCGACGACTTCTATCGCCAAGCCCAGGCCGCTGGCGTACAGCTGGTGGTCGGCCCGCTCGAAAAGGACCTGGTGCGCCAGCTCGCGGAACGCGATCAGCTACCTATCACCACATTGGCGCTCAACTACAGCGACGCCGGACAGCGCACACCACCTCAGCTCTTTCAGTTCGGCCTAGCTGCGGAAGATGAAGCACGCGAAGTCGCTCGCCGCGCGTGGGCGGACGGCCATCGCCGTGCAATCGCGCTGGCGCCTCGCGGAGAATGGGGCGCAAGGATTCTAGAAGCCTTCCGCCAGAGCTGGCAGGAAGCAGGCGGAACGCTGGTCGCATCTGAGCCACTGGCCGAACCTGTCCAGCTGGCCAACCAGATCGCCGATCTGCTGCAGCTACGCAACAGTGAGCAGCGCGGACAGCGCGTAAGCAGCATCACAGACGCATCCACCGCCAGCCAGCCAACACGTCGGCAGGACGTCGATTTCATCTTCCTGGCGGCCACACCACAACAGGCCCAGCAGGTCAGGCCGACCCTGATCTTCCAGTACGCGGGCGACCTGCCGGTATACGCCACATCCCACCTGCACGCGGCCAATCATGACCGCACGCAGTACTTCGACCTTGAAGGGATCCGCTTTGCCGAGACGCCATGGCTGCTGAACGACCAGCTGCCCCTTCGCCAGGAAGTCGAGCAGAAATGGCCGCAAGCGGGCGGAAGCCTCGGCCGGCTCTATGCCATGGGCGCCGACGCCTACCTGCTGGCACCCCGACTCAATCAGCTGCTGGCCCTTCCGGACACTCACCTCGATGGGCTTTCCGGCACCCTCAGCCTGAACCCACAGCAGCGAATCGAGCGCCAGCTGCCCTGGGCACAGTTCCGCGATGGCGCCGTAGAGCGGCTGGACGAGCCGCAGTAATGAGCGAAAGCCAGAGCAGCGGACGCTCTGCCGAAGCACTGGCCCTGCAGCATCTCAGCGACAGCGGCCTGCGCCTACTCGAACGCAACTGGTCGTGCCGCAGCGGCGAGCTCGATCTGGTCATGCTCGACGGCGATACAGTAGTATTCGTCGAAGTCCGCTACAGGCGGCATACCGCCTGGGGCGGCGCCCTGGAAAGCGTCGATGTGCGCAAGCAGCAAAAGCTGATCAAGGCTGCCCAGTTGTTTCTGCAGGCACATGGCCGCTGGGCCAAGCACCCTTGCCGCTTCGACGTAGTCGCCATCACCGCGCCAGGCCAAGCAAAGGACCTGAACTGGATCCGCAACGCATTTGAAAGCTGAACGAAACACTGCGCGGCGACCGCTGCGCGATGCCGTCCGGCCCTAGCGAACCGCAAGTGCATCGTCCGACCGCTTTTTCGGGCGAGCCTGCCACCTTGAAGGTCAACCACCAATGGACATGCAAACCCGAATCCGCCAACTCTTCCAGGCCAGCATCGAAACCAAGCAGCAGGCCATGGAAGTGCTAGCCCCCAGCATCGAGCAAGCCGGCCAAGCGATGGTTAATGCACTGCTCAGCGAAGGCAAGATCCTGACCTGCGGTAATGGCGGTTCAGCCGGCGATGCCCAGCACTTCTCCTCGGAACTGCTGAACCGCTTCGAGAGAGAGCGCCCAAGCCTTCCGGCCATCGCACTGACCACCGACAGCTCCACCATCACCTCGATTGCCAACGATTACAGCTACAACGAGGTGTTCTCAAAGCAGATCCGCGCGCTGGGACAACCCGGGGACGTGCTGCTCGCCATCTCCACGAGCGGTAACTCCGCCAACGTGATCCAGGCGATCCAGGCTGCCCACGACCGGGAAATGCTGGTAGTTGCCCTCACCGGCCGCGATGGCGGCGGGATGGCCTCGCTGCTGCTGCCGGAAGACGTTGAAATCCGCGTACCGGCAAAAGTGACCGCACGCATCCAGGAAGTCCATCTCCTGGCGATCCACTGCCTCTGCGACCTGATCGACAATCAACTGTTTGGGAGTGAGGAATGAACCGTTTCCGCTTGCCTGCCATCGCCCTGGGAATTTGCCTGGCCGTCAGCGGCTGCAGCTCGGTGTTGACGGCCACGCGCGACGACCCGATCGCCGACAATCGGGGCACACGGACCATCGGCAGCAAGATCGACGACTCGCTGATCGAGACAAAGGCAGCGGTCAACATTGCCAAGGCCCATCCGGACCTCGACCAGCGTAGCCACATCGTGGTTGCCAGCTACAACGGCGTCGTGCTGTTGGCCGGGCAGACGCCTCGCGAAGAACTCAAGCAGATGGCAGAACAGGCAGCCAGCGGCGTGCAACGCGTCAAGCGCGTACACAATGAGCTACAGATTCTGCAGCCCTCGTCCGCACTGGCACGCAGCAATGACTCCTGGCTGACCACCAAGATCAAGACGCAGATGCTCGCCGACAACAGCGTGCCTGGCTCGCGAATCAAGGTGATCACTGAGAACGGGATCGTCTATCTGCTAGGCCTGGTCACACGCCAGGAAGGCAGCCGCGCGACTAACCTTGTCCAGGGCGTCGCCGGGGTACAGCGGATCGTCAAGCTGTTCGAATATATCGACTGATCGGTCAGCGGCGCCCTATCACCGGGCGCCGCATCACCTCATTTTACGACCTTCAGACTCGGGCGACCGCCCGGTCGCGGCCCCTCTCCTCCAGCAGCGCCACCAGCATCGCTCGGCGCGTCATCGTCCGGTGGAGTCGGCTCGATCTCGAACACCATGCCTTGCCCGTTTTCCCGGGCATAGATCGCCATGACCGCGGCGGACGGCACGTTCAATGAATGAGCTACGCCACCAAAGCGCCCCTCGAAACTGATCGCCTCGTTATCCATATGAAGATGCCGCACGGCGCTGGGGGCGACGTTCAATACGATCTGACCATCGCTGGCGTAGCCTGCCGGTACCTGCACCCCCGGATAATCGACATTCACCAGCAGGTGCGGCGTGCAATCGTTGTCGACGATCCACTCGTAAAGTGCTCGTACCAGATACGGGCGACTCGAATTCATTGATGACCTCGCTTAGCGCATGTTGCGCTCGACGGCGGAAAGACTGGCCTGGAAAGCCTCGCGAGCGAAATTGCGCTCCATGTAATCGAGCAGCGGCTTGGCCGCTCGAGGCAACTCGATACCGAGTCTGGGCAAACGCCAGAGGATAGGCAACAGACAGCAGTCGACAAGGCTGATCTCGTCACTCATGAAGTAAGGCTTTTCCGCGAATATCGGCGATACACCGATCAGGCTTTCACGGAGCTCCTTGCGTGCCTGAGCGCGCTGAGTCTCCGCGACGCGCTGGTCGAGAATGCGGTCGGCCAGCGAACACCAATCACGCTGGATACGATGCGCCAACAGACGCGTATTGGCGCGCGCCACCGGATAGACCGGCAGCAACGGTGGATGCGGATAGCGCTCCTCCAGATACTCGAGAATCACGCCGGGCTCGTATAGCGCCAGATCTCGATCCACCAGTGTGGGCACACTGGCGTATGGATTCACCTCGGCCAATTTGACCGGACACTGGCCTGCTTCGACATCGACGATGTCCACGCCAACCCCTTTCTCGGCGAGAACAAGGCGAACGCGATGACAGTAATGATCGGCAGGATCGGAATAGCAGCCCAATCGGTTGGTCGCAGCCATAGGGCCTTCTCACTTATCTTGAGGCAGAAAAAACACGCGCGCCCATTGGGCGCGCGCAAGGTACAACGATTACCGCGAAGTGCTTAGTGAACGTCTTTCCAGTACTCGCGCTTGAGCAGGTAGGCGAACACGAAGAACACAGCCAGGAACAGCAGCACGTAGGTGCCGATGCGCTGGCTTTCCAGCTTGACCGGATTGGCCGAGTAAGCCAGGAAGGTCACCAGATTCTTGATCTTCTCGTCGTACTCTGCCTCGGAGAGCGACCCAGTACCAGGCTCGACAACCATCTGGTCACAGGCTTCCTGAGTGATCGGTGTGCCGGTCAGAGGATCGAACTGCTTGCGGCCATTCTCGACCACTTGGACCTGCTTACATCCGACAACCCGGCGACCCTGGAGCGGAGCCAGAACATGCGGCATACCAACATTGGGGAACACGCTGTTGTTGACGCCGTACGGACGCGCCGGATCTTCATAGAAGCTGCGCATGTAGGTATACAGCCAGTCGTTGCCACGAACACGAGCAACCAGGGTGAGATCCGGCGGAGCGGCGCCGAACCAGACTTTGGCGTCTTCAGGCTTCATACCAATGCTCATATGGTCACCAAACTTGGCATCGGCGAAGACGATATTGTCCATCATCACCTCTTCCGGAATACCTAGATCGGATGCGACGCGCTCGTAGCGCTGGAACTTAGCACTGTGGCAACCCATACAATAGTTGGCGAAGGTCTTCAGACCATCCTGCATGGCCGCCTTGTCGGTCAGATCTATATCAACCTTGTCCAGCGGAGCTTCTGGGCCGGCTGCAAAAGTGAAGGCCGGCAGAATTGCAAGAATCAATGCAGCAAATTGCTTTTTCATCAGCCATCCACCCTTTCCGGAACCACTTTGGTCTTCTCGAGCTTGGTGTAGAACGGCATCAGGATGAAGTATCCGAAATAGATAGCAGTACAGATCCGCGACACCAGAGTACGCTCAGGCGTCGGCGACAGTACGCCCAGTACACCGAGAATGATGAAGGAGATGCAGAACGCCAGCAGCGCGATCTTGCTCATCCAGCCCTTGTATTTCATGGACTTGACGGGGCTGCGATCCAGCCACGGCAGGACGAACAACACTGCAATGGCTGCACCCATGGCGATCACGCCGAGCAGCTTGTCAGGCACCGCACGCAAAATCGCGTAGAACGGAGTGAAGTACCAGACAGGTGCGATGTGTGCAGGCGTTTTTAAGGCATTGGCTTCTTCGAAGTTCGGCTTCTCGAGGAAGTAGCCGCCCATTTCCGGGAAGAAGAATACAACTGCGCAGAAGACGAAGAGGAACACCACGACCCCGACGATGTCCTTCACGGTGTAGTACGGATGGAAGGGAATGCCATCGAGCGGCACGCCGGCTTCATCCTTGGTCTTCTTGATATCCACGCCCAGCGGGTTGTTCGAACCCACTTCGTGCAGCGCCAGAATGTGCAGGACGACCAGACCGAGAATCACGATCGGCAGCGCAATCACATGCAGGGCGAAGAAGCGGTTCAGCGTGATGCCCGAGATCAGGTAGTCACCACGGATCCACTGGGTCAGATCGTCGCCGATGACCGGAATGGCACCGAACAGCGAAATGATCACCTGCGCACCCCAGTAGGACATCTGGCCCCACGGCAGCAGGTAGCCCATGAAGGCCTCAGCCATCAGCGCGAGGTAGATCATCATGCCGAAGATCCACACCAGCTCACGCGGCTTCTGGTAGGAGCCGTAGAGCAGACCGCGGAACATGTGCAGGTACACCACCACGAAGAAAGCCGAAGCTCCGGTGGAATGCAGATAGCGGATGATCCAGCCGTACTCGACATCACGCATGATGTACTCGACGGAGGCGAACGCACCTTCAGCCGACGGCTCGAAGCTCATGGTCAGCCAGATACCGGTAAGAATCTGATTGACCAGCACGAGCAGCGCCAACGAACCGAAGAAGTACAGGACGTTGAAGTTCTTGGGAGCGTAGTACTTCGAGAGGTGATCTTCCCACATCTTGGTAGCAGGGAAGCGGGCGTCAACCCATTCCATGAACTTGCTCATCAGGCGTTCTCCTGGTCCACACCGATGATGATCACATTATCGGTCTCGTACGAGTGCGGGGGCACCGGCAGGTTCAAGGGAGCAGGCTGCGCCTTGTAGACGCGACCGGCCATATCGTATTTGGAGCCGTGGCAGGGGCAGAAATAGCCACCCAACCAGTCGGCGCCGAGATCGGCCGCAGCCACCTCGGGACGGAACGAAGGCGAACAACCCAAATGAGTGCACAGCCCTACGACCACAAGAAGCTCGGGCTTGATAGACCGGTTCTTCGGGTCGACATATGCAGGCTGGTCGGACTCCTTGGACTCAGGATCGGCCACCTGGGCAGCGACCTTCTCAAGATTCCCGAGAACCTCGTCGGTTCGACGCACAATAAACACCGGCTGACCACGCCATTCAGCAACCATTTGCTGTCCAGGCTCGATCTTGCTGATATTTACCTTTACCGGCGCACCGGCAGCCTTGGCCTTGGCACTTGGGAACCACGATCCCACGAACGGGACCGCAGCACCCACCGCTCCTGCAGCGCCCACCACCGAAGTGGCGGCCACAAGGAAGCGACGCCGGCCTGCATTCACGCCGTCATTGCTCATTCAGTCGTCTCCCATCAGCTTCTTATGGCCTGCCGTGAAGCAGGCATGTACTACGTAAAATTGAGCCGCGAAAAATTCGCCAAATGGTAAAGAAAAGACCCTCTTCTGACAAGGTAATAGCCTGTCACAATGCCTTTACCCTCAGGCAAACCAAGCCCTCCAGCGCGCGACACACTGTCGCACCAAAACAAAAGTGCAAGGCAAAAAAAACGCCCAGCTCCGAACGAAACTGGGCGTTTCTTTGAAAGCGCGAATTAGCGCTTGGAGTACTGCGGACGCTTGCGTGCTTTACGCAGACCGACCTTCTTACGCTCGACTTCACGGGCGTCACGAGTGACGAAGCCAGCCTTGCGCAGCGGGCTACGCAGGCTCTCGTCGTAGGAGATCAGTGCACGAGTGATACCGTGGCGGATAGCACCAGCCTGACCACTGACACCACCACCCAGAACGGTGACGTAGATATCGAACTTTTCGACGGTCTCGGTCAGCTCCAGCGGCTGACGCACGACCATGCGAGCAGTTTCGCGGCCGAAGAAATTATCCAGCTCACGGTTGTTGATGGAAATCTTGCCAGTGCCCGGGCGCAGGAAGACGCGCGCGGTTGCAGTCTTGCGACGGCCAGTGCCGTAATTTTGAGTCGCCGACATAATTGAACTATTCCGTTAAATCTTCAGTTCTTGGGGCTGCTGAGCGGTGTGCGGGTGATTGGCACCCTTGTAGACCTTCAGCTTACGATACATGTCGCGACCCAGCGGGTTCTTCGGCAGCATGCCCTTGACCGCAGTCTCGATCACGCGTTCGGGCGCCTTGGCGATCAGCTTCTCGAAGTTGATCGACTTGATGCCACCCGGGAAACCGGAGTGAGAGTAGTACATCTTGTCGCTGGTCTTGGCACCGGTAACACGCACTTGCTCAGCATTGATCACGACGATGTAATCGCCAGTATCGACGTGAGGGGTGTATTCCGGCTTGTGCTTGCCACGCAGGCGGCTGGCGATTTCGGTTGCCAGACGACCCAGGGTCTGGCCGGCAGCGTCGACGACGAACCAGTCGCGCTTGACGGTTTCCGGTTTAGCAGTAAATGTCTTCATTCGTTATAGCCTCAGGGGCCGCCCTGAAAATAAGACGGCGAATCTTACTGAATAGTGCTCGCCCTGACAAGAACAGGGCAGCCGGAAACAGACGCTATCGGGGGCTCGGGTCAGCGCGTCCGCCACGGCAGTGGTTCGGTAGGCTAGGCATCCCCTACCATTGGCTTGCGTCGACGGGCTAGGCATCCCCGCCGACAGGCTGCGGAATTATCCTGATTGCCAGAAAAATAGCAACCAACATTTATCCTCTCGGAGTTCCGAAGCGCCCGTCATCTCAGCAAGCGCCGGCGCGCATGCACCGCGCTATATGCCAGAGCCCCATCGGGCACTTCGGGCGGTCGCGATCACTCTCATGTCATGGCCAACTTCGTTAATCTCGCATCCTTAAAACTTTCGCCAGCCCGGAGGCACTCCATGGAATTTCGTCCGCTCGGCCGAACCGACCTGAACGTAAGCTCACTCTGCCTCGGCACCATGACATGGGGCGAGCAGAACACCGAGGCTGACGCCTTCGCTCAGATCGACATGGCCAAAGCCGCTGGCATCAACTTCATCGATACTGCGGAGATGTATCCCGTTCCGCCGCGCCCGGAAACCTACGCCACCACCGAGCAGTACATTGGCACCTACTTCAAGAGCCGCGGCGATCGAGCCGAGTGGATACTCGCAACCAAGATCGCCGGCCCTGGCAACGGCATCAGCCACATTCGCAACGGCCGTCCGCGATTCAACCGTGAGCACATTCGCACCGCCCTTGATGACAGCCTGCGCCGACTGCAAACCGACTGGATCGACCTTTATCAGCTGCATTGGCCGGAACGCAGCACGAACTTTTTCGGGCGTTTGGGCTACCAGCACCTGCCGGACGACGATTTCACACCTCTGGAAGAAACGCTTGCCGACCTTGATGACGAAGTCAGAGCCGGTCGAATCCGCCACATTGGCATTTCCAACGAGACCCCCTGGGGCACCATGAAGTATCTGCAACTGGCCGAGACGCACAAATGGCCGCGCGCCGTCTCGATACAGAACCCCTACAACCTCCTCAACCGCAGCTTTGAGGTGGGCCTGGCGGAGATCAGCATGCGTGAACAGTGCGGACTGCTGGCATACTCGCCACTGGCGTTCGGCATGCTGAGCGGCAAATACGAAAACGGCGCCTGCCCGGCGAATGCGCGACTTTCACTATTCCAGCGCTTCGCACGCTACAACAACCCACAGGCACGAGCCGCCTGTTCCCGCTATGTCGCCCTGGCCCACCAGCATGGCCTGGAGCCCGCGCAGATGGCCCTTGCCTACGTAACATCCCGGCCCTTCGTCACCAGCAATATCATCGGTGCCACGACACTGCAGCAGCTCGAATCCAATATCGGCAGCCTTGATCTGACACTGTCGAACGAGGTCTTGGCAGCCATCGACGCCATTCATACGGCGCAACCGAATCCGGCCCCCTGACACAGAAAAAACGAGCCATCGGCAGTTTCAGGTAACGACACACAGGATCCGACAGGATGATCGCCGCGCATCTCCTAGCTCCCTCCACCCTTGTCGCAGGTTGGCTGATCTACTCGCTTGCCTTGCTCTGGGCGGCGTGGCGCGCCCCCTGGGTCGAGCTCTTCAGCGATGCGCGACGGCAACACCTGCTGTTCGGAGCGATGCTGGCCATCTTTCTGCTGTGGTTGGTTCGCCGGGACTTCGACTCCGGTCTTTCATTCCACTTCATCGGACTGACGGCAGTTACTCTGCTGCTCGACTGGCCGCTGGCGATCATCGCAGCTCTGGCAGCCCAGCTGGGCCTGACCCTCACCGGCCATCAGCATCTCACCGCCCTGGGGACCAACGGCGTGCTGCTGGTGTTGATCCCGGTCTTTGTCACAGTCATCTGCGCCCGCCTGGTGGAGCGATCCCAGCCGCGCAACCTCTTCGTCTTCATCTTCTTTGCGGGCTTCTTTCCAGCGGCACTCGCCGCCCTGGCCTGCATCCTGGCATCCCTCGGCATACTGCTGATCGATGGCCGCTACCCGATGCCGCCCTGGCTGGAAGACTTTGCCGGCTACATCTGGCTCGTGATGTTTCCCGAGGCGTTCATCAACGGCACGGCAATCACGGCGCTGGTCGTCTTCTATCCGGACTGGATGGAAAGCTTCAACCAGAGCCGCTACCTGCAGGCGCCCTGGAAAGAAGATAAATGAGGAAACTGCGAGTCAATGCTCGCGGGGCGGCAGATCACCGGAAAACAGCTCATCCTCCAGATCGCTTCCGGGAATGGCGTGCTCCTCCGCAGCCCAAGCCCCAAGATCGATGAGTTTGCAGCGCTCAGAGCAAAACGGCCGACTTGGGCTCTGAGGCCCCCACTCCACTGGCGCCCCGCAGGTGGGGCACTCGACTACAGTCGCGGTCATTTCTGGCCTCCTCGCAATGTCAGATAGAAGCGGTGCAAACGCTCGACTTCCGATTTGAGCCACGCCAGATCACGGTCATTTACAAGGACATCGTCCGCATGCCGCAGGCGCTCCTCCCGCCTGGCCTGGACCTGGATAATCGCCCGCACCTGCTCTTCAGTTGCCTGATCACGAGCCGCGGTGCGAACGACCTGGAGAGTATCCGGCACATCGACCACCAGTACACGCTCGACCTGGCGATACTGCCCGGTTTCTATAAGCAACGGAGACACCATGATGGCGTAAGGAGACGTCGCTGCCGCCAGGTGCTGCGCCACCTCGGCGCGAATCAGAGGATGCAAAAGGCTCTCGAGCCATTGGCGCTCAGCCGTGTTCGCAAATACTCGCTCACGCAGCACAGCACGATTCAAGCCGCCCTCTGGCAGCAGTACGGCATCGCCGAAATGCTCAGCAATCTGCCGCAACGCCGGGCGGCCGGGCTCAACGACCCATCGCGCCGCTTCATCGGCATCGACTACATGCACGCCAAGACTTTCAAACTGGTTTGCCACTGCAGTCTTGCCACTGCCAATACCGCCGGTCAACCCGAGAACCCAAGGCTTCATCCGTCTAATATCCCAGGCCAAATAAGACGCGCGCAGTAGTAACCACTCGGCGAGCTGTGCGCAAGCCTCAGCGTTCGAAATGGGACGACAGACAAAAGCCGATCGGTGACAGCTCGACCGACCGAGCGGAGTTAGAAGCGAGCGAACTGGAGGTAGCTTTCGGTAATTCGGTCGCCCCAAAGCAACGCAATCCACCCCGCTATCGCCAGATACGGCCCGAACGGAATGGGCGTACTGCTTTCAGCCCGCTGCACCCTCAGCAAAATACTGCCAAGAACGGCGCCGACCACCGAAGACAGCAAGATAGTGAGGGGCAGAACCTGCCAGCCGCCCCAGGCACCAAGCATCGCCAGCAGCTTGAAATCGCCGTAGCCCATACCCTCTTTGCCTGTGACCAGCTTGAACAGCCAATAAACGGACCATAGGCTCAGGTAACCGGCTATCGCCCCCCACAGCGCATCCTCGAGAGAGGCGAACAGAGCAAAGCTGTTGGCAATCAACCCTAACCACAAGAGCGGCAGCACGAGCGAGTCAGGCAGCAACTGATGATCGACATCGATCATGCTCATCGCCAGCAACCCCCAGGTCAGCAGAAGCATCGCCCCGGCCTGCCAGGAAAAACCGAAATGCCATGCCACGTATCCGGATAGCACGCCACACGCCAGCTCAACCAACGGATATCGACAGCTGATCGGCGCCTGACAAGACGAGCACTTTCCACGCAGCGCCAGCCAGCTGACCAAGGGAATGTTCTCCCAGGCACGGATACGATGACCGCAGTGAGGGCAGCGTGAACTCGGCACCAGTAGATTGAAACGCTCCCCAATTGGCTCGGGCGGATACTCCAAGTATTCCCGCGCCTGCATGCGCCATTCGCGCTGCATCATGATCGGCACACGGTAGATGACGACATTGAGAAAGCTGCCAACCAGCAGACCGAGCACTGCAGCAGACAAAACAAAGGCCAGCACATGGCTGGCCAAATAATCGAGCAGCCCCATGCTTAGACCACAGCGCCCAGTTGGAAAATCGGCAGGTACATGGCAATGATCAAACCGCCGACCAGCACGCCAAGCACCGCCATGATCATTGGCTCCATCAGGGCAGTCAGCCCGTCGACCATATTGTCAACTTCGTCTTCATAGAAGGTCGCGACCTTAGCTAGCATTTCATCCAGCGAGCCGGATTCCTCGCCAATGGCAGTCATCTGGATCGCCATGCTCGGAAAAGTACCCGTCGTGCGCATGGAGAAGTTCAGCTGCATACCGCTAGAAACATCGCTCTTTATCTTCAGCGTGGCGTTACGGAAAACCACGTTACCTGTCGCGCCCGCAACTGAATCTAACGCGTCCACTAACGGCACGCCTGCGGCAAAGGTCGTAGCTAAGGTGCGAGCAAAACGCGCAACAGCAGATTTATAGAGAATATCTCCGACAATCGGCATTTTAAGAAGAAACCTGTCAAACGAGTTACGAAAGCGCTCGGACTTGCCGTGAGCAGTCTTGAAGGCATAGGCAGCACCGACCAACGCCAGCAAAACCAGATGCCACCAAGCCTGAAGCGCTTCGGATATGCCAATCACAAACAATGTGAATGCCGGAAGCTCTGCACCGAAGTTCGCGAATACATCCTGAAACTGTGGAACCACCTTGATCAGCAGAATCGCCGAAACGATGATTGCAACCAGCACCACGGCAATGGGGTAATTCATCGCCTTCTTGATCTTGGCCTTCAGGGCCTCAGTCTTTTCCTTGTAGGTTGCCACCCGATCAAGCAGCGTTTCTAGCGAACCGGACTGCTCGCCCGAGTCAACCAGATTGCAATAGAGATCATCGAAGTATTGAGGCTTCTTGCGCAGCGCGGTTGCGAAGCTATTACCCGCGGCGACCTCCTGTTTCAGATCATCCACCAGTTTGCGCATATTCGGATTGTCAAAGCCCTCACCGATGATGTCGAAGGACTGCAATAGCGGCACACCTGCTTTCATCATTGTTGCCATCTGGCGAGTGAACAGGGCGATGTCCATCGGCTTGATCTTTTTGCCAGCACTGAACAGCGAAACCGACTTCTTGCGCACCTTTTGGGGGTTGACACCCTGCTTGCGCAGCTGCGCCTTGACCATCGCAGGGCTGATCCCGCTTAGCTCGCCCTTGATCTTCGCACCCTGCTTGTTGGTGCCTTCCCAGGTGAACACACTGGTTTTTACCGCTTTCTGCGCCATGTTAGTCCTTGGTCACCCGGTTGACTTCTTCCAGGCTGGTCACGCCCTGCATGGCCTTCACTAGGGCCGAAGTACGCAGATCGTTGAAGCCGTCTTTACGCATCTGGGTGGAAATGTCGATGGAATTGCCGTCCTCCATGATAATCCTCGCCAACGCCGGCGTGTTTTTAACCACTTCATAAATACCGACACGACCTTTGTAACCGCCTTTGCAATTGTCGCAACCAACCGGACCATAGATCTTGAAGGTTCCAATCTTGTCGGCGGGGAAGCCCTCTTCCAACAGAGCCTCGCGCGGCAGATCGATCTCTTTCTTGCAGCTATTGCAAAGCTTTCGCGCCAGACGCTGAGCAATGATCAGGTTCACGGAGGTGGCGATATTGAACGCAGGCACCCCCATGTTGCGCAGACGCGTCAGGGTTTCCGCAGCGCTATTGGTATGAAGTGTCGACATTACCATATGGCCCGTCTGCGCCGCCTTGATCGCAATCTCGGCGGTCTCCAGATCGCGGATCTCGCCCACCATAATGATGTCCGGGTCCTGACGTAGAAAGGCACGGAGGGCCTGAGCGAAGTCCATACCTTGGCGCGGGTTTACGTTGACCTGGTTAATACCCTCCAGATTGATCTCCACTGGGTCTTCCGCGGTGGAGATGTTCACGTCCACGGTATTGAGGATATTCAGACCGGTATACAGCGAAACCGTCTTGCCCGACCCAGTCGGGCCGGTAACCAGGATCATGCCTTGTGGCTGGCGCAAGGCATTCATGTAGAGCTCTTTCTGTTCTTCCTCGTAACCCAGGGCATCGATCCCCATCTGCGCACTGGACGGGTCGAGGATACGCATCACGATTTTCTCGCCCCATAGGGTGGGTAGCGTATTTACGCGGAAATCGATGGCCTTGGTCTTAGACAGCTTCATCTTGATCCGGCCATCCTGCGGCTTACGCCGCTCGGAGATATCCAGCCCGGCCATGACCTTTAGGCGCGCAGAAATTCGCGGTGCAAGCTGAATCGGCGGACGCGCGACCTCATGCAGGATGCCATCCGTGCGAAGCCGCACGCGGTAGGCTTTTTCGTAGGGCTCGAAGTGCAAATCGGACGAGCCACCACGAATGGCGTCGAGCAGCATCTTGTTGACGAAGCGCACTACAGGGGCGTCGTCAGCAGCCTCTCCGCCTTCCTCAGCTTTTCCATCTTCGGTGACGGACTCGACATCGACCCCATCCAGATCGACTTCGCCCAGCTCCTCTAGTCCGGTGGCGCCGCTTTCGTACAGTTTGTCGATGGCCTCGCCCAGCTTGTCGTCTTCCACCAGAATCGACTCGATGCTCAGCCCGGTACTGAACTGGATATCGGCAATCGATTGATGATTAGCCGGATCGGAGATGGCGACATAAAGCTTGGTGCCGCGCTTGGAAAGCGGCAGCACCCGATGTTGGCGGGCCAACTTCTCACTGATCAGATCCTTGGGCAGCGACTCCTTGTTCAGCGCAGACAGGTCCAGCAGCGCTACACCGAATTGATCGGAAGCAAGCTCGGCTATGGCGCGGCCTTTGGCCAACTTGTTCTGCACTACATAGGTGACAAAGGGTGTTTTGCCGCGAACGGCTTGAGCCTGCGCCTGCTGGGCCGTTTTTTCGTCCAACACGCCGGCCACGACCATCTGCCGTGCCAGCCCGGATAGGGAAATGTTTTCGCTCATGGCGGCCTCGCTCCAATCTATGCCCGCCTTATAGCGTAGATGCCGGTGGCTGCAAACAAGGGCGGCGGCAAGTGACGTTATTGGTCACATATAGCCCGCGAAGAGTCGGCCATGAGGTGCAACATAGCTATTTTATTTAGGCGCTTGAAGCATGGGACCCGGGCTGCGCTCGGGAACTAGCTCTCGGTAGCGGCAAGAGCTTGAGGCACTTCACAGTATTGGCCGCTGCGCTCGGCACGGAGGAGAGCTGGCACGCCAACTGCTTTAGTCCTGGCAGGCTCACAGCCTTAACACTTTAAGGAGATACAAATGAAAGCTCAGATGCAGAAGGGTTTTACTCTTATTGAATTGATGATCGTTGTGGCGATCATCGGGATTTTGGCTGCGGTGGCTTTGCCTGCTTATCAGGATTACACCAAGCGTGCAAAGGTGTCTGAAGGGTTATCTCTCGCTGCTAGCGCGAAAGCTGCTGTAGCTGAGAACGCTGCTAACGCAAAGCCGTATAACGCAGGATGGACGTCCCCAACTGCAACAGCAAACGTAAAAAAAGTTGATATTGACAATAAAACCGGCCAAATCACCATTACGTTTGATAAGCCCGTTCAGGATGATGGCACTCTTATTCTCCGCCCATACACTGGAGACAACACAAAGCCGACTGCACTGCCGGATTCGAGCGCTGCATATACTCCTCCTGCCACCAACATCTCTTGGGCTTGCGGTGCAAAAGACGCAGCAGCGCCTGCCGTCGCCGGCACTCTGGAAGCTAACCTTGCTCCCAGCAACTGCCGGTAAACGCGGTAACGCGGTAAGGCGGATCAATTCGTAAGATGGATTAGCGAAGCGTAATCCGTCGCTCACCGCGAACCTGCTGTATCCGCCGTTGCAAACTAAACGCCTCGCCTTTGTGCGGGGCGTTTTGCTGTTTGAGGTGGCGACGCCGATTTCTTGCGGCGGATCGGTCCGGCGAAACGCTTTTCGTATGATGGAATCGCCAAAGACGCTTCCGTCGTTTACCGCGAATCGGCTGCACCATCAACTCGACACCGCAACCGCGCCAACCCACTCGAACGTCGGATTACGCCTTCGGCTAATCCAACCTACCTCGACTGAACATCGCGGTGTGGCGGATCACTTTCCGTATGATGGAATCGCCAAAGGCGCTTCCATCGTTTACCGCGACTGGGCCACACCTCCGACGGCTGATCCAACTTACACTTTTGGCTCATGAATACATCGGAGAGGCAAGGATGCCTAACTATCGTCGCGCGCTCGTTCCGGGGGCGAGCTGGTTTTTTACGGTGAATCTTCTTGAGCGGCGCGGCAATGATTTGCTGGTGCAACACATCGATGTTCTGCGGACTGCCGTCCGGAGCGTGCATCGACTCCATCCCTTTACTATCAATGCCTGGGTGGTTTTACCCGAGCATATGCATTGCGTCTGGACACTACCGCCGGGTGATGCGGACTATTCGCTGCGTTGGCGCTTGATCAAAACGTTCTTCAGCCGCGCCTTGCCCCTGGACGAATACCGTTCGGCTGTACGCCTGCATCGCGGCGAGCGGGGTATCTGGCAGCGCCGTTATTGGGAACACCTCATCCGTAACGAAGCAGATTTCCGGCGGCATATGGATTACGTGTATGTAAACCCACTCAAGCATGGCCTGGTTCGGCGCGTTGGGGATTGGCCCTATTCGAGCTTTCACCGCGACGTTCGTGCCGGGCTGTACCCTGCCGACTGGGCGGGCGATCCGGAGCTTGTATTGCCAAGAGCCAAGCGTTCTACTCGCGGCCTGATGCATCCTTTTCCGTAGGATGGAATCGCCGAAGGCGCTTCCGTCGTTTACCCCCGAACTGGCTGCATCCATCGCCCAACGCTGAAACCGCACCCCCTCCCGAACGTCGGATTGTGCCTTCAGCTAGTCCAACCTACGTAAGGCATTGATCGGGGGATCGCTGGCCCTCACGCAGCCTGCTGGGCTAGCATCAGTCCCTTCTTGCCGCGAGACATGTCGCAGGCGATACCGATTTTTCAGGAGGAACCATGCCCTTTACCGTTTACCTGTCCGGGGAAATCCATACCGACTGGCGCGTTGAAATCGAGCGCGGCGCAAAGGCCGCCGAACTGGATGTAGTCTTTACTTCCGCCGTAACGGATCACGAAGCCAGCGATGCCGCCGGCGATTGCCTGGGCGCCGAGCCTGATGGCTTCTGGCGCGACCATAAGTCGTCCAAGGTAAACGCGATCCGCACCAAGACGCTGATTCAACAAGCCGATCTAGTGGTGGTGCGCTTCGGCGACAAGTACAAGCAATGGAACGCCGCATTCGACGCCGGTTACTGCGCAGCCCTGGGCAAGCCTTATGTGACGCTCCATGGCGACGACATCGTGCATCCACTGAAGGAAGTCGACGCAGCCGCCATGGCTTGGGCTACCACCACAGAGCAGGTGGTGGAGATTATTAAGTACGTGGTTCGCGACTGATAGCTGGCGATATCGGCAGGCTGATAGCCTACGTTCGCCGCGAGGGCACGCCTCCTACACAAGCAAAGCAACGGCTATAAACAAAACGCCCTGCATCTGCAGGGCGTTTTTGTTACCGCGACTTGTTAGATCGCACCACGCTGACGCAACAGATCAATGACCTGCTTGGCGCCCTCTTCCACCGTCAGCGACTCGGTGTCGATCACCAGATCAGCATTCACCGGCACGTCGTAGGGGAAGGACTCGCCGGGGATGTTGTCGCCGCCTGCCGCGTACAACCCCTGCGGATCACGCTGCCGGCAGGTCTGCGGCGAAGCCTGCACATAAACGGTGATAGCCCGATCAGTGCCAATCAGCACCCTGGCCTGCTCGCGGCCTTCCGCGTCCGGAGCGACAAATGCGGCGAGCGTTAGCAGGCCTGCCTCGTTGAACTGACGGGCCACATTGGCGGCACGGCGCCAATTCTCGGTGCGACCTGCCCGGTCCTGCGGAAGGCCTTTGTTCAGGTCGTGACGCAGGTTCTGCCCATCCAGCACGTACACAGCGCGGCCCATATCGAACAACTTGCGTTCCACCGCATAGGCCAGGGTGCTCTTGCCGGCGCCGGAAAGCCCAGTGAACAGCACGGTTGCCGGCCGCTGACCGAAGCGTGTGGCGCGCTCTTCCGTTGAAACATGCGCCAGCGCACCGTGATGGCCGCCCGATCCATGGGCAACCGGGTCGGCGATGATCATGCCGGCGCCGACGGTACCATTGGTGAGGCGATCGATGACGATGAACGCACCGGTGGTGCGGTTCTGTGCGTAGCCGTCCAGGGCGATCGGCGCGTCCAGGCTAACCTTGACCTTGCCGATCTCGTTGAGCTGAAGGCTACTCGCAGCGCCCTTCTCCAGCGTGTTCACATCCACCTTATGGCTGATGCTGGCGATGGAGCCCGGCACGTAACTGGTGGCGCGCTTGATGTCATATTTCTTGCCCGGCAGCATCGGCTCTTCGCCCATCCACACGAGCATCGCCTCGAAGCTGTCAGCGATACGCGGGCGACTGTCGGCATGCACCAGCATGTCGCCGCGGGAGACATCGATCTCATCTTCCAGCGTCAGGGTGACAGCCTCGCCAGGGGTCGCCTGCTCGAGTTCACCATCGAAGGTGACGATGGACTTGACTCGACTGGTCTTGCCGGACGGCAGCACGGCGATCTCGTCGCCCTTGCGCACGATGCCGCTGGCCAGGGTGCCGGCGAAACCACGGAAGTTCAGGTTCGGGCGGTTGACGTACTGCACAGGGAAACGCAGATCGTCGAAGTTACGGTCGCCGGCAATCTCGACGCTCTCGAGAATCTCCATCAGCGATTGCCCCAGGTACCAGGGTGCGCGCTCGCTGCGATTGACCACGTTGTCGCCCTTGAGCGCGGACATCGGCACGAAGTGCAGCGACGATGGCTTCAGCTCGATGCGCTCGGCGAATGCCAGGTAGTCGGCCTTGATGCGCTCGAACACGTCCTGATCGAAGTTCATCAGGTCCATCTTGTTGATGGCGACGACGATGTGCTTGATGCCCAGCAGCGAGGTGATGAAGCTGTGACGCTTGGTCTGGGTCTGCACGCCATAGCGCGCATCGACCAGAATGATCGCCAGGTCGCAGGTGGACGCGCCGGTGGCCATGTTGCGGGTGTACTGCTCGTGGCCAGGAGTATCGGCAATGATGAACTTGCGCTTGGCGGTGGAAAAATAACGGTACGCCACATCGATGGTGATGCCCTGCTCGCGCTCGGCCTGCAGGCCATCGACCAGCAGCGCCAGATCGACGTCTTCGCCGGTAGTGCCGACCTTCTTCGAGTCGCGGGTGATGGCTTCGAGGTGGTCCTCGTAGATCATCTTCGAGTCGTGCAGCAGGCGGCCGATCAGCGTGCTCTTGCCGTCATCGACGTTACCGCAGGTCAGGAAACGCAGCAGTTCCTTGCGCTCGTGTTGCGCCAGGTAGGCGAGGATGTCCTCGCTGATCAGATCGGATTGGTGACTCATGATGCGTTTCCTTAGAAGTAACCCTGGCGTTTCTTTTCTTCCATCGAGCCCGTGGCATCGTGGTCGATGACGCGGCCCTGGCGTTCGGAGGTCCGGGTCAGGAGCATTTCCTGGATGATCTCCGGCAGCGTGGTTGCGGTGGACTCGACCGCACCGGTCAGCGGGTAGCAGCCGAGGGTGCGGAAACGCACCATCTTCTTATGGATGCTCGCCTTCTGTTCGGGCGTGAGGTAGCTGAGGATTCGCTCGTCATCGATCATCACCAGGGTGCCATTGAGCTCGACCACTTCGCGCTCGGCAGCGAAGTACAGCGGCACGATCGGGATCTGCTCCAGATAGATGTACTGCCAGATGTCCAGCTCGGTCCAGTTCGACAGCGGGAACACACGGATGGACTCGCCCTTCTTCACCTTGCCGTTGTACAGGTTCCACAGCTCGGGGCGCTGATTCTTCGGGTCCCAGCGGTGCTTGCTGTCACGGAAGGAGTAGACGCGCTCTTTGGCACGGGACTTTTCCTCGTCGCGGCGAGCACCACCGAAGGCGGCGTCGAAGCCGTACTTGTCCAGCGCCTGCTTGAGGCCCTCGGTCTTCATCACATCGGTGTGCTTGGCGCTGCCATAGGTGAAGGGGTTCATGTCCTGCGCCACACCGTCCGGGTTGATGTGGGTGATCAGGTCCAACCCCATCTCGCTGACCATCTTCTCGCGAAAACGGTACATCTCCTGGAATTTCCAGCGTGTATCGACATGCAGCACAGGAAACGGCAGCTTGCCCGGGAAGAAGGCCTTGCGCGCCAGGTGCAGCATCACGGCCGAATCCTTGCCAATGGAATAGAGCATCACCGGGTTGCCGAACTCCGCAGCAACCTCGCGAATGATATGGATGCTTTCCGCCTCCAGCTGTTTCAGATGCGTCAGTTTGTCGACCATGGCTACTCACGATTTTGCAGGTTGACGGCCAGACGGCCGTGAATTGGGCGCAACTCTAACACGGCCATAGATTCTAATCAGGCCGCCTTTTAGACCTAAAAGCTATAGATTTATGCCGACTCGAAGCCGGTCCGACGCAGGCAAATGACAGGCGCCGGAAGCACGGTGATGCGACAGTGCGGATCGGCTCAGGCCGGATTGTCGCAATCGATGAAGCGGTGCTCGATGCCGAAATGCCGGGCAAGGTACTCGCCCAGCGCACGCACCCCGTAACGCTCTGTGGCGTGATGACCGGCGGCGAAGAAGCTGAGGCCGTTCTCCCGCGCGACATGTGCGGTGGGCTCGGAAATCTCCCCGGTGATATAGGCATCCACCCCGGCGGCCACCGCCTGCTCGATATAACCCTGGGCGGCGCCGGTACACCAGGCCACGCGCTGGATCGGCCTGTGCCCGTCGACCATCAGCGGCTCGCGGCCCAACGCCTGTCCGATCTTCGCCTTGAACTCGCCCGGTGCCAGCGACTCGGGCAGCGAGCCGACCAGGCCGACCGACCGCGGATTACCGGGCTCCAGCGGCCCCTCGACGCTCAGACCAAGCAGGGCGGCCAGCTGCACGTTGTTGCCCACATCAGGATGCACATCTAGGGGCAGATGGTAGGCCAGCAGCGAAATATCGTGGCTCAGCAGGGTTTTCAGGCGGCGCTGTTTCATGCCCACGACACGGGCATCCTCGTTCTTCCAGAAGTAGCCATGATGCACCAGCACCACATCCGCCTGTACTTGGACCGCAGCATCCAGAAGTGCCTGGCTGGCGGTCACGCCGCTGACGATCCGAGCGACCTGCGGCCGCCCTTCGACCTGCAGTCCGTTGGGGCAGTAATCGGCGATCCTGGCGGCATCGAGAAACCGGTCCGCCTCCTGTACCAGGGTGGTGAGTGCTACTGGCATGGGTTCCCCTTCGTCGCAGCCGGCGCGCAGCAGTCGAACAGCGCGACCGAATCGATCTTACGGATGAAGCTGCATTTCGGTCGCAGCTTCGTATAATGCCGCCACCTTAAGGCGCGCTCCCCGCGCCCGCAACTCTGTCCGGATTCCCGCGCGATGTTCAATGCCCTGCGTTTCCTCGGCTGGCCGCTGCTGGTCGGTCTACTCGTAGCACTGCTGATCATCCAGCGTTATCCGCAGCTGGTAGGACTCAAGGAGCACGACCTCGGCCTGCAACAAGCGCCGCTGGTGGCCGCCGCACCGCAGCAGGGCCCGTACTCCTACGCCAATGCCGTGGCCGGGGCCGCACCGGCCGTTGCCAACCTGTACACCACCAAGGTTATCGAAAAGACCGAGCAGCAGCCGCCGCTATCCAAGGATCCCCTGTTCCAGCGCTTCTTCAGCGACAACCTGCCAAGGCAGCGGCGGATGGAGTCCAGCCTCGGCTCGGCGGTGATCATGAGTTCGGAAGGCTACCTGCTCACGAACAACCATGTAACGGCCAACGCTGAGCAGATCGTGGTAGCGCTCAAGGACGGCCGCGAAACCTTGGCCCGGGTGATCGGCAGCGATCCGGAAACCGACCTCGCCGTGCTCAAGATCGACCTGGCCGACCTGCCCGCCATCACGCTCGGCCATTCCGACCGCATTCGCGTAGGCGACGTCACCCTGGCGATAGGCAACCCCTTCGGCGTCGGGCAGACCGTCACCATGGGCATCATCAGCGCCACCGGTCGCAACCAGCTGGGCCTCAATACCTACGAGGACTTCATCCAGACCGATGCTGCGATCAACCGTGGCAACTCGGGTGGCGCGCTGGTGGATGCCGGAGGCAACCTGATCGGCATCAACACCGCCATCATTTCCGAGTCCGGCGGTTCGCAGGGCATCGGATTCGCCATCCCGGTGAAGCTTGCGCTGGAGGTGATGAAATCGATCATCGAACACGGCCAGGTTATTCGCGGCTGGCTCGGCGTGGAGGTGCAATCGCTGACCCAGGAGCTTGCCGAGTCGTTCGGCCAGGAAGGCCGCCCGGGCATCGTCGTCGCGGGCGTTTACCGCGACGGTCCGGCTGCTCGTGCCGGGCTGCAGCCGGGCGATCTGATCCTGAGCATCGACGGCGTACAGTCGGCCGACGGACGCAGCTCGATGAACCAGGTTGCCCGCGCCCGCCCAGGCGAGAAGATCGATATCGACATTCTGCGCAACGGCAAACCGCTGACGTTGACGGCGGAAGTGGGCATGCGCCCGCCAGTGGCGCCGAAGTAACCCGGGACGCCCCCCGAAAAACCACCGGAGGACGCGCCCGCCCTGCGTTAGCCGAGCGCCTCGAGCAGAGCCTGGTTCTGTTCCGGCGTGCCGATGGTGATGCGCAGGAACTGCTCGATGCGCGGCTGCTTGAAGTGACGCACGATCACGCCCTGCTCGCGCAGCGCTGCGGCGATGGCGGCGGCGTCGCGCTGAGGGTGACGCGCGAAAATGAAGTTCGCTGCCGACGGCAGCACCTCGAAGCCGCGCTCGTGAAGCGCCGCCGCCACCGCCTCGCGGCTGGCGATGACCTGCCGGCAGGTCTGCTCGAAATACTCACGATCCGCGAACGCTGCAGCCGCGCCGGCGATGGCGATGCGGTCCAGCGGGTAGGAGTTGAAGCTGTTCTTGATCCGCTCCAGCGCCTCGATCAGGTCCGGATGTCCTACCGCCAGGCCGACCCGCAGGCCGGCCAGCGAGCGCGACTTGGAAAGCGTCTGGGTGACCAGCAGGTTCGGATAGCGATCGACCAGCGCAATCGCCGACTCGCCACCGAAGTCCACATAGGCCTCGTCGACCAGCACGACGGACTCGCTATTGGCCTGCAGCAATCGCTCGATAGCCTCAAGCGGCAGCAGGCAACCAGTCGGGGCGTTCGGGTTGGGAAAGATGATGCCGCCGTTTGGCCGCTGATAATCCGCCACGTCGATCTGGAACTGCTCGTTCAGCGCAACGGCTTGGTAGTCGATGCCGTACAGGCCGCAATAGACCGGGTAGAAGCTGTATGTCACGTCCGGAAACAGCAGCGGGCGGCCATGCCGGAACAGGCCGTGAAAGGCATGCGCCAGCACTTCGTCCGAGCCGTTGCCGACGAACACCTGCGCCATCTGTACACCGTAGTAGTCCGCCACAGCCTGCTTCAGGCGCTCGCCGTTGGGGTCAGGATACAGCCGCAGGCCGTCGTTGATTTCCGCCTGCATGGCGGCGATTGCCCGCGGCGACGGGCCATAGGGATTCTCGTTGGTGTTGAGCTTGACCAGCTTGCTCAACTTGGGCTGCTCGCCCGGCACATAGGGCACCAGGTCCTTGACGAAGGGGCTCCAGAATTTGCTCACCGCCCTTCTCTCCTCGAATTCGATCTGCTTGGCGTAGGGTGGAAATCGCGTGACGCTTTCCACCAGTGACGTCAGGCGGAAGGGGCCAGCGGCCTCGCTCCCACCTTACGGCTTACTTGATCCGATACTCGGCGCTGCGCGCGTGAGCGGTCAGCGATTCACCACGAGCCAGAACCGATGCCACCTTGCCCAGCGTCGAAGCGCCCTCGGCCGAGCAATTGATGATCGACGAGCGCTTCTGGAAGTCGTAAACGCCCAGCGGCGAGGAAAAGCGCGCGGTACCGGAGGTCGGCAGCACGTGGTTGGGCCCTGCGCAGTAATCACCCAGCGCCTCGGCGGTGTAGCGTCCCATGAAGATCGCACCGGCATGACGAATCTGCGGCAGCCATTGTTCCGGCTCGGCGACCGAAAGCTCCAGGTGCTCAGGGGCGATGCGGTTGGCCACCTCGATGGCCTGCTGCATGTCGGCCACCTGGATCAGCGCGCCGCGGCCCTCGATGGAGGTGCGAGCGATGTCGGCGCGCTCCAGGGTCGGCAGCAGACGGGCAATGCTCTCGGCGACGCGATCGAGGAAAGCGGCGTCCGGGCTGACCAGGATCGACTGCGCATCCTCGTCGTGTTCGGCCTGGGAGAACAGGTCCATGGCGATCCAGTCCGGATCGGTCTGGCCATCGCAGACCACGAGAATTTCCGACGGCCCGGCGATCATGTCGATGCCGACCTTGCCGAACACGTGGCGCTTGGCCGTGGCGACGTAGATATTGCCCGGGCCGACGATCTTGTCCACCGGCGGTACGCTCTCGGTGCCATAGGCCAATGCCGCGACGGCCTGCGCCCCGCCAATGGTGAAGACGCGGTCTACGCCGGCGATGCAGGCAGCAGCCAGCACCAGCTCGTTGACCTCGCCGCGCGGTGTGGGCACCACCATGACCACTTCCGACACGCCGGCGACCTTGGCCGGGATGGCATTCATCAGCACAGAAGACGGGTAGGAAGCCTTGCCGCCCGGCACGTAGAGGCCGGCGCGATCCAGCGGGGTGACCTTCTGACCGAGCACCGTGCCGTCGGCCTCGGTATAGGTCCAGGAGTCCTGTTTCTGCCGCTCGTGATAGCTGCGTACGCGCTCGGCGGCGATCTCCAGGGCCTCGCGCTGCGCTGGCGTGATCCGCTCGAGCGCCTGCTCCAGGCGCGCGCGCGGAAGGATCAGGTCCGCCATGGAGGCGACTTCCAGAGCATCGAAGCGCTGGGTCAGTTCGACAACCGCTGCATCACCACGCTCGCGCACGGCCTTGATGATCTCGAGGACCCGCTCGTTCACACCGTCATCAGAAACACTTTCCCAGCTCAGCAGATGGTCCAGATGACGGGCAAAGTCGGCATCGGCAGCGTTGAGTCGGCGAATGGCGGAAGGAGCGGTCATGGTGGGCCTCATGGTTGGCTGGGCTTCGGATCGACAAACTGGCTTTCGAGACCTGTGCAGCGTCTCGCGCGCTAAAGCAATGCTGGGCAGAACTGGCGAGGAGGCGCACCTTTATGAGCTGTTGAGCTGTAGATGGGCCTTCCGAGCATGCTCCCAAGGCCGCAGTACCGACGCACCGTCGTCCTTCGGCCAGATTCTCAGGCGCCGCTAGAATATCAAGCCCACCGTGCGGGCACCTGAGAATTTCAGCTATGGCACGAATAGGCAGGCGCGGTGAAGACCGCGAGGCGCATCAATGCTGATGCTGCTCGACCGCCGCGTGCAAGGTGTCGATCAGCGCCTGGATACGCGCATGCTGCATCTTCATCGAAGCCTTGTTCACGATCAGACGCGAACTGATGGTGGCGATCAGCTCCTGTGGCTCCAGACCGTTGGCGCGCAGGGTGTTGCCGGTGTCGACCACGTCGATGATCTTGTCGGCGAGCCCCACCAGCGGGGCCAGCTCCATGGAGCCGTACAGCTTGATGATGTCGACCTGGCGGCCCTGCTCGGCGTAGTAACGCTTGGCGACATTGACGAACTTGGTAGCCACGCGCAGACGCCCCTTGGGCTCCGGCGCGCCGACCTTGCCGGCGGTCATCAGCTTGCAGTTGGCAATCTTCAGATCGAGCGGCTCGTACAAGCCCTGGCCGCCGTACTCCATCAGCACGTCCTTGCCAGCGACGCCGAGGTCAGCCGCACCATGTTCGACGTATGTCGGTACGTCGGTGGCGCGAACGATCAACAGCCGCACGTCATCCTGGGTGGTTGGAATGATCAGCTTGCGGCTCTTGTCCGGGTTCTCGGTGGGTACGATACCCGCAGCAGCCAGCAACGGCAGGGTGTCGTCGAGGATGCGGCCTTTGGACAGGGCGATGGTGAGCATGGAGCGTTTTCCTTGAACGGCAACGGCCAACCTTGATGGGACGACCAAATGACCAACGGCGTTCTTGCGAACTGAGTCATGCAAGGCGCAATGACCAACGAGAGTAACAGCCAAAGGCTGGCCCGAAGGGCGAGCGCCAGCGAGTCAAACAGGCGAGGAAGCAGAGTGTACTAGCTGTAGATGAGCAATTCCGAGCCTGTTTTTAACGCAGCAGGACCGACGCGCAGCAGATCGCTATCAGCCGGGAACGCGGCGAATCTTCGCCCCCAGCAACTGCAGTTTCTCCTCGATGCACTCGTAGCCACGATCGATGTGGTAGATGCGGTCGATCAGCGTATCGCCTTCGGCCACCAGACCGGCGATCACGAGGCTCGCCGACGCGCGCAGGTCGGTCGCCATGACCGGGGCACCCTTGAGGTGATCGACGCCCGTGACGATGGCGGTATTGCCCTCGACGAGGATCTGCGCACCCATGCGATTCATCTCATAGACGTGCATGAAGCGGTTTTCGAAGACCGTCTCGATGACCGTGCCGGTGCCCTCGGCGATGGCATTCAGGGCGATGAACTGCGCCTGCATGTCGGTGGGGAACGCCGGGTACGGCGCGGTGCGCACATTGACCGCCTTCGGCCGCTTGCCCTTCATGTCCAGCTCGATCCAGTCACTGCCGGTATCGATATGCGCGCCAGCCTCCACCAGCTTGTGCAGCACAGCCTCGAGCAGCGTCGCGTCGGTATCCTTCAGACGTACACGCCCGCCAGTCGCCGCAGCGGCGACCAGATAGGTTCCAGTCTCGATACGGTCGGGCATCACGCTGTAGCGACCACCACCGAGGCGCTTGACACCATCGATGACGATGGTATCGGTGCCGGCGCCGGACACTTTGGCGCCCATGGCGTTGAGGAAGTTGGCCAGATCGACCACCTCCGGCTCACGCGCGGCGTTTTCCAGCACGCTGCGGCCGTTCGCCAGCGCAGCGGCCATCATGATGTTCTCGGTACCGGTCACGCTGACGGTGTCGAAGAAGAAGTGCGCGCCACGCAGGCCGCCGGCCGGCGCCTTGGCCTTGATGTAGCCGCCCTCAACGTCGATCTTTGCGCCCATGGCCTCGAGTCCGCGGATGTGCAGGTCGACCGGACGCGAACCGATGGCGCAGCCACCGGGCAGCGCGACCTCCGCCTCGCCGAAACGCGCAACCATCGGGCCGAGCACCAGGATCGACGCACGCATGGTCTTCACCAGTTCGTACGGCGCCACCAGAGTCTTGATGCTGCTGGCGTCGACTTCGACGCTGAGCTTCTCGTCGATAATCGGCTGCACGCCCATGCGGCCGAACAGCTCGATCATCGTGGTGATGTCGTGCAGGTGCGGCAGGTTGCAGACGGTAACCGGAGTGTCGGCCAGCAAGGTGGCGGCCAGGATCGGCAATGCGGAGTTCTTCGCGCCAGAAATGCGAATCTCGCCATCGAGGCGAATGCCGCCGGTAATGATCAGTTTGTCCATGGATATACCCGTAAGCCGCAGGCTCGAAGCACTGTCGAAGGGGGCGGCGCGGTCATCGAGACGCGCTCTGCCTGGAATGATTGGTTGCGCAGGCCTGAGCCGATCAGGCGCGCGCGGCCCAGTCTGTGCGACTGAAGAACTTCATGGTGACGGCGTGGATGCTGCCGTCGGCGATCCATGGATTGAGATGAGCGTAGATCTGCTGCTGACGCTTCACCGGGCTCAGGGCGGCCAGTTCATCACTGATCACGTTGAGCTGGAAGTTGCAGCCTTCGCCTTCCACTTCCACCTGGGCTCCCGGAATCTTCGCTTCCAGGAAATTCTTCACTTCTAGGGCCTGCATGTTCTACCTCGATCGGGCGCAGGACGCGCACGGGCCGGCCATCATACAAAAAAGCCCGAAGGCTGCGAACCCCGAACCTCGCGCACAGATCTCAATCCAGCGTTTCGGCCCCCTGATCGCGCTCGCGCCGATGCCGGGACAGCCCGCTGTCGCTCTGCACGGCCGGGAAGCGCGAGGAGGCGAAGCGCACCACCAGGATCGCCAGCGCCAGCAGCAGGATCGCGCCGGACACATAGACCACGCCCATGTCCGGACGGTGGTGATGGGAAATATCGGAAATCAGCAGGCGGGTCAGCGCGGTGATCGCCACATAGATAAGGAAGCGCACCGGCATGTGGTTGGTCTTGAAATAGATACCAACCATCGCGCCCAGCTCGAGATAGATGAACAGCAGAAGGATGTCATCGATCGTGATATGGCCCTTCTCGACCATGCCGAGAAACGCCATGACTGCCGCCCAGGCCGTCACGGCGCCGATGGCGAACAGCGCCAGGTAGTGAAAACTCTCGACCAGCAGATTGCCGAGGGACTCGGCCAGCTCGTGCAGGCTATCGCGCAGATTTTCCGCCCAGCGCAGTTTCATACGGCATCCTTTTCTAAACCCTGGAAGCTTCCAGCGGCAGGATATCCAACAAGCCGGACACCTTGGCAATCTTGTGCATATCGCCTGGCAATGCACTGACGCGCAGATCGATGCCCGCAGCCTTGGCATCGCGCATGAAGGCCAGCAGCAGCGACAGCCCGACACTGCTGGAACGCTCGACCGCCGAGCAGTCCAGCGTCAACGGCGCCCGGCTGCCGGCGATCAGCGCCCGACCAGCCTCACGCAAGGCCGGGCCGCTGCGGTAATCCAGCACGCCGATCAGGCGCAACTCGCCTTCTCCACGGCGCTCGATCCGGGCCTCACTCATCGCCGACAGCCTGCTGTCCAGCTTCGGTGTCCTTGGCACGCGCCACGACCTCAGCCCAGCCATCGATGGTTTTGTCCAGATCACCGCCGTTGCGCTGCATAGAGTCGGCGAACTGGTCGCGGAACAGCTTGCCGATGTTGATGCCGTTGATGATCACGTTGCGCACGCGCCATTCGCCGTCATTGACCATGGTGTAGGACACCGGATAGATCTCGCCCTGGCGCCCCACCACCTCCATGCCGACGCTGGTGCGCTTGGGGTCCTGCTTGCCGCTGGGCGGCAATACGCGGATCTGCTGGTTGTTGTACTCGAGCAGGGCGTTGCCATAGAACTGCATCAGGCTGCGCTTGAAGTTCTCCTGGAAGCGCTTCATCTGCTCGGGAGTGGCGTTGCGCGAATACTTGACAGTCATGATGCTGCGCGAGATCCCGTCGGCATCGACCACCGGACCGAGAATCTCGTTGAGCGAGTCATAGAAGGCCGCCGGATCGCTGCGGTATTGCTCCTTGTTGGCCTTCAGGTCGGCCAGCAACTCGTCGGTGGTCTTCTGGATCACCTGATGCGCGGTCAGCGCGGCATGGGAGAACAGGGGCAACACGGCCAGCAGAACCAGCAGACCGCGACGCAGGGCAGTGATCATGAATGTCTCCTTCAATCTTTATTCACAGAATTGAGCAGGAACTTGCCGATCAGATCCTCGAGTACCAGCGAAGACTGGGTGTCCTGAATGGTGTCACCATCCTTGAGCACTTCGTCGTCGCCGCCCACGCTGATTCCGACATATTTCTCGCCCAGCAGACCAGCCGTCAGGATCGACGCCGTGGAGTCAGCCGGCAGGATGTTCACGTCTTCCTGGATTTCCAGGGTCACCCGACCGGTGTAGCTGTCGCGATCGAGGTCGATCGCCGTGACCTTGCCGATGGTCACACCCGCCATGGTCACCTTGGATCGGACAGTCAAACCGGCGATATTGTCAAAATAGGCATACAGCTTGTAGGTATCGGCACTGCCAACGCTCAGTCCGCTGACGCGCAGCGACAGCAGCAGCAGGGCCAGCAGGCCGGCAAGCAGGAACAGGCCGACACCCATTTCCAGTGTGCGGATACGCATCAGAAATCTCCAAACATCAACGCGGTCAAAATGAAATCGAGGCCGAGTACTGCCAGCGAGGCATACACCACGGTCCGGGTGGTGGCACGACTGATCCCCTCGGAAGTCGGTTCGCAGTCGTAGCCCTGGAACACCGCGATCCAGGTCACGACCAGTGCAAAGACGACGCTCTTGATCACGCCGTTGAGCACATCCGAATGGAAATCGACACTGTTCTGCATGTTGGCCCAGAACGAGCCTTCGTATACGCCAAGCCAGTCCACGGCGACCATCGCTCCGCCCCAGATACCGACCACATTGAAGATCAGCGTCAGCAGTGGCAGGGAAATGAAGCCGGCCCACAGACGCGGCGCGATGATGTACTTCAGCGGATCGACGCCAATCATCTCCAGGCTCGACAGCTGCTCGGTGGATTTCATGTTGCCGATCTCGGCCGCCAGTGCGGAACCTGCGCGACCGGCGAACAGCAATGCGGTGACCACCGGGCCGAGTTCACGCAACAACGTCAGCGCCACCATCTGCCCGACCGCCTGCTCGGAGCCATAGCTGCTGAGGATGTTGTAGCCCTGCAGCGCCAGCACCATGCCGATGAAAATACCGGACACGACTACGATCGCCAGCGACAGCACGCCGACCGAGTACAGCTGCTTGACCAGCAGCGAAAAGCCGTTGCGCAAGCCGCTGCGGCCAAACAGCGCATGAACGAGGAAGATCGTCGAGCGCCCCAGCGCCGCCAGCACATCCAGGCCGGCACGCCCGAGCAGGGCGATACGGTCCATCAACGAACGCTTACGCATCGGCGCCTCCGAGCAGATCATCGGCGTAGGCTGGCGCCGGAAAGTGGAAGGGCACCGGGCCGTCCGCCGAGCCTTTCATGAACTGCCGGATGCGTGGATTGTCCGACTCCATCAGCTCGGCCGGCGTGCCCTGGCCAAGCACCTGAGCATCGCCGACCACATAGATGTAATCGGCAATGGAGGCGGTTTCGGCCAGGTCGTGGGACACCACGATACTGGTGATGCCCAGCGCATCGTTGAGCAACCGGATCAAGCGGACCAGCACGCCCATCGCGATCGGGTCCTGACCGGCGAAAGGCTCGTCATACATGAGAATCTGCGGATCCAGCGCGATGGCCCGCGCCAACGCGACACGCCGCTTCATGCCACCGGACAGTTCGTCGGGCATCAGCTCGATGGCACCCCGCAAACCCACCGCCTGCAATTTCATCAGCACGATGTCGCGGATCATTTCGTCAGGCAGCCGGGTATGCACGCGCAGCGGAAAGGCGACGTTCTCGAACACGTCGAGATCGGTGAACAGAGCTCCGCTCTGGAACAACACGCCCATCTGCTTGCGCATGTCGAACAGCTCGCTGCGCGAGAGGCTCGGCAGATTGTTGCCCGCCACCCAGACCTCGCCGCGCGCAGGCATCAGCTGCGCAGCGATCAGCCGCAGCAGGGTCGTCTTGCCACAGCCGGACGGCCCCATGATGGCCGTGACCTTGCCTCGCGGGATCGCGATGTCGACGTTATCGAAAATACTGCGCTCGCCGCGCTTGAAGGTTACTCCCTTCAGCTCGACCGCGTAGTCGTTGCAGGCGCTCATCTGGTCTCCTTGCATGCAGTCTGCGAAACAGACGGCTCCCGATGACGCCGGGATACTTCTGCCTGACCGTTTTCGGGCGCGCACTATAGCACCGCGCCAGGGGCCGCCCAACCAATGAGCGTTTCAGCAGATGACCAGCGAGACGCCTGTTCAGCCAGGGTTCAGCTTGGTGATGTACACAGCGCTGAGGGCGCTGCCCTGGCACCTGCCACATTTTCCATGAGCCACAAGTCGAATCTCGCTATAATCCTCGCCTTTTAATCGGACGACCTCGCCAGCCATGAGCCAAAGCAGTCAATTGATCGCAACCGCGCAGCGCACCATTCGCCTGGAAATCGAGGCAGTTGAGCAGCTGAACGCGCGTATCGATGCCAGCTTCGTACAAGCCTGCGAATTGATCCTCGCCTGCAAGGGCCGTGTCGTTGTGGTCGGCATGGGCAAGTCGGGGCATATCGGTCGCAAGATCGCTGCCACCCTGGCCAGCACCGGCACCGCCGCCTTCTTCGTGCACCCCGCCGAGGCCAGCCACGGCGACATGGGCATGATCACTCCGGACGATGTGGTACTGGCGCTTTCCAATTCCGGCACCACCAGCGAGATCGTCACCCTGTTGCCATTGATAAAGCGCCTGGGCATTACCCTGATCAGCATGACCGGCAGCCCCAGCTCGGTACTGGCTAAGGCCGCAGCAGTGAACCTGGATGCCAGCGTGGCCATCGAGGCCTGCCCGCTGAACCTCGCACCGACCTCCTCCACCACCGCCAGCCTGGTGCTCGGCGATGCCCTGGCGATTGCCCTGCTCGAGGCTCGCGGCTTCACTGCCGAAGACTTCGCATTTTCCCATCCCGGTGGTGCCCTTGGCCGACGCCTGCTGCTCAAGGTCGAACACGTCATGCACACTGGCGAACGTCTCCCCAGAGTGCCCCGCGGCACCTCGCTGCGCGATGCCCTTCTGGAAATGACGCAGAAAGGGCTGGGCATGACCGTGATCGTCGAGACCGACGGACGCCTGGCCGGGATTTTCACCGATGGCGACCTGCGTCGCGCCCTGGACAAGGGCGTGGACGTGCGCCAGACCCTCATCGACGAGGTCATGACCGTTCATGGCAAGACCGCCAACGCCGAGATGCTGGCTGCCGAGGCACTGAAGATCATGGAAGACCACAAGATCAGCTCACTGGTAGTGATCGATGAACAGGAGCTGCCCATCGGCGCCCTGAACATGCACGACCTGCTGCGTGCGGGGGTCATGTAATGCACGAACATCTTCTGCAGCGCGCACGTGACATCCACCTGGCCATCTTCGATGTGGATGGCGTACTGACCGACGGTCGCCTGTACTTTCTCACCGACGGCAGCGAATTCAAGACCTTCAACACCCTGGACGGCCACGGCATCAAGATGCTGATCAACTCCGGCGTGCGCACCGCCATCATCAGTGGGCGCAAGACGCCGGTGGTCGAGCGCCGCGCGCAGAACCTCGGCATCCAGCACCTGTATCAGGGGCGCGAAGACAAGCTGGTGGTTCTCGACGAGCTGCTGGCAGAACTCGGGCTGAGCTACTCTGAAGTGGCCTATCTCGGTGACGACCTGCCTGATCTGCCGGTGATCCGCCGCGTCGGCCTGGGCATGGCGGTCGCCAGCGCCGACGCCTTCGTGCGCGACCACGCTCACGGCGTGACCCAGGCACGCGGCGGCGAAGGCGCGGCACGTGAGTTCTGCGAATTGATCATGCGCGCCCAGGGCACCCTGGCAGCCGCTCAGAACGCCTATCTATAGAGGTCTGGATGCTCCGCAAACTGCGCTTTCCCGCCCTGCTCACGCTGATCGCTGCCGTTCTGGTGGCCATCGGCTACTGGAACATCCGTCCGGAGAGTTTCATGCAGCAGCCAACCGTGGCCAGCGGCGAGACACCGGATGTGGATTTCTATGTGATCAATTCACGTACGGTCCAGTACCAGGCGGATGGCAAGCGCAACTACGAGATGACCGCGGAGAAGGTCGAACACATCAAGGCCAGCGACGTCAGCCTCTTGACCAAACCCGACCTGCTGTCCTACCGCGGCGGCGAGCACCCCTGGCATGTGCGCAGCGAGCGCGGAGAGGTTTCGGCGGAGGGTGACGAGGTCCTGCTGATCGACAAGGTCCGGGTCGAGCGGACCGACGCCAAGGGCCGTCCGACGATCCTCACCACCAGCCGGCTGACGGTGTGGCCGGACAAGGATTATGCCGAGACCAAGCAAGCCGTTAGAATCGACGCCGCCAATGGCGTGACCACGGCGACCGGCATGAAAGCGTATCTGGATGACGGCAGGATGCTCCTGCTGTCCAACGTAAGAGGCCAGCATGAGCTGCGTTAAGACTCTCCCCCTCCTGCTCGGTTTGAGCGCATTCTGGCTCGGCGCCAGTGCCTGGGCGCTTCCCGAGGATCGTGAACAGCCCATCCGCGTACAGGCTGACTCGGCCGAACTGGACGACCGACAGGGCGTGGCCGTGTACCGCGGCGATGTGGTGATCACCCAGGGCACCATGAAGATCACCGGCGACACCGTCACCATCACCCAGGACAGCAATGGCGATGTGGAAGTCTTCACCTCCATCGGCAAGCCGGCCTACTACGAGCAGAAGCCGGCCGTGGACAAGGAGATCGTCAAGGCCTACGGCCTGACCATCCAGTACTTTGCCGCCAACGAGCGCATCGTGCTGCTCGACCAGGCCAAGGTCGTCCAGGAAGGCAACACCTTCGAAGGCGAGAAGATCGTCTATGACACCCGCCGCCAGATCGTCAACGCCGGCCGCGCCACCAATACCGACGTCAGCACGCCGCGTCCGCGGGTCGACATGGTCATCCAACCACGCAAGCGCGAGCAGGCTGCGGAGCAGCCCCAGTAATGGCCGTCCTCAAAGCCCAGCATCTGGCCAAGAGCTACAAGAGCCGGCAGGTCGTTCGCGACGTCAGCCTGTCCATCGAGAGCGGGCAGATCGTCGGCCTGCTTGGCCCGAACGGCGCCGGCAAGACTACCTGCTTCTACATGATCGTCGGACTGGTGAATGCCGATCAGGGTCGCGTGCTGATCGACCAGAACGACGTGACCCACCTTCCGATGCATGGCCGGGCCCGTGCCGGCATCGGTTACCTGCCGCAGGAAGCCTCGATCTTCCGCAAGCTGTCGGTCGCCGACAACATCATGGCGATTCTCGAGACCCGCAAGGATCTGGACCGCGGTGGCCGCCAGCAGGCACTGGAAGGCCTGCTGCAGGAATTCCACATCAACCATATCCGTGACAGCCTCGGCATGAGCCTGTCCGGCGGCGAGCGCCGTCGCGTGGAAATCGCCCGCGCCCTGGCTACGGCGCCGAAGTTCATCCTGCTCGATGAACCCTTCGCCGGTGTCGACCCGATCTCGGTGGGCGACATCAAGCAGATCATCCACCACCTCAAGGCCAAGGGCATCGGGGTACTGATCACCGACCACAACGTTCGGGAAACCCTGGACATCTGCGAGACGGCGTACATCGTCAACGACGGTCAGCTGATCGCCGAAGGCGATGCCCAGAGCATCCTCGCCAACCAGCTGGTCAAGGAAGTCTACCTGGGCCACGAATTCCGACTGTAAGAGCGGATTTTTTGCTCGGCTCGGCAAATCGGCTCTAGGCAAAGGCTTCGTCGGCAGGCATATAATTTGCTTTCATCGGCGCCCCGAGCGCCGCATGTCGGAACAGGCGCGGTTGCGCCGGCATACAAGGTTCGAAGTCCTCTGCCATGAAACCATCGCTAGTCCTGAAGATGGGCCAGCAGCTGACGATGACACCGCAGCTGCAACAGGCCATACGGCTCCTCCAGCTTTCCACCCTCGATCTGCAACAGGAGATCCAGGAAGCGCTGGATTCCAATCCCATGCTCGAGCGTGAAGAGGACGGTGACGACTTCGACGGCTCCGACCCCATGGCCGAGGCCGTCGATCGTGCGAGCGACGCTGGCAGCGAAAAGATCAGCACTCAGGAAAGCACCTATGAAGAGCCTTCGCACAGCGGCGAAGGCCTCGACGAGGCCGACTGGGGTGAGCGCATTCCCAGCGAGCTACCGGTCGACACCGCCTGGGAGGACATCTACCAGACCAGCGCCAGCAGCCTGCCGAGCAACGACGACGACGAATGGGACTTCACCAGCCGTACGTCCAGCGGTGTCAGCCTGCAGAGCCATCTGCTGTGGCAGCTCAACCTCGCCCCCATGAGCGACACCGACCGCCTGATCGCCACCACACTGATCGACTGCATCAACGATCAGGGCTATCTCGAGGAGTCTCTGCAGGAAATCGTGGACAGTTTCGACCCGGAGCTTGAAATCGAGCTCGACGAGGTCGAAGTCGTGCTGCGTCGCGTACAGCAGTTCGAACCTGCCGGGATCGGCGCACGGGATCTGCGCGAATGCCTGCTCCTGCAGCTGCGCCAGCTCCCTGACCGCACCCCTTGGCTAAGCGAAGCCCAGCGGCTGGTGAGTGACCATCTGGACCTGCTGGGTAGCCGCGACTACAGCCTGCTGATGCGCCGCATGAAGCTCAAGGAAGACGAGCTGCGCCAGGTCATCGAGCTCATCCAGAGCCTCAACCCTCGCCCGGGCTCGCAGATCGAGGCGAGCGAGCCGGAGTACGTGGTGCCGGACGTTATCGTACGCAAGCACAACGATCGCTGGCTGGTGGAGCTCAACCAGGACGCCATGCCCCGACTTCGCGTCAATGCCCAGTACGCCAGCTTCGTAAAGCGCGCCGACTCGAGTGCCGACAATACCTTCATGCGCAACCAGCTGCAGGAAGCGCGCTGGTTCATCAAGAGCCTGCTCAGTCGCAACGAAACACTGATGAAGGTCGCCACCCAGATCGTCGAGCACCAGCGTGCCTTCCTCGAACACGGCGACGAGGCGATGAAGCCGCTGGTGCTGCACGACATCGCCGAAGCCGTGGGGATGCATGAGTCGACGATTTCCCGCGTCACCACGCAGAAATACATGCATACGCCGCGTGGCATCTACGAACTCAAATACTTCTTCTCCAGCCACGTCAGCACGGCGGAAGGCGGCGAATGTTCGTCCACCGCGATCCGCGCGATCATCAAGAAGCTGGTCGCCGCGGAAAACCCGAAAAAGCCGTTGAGCGACAGCAAGATCGCTGGTTTACTGGAGGCGCAGGGCATCCAGGTGGCCCGCCGCACCGTTGCGAAATACCGCGAGTCGCTCGGTATCGCACCGTCCAGCGAGCGTAAACGATTGCTGTGATCGGCCACTGGTCGAACTGTCCCGGCGGCAGGCCTCAAGACCTGCTCTTCGCACAAGGCAAAGGAGATAGCAGTATGCAAGTCAACATCAGCGGTGTTCATCTGGAAGTTACCGATGCCCTGCGTGACTACATCGAGGAGAAATTCGACCGACTGGCCCGTCATTTCGACCGCATCATCAGCGTCCAAGTGGTCCTGCAGGTCGAGAAACTCAAGCAGAAAGCCGAAGCCACCCTGCACGTCGCCGGCCGCGAAGTGGTGGGCAATGCCGAACACGAAGACATGTACGCTGCCGTGGACCTGCTGGTCGACAAGCTCGACCGTCAGCTGATCAAGCACAAGGAGAAGCAGCTCGACCACACCCAGGGTGCCGTCACCCGCTGACGCTCATTATGATCCGACTCGAAAACATCCTGACCCCCGGACGTTCCCTGGTGAACGTCCCGGGCGGTAGCAAGAAGCGCGTCCTGGAGCAGATCGCCAAGGTGATCGCCCAGGACCTTTCCGACCTCGACTCCCAGACCATCTTCGAAAGCCTGATCGCCCGTGAAAAGCTGGGCTCGACCGGCTTCGGCAATGGCATCGCCATTCCGCACTGCCGCATGGTCGGCTGCAATGCCCCCGTGAGTGCCGTGCTGCGCCTGGAAACGCCGGTGGACTTCGACGCCATCGATGGCGCCCCGGTCGACCTGCTGTTCGTCCTGCTGGTCCCGGAAGCGGCCACCGACGAGCACCTCGAGCTGCTGCGCCAGATCGCCAGCATGCTCGACCGTGAAGAGGTACGCCAACGTCTGCGCGAGGCACCCAGCAACGACAGCCTGTACCAGGTCGTCGTGGATGTGCAGAACGATGGCTAGCGCGATGGGGTACAGATGCGGCTGATCATCGTCAGTGGGCGTTCGGGCTCGGGCAAGAGCACCGCGCTGAACGTACTCGAAGACAACGGGTTCTACTGCATCGACAACCTGCCCGCTGGCCTGCTGCCCGAGCTTGCCGAGCGCGCCCTGCTGCACACCGAACTGCTGCACCCGCAGGTTGCCGTGTCGATCGACGCGCGCAACCTGCCCAGCCAGCTCAAGCGTTTTCCCGAACTGCTCGAAGAGGTTCGCGCCCGGCATATTCAGTGCGACGTGCTGTATCTGGATGCCGACGACGAAACCCTGCTCAAGCGCTTCTCCGAAACCCGTCGGCGCCACCCGCTGACCAACGAAAGCCGTTCGCTGGCCGAGGCGATTCGTGACGAGGAGCTGCTGCTGGCGGCAATCATCGATCATGCCGACCTGAAGATCGACACCACGCACCTGAACCTCTATCAGCTGCGCGACATGCTCAAGCTGCGGCTGCTCAACAAGCCTGAGCCAGGCACGGCCTTTCTCATCGAATCGTTCGGATTCAAGCGCGGCATGCCGGTCGATGCCGATCTGGTATTCGACGTGCGCTGCCTGCCCAACCCGTACTGGAAGGCCGAATTGCGCGACTTCTCCGGGCTCGATCAGCCGGTGATCGACTATCTGGCCGCCCAGTCCGATGTGGAGGAGATGTTTCAGGACATCCACGCTTACCTGAGCAAATGGCTGCCACGCTTCGCCGCCAGCAACCGAGCGTACGTCACCATCGCCATCGGCTGCACCGGAGGCCATCACCGCTCGGTGTACCTAGCCGAGCGACTCGGTCTGGCGCTCAAGGAGCCGCTGAAGAACCTGCAGGTCCGTCACCGGGATCTCGCCTAGGAATACGTAAACCCATGCCCGCCCGCGAAGTCACCATCATCAACAAGCTTGGCCTGCACGCGCGTGCGGCGGCCAAGTTCGTCGCCGTCGCCAACCGCTTCCCCTGCAAGATCCGGGTGGGCCGCTGTCCCGCCACGCTGGTCGATGGCAAGAGCATCATGGCCGTCATGATGCTGGCCGCCAGCAAGGGCACTACGGTGCATCTGCATGCCGATGGCGAGCAGGAAGAAGAAGCCCTCGACGCCCTCGTGGCGTTGATTGACGACTACTTCGAAGAAGGCGAATAGCCGTCCGCTCATTCGGGCGTGCTCGCAGCGAGCACGCCACACCCTCCCGCTTACTTCCCGGCCACCATCATTCGCTCGATCAGCACCGAGCCGGTCCGCACGTTGCCGCGCGTCTCGATGTCGCAGCCAATGGCGACGATCTGGCGGAACATGTCGCGCAAATTGCCGGCGATGGTCACCTCCTGCACGGGGAACTGGATCTCGCCGTTCTCCACCCAGTAGCCGCCGGCGCCGCGTGAATAGTCACCGGTGACCAGATTCAGTCCCTGCCCCATCAGCTCGGTCACCAGCAGGCCGCGCCCCATGCGTCGCAGCAGGGCAGCCTGATCTTCCTCACCGTGGCTGACGAACAGGTTGTGCACGCCACCCGCGTTGGCAGTGCTCGGCATGCCCAGCTTGCGCCCGGAATAGGTCGAAAGCACATAGGAAATCAGGCGGCCGTTTTCCACGAAAGGCTTGGCGTAGGTCGCCAGGCCATCGCCATCGTAGCTGGCGCTGCCAAGCGCACGCGGGATATGTGGGCGTTCGTCGAGACTCAGCCATTCGGGGAACAGCGTCTGGCCCAGTGCGTCCTCCAGATAGGAGGCCTTGCGATACAGGTTGCCGCCGGAGATGGCGGCGATGAAATGGCTAAACAGCCCCGTCGCCAGCTCCGGCGCGAACAACACCGGCACCTCGCAAGTCGGGATCGGTCGCGCGCCCAGGCGCCGCACTGCACGCTCGGCTGCGCGCCGGCCGATGGTCTGTGGATCGATCAGCGCCTCGCCGATACGGTTGACGTCGTAGAAGTAGTCGCGCTGCATCTGGCCTTCGCTTTCGGCGATCATCACGCAGCTCAGGCTGTGCCGTGTGCTGCAATAACCACCGATGAAGCCATTGCTGTTGCCGTAGGCACGGCAGCCCTGATGGGTGTTGAGACTGGTGCCGTCGGCGTTGCGGATGCGTGCATCGAAGTCGAACGCCGCGCTTTCACAACTCAGCGCCTGCTCGATCGCCTGCTCCGGGGTGATCGACCATGGATGGTAGAGATCGAGATCGGGAAGCTCCCGAGCCATCAGCGTGGCGTCGGCCAGGCCGGCAAACTCGTCCTGCGAAGCGTGCCTGGCGATGGCCAGCGCGGCGGCCACGGTTTCCCGGATGGCCTCGTCGCCGCTGCCGGTGGTGCTGGCCGAGCCCTTGCTCTGGCCGACATAGAGGGTAATGCCGAAACCCTGGTCCCGATTGAATTCGACCGTTTCCACTTCACCCTGGCGCACCGTCGTGGACAGCCCCTGCTCCATGGAGACAGAGACCTCGCTGGCGCTGGCGCCCTGCCGTCGCGCTTCCTCGATGATGCGCTCGACCTTCTCGCGCAAACCGGGCAGCGCATGCGGACCGATGCCGTCTACTTCACTCATAAGCACTCCCAAACAACACCTGCAATCAAATCAATTGCAGCCCGGCGCGGCCCGTCTGGAGCCTGCTGCCAGGGCTGCTGCTATCATGGCGGCATTTCCTAGTGGACCATCCCCATGTCTGAACACTCCGACGTCGATGATTTCGACGAAAAAAGCAAATCCCAGGTCAAGCGCGAACTGCTCGCCCTGCAGGAACTCGGCGAACGCCTGACCACGCTCAAACCCGACCTCATCGCCCGGCTGCCGCTCAGCGACGCGCTGCACAAGGCCCTGGCCGACGCCCCGAAGCACAAGGCGCATATCGCCCGCAAACGGCACATCCAGTACATCGGCAAGCTGATGCGTGATCAGGATGTCGATGCCATCGTCGCCCTGGTCGATCAACTCGACGCCTCGACCCGCCAGTACAACGAACGCTTCCACGCCCTCGAGCGCTGGCGCGACCGGCTCATCGCCGGCAATGACGAGACGCTGGAAGCCTTCGTCGTCGAATTCCCCGAAACCGACCGCCAGCATCTGCGCGGGCTGATCCGCCACGCCCAGCATGAAGCGGCGCGCAACAAGCCGCCGGCTGCCAGCCGCAAGATCTTCAAATACATCCGCGACCTGGACGAGACCAAGCGCGGCCTGCGATAAACCTGTCCTTTCTCATGTGCCGGCTGGCCTCGCGCCGGCACCTGATGGACCGGCAGCCTCAAGCGCCGGTCCCCCCCACCGTGATTTCGTCGATCTTCAGCGTCGGCTGGCCGACGCCGACCGGCACCGATTGGCCATCCTTGCCGCAGGTGCCGACTCCGCTGTCCAGTGCCAGGTCGTTGCCCACCATGGACACGCGATTCATCACCTCCGGACCGTTGCCGATCAGCGTCGCACCCTTGACCGGCGCAGTGATCCTGCCGTCTTCGACCAGATAGGCCTCACTGGTAGAGAAGACGAACTTGCCGCTGGTGATGTCCACCTGGCCGCCGCCGAGGCTGGCGCAGTAGATGCCCTTCTTCACCGAGCGAATGATCTCCTCGGGGTCGCTTTCGCCGGCCAGCATGTAGGTGTTGGTCATGCGCGGCATGGGCAGATGCGCGTACGACTCGCGGCGGCCATTGCCGGTCGGTGCGACGCCCATCAGGCGCGCATTGAGCTTGTCCTGGATATAGCCCTTGAGGATGCCGTTCTCGATCAGTGTGGTGCACTGCGTCGGCGTACCTTCGTCGTCGACGCTGAGCGAGCCGCGGCGGTCGGCCAGGGTGCCGTCATCAACGATGGTGCACAGCTTAGACGCGACCTGCTGGCCGATGCGCCCGCTATAGGCCGAGCTGCCCTTGCGGTTGAAGTCTCCTTCCAGACCGTGACCGACGGCCTCGTGCAGCAGCACGCCGGACCAGCCCGGCCCAAGCACCACCGGCAGCGAACCCGCCGGCGCCGGCACCGCCTCGAGATTGACCAGCGCCTGGCGCAGCGCTTCGCGGGCATAGCCCATGGCGCGGTCTTCGCTGAGGAAGTACTGATACCCGGTGCGCCCGCCACCGCCCTGCCCGCCGCGCTCCCGGCGGCCGTTCTGCTCGACGATCACACTGACGTTGAAGCGCACCAGCGGGCGGATATCCGCCGCCAGTCCGCCATCCATGGCAGCGACAAGAATATGTTCCCATACGCCCGCCAGGCTCACCGTGACCTGCTTGATGCGTGGGTCCAGCGCACGGGTGGCTACGTCGATGCGCTTGAGCAGGTCCACCTTATCGGCGCGGCTCAGGCCATCCAGCGGATTGTCCTGATGATACAGCGGCGCGAAGGCCGCCCTGCCGAGCACCTTGACCTGCCCCTGCTGCCCGCTACGGGCGATGGAGCGGGCGGCCTGCGCGGCCTGGCGCAGGGCATCGGCAGTGATCGCATTGCTGTAGGCAAAGCCGGTCTTCTCCCCCGACAGCGCCCGTACGCCCACGCCCTGCTCGAGGTGGAACCCGCCTTCCTTGACGATGCCATCCTCGAGCACCCAAGACTCGGATACCTGGTCCTGGAAATACAGGTCCGCGGCATCCACGCCGGGGCCGGCGAGCTCACCCAGCAAACCGGGCAGATCGTCGAGTCCCAGGCCTCCGGGGGTCAGCAGTCGCTCGGTGACGGGTAACAGCAGTTCACTCATATCTACTCCAAAGGTTCCGTGCCCAGGCACGGTACGGAAAATCGGCGGTGACGTTGCACCGGCATGCGTTGGCGGATAGCGGCCTGCTCGATTGCGTCTCGCTCGGCAAGCAGAGCCGCCTCACCGCTCGGCTGCTCGCACAGCAGCCGGCCCCATGGGTCAACGATAGACGAATGCCCATGGGTGATGCGACCACCAGGGTGCTCGCCGCCCTGTGCCGCCGCCAGGACATAGCACTGGGTCTCGATGGCCCGCGCGCGAATCAGCGCGGTCCAGTGCGCCTCGCCGGTCACCGCGGTAAACGCCGAGGGCACGCTGATCAATTCCGCGCCCGCCGCCCGCAAAGCGGCGTACAGCTCGGCAAAGCGCAGGTCGTAACACACGCTCATGCCCAGCCTTCCGAGCGGCGTATCGGCCACCACCACCTGACTGCCCGCCGCATAGTCATCGGACTCGCGATATCGGCCGCGGCTGTCGGCGACATCCGCGTCGAATAGATGCAGCTTGTCGTAACGCGCCACCCGCTGCCCCTGCTCGTCGATGAGCAGCGAGCAGGCGTTGGGCTTGCCCTGCGGGCAATCGTCGGGCGGTAACGGCAGGGTCCCGGCGACTATCCACAACCCGAGGTCGCGGGCGGCCTGTTTCAACCACGGCAGGATCGGGCCCTCGCCCATGGCCTCGGCGCGGCCGAGGCTCGGCAGATCATTGCGGCCCATGGCAGCGAAGTTTTCCGGCAGCACCGCCAGACGCGCACCGGCCTCCGCCGCCTGTTCGAGCAATTGCCGCGCCTGGGCCAGGTTGTGCGCGACCTCGGCCCCGGTGGCCATTTGAATCACGGCTAAGGACATAGGCTCCCCGCTAGTGAGATGCGAAGCCCGCTGCGAACCCGGCTCAGTTGGGCTTCTCGAAAGGTTTGTCGAAACTGATCTTCGGCGACTGCCACGGCCCCTTGACGTCGTACTGCACACTGGCGAAGCGCGCGACGCGATCACCCAGCAGCTTGTCAGCCACGAACAGCGCGCCGCCGATCGCTGGCGCACCGACGATCAGCGCTGCCAGCGGCAGGTTGTTGCTGATCGGCAACGTAACCAGCAGCTTGGCGTCGATCTCGTCGCGCGCCATGTCGAGCGTGCCATCCAGCTCCAGATTGCTCGACGGCCCGCTGACGGTGATCGGTTCGCGGGTAGTGAAAACGCCAGCATCGGCCTGCAGGCTGCCGTCCAGCCGGTCGTAGCTGAGGCCCTTGCCGAACAGATCGGAGAAATCCAGCCGTAGCCGGCGGCCGATGGAGTTGAAATTCAGCACGCCGAATACCCGCAGTGCCTGCGCGCTGCCGTCCACCTCGACGAACTGCCCCTTGCGCAGTCGGGGCTGCATGCTGCCGGAATAGCGCGCCATGGCGAACCAGGCTGGCGAGCCCGGCCAGCGCCCGTCGGCATCCAGGCGGAAGCTTTCGCTGGTCACCGAGGGCGCAAAGCCCCAGGCCAGCAGCACGTCGGCCAGGTTGCCGCCTTCCAGCCGCCCCTTGTACCAGCTCTGCCCGGCGCCCCAACCTCCGTTTCCGCTGATCCTCAACCCCTTGAGCTGCAACGCGAGATCGCGAAACTCCACACCAGAGCCGACTGGGCGCAGCTTGAGCGCCCAGGCGCCGAGCAGATCGTCACCAAGGGAAACCCGCTCGATGACCAGGTCCATCGCCGGCAGGCTTTGCGGATCCACGTCGGCCAGGGGATCCGACCGCGCACTGGCGGCTTCGCCAGGCTCTGCCGCCGGCAGGCGCAGGTGGGTCAGGTTGGCTACGATGATGCCGTCATCGGCGTCCGGCAGACGCACCGTGCCGCCGACGAGGGAACTGCGCAGGCCGAGGGACCAGGCAGCAGAACCGCGTTGCAGGTCGATGCCCAGCCTGTCGATACGGGTGCCGAAGCCCTCGAAACGATCGATATCGACCTGCACCTGCCGCAGCAGCGAGCCGGTCGTCTGCTGCGGGTCGCCCTTGCCATGCTGATCAAGCACGGCACGCCAGGCATTCCAGTCCAGCTCCGGCAGGCGCCCCTTGACGTACAGCCCGGGTCGCCCCGGTAGATTCGCCGCACCGCCACCCAAGCGCAGCTCGCCGCGTCCCTGCGCCCAGGCATCAGGGGGCGCGACGAAGACCAGCGCGGCCAACTCGTCATGCCGTATGGAATAGCGTCGCTCCGCACCCTGCAGGGACATGCGCAACGTGCTGTCGCGCCGCACGCCGGCAGCCTTGCCGAACGGCGCCGGGAGGTCGATGCGCAGGCCCTGGAGCGACGAGTCGATCTGCAACTGGCTGCTTTCGGCCGCCAGCTCCAGGCGCAACTGATAGGGCAGTTCGCCGCTGGCCGGCACCGGCTGCTTGACGTCTAGCCATTCCAGCAGCGGTTTGAGTGCCACGCTGCCCCGCGCCTCGATGCGCGAGGCCGGCTTGCCGACCGAACCGGTCGCGACCGCCTTGCCGTTGACGGCGCGCCCGAACAGCCGTGCCTGAATCTCGTCGGCGCTCAGCCCACACGCGGTGTCGTAGCGAAATCGGCCGCTGAGCCGCTCGAACGCCAGCGCTGGCTCCTTGATCTGTAGCGCCGCATCGCTGCTAGCAAAATCCACGACGACCCGTGGCGTGCCCTTGCCCAATGGAATCTGCAGATCGAGCGCACCGTCCAGCTCGCCCTGCCCTCTCCAGCCGGCGAAGGTCTCGCCGGTCCCGATCGGTGCCTCCTGCAGTAGGCGCAGCGCATCTGGCAGGCTGCTGCTGACCTGCCCCTTGATCGCCAATTGCGGCACCTGCCCGCTGCCGACATGAGCCACTTCCGCCGTCACGTCATGCACGCGACTGTCGAGAATCCGCCCTTCGGCAAGGCGCACACGGACGCCGCTGTCTTCCACCAGGACCTCGCCTCGCCCCTGCTGCAGGGCCGGCCAGCCCGGCTGGAAGGCCAGCTCGGCGTCATGCACCTTGAAGTACAGGCTGATGCTGCGAGCACTGTCGGGGGCACCTTTGTTCAACGCACCCTGATACTGGAAGTAGCCCTGCTCGACGGTGCCCGCGCGAATCGCATCCTTGAGCCAATCGACCAGCACCGGGCTCAACGCCGGCGATTTCGTCGGCAGGTACTTCTCGGTGTAACGCGCATCACCCTCGCTGAGGCCGACGCGCAGGTCCATGTAATCCTCGACTTCGGGATCGCGCGCGAGGCGAATCAGGAAATCGCCGGCGATCCTGCCCTCCTCTCCGTCGACGCGCAGATAGGGGGCGGCGAGGGTGAAAGCCTGCTCATCCAGCGTCCAGGTCAGCCGGCCGGCGCCGTGCCGATAGTGCCAGGGTTCAGGATAAAGAGGCGCCAGATGCAGGCTGAAATCATCGCTGTCCAGGCGTAGCTCACCGCTGGCCAGGTCACCCTGGATGCTGCCGCTGCCATTGCCTACTGCGGGAATCCAGTTCTGCGCGCTGAAGCTGATCCGCTCCAGGTTGGCCGCAAAGCGCAGTCGCTGCGGCGAATCCATCTGGGGGTAGAAGTCCGCGCGCAGATTGCGCAGCGTTCCGCTGGGCTGCAGCGCGCCCAGCGTTTCCACCGCCGTCTCGGGCAGCGGCGCCAGCGCACGCGCAAGGTTGGCGATCGGCGCGACGTTCAGCCGATCGGCCTGCAGCCGCCAGTGCTGCTCGGCCCGACTCTCCTGCAGCAGCAGGCGCGCGTCGCCCCAGCGCTCGCCTTCAAGGTCGAAAGCCAGGCGGTCGAGCAGCAGCCGATAACCCTGCTCGGTCAGGTCGACGTAGGCGTCGACCGCCAGATCCTCCAGCTGGACCGGCGAATGCTCGGCATAGGCGGCACGCAGCCGCGGCGCGTTCAACCGCAGCACGGCACGCTCGAGCTGCTGCGCCTTCCAGCGCAGCCAGAGCTCTCCCCCCAGCTGCGCCGTCTGCAGTTGCCAAGCGCCAGTCAATCGGCCTGGCAACCACGCGGCCCAGTCGCTTTGCGGCAGGCTCAGATACAGCTGCGCCTCAGCCTGCGCCCAGCGCTGCGGCTGCACGCGCGCGTTCAGGCGCAGGGCCAGCGGCTGGCCATCCGGCAGCACACTGCGCCCGTCCAGTCGCAAACGATTGCCATCGGTGCGTAGCGAAAGGTCCGTGTAGCTAAGGGTCAGCGGTGAATCACCGAAGGGCTCCAGGGTGATCTGGCTGTCGAGCAACGCCAGGCCACGAATATGCTGGAGCGCCTCGAGTATTTTCTGCGGATCGGGCGGCGGCGCATCGTCGCGCTCTGGCAGGCCCTTGACCTGCCATTTGCCATCTTCGCCCTCTATTACAGACACGTGCACGCCGCTGAACTCCAGCGAACTCAGCCGCCATGAGCGTGCCCAGAGGCTGCCGGCCAGATCGGGCACGACGGCGATGCGATCCAGACGCATCGCACTGTCGCCCTCGCCCAGCAGCACGTCATGCGCCAGCAGGCGCGGCGCAAGACCTTCCCAACGCCCTTCCAGGCGCCCCACTGTCACCGGCATATCGAGGGCGGTGCGCACCCTTTCCTGCAGTTCCGTGCGGTATTCGGCAACCAGCGGCACCAGCTGCCGGCCCAGGCTGACATAAAGCGCAGCCAGAATCAGGCCGAACGCGGCCACCCAGAACAACTGGCGCGACAGCGTGACGAGAAAGGCGGCGAGGCGGTTCATGCCGATGCGCTCCGGTTATCCCGGCCCTGGCGGTCTGGTGTACCTCTGTTCAGAGCAGCACCACGTCGTACTGTTCCTGGGAATACATGCTTTCCACCTGGAACTTGATGGAGCGGCCGATGAAAGCCTCAAGATCGGCGACATTGCCCGACTCCTCGTCCAGCAGGCGATCGATCACCTTCTGGTTGGCGAGCACCCGATAACCCTCGGCCTGGTAGGCGCGGGCCTCGCGCAGGATTTCGCGGAAGATCTCATAGCAGACCGTCTCCGGCGTCTTCAGCTTGCCGCGACCCTGGCAGCACATGCATGGCTCGCAGAGCACCTGTTCGAGACTTTCGCGGGTACGCTTGCGGGTCATCTGCACCAGGCCGAGCTCGGTGATGCCGATGATGTTGGTCTTGGCGTGGTCGCGCTCCAGCTGCTTCTCCAGGGTGCGCAGCACCTGCCGGCGATGCTCCTCGTCCTCCATGTCGATGAAGTCGATGATGATGATCCCGCCCAGGTTGCGCAGCCGCAGCTGGCGCGCGATGGCAGTGGCCGACTCGAGGTTGGTCTTGAAGATGGTTTCCTCGAGGGTCCGGTGACCGACGAAGGCGCCGGTGTTGACGTCGATGGTGGTCATCGCTTCGGCGGGGTCGATGATCAGGTAGCCGCCGGACTTGAGCATCACCTTGCGCTCCAGCGCCTTCTGGATCTCGTCCTCGACGCCATAGAGATCGAAGATCGGGCGTTCACCGGGGTAGTGCTCGAGTCGGTCACCCAGTTCGGGCATCAGTTCGCCGACGAACTGGCTGACCTTCTGGAAGTTTTCCCGCGAGTCGATGCGGATCTTCTCGATCCGCGGATTGACCAGGTCGCGCAGGGTGCGCATGGCCAATGACAGGTCCTCGTAGATCACCGTCGGGGCGGCGGCGGTCTTGATCTGGCCCGCGATCTGCTCCCAGAGTCGGCGCAGGTAGCGGATATCCATGAGGATTTCGTCGCGGCCCGCACCCTCGGCGGCGGTGCGCAGAATGAAGCCGCCGGCCTCCTGGATGCCTTCGGCCGCCACGCATTCGGCAACCACCTGCTTGAGCCGTTCGCGCTCGGCTTCGTCCTCGATGCGCAGGGAAATGCCGACATGGCTGGTGCGCGGCATATAGACCAGATAGCGCGACGGGATCGACAGCTGGGTGGTCAGGCGCGCGCCCTTGGTGCCGATCGGGTCCTTGGTGACCTGGACCACCAGGCTCTGCCCCTCGTGTACCAGCGCATTGATCGGCTCGACCGCGTTGCCTTCGCGCGCGGAAATCTCAGAGGCGTGGATGAACGCCGCGCGGTCCAGACCAATATCGACGAAGGCGGCCTGCATGCCGGGCAGCACCCGTACCACCTTGCCTTTGTAGATATTGCCGACGATGCCACGGCGCTGCGTGCGCTCGACATGCACCTCCTGCAGCACACCGTTCTCCACCACCGCCACCCGCGATTCCATGGGGGTGATGTTCATCAGGATTTCTTCGCTCATTGTTGTTCTCGGCGGTGGCTTGATGGGCAGCTCTGGCTGCGGGTCCTGGACGATTCTAACCGGCCTGCGGGCCGAAGCCGCAAGGCTCTAGCGTGAGGCTTTGGTCCAACGCGCCAGGCCGAACGCATCGAGCAGCTGCGCGGTTTCGCACAATGGCAGGCCGACCACCGCCGAGTAGCTGCCATGCAGTTGACTGACGAATACCGCCCCCCAACCCTGAATGGCGTAGCCACCCGCCTTGTCCAACGGTTCGCCGCTGGCCCAGTAGCGTTCGGCCTCGTCATCGCTGATGGTGCGGAAGGTCACTTCGCTGATCACGGTGCGCACTTCGCAAGCCTCGCGGCTGGCCAGGGCCACTGCCGTCATGACCCGGTGGGTACGCCCGGACAGGGCCGCGAGCATGGCCAGGCCATCGGCACGATCGACCGGCTTGCCCAGAATGTGCTGATCGAGCACCACGCTGGTGTCGGCGCCCAGCACGCAGCCCTGGTCATCGTCCAGGTTCGCCAGTCCGGTCAATGCCTTGTCTCTCGCGACGCGCTCGACGTAGGCCTCAGGGGTTTCGGTCGGTGATGGCGTCTCGTCGACGGATACGCTGAGCAGGGAAAACGGAACGCCGATCTGCGCGAGCAGCTCGCGGCGACGGGGTGATGCCGAGGCAAGAAACAAAGCGCCCATGGCGGGTCCTCAACGATAAATAAGCGACAGCGTCGCATATCCGGGTACGTCGAGGAAGGCGCGGAGGCCGGCGTAAAGGCTACGCCGGCCGGGATGACTCAGAATCGGAAGTTGACCACCTGGTCGCCCTTGAGCGACAGCGTGCGCTTCTGGGTCGTGCCACCGGAAGTGATCTGAATATCGTAGATGCCTCCGTCGAGCATCAGCGAGACCGGCGTTGCACCATGGTCCTGATCATTGATACGCACCCGATCGTCGTACTTGTTGCTGCGTACGATCAGCGAATACATCTTGCTGTCGCACTGTTCGAACGGCACGTCGAGGATGGCGCAGGGCATCATCTGCTTGGCGCTGATGGTGGCCTCGACATTCATCAGAGCCTGAACGGTACCGTCCAGGCTCATGCTCGCCTGAGCGAACTCGGTACGGGTGCGGTAGCGATACCAGCTGGGATCCATCCTCAGCTCGGTAACCTGCTCACGAATGTCGTCGGCCAGGACGCGCTGGTAGTTCTCCAGCACCCACTGCGACATCTGACCATCGTTGCGGTGCTCGGCGAGGCACGCGGCCAGGCTCTTGCTGGCCGAGCAACGGAAGGACACCGGCTGTTCGAAGCGGATGGTCTTGTCCAGCTTGCGCGCGATGCTCTGAATCTTCTTGCTGTTGCGCTCACGGATTTCAGCCGCCAGTTGCGACTTGAGGCGTTCGACGTCGCGCGCGGCGAGAGAAAACTTCAGGTGCTGGCTGCCCAGGTCCTTTTCCAGCGCCTCGACACGCCCGGAAATGGCCGCCACAGCCTCTGCATTGCGCTTGTGCTCGTCGAGCAGCTCGTCGAGGCGCTTGCGCTCGGCGCTCTGCCCGAGAAACTCGTCTACCTCCATGCGAATCAGCTTCTTGCTGTTCGCCATTTGCAATTGCGCAGCCGCCAGTTCGCTCTTCTCGGTGCGAAGGGCGTCTTCGAGCTTCTGTTTCTCGAGAAGGATGGCGTCGAGTTCGGCGATCTTGCTGCTCAGCTGCTCGGCACGCGGCGATTCGGCGGAGGCTTCAACAGCGTAGGTACCGCCCGCAGCAGGAGATTCGGGTGCCGCCGGGGTGGATAGCTGTGATGCCTGCGGGGCAGCGTCGGCCTGGGTGTAGCTGCTGTTCATGCCCAGCGCCAGCAACGCTCCGACTGCGCTGATTGCCAGCAGAACGCGCGGAGCGCGAGTGCCTTCGGCCTTGGAAAAAATCGAAATGCCAGCTTCCATACTCGTCGCCCGTGCTGTTGTGCTTGTCGTGGTCTGAAGCGGAACAGGTGATGGCTGAACGCCATCCCGGCGCGGATGATTTCAGAAATGCCATACATCATCAAGGCACGGCCCGTGCCGAGCGACACAAACCCACACAAAACAGCAGACTTTTGACCGGATGCGCAGCGCGCGGAGGATCAATAAACGGCAAAACGCTGGCGCATTCCTTGCAACGCCACGAAGACCCATGGCCAGAGCAGCGCGCTGATGGGCACCGGCACCAGAAACAGCAAGGTCGGCGGACGATTGCCGGTCAGCGTGTTGAGCCAGAGCTGGACCAGCTGCGCGAGGCCAAGCACGACCAGCAGCACCATGCTCTGCTGCCACAGGGGAAACATGCGCAGACGCTGCTGCAGGCTCAGCACCAGAAAGGCGATGAGAATCAGCGGCAACGCGCTCTGGCCGAACAGGGTGCCGGCGAGCACGTCCTGCGCCAGCCCGAAGCAGAAGGCTGCACCCAGGCCGCCGCGATGCGGCAACGTCAGCGACCAGAAGGCAATCACCAGGCCCAGCCACAACGGCCGGGCGATTTCCGCACTGCCGGGCATCGGCGCGACGCTGAGCAACAGTGCGAGCGTCAGACTGAACCAGATGACCCAACCGTTGTTCGGACGCCCACTGATCATTGTCCCGCCTCCTGGGCTGGTGCCGCCGGCGCGGCACCGGCGGCCGGTTGTGCGCCTTCGGCAGCGCTGCCGGACTCGCCAGGCGCCTGGCTCGCCGCGGCCCCTTCGGCGGCAGCTTTCTGATCGGCGTCGGCCTGCGCTTCGGCGGCAGCGGCAGCCCGCTCTTCCGGTGTCCGCGAATCACTGAAGACCAACATCAGGTAGCGGCTACGATTGAGCATTGCCGTCGGCACCGCACGCACGATGGCGAAGGGCTGACCGGAGCCGTGCACCACCTCGGTCACCTGCGCCACCGGGTAACCGCTGGGAAAACGCTGCCCGAGCCCGGAGCTGACCAACAGGTCGCCGGCCTTGATGTCGGCGGTCTCGGCCACGTGGCGCAGCTCGAGGTAGTCCGGATTGCCGGTTCCCACCGCAATGGCGCGCAGGCCGTTGCGGTTGACCTGTACCGGAATGCTGTGGGTGACGTCGGTCAGCAGCAGGACCCGCGCGGCGTACGGCAGCACTTCGACCACCTGCCCCATCAGGCCGCTGGCATCGAGCACCGGCTGCCCCATGAACACGCCGTCCTTCTCGCCCTTGTCGATCAGGATGCGGTGGGTGAAGGGGTTGGGGTCCAGGCCGATCAACTCGGCAACCAGCACCCGGTCGTCGACCAGTGCCGAGGAGTTGAGGAGCTCGCGCAAGCGCACGTTCTGTTCCGTGAGCGTGGCCAGCTTCTGCAGCCGCCGCTGCATCAGCAGCGCCTCGGCCTTGAGCCGCTCGTTCTCTGCCATCAGGCTGTTGCTGGTGGCTATCTGGGCAGTTGCCCCGCGCCAGATACGCACCGGCATATCGGCGACCCAGTAGAACGGCGTCAGCACCAGGCCCATCTGGCTGCGGACGGTCTTCAGCGCGTCGAAGCGGGCATCCACCACCATCAGCACGACACAAAGCACGACGAACGCCAACAGGCGTACGCCGAGCATGGGTCCTTTGGCAAATAGCGGCTTGATCGCGACTACCTCTTGGCTGATGGCTGGGGCTAAACGCGACAAGCCGAAAGCCGGCGCAACCGGAGCTTTCGGCTTGTCATGAGCGACGAGGCGCTAACTCACTCAGTGGACAGCAGGTCCATGGCGTGACGATCCATCATTTCCAGCGCACGACCGCCGCCACGGGCAACGCAGGTCAGCGGCTCTTCGGCAACGATCACCGGCAGACCGGTTTCCTGGGCCAGCAGCTTGTCCAGATCACGCAGCAGCGCGCCGCCACCGGTCAGTACCAGACCGCGCTCGGCGATATCGGAGGCCAGTTCCGGCGGCGACTGCTCCAGGGCACTCTTGACCGCCTGAACGATGGTCGCCAGGGACTCCTGCAGGGCCTCGAGCACCTCGTTGGAGTTCAGCGTGAAGCTGCGCGGCACGCCCTCGGCCAGGTTGCGGCCGCGCACGTCCACTTCACGCAACTCGCCGCCCGGGAAGGCGGTACCGATTTCCTGCTTGATGCGCTCGGCGGTCGATTCGCCGATCAGGCTGCCGTAGTTGCGTCGCACGTAGGTCACGATGGATTCGTCGAAGCGATCGCCACCGACCCGCACGGATTCGGCGTAGACCACGCCGTTGAGGGAGATCAGCGCGATCTCGGTGGTGCCGCCGCCGATGTCCACGACCATCGAGCCACGCGCCTCGTCCACCGGCAGGCCGGCGCCGATGGCTGCGGCCATGGGTTCTTCGATCAGGAACACTTCCCGCGCGCCGGCACCGAGAGCCGACTCGCGGATCGCGCGACGCTCGACCTGGGTCGACTTGCAGGGTACGCAGATCAGCACACGTGGGCTGGGCTGCAGAAAACTGTTCTCGTGAACCTTGTTGATGAAGTACTGCAGCATCTTTTCGCAAACGCTGAAGTCGGCAATCACACCATCCTTCATCGGGCGGATCGCATTGATGTTGCCCGGGGTACGGCCCAGCATGCGCTTGGCCTCGGTGCCTACGGCGACGACGCTTTTCTGGTTGCCGTGGCTACGGATGGCGACCACCGACGGCTCGTCGAGAACGATACCGCGATCGCGCACATAAATAAGGGTATTGGCAGTGCCCAGGTCGATCGACAGATCACTGGAAAACATGCCACGCAGTTTCTTGAACATGGGAAAAGGGCCCTGGGGCAAACGCGTGGGGAAAAAAGTGCCGCAAACTCTAACAATGGTGCGAACTTAGGGCAAGGCGCGAGTCCGCCCGCGTAGCGCCAGACGTGAGCCATTACGCGCTAGGCCGCAACATGGCGCCACAAGGGGCGCGCATTGGCCGCAGTGCCCTGCGCACGCTACCGATAAGCGCCTGGGGCATGTAAGATTGACGGCTTTTCCGGGCCCGAAAGCCCATTGCTGCGGCCAAAACCCGCGCCGCCACGCGCCCCGTCAATCGACGGAAGGTGCAGCCCGATTCGCTTTCCGCTGGAGATACCCGATGGCGCTTGAACGCACCGAGGTGGAAAAGATCGCTCACCTGGCCCGCCTGGGCCTGTCTGAAGCCGACCTGCCCCGCACCACCGAGACCCTCAACAATATCCTCGGCCTGATCGACCGCATGCAGGCGGTCGACACCACCGGCATTGAGCCTCTGGCTCACCCGCTGGAAACCACCCAGCGCCTGCGCGCCGACGTGGTCACCGAACGCAATCAGCGCGACGCCTACCAGGCCATCGCACCGGCCGTGGAAGAAGGCCTGTATCTGGTTCCCCGGGTGATCGAGTGATGAAGGACACCGCCATGCACAACCTGACGCTCGCCGAGATTGCCCGCAACCTCGCGGAGAAGCGCTTTTCTGCCGAAGAGCTGACACGCACCCTGCTGGCGCGCATCGAACAGCTCGACCCGCAACTGAACAGCTTCATCAGCGTCACCGATGAACTCGCCATCGCCCAGGCGAAGGCCGCCGATGCGCGTCGCGCCGCCGGCGAGAACGGTGCGCTGCTCGGTGCGCCAATCGGTCACAAGGACCTGTTCTGCACCCAGGGTATTCGCACCAGCTGCGGCTCGAGGATCCTCGACAGCTTCAAGGCGCCCTACGACGCCACCGTGGTGGAACGCCTCGCCGCCGCCGGCACGGTCACGCTCGGCAAGCTGAACATGGACGAATTCGCCATGGGCTCGGCCAACGAGTCGAGCTACTACGGCCCGGTGAAGAACCCGTGGGACCTGTCCCGCGTACCGGGCGGTTCCTCCGGCGGTTCCGCAGCGGCCATTGCGGCACGTCTGCTGCCAGCTGCCACCGGAACCGACACCGGCGGCTCGATCCGCCAGCCGGCCGCGCTGACCAACCTCACCGGTCTCAAGCCCACCTACGGGCGCGTCTCGCGCTGGGGCATGGTGGCCTACGCCTCGAGCCTCGACCAGGGCGGCCCGATGGCGCGCACCGCTGAAGACTGCGCGCTGCTGCTCTCGGCCATGGCCGGCTTCGACCCGAAGGACTCGACCAGCGTCGAGCAGCCGCTGGATGACTACCTCGCCGCCCTTAGCCAGCCGCTCGCCGGCCTGCGCATCGGTCTGCCGAAGGAGTACTTCGGTGCCGGCCTCGACCCGAAGATCGCCGATGCCGTCATGGCGTCCGTCGAGGAGCTGAAGAAGCTCGGCGCCACGGTCAAGGACATCAGCCTGCCGAACATGCAGCATGCGATTCCTTCCTATTATGTGATCGCGCCGGCCGAGGCCTCTTCCAACCTCTCGCGCTTCGACGGCGTGCGCTTCGGCTATCGTTGCGAGAATCCGGTCGATCTGACCGACCTCTACAAGCGCTCGCGCGCCGAAGGCTTCGGCGACGAAGTCAAGCGGCGCATCATGGTCGGCACCTATGCGCTGTCGGCCGGCTACTACGATGCGTACTACCTCAAGGCCCAGAAGATCCGCCGCCTGATCAAGCAGGACTTCGTCGCAGCCTTCGAGCAGGTCGACCTGATCCTCGGCCCGACCACGCCGAACCTGGCCTGGAAGCTGGGCGAGAAGAACGCCGATCCGGTTTCTGCCTATCTGGAAGACATCTACACCATCACCGCCAATCTCGCGGGCATACCGGGCTTGTCGATGCCGGCCGGCTTCATCGACGGCCTGCCGGTGGGCGTGCAGCTGCTCGCCCCGTACTTCCAGGAGGCGCGCCTGCTCAACGTGGCGCACCAGTATCAGCAGGTCAGCGACTGGCACCTGCGCGCCCCGGCCGGATTCTGAGGAGATCGAACAGATGCAATGGGAAACCGTGATCGGGCTGGAAATCCACGCACAGCTCAGCACCCAGTCGAAGATCTTTTCCGGCAGCGCCACCACCTTCGGCGCCGAGCCCAACACCCAGGCCAGCCTGGTCGACCTCGGCATGCCCGGCACCCTGCCGGTGCTCAACGCCGAAGCCGTGCGCATGGCCTGCAAGTTCGGTCTGGCCATCGATGCCGAGATCGCCGAGAAGAACGTCTTCGCGCGCAAGAACTACTTCTACCCCGACCTGCCCAAGGGCTATCAGACCAGCCAGATGGATCATCCCATCGTTGGCAAGGGCCACCTGGACATCACCCTGGAAGACGGCAGCACACGTCGCATCGGCATCACCCGTGCGCACCTGGAAGAGGATGCCGGCAAGAGCCTGCATGAAGACTTCCATGGCATGAGCGGCATCGACCTGAACCGTGCCGGCACGCCGCTCCTGGAGATCGTCTCGGAGCCGGACATCCGCAGCGCCAAGGAGGCCGTCGCCTACGTCAAGGCGATCCATGCGCTGGTGCGCTACCTGGGCATCTGCGACGGCAACATGGCCGAAGGTTCGCTGCGCTGCGACTGCAACGTTTCCGTGCGACCCAAGGGCCAGGCGGAGTTCGGCACCCGCGCCGAGATCAAGAACGTCAACTCCTTCCGCTTCATCGAAAAGGCGATCAACCACGAGGTGCAGCGTCAGATCGAGCTGATCGAGGACGGCGGCAAGGTGGTGCAGGAGACCCGCCTGTACGACCCGAACAAGGACGAGACGCGCTCCATGCGCAGCAAGGAAGAAGCCAACGACTACCGCTACTTCCCCTGCCCAGACCTGCTCCCGGTGGTGATCGAGCAGAGCTTCCTCGATGAAGTGCGCGCCAGCCTGCCCGAGCTGCCTGGCCAGAAGCGCGAGCGCTTCGAGCGCGAGTTCGGTCTGTCCACCTATGATGCCAGCGTGCTCTCGGCCAGCCGCGAGATGGCCGACTACTTCGAACAGGTCAACGCCACCTGCGGCGATGCCAAGCTCGCCGCCAACTGGGTGATGGGCGAGCTGTCCAGCCTGCTCAACAAGGAAGGCCTGGACATCGAGCAGTCGCCGGTAACAGCCGAACAGCTGGGCGGCATGATCCTGCGCATCAAGGACGACACCATCAGCGGCAAGATCGCCAAGATGGTCTTCGAAGCCATGGCCGCCGGCGAAGGCTCGGCAGACGAGATCATCGAGAAGAAGGGCCTCAAGCAGGTCACCGACTCCGGCGCCATCGAAGCCATGCTGGACGAAGTGCTGGCGGCCAACGCCGAGCAGGTCGAACAGTACCGCGCCAGCGACGAAGCCAAGCGCGGCAAGATGTTCGGCTTCTTCGTCGGCCAGGCGATGAAGGCTTCCAAAGGCAAGGCCAACCCCGGTCAGGTGAACCAACTGTTGAAGAAGAAACTCGAAGGCTAAGCTGAGCGAAGCGACGCCACGGTTGCAGCCCCTGCAGCCGTGGCGTCGCCGCATCGAGCCCTCGGCGCTGCCTGAACTTCGCCATGCCTGCCGCGGGCTTTCGCCGCTCGAGCGATCGACCCAACGGAAGGATTCCCCATGCGACTGACTCGCTTCACTGCCCTGCTGGTTCTGGCCCTGCTGGCCAGCGGCTGCGCCGAGCGTCAACCGACGCAACCACCGCAGGCATCACCCCCGACACAGGAACGCTTCACCCAGAGCGGCAAGGCCTCCTATTACGCGCGCATGCATCATGGGCAGCGCACGGCCAATGGCGAAACCCATGATCAGAATGCACTGGTCGCCGCCCATCGCAGCCTGCCGTTCGGCACGCGCGTGCGAGTGACCAACCAGCAGAACGGCAAGCAGGTAGTCGTGCGCATCAACGACCGCGGACCGTTCCGTCGTGGCCGCATCATCGATGTCTCCCGCGCCGCGGCTGCGCAGCTGGACATGCTGGACCGCGGCGTGGTCCGCGTACGTATCGAAACCCTTCCATGAATGAGCCGATCTCGCCCCTGAACCCGATGACGACCACAGAATCCATCTTTGCCCCCACCGGAGCGCATGCATGTCGCTGATCACCTTCGCCTACCTCATCGGCGGCCTGGTGCTGCTGGTTGTCGGCGCCGAAGCGTTGGTCCGCGGCGCCGCCCGACTGGCCAGCCGCTTTGGCATTCCACCGCTGATCATCGGGCTGACCGTGGTCGCCTTCGGCACCAGCGCACCGGAAACGGCGGTCAGTGTGCAGGCCTCCCTGGGCGGCAGCGGCGACATCGCCGTGGGCAACGTGATCGGCAGCAATATCGCCAATATCCTGTTGATCCTCGGCCTCTCGGCGCTCATCGCTCCGCTGGTGGTGTCCCGCCAACTCATCCGGCTTGACGTGCCAGTGATGATCGGCGCCGGCCTGCTCTGCTACGCGCTGGCCTGGAACGGCAGCATCAGCCGCCTGGATGGTGCCCTGCTGCTGATCAGCCTGATCGGCTACACACTGTTTCTGGTGGCCGCCAGCAAGCGCGAGAAGGCGCCGGCCGGAGACGATGAGTTCGCCGCGGAGTTTGGCCCGGACAAGAGCGACAAGCCCTTCGCCTGGGTGTTCCAGCTGTTGCTGATCCTGCTCGGCCTCGGCCTGCTGGTCGGCGGCTCGAATCTGCTGATCGAAGGCGCGGTCGGCCTGGCGCGGGCACTGGGCCTTTCGGAGCTGGTCATCGGCCTTACGGTGGTAGCGGTCGGCACCTCGATGCCGGAGCTGGCTACCTCGGTGCTCGCGGTGATCAAGGGTGAGCGCGACATCGCGGTGGGCAATGTGGTGGGCAGCTGCATCTTCAACCTGCTGCTGGTGCTCGGGGCAGGTGCGGCGGTCGCGCCAGGCGGCCTGTCGATTTCGCCCAACGCACAGTCGTTCGACTTTCCGGTGATGCTGGCGGTATTCGTCGCCTGCCTGCCGATCTTCTTCTCCGGTTACTGCATCCGTCGCTGGGAGGGGCTGCTGTTCTTTGCCTATTACGTCGCCTACACGCTCTATCTGGTCATGTTCGCCACCGGGCTCGGCGCCATCGACCTGTTACGTGATGCAATGCTCTGGTTCGCCTTCCCCTTGACGGCCGTCACGCTTTTGGTGATCTTCCTGCGCGCTTGGCGCCACCAGCGCTGAACCCCGATCCTTTTCCTTAGTGGAGCCCTCTATCGTGACCCTGATGACCTTCGTCTATCTCATTGCCGGCCTGGTGCTGCTCGTTGCCGGCGCGGAGGTACTGGTACGCGGCGCAGCCAGGCTCGCCGCGCAGTTCGGCATTTCGCCGCTGGTCATCGGCCTGACCGTGGTCGCCTTCGGCACCAGCGCACCGGAAACGGCGGTCAGCGTGCAGGCTTCGCTCAATGGCAGTGGCGATATCGCCATTGGCAACGTGGTCGGCAGCAACATCGCCAACGTGCTGCTGATCCTCGGCATGACGGCGCTGGTTGCGCCGCTGGTGGTGTCGCGCCAGTTGATCCGCCTCGACGTGCCGATCATGATCGGCGCCAGCCTGGTCACCTTCGGCCTGGCCTGGGATGGCCAGCTCAGCCGCATCGACGGCGCCATCCTGTTCAGCGCCGTGGTGATCTACACCCTGTTCCTGGTGATCAGCAGCCGTCGCGAGAGCGCGGCCGCTGCCGATGACGAGTTCGCCAAGGAGTTCGGTCTCGACGAACCGGCCAAACCCCACGCCGGCCTGATCAATGCCGGCCTGGTGCTCGCTGGGCTGGTACTGCTGGTCGTCGGGTCCAACTTCCTGGTCGAGGGTGCCGTCGCGCTGGCACGCGCGCTCGGCCTGTCGGAACTGGTCATCGGCCTCACCGTGATCGCGGTCGGCACTTCGCTGCCGGAACTGGCCACATCGATCATGGCGGCCTTCCGCGGCGAGCGTGATATCGCGGTGGGCAACATCGTCGGCAGCAACATCTTCAACCTGCTCTGCGTGCTAGGCCTGGCCTCGCTGGTTTCGCCGCAGGCGATCGGCGTGTCGTCCAACGCACTGGCATTCGACTTCCCGGTAATGATCGCGGTCGCCGTGGCCTGCCTGCCGATCTTCTTCGCCGGCTACTGCATCAAGCGCTGGGAAGGCGCGCTGTTCCTCGCCTACTACGTGGCGTACACGCTGTACCTGGTACTGACCAGCACCGGTCGACCGTTCGCCGAGACCTTCGGCGATGCGATGATCGGCTATGCCCTGCCGCTGACCGCCATCACCCTGCTGGTCATCGCCGCCCGCGCCTGGAAGGTCCAGCGCTAACGCAGAGGACGCCTGGGCGGGCCGGAGCGGCCCGCCCGTTCAGCCTTCGCGCACCTGCGGCCGAGGCAGTTCGAGCACCTGCGCCGTTTCCTCTTCCTCCCCCATACGGCTGAGGGTGCCGTCGACCACGGCGCCATTTTCCATGCTCAGCTGGCGATAGCGGATATTGCCGCGAACCCGCGCATTGGAATGCAGCTCCAGCAGATGCTCGACAACAAGATCGCCAACGATGGTGCCGTCGATCAGCGCATCGTAGCTGCTGACATTGCCCTCGATCCGGCCCTCGGCGCTGAGGGCGAGCAGGCTGTGGGTGCCGGCCTTGTGGCGAACATTGCCTCGCACCTCGCCACTTACCTTCAGCCCTTCTTCGAACGTCACGTCGCCGACGAGCGACAGGTTGCCGGAGATCAGGCTGGAAAACTGGTCAATGGTGACGCGCGCCACCGGCTTCTTCTTGTTGAACATCACTCACTCCAGAAAGTTAACGAGCCTTCTTCTGTTGCCGGAAGAAGGCCAGGTCGGTCTGCAAGCGCTCGACCTGCGCGGAAAGGGTGGCGATACGCCGTAACAGCTGCTCCTCGGTGGCCTGGGCTTCCTGCCGCTGCAGCCGGGCATGCTCCAGTTCGGTGCTGAGCGTCAGGTTTTGCTGGTGCAGCACTTCGATCTGCCGCGCCTGGGCCGCCTGCTCGTCGAGCCGCAAGTACAACAGTGCGCCAATAACGCAAAGCAAGGCGAGGATGATCAGGCGCCCCGCGCGAGCGCCGCGTGCTGCCTGCAGCCGATGTTCGGCACGTACCAGCTCGCGCGTGGACGGCCGCCTAGTCTTCAGCCAGGCCATCGCTGGCGCGCTCCAGATCGCCCAGTGCCAGAAAACGCTGTGGATCGACGAAGCGCCCCTTGTGCAGCACTTCGAAGTGCAGATGCGGGCCGGTCGAACGCCCCGTCGACCCCACCGCCCCGATGCGCTGCGCCGGCGTGACCACGTCGCCCTTGCGTACATCCAGCCGCGACAGATGAGCGTACCGCGTGACCAGGCGGTTGCCATGATCGATCTCCACCAGCTTGCCGTATGCGCCACGGTAGCCGGCGAAGCGCACCCGACCGCCGGCGGCCGCAACCACATCGGAGCCGCTCTTCAGCGCGAAGTCCACGCCGGAATGGAAGGCCAGGGTCTTGCGGAAGGGATCGATGCGGTTGCCAAAGGCAGAGCCCAGGCGCGCCTCGCCCACCGGCCGCCGGGATGGGATCGCCATTAGTGCCGCATTGCGCTCGGCCACCCGCTGCATCAGGCCATCGAGCAGCACGCGCATGCAGCGCGCCGAGGTCTCGCTGCGCCGCAGATCGGCCAGGGTCAGCGTCTCGCCATCCTGCGACAGCTCGCCGGCGCAGCCGCGGGGCGGCAACAGCACACCGCCCTGCCCTGCGCCGACGGGACGTTCCGGCGCCAGCACCGGCAGCAATGTCGGATCCAGCGCTGACAGCTGACCGTGCAGCTCACGCTGCTGGTCCAGCATCTGCTGCAAGGCGAGCAGATCGGACTCGAGGGATTTCAATCGGCCGACCACCTCGCCGACACGCGCAATGGCGAAGCGGCCTTCATCGGCGAGAGCAGGCTCGTCCAGCTGGACGCTCTCCTGCGGGCGCAGGTCGCTGCCAACCCAGACGCCGCCGGCGAAGCTGCCCAGACTCAGGCCCAGCACCAGAACAAGGCCCGGCACTGCCAGCCGCCGCAGATTCACCACGCGGATATCGTCACGCGTCAGCGACCGGTTCGAGGGTGTGAAAAATGCCATGAAAGATTTCCTGGAACACAAACCGGCTGCCTTGCTGGCATGCCGTCGAACGTTCCGGGCAATTTGACGGAAACGCGGTTTTTTTTCTGAGGTCTGATGACCGATTACGACCATGGCGCAGTGATTCTTAAGCCATAAAGCCGATATCGATCACATTGACGATAAACGGTAGCCGTCGCACCGTACTGATGGACGACTCAGGTCCAGCCCAGCCATCCCAGCACGAACAACCCGGCATTGATGCTCAGGGCCGCCATTAGTGTGGTGATAACGATGATGGTGGCGGCAAGCTGGTGATTGGAGTTGACGGCACGCGCCATGACGAAGCTCGCCGCGGCCGTAGGGCTGGCGAAATAGAGAAACAGGATGCCCAGTTCGGCGTTGCGGAACCCGCAGGCCCAGGCACCGAGCGTTGCAAGCGCCGGCAGCCACACCATCTTCATCAGGCTCGAGCTCAGCGCGCTGCCGCTGCTGGTACGCAGGGCGTCGAGCGACAGCGTGGCACCAATGCAGATCAGCGCCAGCGGCAGCGTCATCTGGGCGAAGTACTGCCCGGACGTCATCAGCCAGCCCGGCAAGGCGATCTGCCAAAGGGCGAACGGCACCGCGGCGACAACACCGATGATCAAGGGGTTGCGCAGGATGCTGAGCAGGATGTCCTTCGCCCCGACCTGGCCGTTCGGACTGTAGATGGCCAGGACCATCGCCGAAAGGCTGTTGTAGACCAGGATCACCACACCGGCCAGCACTCCGCCGACCGAGAGCCCGTAGTCGCCGTAGAGGCTACTGGCCAAAGCCAGCCCGACGATGCCGTTGTTGCCGCGAAATGCGCCCTGAACGTACACACCCCGATCGGACACGGGGCAGCGCCACAGCGCCCAGAGCCAGGCGACGAAGAAGGTGGCTATCGTGGCGACGACGAAGTACAGCAACAGCGCAGGCTGCAGCGCCGCATTCAGGTCGGCCTTGATGATGGAGATGAACAGCAGGGTCGGCATGGTGCCCTTGAACACCAGCGCCGACGCGGTATAGACGAATGCCGAGTCGATCCAGCCGAGGCGCTTGAGCGCGACGCCGAGAAACAGCATGGCAAACACCGGAGCGGTAACGCTCAGGGTCTGCAGGATGAGGGGAAGCATGGATGACGCCTGCGACTACGGAAGCGCAAGCATAAAGCATGAGCGCCGCCCGGGCCCAACCGCCGCAGAGTGGACGGTCAGCCCCTGACGCTCGCCAGGCGGGCGTGCCCGGCGCTGGTGCGTTGGCTCAGCGACGAACCGGTCGCTTCTGCAGCTTGCGTTGCAAGGTCCGCCGATGCATCCCCAGCGCACGCGCAGTGGCGGAGATGTTGCCGTCGTGCTCGCTCAGCACGCGCTGGATATGCTCCCACTGCAGGCGATCGACCGACATCGGGTTTTCCGGCACCAGACTGTCGAGGTCGGCATGCTGCGACAGCAGCGCGGCCAGCACATCATCCGCATCGGCGGGCTTGCACAGGTAATTGCAGGCGCCGCGTTTGATGGCTTCCACCGCCGTGGCGATGCTGGAGTAGCCGGTCAGGATCAGCACCCGCATCTCCGGGTCGAGCTCGAGCAGCTTGGGCAACAGCACCAGGCCCGAATCACCCTCCATCTTCAGGTCGAGGACCGCGTAATCGGGAACGTCCTGCTTGGCCAGCGCCAGGCCCTCTTCGGCCGAACCGGCGATACTGACCTGCAGTCCGCGACGGCTCATGGCGCGCGCCATTACCCGGGTGAACGTGGGGTCGTCATCCACCAGGAGCAGATGAGGCTGTTCCTCACCCTCTTGCTGCAACTCGTCGGTCATCTGTGCATTTCCTCGCATTGGTCACGATCAGGTTCACGCGCGTACCGAGCCGTGCGGCAGGCGCAGCTCGGTCAGTGTGCCACCTTCTTCGTGATTGTAGAGCTTCACCGTGCCGCCAGCGCGGGTGACGCTGGCCTGACTGAGAAACAGACCAAGGCCGAAACCTTTGCCCTTGGTCGTGATGAAGGGGCGGCCAATCTGCTCGGCAATGGCCAGCGGCACGCCGGCGCCATGGTCGCGAATGGTCAGCCGGATCCACTGCGCATCCCAGTCCAGACGAATCTCGAGATCTTCCGGGCTGGCATCGGTGGCGTTGTTCAACAGGTTGAGCAGCGACTGGCTGAGGTCCGCCGGTGGCATCAGCTTGGGCGCGCTGCCAAGGCCCACGCAGTGGAAGCGGTAGGTGGCCTCGGGACGCATGAGGTGCCAGCGCTGCAGCACCGATTCGACCCACTCGCGCGCCGTCTGCTCGACCACGGCCTGCCGCCGGTCCGCCTCGGCGGCGCGAACCAGCTGGCGCAGGCTTTCCTTGCAGAGCTGGACCTGCGACTGCAGCAGGCCGAGATCCTCGTTCAACTGCGGGTCGTTGTATTCCTGGCGCAACTCCTTGAGCAGCACGCTCATGGTCGCCAGCGGCGTGCCCAGCTCATGGGCGGCACCGGCGGCCTGGGTCGCCACGGCCAGCAGCTGCTGGTCACGCATGCTCTCCTCACGTCGCTGGGCCTGCTGCTGCTCCTGGCGGCGCAGTTGCTCGGCCATGCGCGCGACGAAGAAGGTGATCAGCGCCGCCGCCAGGGCGAAGCTCAGCCACATGCCGTAGACCTGCAGCGTGGCGCGCTCGAACGGCGGCAGGGTGAGCGGGTCGTACCACACCAGCATCAGCGTGTAGCCCAGCAGCGCCAGCCCGGAAAGCACGATGGAATACAGCCAGGGCAGTGTCGCCGCGGCGATGGTCAGCGGAACCAGGTAATAGGAGACGAAGGGGTTGGTCGAACCACCGGAGTAGTAAAGCAGGGCGCTGTGGATCAGCAGGTCGCAGCCCAGATGCACCGCATATTCGAGCTCGGTGACCGGCCAGGGCCCGCGCAAGCGCAGCGCCGTTCCCAGGCAAAGCACAGCGGACACCGCCAGGGTGATTCCCAGCGCCAGCCAGGGCAGCGTCAGCAGCTGGGTTGCGTAGGCCACACCCACGGCACCGGACTGTGCGGCCAGCACCACGATGCGAATTAGGGTCAGAAGCCGAAGGTTCTGCCGGCTGGCGGACAGCAGCGGGACGGATGCGTACATGGAGTCTCCAACAATTCGGCGGAGTATAACCAAGCCGTTCGCAAGCCAGCCCAAAATGCGGCAACTCGACGCACGGACTGCTGCACACATTCGCTGGCGGAGTTAGAGTCTTGAGCTACCGCACCGCACCGGTGCCCATGCCAAGGACCCGTTATGCACCCATCCCTCCTCCGCCGCGCAGCCTTCGTCGCCGTGCTCGCGAGCGCTACCAGCCTGCCCGCCATGGCCGAAGAGGCCCGCTACAACCAGGTCGCCCTGCGCGCCGAAGTCAGCAGCGAAGTGGCCCATGACCGTATGCACGTCACGCTCTACAGCGAAGCACAGCACAGCGACCCCGCCGAGCTCGCGGCGCAGACGACTCGCGCGTTGAACCAGGCGCTGCAGACCGCTCGCCAGAACAAGGACGTGATCGTCAGCCAGGGCAGCCGCAACAGCTATCCGGTCTACGACGACAAGGGTCAGCAGATCACCGGCTGGCGAGAGCGTGCCGAGCTGCGCCTGGAAAGCGGCGATTTCGCCAGCCTGTCGAAACTGACTGCCGAACTGATGAAGAGCCTGAAGATGGGCGGCATGTATTTCAGCGTCTCCGATCCGATCCGCAAGCAGAACGAGGACGCTCTGCTCAAGGATGCCGTAGCCGCGTTCCAGGCCCGCGCCCAGCTGGCGACCGAAGCCCTGGGCGGCAGCGGCTACAAGCTAGTGAGCCTCAACCTCAACGGCGGCGGCTTTCAGCCGGTCATGCGTAGCAGCGCGATGAAGATGAACATGATGGAATCAGCACCGGTACCGGAGATCGAGGCAGGCACTCGCCAGGTGACGATCAACGCCGACGGCATCATCGAAGTTCAGATGCCATGACCGAAACTGACCGTTCGGACCACTTTTAAATATCTGCTTACAAATGGCCAGCCCGCGCCATGCAAGGGCTGGCGACCGATTGGACACCACAAATGAGAACTTGATGCAGTAAATCGTAAATTCTCGTTTACGAATGATTATCATGCGTGCGCCAACGAGACGGCTACAAGGAGCCCGCATGTCTATCCCCTTCGCACGTACTGCCCTGTCCTGCGCCATGATCGGCTGCAGCTGGACGGCCCTGGCCCAGAACGCGCCTGTCACGCTCAACGACACGGTCGTCAGCGCCTCCGGCTTCGAACAGAAGATCACCGAAGCACCGGCGAGCATCAGCGTCATCAGCCGTGAAGATCTGCAGCAGAAGCGCTACAACAACCTGGCGCAGGCTCTGGGCGACGTGGAAGGCATCGACATCGGCCAGGGCACGGGCAAGACCGGCGGATTGAATATCAGCATCCGCGGCATGCCGAGCCAGTACACCCTGATCCTTATCGACGGGCGCCGTCAGAACGCGGCGGGCAATGTCACGCCCAACGGCTTCAACGAAACGTCCACCAGCTTCATGCCGCCACTGTCTGCCATCGAACGCATCGAAGTCATCCGCGGCCCGATGTCGACGCTCTATGGTTCTGACGCCATGGGCGGCGTGATCAACATCATTACCCGCAAGGTGGCCAAGGAATGGACCGGATCGCTGACGCAGGACTACACCTACCAGGAAGATCGCGACTTCGGCGATACCCGCAACACCAGCATCTACGCCAGTGGCCCGCTGGTCGATGGCTTGCTGGGCCTGCAGCTGCGCGGAAGCCTGTTCGATCGCGAAGCGTCCGACCTGAGCTACGGCAACGGCATCGAAGTGAGCAAGCGCGGCCCCTCTCCGGTCGAGGGCCGCACGCATAACCTGGGCGCCCGCCTGAGCTTGACCCCGCACGAGGATCACGATTTCGGCCTAGACGTGGAACGTGGTCGCCAGGTCTACAACAACGACGAATGTCAGCTCGGCAGCCTTGATGGCCAGAATCAGGAATGCACCGCCAGTGCGGCCACCCGGGCAAATGGTTACGCCGACGAGCTTCGCTTCGAACGTGAGCAGATCGCGCTCACCCATACCGGCCGTCTGGGTTTCGGCACGCTGGAATCCAGCCTGATGCACAACACGACCGAAACCATTGGCCGCACCATTCCGGGCACAATCGGCACCCCGACCGCAGTACCGGGTGCCATCGGCGGTGCGCCACGCGAACTGGAGACGACCAATCTGGTACTGGACACCAAACTGGTCGCGCCGGTGGGCGAATCGCACATCGCCACGGTTGGCGGCCAGTGGTGGAAAGCCGAGATGGACGACGGCATCGCTCAGACCACGTTCGAGCAGAAAACCTGGGCCGTCTTCGCCGAAGACGAGTGGCGCCTGCGCGAAGATCTGGCGTTGACACTGGGTGCCCGCTACGACGATCACGAAGCCTTCGGCGGTCATGTCAGCCCACGCGCCTACCTGGTCTGGAATACCTCCGAGAATTGGACCATGAAGGGTGGTGTGAGCCGCGGCTACCGCACGCCGGACCTGAACGATCTCCACTCCGGCGTGAATGGCGCCACACGTCAGGGCCAGGTGATCACCATCGGCAACCCTGATCTCGAGCCGGAAACCACGACGAGCACCGAATTCGGCGTGTATTTCGACAGCCTGGCTGGCTTCAATGCCAACGCCACGCTGTTCCACAACAAGTTCAAGGACAAGATCGCCAGCGGCGACCCCATCCAGATCACCGGACGCCCGGGAATTCCCGACGGCAGCTATGCGCAGCAGATCAACATCGACGAGGCCGTCACCCAGGGCCTGGAACTTGCCGCAAGCTGGACGTTCGCCCCAGCCTGGACGCTGAGCGCCAATTACACCTACACCGACAGCGAGCAGAAGAGCGGTGACAACAAGGGCGAACCCCTGACCAACACGCCGGAGCACCTCGCCAATGCGAAGCTGAACTGGCAGACCACCGACCGCCTGAATCTCTGGTTGAAGAGTGAGTACCGCGGCGAGCGCGCCCGCTTCACGTCCAAGTACGAGAACCTTGCCGATAACGGCCGTTACTCCACCAATCAGTCCATCTACGACACACTGGGCAAGAACACCAAAGCCTACACGCTGTTCCATCTGGGCGGCTCGTACCGCGCCTCGGAAAACCTGACGCTCAACGCCGCCATCTACAATCTGCTGGACAAGGACTTCGTCGATGGCAAGGCTTACAGCACTTACAGCTATGCCGGCAATGGAACTCTTACGACCGGCACCGCCTATGGCACCGACTTCTCCCACTCCACTGCCGGCACTACCGGGGTGATGGAAGAAGGCCGCCGTCTGTGGCTATCCGCCAACTTCACCTTCTGACCGCCGAGAAGACGACGAGCCGGGTTGGACCCGGCTTCGTTGTTTCCGGTACAGCCTGACAGCAAGACGCGAATGTATGCTGTTTGTAAATCTTTAGCATCTCTGCGAGCAGGCACCCTAGAATTCGCACCACTCTTCTCCAAGGTAAGGATCACCATGCGTCTGTGGCTCGGCACGTTGCGCCAATGGCACTGGATCAGCTCCGCGCTGTGCCTGGTTGGCATGCTGCTCTTCTCAGTCACGGGCATCACCCTCAACCACGCCGGCCAGATCGAAAGCAAACCGCAGGTGCAAAGCCGCGCTGCGCAGCTTCCCAAATCGCTGCTCACCAAACTGCAAACCGAAACGCCCGAGTCGGGTCTGCCCGTCGAACTGCGCGCTTGGCTGGAGCAGACACTGGACATTCGCCTGGCCGGGCGTGAGGCCGAATGGAGCGATGGCGAACTCTATGTCGCCCTGCCGCGCCCCGGCGGCGATGCCTGGCTGAGCCTGAGTAGCGAAACCGGCGAACTGGAATACGAGTCGACCGACCGCGGCTGGATCGCCTACTTCAACGACCTGCACAAGGGCCGCCACACCGGTGAGGCCTGGAGCTGGTTCATCGACTTCTTCGCCGTTGCCTGTGTGGTGTTCAGCCTCACCGGCCTGCTGCTCCTGCAACGTCACGCCGGCAACCGGCCCGGCACCTGGCCGCTGGTAGGCCTGGGGCTGGTGATACCGCTGCTGCTGGCGCTGCTCTTCATTCATTAAGGACTGCCCATGCGTAAACGCCTGTTGTTGCCCCTCGCCCTGCTCAGCGCCCCGCTGCACGCGGCGGACCTGCAGCTGGACGTGGAAATCCCGCGTCTGGATGTCGCCGAGTACCACCGCCCCTATGTCGCCATCTGGCTCGAGCGACCGGACCAGGGCCATGTCGCCAATCTGGCGGTGTGGTACGACACCAAGCTCAAGGACAAGGAGGGCGAGAAGTGGCTCAAGGACCTGCGCCAGTGGTGGAGACGCAGTGGCCGCAGCCTGGAAATGCCGGTCGACGGTGTCAGCGGTGCCACCCGTGCCGTGGGCAGTCACAGGTTGCAGTTCTCCGACCGGCAGGCGCCACTCAAGACGCTGGAAGCGGGCGAGTACCGCGTCGTGGTCGAAGCAGCCCGTGAAGTCGGCGGCCGCGAACTGCTGCGCGTGCCGTTCAGCTGGCCGCCTAAACAGAGCGCCGAGCACCAAGCCCAGGGTCAGAGCGAACTGGGCGCAATCACCCTCAAGCTGACCCCATGAACAGGACCCACGCCATGAAACCCGTCATCAAATGGACCACCCTGGCGCTCGCCGTCTGTCTGCCGCTGTCGGCCCAGGCCCACCGCGCCTGGATGCTGCCCTCGGCCACCGTACTCTCCGGCGAAGAGCCGTGGATCACCGTCGACGCTGCCGTTTCCAACGATCTGTTCTACTTCGAACACGTACCGATGCGCCTCAAGGGCATCGGCGAGGCAGCCCAGGCGCCGGCAGGCGGCCCGCCGGGCATGCGCCGGCCGGTTCCCGAACTGCAGATCATCGCGCCGGATGGCTCGAACGTGTCCGCGCAGAACGGCAGCATCGGCCGCTACCGCAGCACCTTCGATGTACAGCTGAGCCAGAAAGGCACCTACAAGCTGGCCGTGGCCAACAATGGCCTGTTCGCCAGCTGGAAGGAAAACGGTCAGCCGCGCCGCTGGATGGGCACCGCGGAAAGCTTCACCAAGGACGTCCCGGCGAAGGCCGAAGGGCTCAAGGTCAGCCAGACCAGCAACCGCATGGAAGTGTTCGTCACCTCCGGCGCGCCATCCACCGAAGTGCTCGCACCAACCGGCCAGGGCCTGGAGCTCAAGCCCGTCACCCACCCCAACGACCTGTTCGCCGGCGAAGCGGCAGACTTCGTCTTCCTGCTCGACGGCAAGCCGGCCGCCGATGTCGAGATCAGCGTGATTCCGGGAGGTAACCGCTACCGCGACGAGCTCGGTGAGATAAAGGCGAAAACCGACAAGGACGGCAAGGTGAGCATTACCTGGCCAGAAGCGGGCATGTACTGGATGGAAGCCGAGCTGACCACCGACAAGGGCGTCAGCAAGCCGGCCACCGAGCGCCGCGCCAGCTACAGCGCAACCCTGGAAGTGCTGGCGCCCTGACGCGCCGACCAGGTCCGAGCCGTCGTAACGGCTCGGGCCAGCCTTTTCCCCCTCGTCGATGAGCCTTCCGTTGCACTCATCCCTCTTAGCGCTTCTACGCGCCTGGCCACCGTACAGCTGTATCGCCGTCGCGTCCTGCCTGCTCTGGTGGCAACCGGCGCGGGAGGTCAGCGCGGCAGTGGTGATCGCGCTCTATCTCGCGCTTTCGCTACGCTGCTGGCATGGACGGTTGCGCCCGCGCGCGGCCGTCGATGGCCCGGCACAGCTGGTGATCGCCTATGCCAGCCAGGGCGGTCAGGCACAGGACTTCGCCGAACGCAGCGCAGCGCAGCTGCGCGACGCGGGCCAGCAGGCGCTGCTGCTGCCGCTCAATGCGCTGGACCCGAACCACTGGGCGGCCCCGCGCATCCTGTTCGTCGTCAGCACCTACGGCGAAGGCGAGGCACCGGACAATGCGGCCCGCTTCGAGCAGCGGCTCGCCGCCGATGGCATTCATGCGCAATCGCTGGAATATGCCGTACTGGCCTTCGGTGATCGCCAGTACCGGGAGTTCTGTGCCTTCGGCCGCCGCCTCGACGAGCGTCTGCGCCAGCTGGGGGGCCTGCCCCTGTTCGACCGGCTGGAAGCCGATCGCGGCGATCCTGGCGTGCTGCGTCACTGGCAACATCAACTGGCCCACCTGAGCGGCGACAGCAATTTCAGCGACTGGCTGCCGGCACCCTATCAAATCTGGCGCCTGACCGGCCGGCACTGCCTCAACCCTGGCAGTTCCGGTGCGCCGGTACAACTGCTGACTCTTGCACCGCCGAGCGAACAGACATCATGGCGCGCAGGCGATATCGTCGAGGTCGGCCCGCGCCACGCGCTCGCGCGCATCGAAGCCTTGCTGCACGATGTGGGCCTCGACCCTCATGAATTGTTCGACGGCCAAAGCCTGGCCGCACAACTGTCCAGAAGGCATCTGCCCGCCACTGGCGACCTGCACGGCCTCGACGCCGAGGCGCTGCTGGCCTTGCCGCCGTTGCCACACCGCGAATATTCCATCGCCTCGATACCGGCGGACGGCACCGTGCAGCTGGTGGTACGCGAAGCCTTCCAGGCCGATGGCACTCCCGGGCTCGGTTCCGGCTGGTTATGCCGCTACGCGGCCATTGGCGAAGAGATCGATCTGCGCATCCGCAGCAACCCCGCATTCCACGGCCCGGACGCCGCCACACCACTCATTCTGATCGGCAACGGCACGGGCATTGGCGGACTGCGTGCGCACCTGCGCGAACGTGCCGCACATCCGGGCTCGCGCAACTGGCTGCTGTTCGGCGAGCGCAACGCGGCCCACGACCTTCTCTTCCACGAAGAATTGGCACAGTGGCGTGAAAGCGGCCATCTGCAGCGGCTGGACCTGGCGTTCTCTCGCGACCAGCCGGAGAAGCGCTACGTGCAGCACGTTCTGCGGGATGTCGCCGACGAACTACGCTGCTGGGTCGCCCAGGGCGCGGCGATCTATGTCTGCGGGAGCCTCGAGGGCATGGGCCAGGAGGTGCAGCAGATACTGCTGGGACTGCTCGGCCAGGCGCGACTGGAGCAGTTGAGCGACCAGGGACGCTATCGCCGCGACCTGTACTGACACCTGGTAACGACAAAGGCCGCTTCGAAGAGCGGCCTTTGTCTTTCACGCCTGCGGATCAGAAGTGGAAATTGGTACTCAGCAACGCGGTCCGACCGGCTGCGACATGGGCATAGTGGCTGCCGTAGACCTGGTCGAAGTAGCGCTTGTCGGTCAGGTTCTGCACGTTCAGCTGCAAGTCCAGGTTCTTGTTCACGCGATAGGCCGCCATGGCGTCGTAGCGCCAGTACTCAGGCACCTCGATGTTATTGGCCGCATCGCCGAAGCGGGAGTCGACATAGGTGGCGCCGCCACCGATGGTCAGGTCCTGGGTGACGTTGTAGGTGTTCCAGAAGCTGAAGCTGTGCTTCGGCGTGCTGGGCACCTCGTTGCCGTCATACAGGCCGTCGACGTAGATCGGGTTGGTCCGCGTGCCGATATTGGCGGCACCCGACTTGACCAGTTCGGCGTCCAGGTAGGTGTAGCTGGCGAACACCTGCCAGTTGCGGGTGAGTTGACCGGTGGCGCCCAGTTCCAGGCCATCGACCCGGGTTTCACCGATGCTTTCCTGGAAACCGCTGGCGTTGGTCACCCGCGCGTTGGTCTTCTCGGTGCGGAACAGCGCGGCGGTCAGGCCGAGACGCTCATCGAGGAAGTCCCACTTGGTGCCGATCTCGTAGTTACGGTTGCGCTCGGGATCGAGAATCGCGTTGTTGACGCTGAGCGCATCGGCGCCCTCTCCACCGGTCTCGCCGGACGGGTTGCTGGAGGTCGACCAGGCCGCGTAGAGGCTGCCGTTGGGCAGCGGATTGAAGACCAGGCCCAACTGGTAGTTCCAGAAGTGGCTCTTGTTCTCCGGCCGCGTCACCACTCCGGCAGTGGAGACGGCCTTCTGCTCCGTTTCGTAGTCGTCGTAGCGCAGGCCCACGTTCAGCGACCATTGCTCGTTGAACTTCAGCGTATCGAAGACATAGGCCGCCAGCGTTTCGGTGTCGGTATCGGTCGTCGCGGTGCTGCGCGCAATGCTGCCGGTCCAGGCATCCTTGGGGCTCGGGTTGTACAGGCTGGTGCAGTCACCGGACGCCAGGTGCGCCGGCGTACAGGTGTTGCCGCTGGTACCCGGAGTCACTATGTAGGGTCGGTTGTGCACCCCCACATCGCTGATCTCGACGCCCGTTACCAGGGTGTGCTCGATGCTGCCGGTATCGAACCGTGCGGTCAGGTCGGTCTGGTTGACCCAGCTCTGGGTGTTGGAGTTGCGGCTCTTGGCAGAGCGCGAAACCAGGCCATTGGCCACGTTGCCGCGCGAGTCATCCGGGTTGGTGACGATGTAGTCCAGGGTGGTGCGGGCGATACGCGTAGTGTTGGAGACGGTCAGACTCTCGTTCAGGTCGTGCTCCAAACGGACCGTACCGGCATCCGTGGTGCTTTCGCGGAAGTCGCGGTTTTCCAGGCCGTAGAAGTTGTCCCGATCGACCTTGGCGGGCTCGCGGCGCGGATTGCTCGGCGTCGCCACCGTCAGCGGAATGCCGTAATCCGGCATGTCGTCGGTTTCCAGGTGGTAGTACGACAGCGTCGCGCGGGTCGGCGTATCGAAGCCGAAGGTGATGGTCGGCGCCACGCCCCAGCGACTGACGTCAACGCCATCGCGGCCGGCGACGTTGGCTTCGTGCTTCATCAGGTTCAGGCGCCCGGCGACGTTGTCGCCGAGCACGCGGTTGACGTCCAGCGTGTAGCGGCGCGTCTGGTCCGAGCCGAGGGTGACGCTGGCGTCGCCGAAGTCGCGCTGCTTGGCGGTCTTGCTGATCAGATTGAGGCTGCCACCCGTGGAGCCCGCGCCAGTGTAGGCCGACCCCGGCCCCTTGCTCACCTCGATGCGCTCGACGTTGAAGATCTCGCGGGTTTGCGAGCCGACATCACGCAGGCCATCGATAAAGGTGTCGCTCTCGGCGTTGAAGCCGCGAATGATCGGCCGGTCACCCGCCGGGTTGCCGCCCTCACCCGCACCGAAGGTAATGCCGGAGGTGGTACGCAACGCGTCGACCAGCGTGAGCGAGCCGGTGTCGCGGATCACCTGATCGGTAATCACGGTGACCGATTTTGGGGTCTCGCGCAGCGGCGCGGTGTACTTCTTCGAAGCGGAGGTATCGGCTTTGTAGCTTTGCTCCTGCTCGCCGATCACGGTCAATTCGTCGAGCGCGACCGGCGCATCGCCGCGGGCGGCAGTGGTGTCCGGCACGGACTGGGCAATGGAGGGGGCGGAGAAAGCGGTTAGGGCAACACCAATAGCCGAAGCCAACACGCGGGGTGGCTGGGCCAGTTCGAGAGACTGACGCGACATGGAATGCAGATCCTCAGGAGTTAATGCAACTGCGAATTGCTATTATTAGCGGATGGCATTCTGATACATTCTGTCGCATTCTGAAACATCTAAATGCAAACTAATATCGTTCAACCTTTTCCTTCTGCCGGTGTCCCATGCTGCTACGCATTGCCAATGTGTTTTCCCGCGAAGAAACCGCCCGTATTCGCGTCGCGCTGGAACAGGCTGCCTGGCAGGACGGTCGGGTAACGGCCGGCTACCAGTCGGCCAAGGCGAAACACAACCTGCAGCTGGCCGAAGACGACCCGCTCGCCCGCGAGATCGCCGAAGCCATGCTGCAGCGTCTCTGGCAACATCCGCAGTTCATGTCCGCCGCGCTGCCGAGCAAGGTCTTCCCGCCCCTGTTCAACTGCTATACGGCCGGCGGCGAGTTCGGCTATCACATCGATAACGCGGTGCGGCAGGTGCGCAACAGCGCCGAGCGCGTGCGCACCGACCTGTCCGCCACGCTGTTCTTCAGCGACCCCGACGAGTACGACGGCGGGGACCTGGTCATCCAGGACACCTACGGCACCCAGCGGGTCAAATTCGCTGCCGGCGACATGGTGCTCTACCCCAGCACCAGTCTGCACAAGGTCGAGCCGGTAACCCGCGGCGCACGGCTGGCCTCGTTCTTCTGGATTCAGAGCCTGGTGCGCGAGGACGCTCAGCGCACGCTGCTTTACGAGATGGATCAGGCCATTCAGCAGCTGACTGCCGATGTGCCAGACCACCCGTCCCTGGTGCAGCTGACGGGCACTTATCACAACCTGCTGCGGCGCTGGGTCGAGGTCTGATGCAGCATCTTCTGCGCCGTGAGGAAACACTCGACACCACCCAGCTGGGCGATCTCGCCGAACAGCCGCAGCGTGCCGCGCGACTGGTACTGGCGGCTGCGGCGAACGGGGAAATCGAGGCCCAGGCACTGCTCGGTCAGATCCTGCTGGAAGGCTACGGCATCCAGGCCGATCCGACGCTGGCCCTGACCTGGTTCGACATCGCCGCCGAGCGCGGACATGCCATGGCCTGCAACATGGCCGGGCGCTGCCACGAACACGGCTGGGGTTGCACAGCCGATACGAAGCGCGCCGCCGACTACTACCGCCGCGCCGCCGATCTGGGGCTGGACTGGGGCATGTACAACCTCGCCAACCTGCTGGCCACCGGACGTGGCGTGGTGAAGGACCACACGACCGCCTACCGGCTCTATCGTCAGGCTGCCGAGCTTGGTCATGCCAAGTCGATGAACCTCACCGGCCGCTGCCTCGAAGACGGCTGCGGCGTGGCCCGGGATGTCACCGCGGCACACGCCTGGTATGCACGCTCGGCCGAAGCCGGCGACTTCCGCGGGCAGTTCAGCCACGCTGCCGTATTGCTGGCACAGGGCCAATGGGAGCAGGCCCGCGGCTGGCTGGAGCGCGCCTTGCGGCTCGGCCATCTCAGGTTTATCGAGACCGCGCTGGCCAGCCTGCAGGCGGCCGAGCTGTCACCGATCGCCGATATCGTCGAGGCCTACGCGCGACGACGCGACGAGCTACGCGCCGGGGCGCGGTGAGCGAAAGGCGGAAACGAAAACGCCCCGCATGGCGGGGCGTTCGTGCAGCGACTAAGGCTTAGATGTAGTAGGCCTTCAGCGGCGGGAAGCCGTTAAATTCGACGGCGCTGTAGCTGGTGGTGTAGGCACCGGTGGACAGCCAGTACAGGCGATCACCGATGGCCAGATTCAGCGGCAGGCCGTACTTGTAGTTCTCGTACATGATGTCCGCGCTGTCGCAGGTCGGACCGGCGATCACCACTTCCTCCACCTCACCCTTCTTCTCGGTGTAGATCGGGAACTTGATGGACTCGTCCATGGTTTCGATCAGACCGCTGAACTTGCCCACATCGACGTACACCCAGCGCTCCACGGCGGTGCGCGACTTGCGTGCCACCAGCACCACTTCGCTCACCAGAATGCCGGCATTGGCGATCAGCGAGCGGCCCGGCTCCAGGATGATTTCCGGCAGGTCGTCGCCGAAGTCTTCCTTGAGGAAGCGGATGATCTCCTCGGCGTAGGTTTCCAGGCTGTTGGTGCGGGTGATGTAGTTGGCCGGGAAGCCGCCACCCATGTTGATCATCTTCAGCTCGATGCCGTCTTCTTCCTTCAGGCGCTCGAAGATCACCTTGACCTTGGCGATGGCGGCGTCCCAGACGGAGATGTCGCGCTGCTGCGAGCCGACGTGGAAGGAAATGCCGTACGGTTCCAGGCCCAGCTGGCGGGCAAGAATCAGCAGATCCATGGCCATGTCGGTCTGGCAGCCGAACTTGCGCGACAGCGGCCAGTCGGCCGTGGTCGATCCTTCGGTAAGGATGCGTACATAGACCTTCGCGCCCGGCGCGGCCTTGGCGATGTTGCGCAGGTCGGCTTCGGAGTCGGTGGCGAACATGCGCACGCCCTTCTCGAAGAAGTAGCGGATGTCCCGGGATTTCTTGATGGTGTTGCCGTAGCTGATGCGCTCCGGACCGACGCCGCGTGACATGACCTTGTCCAGCTCGTAGATCGAGGCGATGTCGAAGCTCGAGCCCTTGTCACGCAGCAGGTCGATGATTTCCACCGCTGGGTTGGCCTTGACGGCGTAGTACACCTTGGCGAATTCGAAACCGGCGCGCAGGTCGTCGTAGGCCTTGCTGATGGTTTCGGTGTCGATCACCACGAACGGGGTTTCGTGCTGGTCGGCGAAGGCCTTCATCTTCTGGAAGGTGGCGCGCGGGAAATAGTCTTCGATCTTGACCGTCATGCGTGGGACTCCAAAAACGGGAAACAAAAGTCGGATGAGGGGTGAAGGGCGTCAGCCCTGACAAGAACGCCTGATCAGTTTCCCCACTTTGGTTCGCCTACTTCCCAAGGCATGTCGCCGAGTATCACGTGGATCTCTCGTCGTCAGTACTTGAGCCGGATGGATCGTTGCCAGCATGGACGTTCGGGCGCGAACTTTAGGACCAAGGGGGGCATAGATCAATCAAAAAAACGTCCCGATTGCGCATCCGTTTCGAGTTGTTGTCGATTCAAAACAAAGCGTCATGGAAACTGCACAAAACGGCCGATTTCCGCTGCCGTGCGGGCCGCAGGCAAATCAATTTGCCGCTATAATCGCCGCCTTTTTTGACAGACCGACTACTCGTCGACGGGTTCCTTAATTCCGATGACCACTCAGGCCGCCGAAGTCGCGAAGCGCCGTACCTTCGCCATCATCTCGCACCCCGATGCGGGCAAGACCACCATCACCGAAAAGCTGCTGCTGATGGGCAAGGCGATTGCCGTCGCCGGCACGGTGAAATCGCGCAAGTCCGACCGCCACGCCACCTCCGACTGGATGGAGATGGAGAAGCAGCGCGGCATCTCCATCACCACCTCGGTGATGCAGTTCCCCTACCGCGAGCACATGATCAACCTGCTCGACACCCCCGGCCACGAGGACTTCTCCGAAGACACCTACCGCACCCTGACCGCGGTGGACTCGGCACTGATGGTGCTCGATGGCGGTAAAGGCGTCGAGCCGCGCACCATCGCCCTGATGGACGTCTGCCGCCTGCGGGATACGCCAATCGTGAGCTTTATCAACAAGCTCGACCGCGATATCCGCGACCCCATCGAACTGCTCGACGAGATCGAAGCGGTGCTGAAGATCAAGGCCGCGCCGATCACCTGGCCGATCGGTTGCTACCGCGACTTCAAGGGCGTGTACCACCTGGCCGAGGACCGCATCATTGTCTTCGTGCCCGGCCATGGCCACGAACGCATCGAGACACGGGTCATCGACAAGCTCGATTCCGACGAGGCCCGCGCGCACCTGGGCGACATGTACGACGATTTCGTCGAGCAGCTGGAACTGGTCCAGGGCGCCTGCCACGAATTCGACAAGGACGCCTTCCTGCGCGGCGAGATGACCCCGGTCTTCTTCGGCACCGCGCTCGGCAACTTCGGCGTCGACCATGTGCTGGACGCCGTCGTCGACTGGGCACCGAAGCCGCTGGCGCGCGTCGCCAACGAGCGCACCGTGGAGCCGGTCGAGGAGAAATTCACAGGCTTCGTGTTCAAGATCCAGGCGAACATGGACCCCAAGCACCGCGACCGCATCGCCTTCATGCGCATCTGCTCGGGCAAGTACGAGAAAGGCATGAAGATGCGCCACGTGCGCATCAAGAAGGACCTGAAGATCGCCGACGCGCTGACCTTCTTCTCCAGCGAGCGGGAGATGCTGGAGGAAGCCTGGGCCGGCGACATCATCGGCCTGCACAACCACGGCACCATCCAGATCGGCGATACCTTCACCGAAGGCGAAGTGCTGGGCTTCACCGGCATCCCGCACTTCGCCCCGGAACTGTTCCGCCGCGTGCGCCTGAAGGATCCGCTCAAATCCAAGCAGCTGCGCCAGGGCCTGCAGGAGTTGGCCGAGGAAGGCGCCACCCAGGTGTTCTTCCCGGAGCGCAACAACGACATCATCCTCGGCGCGGTGGGCGTGCTGCAGTTCGACGTGGTCGCCAGCCGCCTGAAGGAGGAATACAAGGTTGAATGCGCCTACGAGGCAATCAACGTCTGGTCGGCGCGCTGGATCGAGTGCAGCGACGAGAAGAAGCTCAAGGAATTCAAGGACAAGGCCTACGAAAACCTCGCTGTCGACGGCGGCGGCCACCTCACCTACCTGGCCCCGACCCGCGTCAACCTCAGCCTGATGGAAGAGCGCTGGCCGGAGGTGAAGTTCCGGGCGACGCGCGAGCATCACTGAGGCAACCGACCGCCTCGCGCTGATCAAGCGAGTTCTCGCACGGACGCGAGAGGCCTATACCGACACAAGGATGTGCGATGCCTGCCGAACGCCCATCGCCCGAACACTGTCACTTCGCCAGATCGCTTCGCAGCCAGCTCACCAATTGCGAGCGCGTGCTGTGGCGGCGGCGGCGCAATCGCGGCTTAGCGGGATTCAAGTTCCGGCCTCAGCACCCGTGGCCGCCCTATGTGCTGGACTTCTATTGCGCCGAGCTGCGGCTGGTGGTCGAGCTCGATGGCGGGCAACACCATGACCCTGCCGGGCTCGCGAGGGATCGGCTGCGCACAGCGCATCTAGAGCGCCAGGCTGGAGGTGCTGCGATTCAGTAATCTGGACGTATTGCAGAATCTGGACGACTTTCTGACGGAGCTGTTGCGCAGGATCGAAGCCCGCGCCCCTCACCCCAGCCCTCTCCCCAACGGGGAGAGGGAGCCTGAATGAAGCCACCGACCCTTTTTTGGTCGGCCCGACACGCATTAAAGCGCTTCGCCCTACCCCCGGAACGAAAACCGCGCGTGCTAATCCCCTCTCCCTTCCGGGGAGAGGGCTAGGGTGAGGGGCTGGCGGCCATGCCTAGCGCCGTAACTACCCCTACCACCTACTTCTCAAGTGTCCAGGCGATCAAGGAATCACCCAGCTTGGTGCCGAACGAGCCATGCCCGCCGGCCATCTGCACCACGTACTGCTTGCCGGTCTTCTCGGACACGTAGGTCATCGGCGTCGCCTGGCCACCGGCGGGCAGGCGGCCTTTCCACAGCTCCCTGCCGTTTTGCAGGTCGTAGGCGCGCAGGTAGTAATCCAGGGTGCCGCTCATGAAGGCCACACCACCGGCAGTGACGATCGGCCCACCCAGCGCTGGCGTACCCACCGGCAGTGGGATGCCCAAGGGCGCGCTGTCGCGGCTGGTGCCGTTCTTGTGCATCCAGACCTTCTTCATGCTGCGCAGGTCCAGCGCGGTGACGTAACCCCAGGGTGGCGTCTGGCAAGGCAGGCCGAGCACTGACAGGAAGGGCTCCAGCCGCACCATGTACGGCGCGCCGAGGTTCGGCTGCAGACCGGTCTCGCCACCACCGGTGCGCTCCTCCGGATCGACGTCATCACGGTTGACCATGGTAGAGACGAAGGCCAGGTAGTTCGGTGCGCCGAACAGCAGCTGGCGGATCGGATCGACGGCCACGGACGGCCAGTTAAAGGTTCCCACGTTGCCCGGGTAGATCAGCGAGCCCTGCTCCGACGGCGGCGTGAAATCGCCCTCGTAGCGCAGCTGGCGGAACTGGATGCGGCACATCATCTGGTCCAGCGGCGTGCCACCCCACATGTCGCGCTCGCGCAGCGGCTCGTCCGGTGCGTAGCTCACGGCCGAATAGGGCTGCGTGGGCGCGGTGAACTCGCCGTAGTCGGTGCCTTGCGGCACGGGCATCTCGTCGACCGGCACGATGGGCTCGCCAGTACGCCGGTCGAGGATGTACAGGTCGCCGCGTTTGGTCGGCTGAATGATGGCCGGGACCGTGCCCTGCGGCCCGTCGATATCGACCAGCGTGGGCTGCGAGGGCAGGTCGCGGTCCCAGAGATCGTGGTGCACCGTCTGGAATTCCCAGCGCACCTGGCCGCTCGCCAGGTCCAGCGCCACCAGGGCGTCCGTGAAGCGCTCGGATTCCGGCGTGCGCGGTTGCGCCCACTGGTCCGGCGTCTGGTTGCCGGTGGGGATGTAGACCAGCCCCAGCGACTCGTCGGCGGTGGCGATGGTCCAGGAGTTCGGCGTGCTGCGCACGTAGGTTTCGCCGGGGGCCAGGGGCTCGGTGGCGTCCGGATTGCCCGGGTCGAAATTCCATACCAGCTCGCCGCTGCGCACGTCATAGGCGCGGATCACCCCGCCGGGGGAATCCACCGCGCCGTTGTCGGTGATCGAGCCACCGACGATGACCAGCTTCTCGGTCACCACGGGCGGCGAGGTCGGCAGGTAGACGCCCAGCGCGCCCTCGCCCAGCCCGGCCTTGAGGTCCACCGTGCCGGCATCGCCGAAGTCCTCGCAAGGCTTGCCATCGGCGACGTCCAGGGCGATCAGCGTGCCGTCGTTGGTCGGCAGGAACAATCGCCGCTCGCAGCGCGCGGCCGGCTGGGCCGGAGAGGCCGGCGCCTGGCCGTAGGCCGTGGCGTCGTGGTAGGCCAGACCGCGGCAGGTCATGTGCTGGTAGTACTCGGCATCGCGATTGATGCTCGGATCGAAGCGCCAGCGCTCCTCTCCGGTGTCGGCATCCACCGCGATGGCGATGCTGTGCGGGGTGCAGATGAACAGGTTGTCGCCAACCTTCAGCGGTGTGACCTGGTAGGTGATCTCGCCGGGGTCGCCCTCACCCGGCAGATCGCCGGTGTGGAACTCCCAGGCCTTCTTCAGCTTGCCGACATTGGCCGGCGTGATCAGGTCCGCCGGAGCGTAGCGGTCGCCCCGGTCGGAGCCGCCATAGGCCGTCCACTCGCTGGCCCGGCGTCCAGCCTGACCTTCCGGGGCCAGACCCTGCATCTGCGCGTCGCTGAACTCACCGGTGATCGAGTGGTAGTCCTGCGTCAGCGAATAGCCTGCCATCAGCGCACCGGCCAGCAGGCCGATCCCGAGCAGACCGCTAGCACCGTCGCGCCAGATCAGCCGATCGCTGACATGGCGATTGACGAAGGGCAGGATCAGCCAGAGCCCGAGGATGCACCAGAGGTCGATTCGCGGCGCCAGCTGCCACCAGTCGAAGCGCACCTCGTAGAACGTCCAGGCCAGCGTGCCCAGCAGCAACGCCGCGTACAGCCAGATCGCCGCGCGCCGCCGGGCGAACAGCAGGCCGGCCACCACCAGCAAACCGACACCGGCGACCAGGTAGTACCAGGAACCGCCCAACGTCGCGAGGTAGCCGCCGCCGATGGTCATGAGCGCACCCAGCACCAGAATCACCAGGGCGGTCAGGGTGATACGCAGGGGCCGCGGCCCGTAGTCGATACTCATCGCAGTCTCCAGCCAGATCGATGCAAAGCAAAAAGCTGGCGAAACCTTCTGACACAAGTCTTCGCCAGCTTGTAGTGGATGCGGCGCGGAGCGCTTTAGTTCAGCCCTTTTGGCCTGCCGGTCAGGCGGCCGCACCAACCGCAAGCGGCTGAGTCTCGGGCCGCTTGATCAGCGCATAGACCACCCCGGTCAGCAGGCTCCCGGCCAGGATCGCGACCAGGTAGAGCAATGCATGGTTGATCGCGTTGGGGATCAGCAGCACGAAGAGGCCACCATGGGGCGCCAGCAGCTTGGCACCGAACGCCATGGACAGCGCGCCGGTCAGCGCACCGCCGGCGATGCTGGCGGGAATCACCCGCAGCGGGTCCTTGGCAGCGAAGGGAATCGCGCCCTCGGAGATGAAGCAGCAACCCAGCACCAGGGCGGCCTTGCCGGCTTCGCGCTCGGTCTGGGCGAACTTGCGGCGGGCGATCAGCGTGGCGATGCCCATGCCGATCGGCGGCACCATGCCGGCAGCCATGGTCGCGGCCATCGGCGCGTAGCTTTGCGAGGCAAGCAGCCCGACGGAGAAGGCATAGGCCGCCTTGTTCACCGGCCCGCCGAGATCGACGCACATCATGGTGCCCAGCAGCAGCCCGAGCAGGATGGCGTTGGAGGTGCCCATGGTGTCGAGGAATTCGGTGAGCCCAGCGAGCAGCTTCGCCACCGGCGTGCCGACGATGTAGATCATCACCAGCCCCGTCACCAGGCTGGCCAGCAGCGGAATGATCAGGATCGGCTTGAGCGACTCGATGCTGGCCGGCAGCGGAATCCAGCGGCTGACCGCCTTGGCCGCATAGCCGGCGACGAAACCGGCGATGATGCCGCCGATGAAGCCTGCGCCGAGCGTGCCGGCCAGCAAGCCGCCAATCATGCCGGGCGCCAGGCCCGGGCGGTCGGCGATGGAATAGGCGATGTAGCCGGCCAGCAGCGGCACCATCAGCTGGAAAGCGGTTTCGCCGCCGATCTTCATCAAGGCAGCCGCGAGGGTGCCCTCCTCCTTGAACGCCTCGATGCCGAAGACGAACGACAGGGCGATCAACAGACCGCCCGCCACCACCATCGGCAGCATGTAGGACACCCCGGTCAGCAGGTGCTTGTAGACACCGGTCTTCTCCGCTTTCTGCTCTCCCGTAGCGGCACTTGCCGTGACGCCACCGCCGAGCACGGCCGCTTCCTGCAGCGCGCGATCCAGCGTCGCCTCCGGTTGCTTCAGTGCGACACCGGTGCCGCAGCGGAACACGCGCTTGCCGGCGAAACGGGTGACATCCACCTCGATATCGGTCGCCAGCAGCACCGCGTCGGCTTCCTCGATGGCCTGGGGGTCGAGCACGTTGCGCGCGCCCACCGAGCCGCGCGTCTCCACCTGCAGGTCGTAGCCCTTGCGCGCGGCGGCCTGCTGCAGCGCCTCGGCGGCCATGAAGGTGTGCGCCACGCCGGTCGGGCATGCGGTGATGGCCACCAGCTTGGGTTTGCCGGCGGAAGGCGCGGCGTCGGCTTCGTCGACCGGCTGCAATTCGGTCGCGGTATCGGCGGCGCTGCGCAGGAAGCCTTCTGGGTCGAGCAGGGCCTCGGACGGGGTCGACTGCACGACGCGCTTGCCGACGAAGCGTTGCAGCGACAATGGCCCGGTTTTCACCACCACGACCAAGTCGGCCTCGGCAATCTGTTCGGCCGTGAGCGGCGAGCCGATGGCCTTGGGATCGTGGACTTCCACGGCGGTCGACCAGCCCAGGCGATGGGCCGCGGCTTCGAGCAGGCGCGAGGTCAGCACGCTGGTGACCATTCCGTTGGGGCAGGCCGTGATGATGAGCAGATTCATTCCTTCACCTCTTGTAATTATTGGCTGAGCGGCTGCAGCCGCACGGCCGCTTCAAGCTCGGCCAGTTGCGCCCGATCAGTGATGCCGAAGCCGATTTGGCCGACGGCCTGAGCGGCAATCGCCGTGGCATGCGCCAGGGTGCGCTCGGCCGGCCAACCCGCCAGCAAGCCGTGGAGCATGCCGGCCAGCAGCGAATCCCCGGCGCCCACGGTGCTGACCACCCGCACCTTCGGCGGGAGGGCACGCCAGGCGGCAGCCGGCGAAAACCAGCTGACCCCTGCGGCGCCCTGGGACATCACGACATGCGCGATGCGGGCATTCAGGCGGCGCGCCTCGTCGGCAAGGGCCTGCGCGTTGGCCGGATCGAGGCCGCGGGCCTGGGCCAGCTCCTCTTCGTTGGGCTTGATCAGCCAGGGTGACAGGGCCAGCCCTTCGCGCAGCGCCGCGCCACTGGTGTCCAGCGCAACACGCGCACCGAGCCGCGCGAGCCGCTGCAGCAGCTCGACGAACCACGGCACCTCGACGCCGCGCGGCAGGCTGCCGGCCACCACGACCAGCTCATGGCCCGGCACCAGGCGTTCGAGGCGGGCTAGCAGCTCGTCGCGCTGGGCGGCACCGACCTCTAGCCCCGGGCCATTGATATCGGTGATCCGCCCATCCGCCTCGGCCAGCTTGATGTTGCTGCGGGTCTCGCCCGCCACGCGGACGAATTCGTCGGCAAAGCCCCGCGCGGCGAACAGCTGCTCGAAAGGCTGCGCATTGGCTTCGCCGAGAAAGCCGGTCACGGTCAGCTGATGGCCGAGATCGGCCAGGACCTGGGCGACGTTGAGGCCCTTGCCTGCGGCATGAACCTGCAGACTTTCGCTGCGATTGACCTCGCCGAGGCGCAGGAATGGCAGTTGGACGGTCAGGTCCAGTGCCGGGTTGAGGGTGACGGTCAAAACACGCGCCATCAGCAGTGCTCTCCGACGAAGGCGCGCACTTCATGGGCGCCGGGCAACATCAGGGCCTGCTGAGCCAGCCTCTGGCAGGCGGCGAAGTCCAGCTCGCGCACCCGCGCCTTGACCAGCGCGATGCTGCGCGCCGAGACGCTCAACTCATCAACGCCCAGCCCGACCAGCATGGGTATCGCCAGCGCATCGGCGGCCAGCTCGCCGCAGACGCCCACCCATTTGCCCTGCGCATGGGCGGCTTCCACCGTCATACCGATCAGGCGCAACACGGCCGGGTGCAACCCATCGGCCTGGCCGGACAGCGTCGGGTGGCCGCGGTCGATGGCCAGCGTGTACTGGGTCAGATCGTTGGTGCCAACGCTGAAGAAATCGACCTCCTGCGCCAGCACCGGCGCGATCAGCGCGGCGGACGGGATCTCGATCATGATGCCCACCTGCAGGGCGGCCACCGGCAGCTCGACGCGCAGGCGGTCGACCAGCGACTTGGCGGTGCGCCATTCCTCGATATTGCCGACCATGGGAAACATGATCCGCAGCGGCCGGCCGTCGGCGGAGGCGAGCAAGGCACGCAGCTGGGTTTCGAGAATGTCCGGGCGTTGCAGGCTCAGGCGAATGCCGCGCACGCCGAGGAAGGGGTTCTCCTCGGCCGGCATCGGCCAGTACGGCAGCGGCTTGTCGCCGCCGACATCGAGCGTGCGCACCACCAGGGGCCGGCCTTCGAGGGCTTCCAGTACACGGCGGTATTCGGCTTCCTGGGTCGCCTGATCCGGCGCCTGAGCGTGGTTCATGAACACCAGCTCGGTGCGCAGCAGGCCGATGCCCTCGGCACCGAGCGCCACCGCCTCGGGCGTCTCGCCGGCGGCGCCGATGTTGGCAGCGATCTCCACCGGATGGCCGTCACGGGTGATCGCCGGCTCCAGACGTCGCTCATGGGCCAGGCGCTTGCGTTCCTCCCGCGCGGCGCGCTCGCCCCGGGCCTCATCGAGCTGCGTATCGCTCGGCGCCACCAGCAGCTCGCCGCGCTCGCCATCGAGCAGCAGCAGGGTATTGGGCGCCAGGTCGAGCACACCGGGCCCAGCGCCGACGATGGCCGGAATACCCAGCGCCCGCGCGATGATGGCGCTGTGCGAGGTGGCGCCGCCGCCGGCAGTGAGAATGCCGGCGACGCGCTGGGCATTGAGGGTGGCGACGTCCGACGGCGCCACCTCGTCCATCACCAGAATGTAGGGCTCGTCCGGGGCCTGCTCGGCTTCGACACCGGCCAGGCAGGCCAGCACGCGGCGGCCCACGTCGCGCAGGTCGGCCGCACGCTCGGCGAGCAGCTGGTCATGCAGCGCCTCCTGCTGCTGCGCCGCGCTTTCGATTTCCTCCATCCAGGCCGCTTCGGCGCTGAGGCCTTTCTGCAGGCGCACCTGCACCTCTTCGCGCAGGGCAGGATCCCTGAGCATGGCCTGGTGGGTGGTGAAGATGTCGCGGATGCTGGCGACCTGGCTCTGCGCGATCAGCGTGCCGATTTCGGCGAACACCTTGTCCAGCGCCGCGTCGAGCCGCTGCAGCTCGACGGCGGGCGATTCGCCGCGCCGCGGATAGTCGATCGCCTGCGGCTTGCGCACCAGCACCGGGCCGATGGCGATGCCGGGCGAGGCGGCGATGCCGATCACCTGCTCGCCGGCCCGCAGGGCGGGCACGTCCTGGGCGGCTTCATGCAGTTGCACGGTGGCAGCTGGCTGCTCCGCCGGTTCCACGCCGGCTGGCAGCGGCTCGATTTCCTCGCCCAGCCCTTCTTCCACCGCGCGCACCAGCGCCGGCAAGGCATCGTCGGCGATCGAGGGCTCGGCGATGAACTCCAGCACCTGCCCACGATGCGAGCCCATCGCCAGCAGCTTGCTCAGGCTCTTGGCGGACACCCCCGCGCTCTGGCTGCCAGCCAGGCGCACGCGGATCTCGCCGGCGAAGGCCTGTGCGACCTCGGTCAGCACCTTGGCCGGGCGGGCATGCAGGCCGTGGGCATTGGCCAGCGGCACGCGGGCGCTCGGCCAGTCCGCCGGCACGTCGCCGCCCAGGGCTTCGAGCACGGTGCGACTGGAGGTCGCCTGGCTCAGCTCCGCGCCGCGCCCCTCGATCAGCAGGTTGCACAGGCGCTCGAGCATCGCCCGGTGCGCTTCGCCGAGGCTAGCCAGCACGAACAGGCCGTTGAGCGGCTGGCCATGGTGATCCAGCGACGCGGCGGGTGTGACGAACGCCAGCCCCGGTCGCTGCACCGACTGCTCGCTGCTCAGCCACCAGAGGCCCTCACCCAGCGGCAAGGCCTGGTCGAGCGCGAGCCCGGCATTGAAGCCGGAGACCACGCACTCGGCGCGCTTGAGCAGCTTGACGCCCTGCCAGGCCAGCTCATCGAAGTCCTCGGCGGCGACGCCCAGCCCCACCAGCTCGCCATCGAGCGCCAGTTCCTGCGGCGCGCCCTGCAGCAGCGCGATGATCGCCTCGGGGCTTTCGGCCTTCTGCAGCGCCTCACTGAGGTCGCCCTCGCCAAGGGCGCGGGTCAGCAGCTGCAGCAGGCGCAGATGCTCGTCGGAACGCGCGGCGATGCCGATGGCGAGGTGGACCTGCTGGCCGTTGCCCCAGTCGACGCCCTCCGGAAAATGCAGCAGCCGCACGCCCGTGGTGAACACCTGATCGCGGGTTTCCGGGGTGCCATGGGGGATCGCGATGCCCTGGCCGAGAAAGGTCGAGCCCTGGGCTTCGCGTGCGCGCAAGCCGTCCAGGTAGCCGGGCGCCACCAGCCCGTCGGCAACCAGCACCTCGCCGAGCAGGGCCAGCGCGGCCGGTTTGTCCGCCGCGACCTGATGCATGTGGATGTGCTGCGCATTCAACTCAAGCATGAAGAACTCCTGCGGGGCTCGCGATTGTTGTGGCCGACGATGCGCCGGCATTGCCCGAATCCTGGGCTGGCGCTTCAGACCTGAGAGCTGCTGAAACGTTTCAGCCAAGACTGGCACATTACGCAATATTGGGTAATTCTAGAAGCCCGAGTTCATACCACCCGTCTTAGGCCCCCAGTTGAAACTGACCGACATCGCCCGCCTCGCCAACGTTTCGGTAACCACCGCCAGCTACGTGCTCAACGGCAAGGCCGCGCAGCGACGGATCAGTCCAGCCACGGTCGAGCGCGTGCTGGCGGTCGCCGAGCAGCAGGGTTTTCAGCTCGACCAGCAGGCCGCCGGGCTGCGCCGCGGCCAGTCCCGGACCCTCGGTTTCATCGTGCCGGACCTGGAAAACCCCAGCTATGCACGCCTGGCCAAGCTGCTCGAGCAGCGTGCGCGACAGCGCGGTTACCAGTTGCTGATCGCCGGGACCGACGACGAGCCGGACACCGAGCGCCAGCTCATCCAGGTGCTGCGCTCGCGACGCTGCGATGCGCTGATCGTCGCCAGCTGCCTGCCGGCGGACGATGCCGCTTACCGCAAGGTCCAGACGACCGGCACGCCGGTGATCGCGCTGGACCGTGCGCTGGATGCCGAGCACTTCTGTTCGGTGGTCAGCGACGACCGCGAAGCCGGCGCGCAGCTGACCCGCTCGCTGGACGTGCCGCCCGAGGCGCATGTCGCCCTGATCAGCGCGCGCCCGGCGCTGCGCATCAGCCAGCAGCGCGAGGAAGGTTTCCAGCAGGCACTGGCGCAGCACCGCGGGCCGGTCAGCATCCTGCGCGCCGAGCAGTTCAGCCGCGCCTGCGGCCGCGCGCAGATGCTCGCTCTGCTCGACCGCGGCGCGTTGCCCGATGCGCTGATCACCACCGCCTACGTGCTGCTGGAAGGCGTGTTCGACGCGCTGCGCGAGCGCGACCTGCTCTGGCCCGAACAGCTGCGGCTGGGCACCTTCGGTGATGCGCAGTTGCTGGATTTCCTGCCGATCCGGGTCAACGCGATTTCCCAGCAGCACGCGCAGATCGCCGAGCAGGTGCTGGAGCAGGCCATTCGTGCCATCGAACAGGGCGACTACCGCCCCGGCGTGATCGCCATCGAGCGGGAGCTGAAGGTCCGCCGCGGCTGACGCCCTCTTGCGGGCGCCGACGCACTGGCGGAAGCTTGTCGTCTTTCGAACAACCCGCCTCCCCTGATGAACATCGAACAGATCACCCAGCGCCTGCACGCGATCCGCGATCGCAACGACTGGCAGCGCTTTCACAGCCCGAAGAACCTCGCCATGGCCGCCAGTGTGGAAATGGCCGAGCTGGTGGAAATCTTCCAGTGGCAGACCGAGGACGAGTCGCGCCAGCTATCGGCCGACAAGCTCGAGCACGCTGGCCAGGAGGTCGGCGACATCCTCATGTACCTGCTGCTGATGTGCAGCGAGCTGGGGATCGACATGGAACAGGCGCTCTTGGCCAAGCTGGCCGACAACGAACGGCGCTTCGTCCGATGAGCGACCGCCATTTCGACGAGCTGGCGACGCGTTTCGCCGAGAAGATCTACGGCGGCGCCAAGGGCGCGATCCGCCTGGCCGTGCTGCAGGCCGACCTGGCCGAGATCCTGCCGCCGCGCCCGCTGCGGGTGCTGGACATCGGCGCCGGGCTCGGCCATATGAGCCTCTGGCTGGCGCAGCAGGGCCATGCGGTCACCCTCGCCGAGCCCGCCGAACCGATGCTGCAAGGCGCCCGCCAGCAGTTCGCCGACGCCGGTCAGCTGGCCACCTTCATCCAGGCGCCCTGGCAGGAGGTGGAAGCGCATGTCGACGGCCGCTTCGACCTGGTCATCTGCCACGCCGTGCTGGAGTGGCTTGCCGCCCCCCAGGCGATCCTGCCAGTGCTGCACCGCCTGACCGCGGCCGATGGCTGGCTGTCGCTGGCCTTCTACAACCGCGATGCGCTGATCTACCGCAACCTGCTCAAGGGCCACTTCAAGAAGCTGCGCAGCCAGACCTATGCCGGCGAGCGGCAGAGCCTGACCCCGCAGCAACCGCTGGACCCACGCGAACTGGCTGCGCAACTCGCGCCGCACTGGCAGGTCGAATCCAGCAGTGGCGTGCGCGTTTTCCATGACTACATGCCCGCCGATTTCCAGGCCCGCACCGAGCCGGCCGACCTCATCGAGATGGAACTGGCCTACCGCCGCCATCCCACCTTCGCCGGCCTCGGGCGCTATCTGCACTGGTTGTGCCGGCCACGCTGAGCCGGCCCGGAGGTTTCCATGTCGACCCGCGCGTTTATGCCCTTGCTCTGCCTTACCCTCGCGGCCTGCCAGAGCCAGAACCCCTATACCGACGAATCGGCGCCGATACCGCCCGCCCCTCCGGTGGAACAGATCCAGGCGCCCACCTACCCGGCCGCGCCCCGGGACTTCTCCAGCTACCAGCACTGGAGCTGGCGCAGCCCGCCAGCGGGTACGGCTTCGATCAGCGGTGAAGAACTGCAGGAAATGGTCGCCGGCGCCCTCGATCAACATGGCCTGCGGCCGGCACCGGGCAACGCTCCGGGCGATGTACGGATCAGCGCCAGCGCCAGCAAGGAAACCCGAGTCCGCCAGACCTACGACAACTACGGCTACGGCCCGCATGTCGGCGTAGGCCGTTATGGCGGTGGCTACGGCACCGGGTATGGCGTCGGCACCAGCGTGCCCATCGTGCGCAACTACGAGGAGGAAGTCGTCTCGGTGCGCATCGAGATGTTCGATGTGGTCTCCGGGCAATCGGTCTGGAGCAATCGTGCCGAAGCGCGCCTGAGCGGCAGCAGGGCCAAGCAGCAAGATGCGGTGCGCCAGGCCGTCGAGCGGGCGCTGGCCGATTATCCGCCGCGCTGAGTGCGGCACGTGGCTACGCGCCGAACGAAGGCGCCGGGCCTAGACTGAGCAGACCCTTCCCTGGAGAACGATCATGTTCCGCCGCCTGTTGCTGATTCCCCTACTCCTCGCCCTCGTCGCCTGCCAGGGCCCGCAGGTGCAGCGCGATTTCGATCCGACACGGGATTTCTCCGCCTATCGCGCCTGGAGCTGGAAGGAGCCGGCGCTGCAGTACCGGCCGGATGACCCGCGCATACAGAGCGACCTCACCGAGCAGCGCATCCGCGACGCCATTGCCGAGCAGCTGGACCAGCGCGGGCTGCGGCCCGCCACGGCGAGTGCCGCGGCCGGCGTGCAGGTGCAGGCCTGGTACATCGTCGACCAGCGCACCCAGCAATACACGACCACTTCCGGCGCCTGGGGCAACCCCTGGTATGGCTACTGGGGCGGACCGATGTTCACCGATACCCGCACCATCGACTATCAGGTCGGCACCTTGCAGATCGATCTGTATGACGCCGCCGACGGCAAGCTGGTCTGGCGTGGCAGTGCCGAGCAGGTACTGCGCAGCCGCCAGGGCACGCCCGACGAGCGCGCTGGCAGCATGCGCGAGCTGGTGGCGCGGGTGCTGTCGCAATACCCACCGCACTGAACCAAGCGCCTGAACCTGCCGCGGTGCTGGCGAGCGACTGCCGCGCTCGCCATACTGTCGCGCCGCTGATCTTGGAGACCTGAAATGCCTGCTGTTGCCTGGTGGTTGCTCACCCTGCCGTTCATTGCCGGAGCCATGCTGCCTTTGCAGGCCGGAATCAACGGTCAGGTGGCTCGCCAGCTCGGCAACGTCATGGGCGCGGCGTTGCTTTCCTTCGCTGTCGGCACTCTGGCCCTGTTCGTCATCGTGCTGACCCAGCGCGACCTGCCGGCGCTGCAGTCCCTCAAGGCACTGAGCTGGTGGCAATGGACCGGCGGTCTGCTGGGCGCCTTCTTTATCGCCACCGCCGCCTTCGCCGCACCGCGTACCGGCGCACTGCTGTTCATGGCGTTGCTGCTGGCCGGGCAGCTGTTCGTCGCGCTGCTGCTGGACCACTTCGGCTGGGCCGGTTTCCGCCAGTCGCCCATCAGCCTCGGCAAGGTGGCCGGCCTGTTGCTGATCTTCGGCGGTGTCTGGCTGATCCAACGTGGCTAGGTTTGCACAGCCAGGCGATTCTCACTGATGCTCGAAGGCGTAGAACAGGTTGGGCTCGCTGACCAGATAGAGATTGCCCTGAGCGTCGAACGTCATGCCCTCGGCCTGCGGCACGCTGCGCTCGAGCCCGGCGAAACCGCGCCATAGCGAGCGGAAGCTGACCAGCTCGCCCTCGGCATCCAGCTCCAGCATCATCTTCGCCTCGTCGCTGAGCAACACGAGGTGACCGGTCTGCTCGTCGAAATGCACCGACGACAGGTCGCTGGCCATGTCCAGCTTGTCGATCCACGCCTGGCGGTCGATGATCTTGATGTCCATGTCGCCGGCCAGGCTGCGCTTGATGCCGTGGATTTCATAGAGCTTGCGCGGCGAATGCTCCTTGACCACGAACAGACGATCGCCCGCTCGGTCGTAGCCGACGCCTTCGAAACCGGTGTTGTCCGCCTCGTTCAGCGCCAGCGTGATGGAGCGTGCATCGGCGCGGCGCAGCGGGCCGGCCAGGTTCGGCACCTGCACCACCACCAGCGCCTGCTGGCGTTCCTCGGTCAGCACCAGCAGGTCGTCACCCAGATAGGTCACGCCCTCGACGTCTTCGAAGCCCTGCAGCGGGTAGCGCGCGATGAACGTCCCATCACGGCCCAGCGCCAACAGCTCCTCGGGGTTGTTGACCACGGCCCACAGGTGACCACGACGCTCGTCGTAGGTCAGCCCGGAAAGGTTGTCCTTCACCGTTGCCACGGGCAACGCATCGATTCTCGCCCGGTATTCCGGCAGCCACAGGCTGCGACGCTCCCAGCTGTTCTCATGCCAGGTGGTTTTCAGTGTGTAGAACAGCCGCTCATCCAGATGCAGCGTGACGGCAAGGTACAGCAGGCAGAACAGCAGCAGGCCACAGGCCCAGCTCAAGGGGCGCAGCGTCGCTAGTCGTCCCAGCTGCGCGATGGCGAGGGCTCGCATGGTGTCTACTCGTTGAAGTCGTGTGGGCAGGCTGCCCGGGACTTGTTGCAGTTGAATGAAGGCAGGAATCGCGACGGATGCGTCACGCACTACGCAGGGACATTCCGACCCTCATCCGCCGCGCTTGTTCCCCCCCTCTGCCATTGAACTCTCGGCCCCGGCCAGCAGCCCAATGCCCAGGGCTGCGCTTGCGCACCGCAATCGAACGATCTGGGAGAGTGATAGATGCGGGTAGAAGGATTCTTCGAGTGGCTGGGTCAGGCACTCGGCACCGTCATACGTTTCATCGTCGAAGGGCTGGCCGACTTCTTCGGCCTGTTTGCCCGCGCCGGGCACAACTTTCTCGAGGGGTTGTCACGCACGCTGGGGATGGACCGCTCGCTGCTGAGCCTGGTCGCGCTGGTCATCGGCCTGCTGTTGCTGGTCGCGGCCGTTCGCTCATTCTTCCGCGGCTCGATCGTCGGCGGACTGGTCTGGCTGTTCCTCGGCTTGTGGCTGCTGAGCTGGCTGATTCACTGATCGCGCCGATACATCGCCCGGTGTGCCCCGGGCACTGCGGTTTTTCCTCTTTTCCCACTGGCCGCGTATAGTGCCGGGCCGTCCCGGAGGCCCGTAATGTCCCGCATGCTTGCCGCCTGGCGCCACGCGCCCACGCATCAGAAGGTGTGGGCGCTGGCGGCGCCTATGATCCTGTCGAACCTGTCCGTGCCGCTGGTGGCGCTGGTGGACAGCAGCGTGATCGGCCATCTGCCGCACGCTCACCAGCTGGGCGCGGTGGCGGTTGGCGGCAGCCTGTACACGCTGCTGGTGTGGGTGATGGGCTTCCTGCGCATGGGTACCACCGGCTTCGCCGCACAGGCAGCCGGCCGCCAGGATGGCGGCGCGCTGCGCCAGATACTGTTGCAGGGACTGTTGCTGGCCGTCGGCTTCGCTCTGCTGCTGGGCACGCTCGGTGTGCCGCTCAAGGGTGCCGCGCTGCAGCTGATGCAGCCCTCGGCGGAACTGAACGACCTGACCCGCGACTATTTCCACATACGCCTGTTCGGCCTGCCCGCCGCGTTGGCCAGCTATGCACTGATCGGCTGGTTTCTCGGCACGCAGAACGCCCGCGCGCCGCTGGCCATTCTGCTGACGACCAACCTCATCAATGTCGCGTTGGACCTGTGGTTCGTGCTCGGCCTCGACTGGGGCGTGGCCGGGGCCGCGCGCGCCTCGGTGATCGCCGAATGGAGCGGCGCGCTGCTTGGCCTGGGCCTTACTCGCAAGGCGCTGACGCGCTATCCCGGCCGACTCGACACCCGTGCGCTGCGGCACTGGACAAGCTGGCGCCCGCTGATGGCGGTCAACCGCGACATTTTCCTGCGCTCGCTGGCACTGCAGCTGGTGTTCTTCCTGGTCACGGTGCAGGGCACCCGCCTGGGCGATGCCACAGTCGCCGCCAACGCCCTGCTGCTCAACGGCCTTCTGCTGACCGCGCATGCCCTCGACGGACTGGCCCATGCGGTGGAAGCCTTGAGCGGGCATGCCATCGGTGCTCGCGACCGCAACGCACTGCAACGGGTGATGGTGGTTGCCGGGGGTTGGTCATTGCTGGCCAGCATTGCCTTCGGCCTGTTCTTTCTGTTCGGCGGCCAGCTGTTCATCCGGTTGCAGACCGACATACCCGAGGTGCGCCAGACCGCGCTGACCTACTTGCCCTATCTGGCGGCATTGCCGCTGATCGCGGTCTGGAGCTATCTGCTCGATGGCCTGTTCATCGGTGCCACCCGCGCGCGGGAGATGCGCAACAGCATGCTGCTGGCGGTGGCGCTGACGTTGCCGCTGGGCTGGCTGCTGCAGGGGCTGGGCAATCACGGCTTGTGGCTGGCGTTTCTCGCCTTCATGCTGATGCGCGGCGTCTGCCTGGGCGTGCTCGCTCAGCGCCTGCAGCGCAGCGGAGCCTGGTTTACCATGGGCGCGCCGAGCACCACGCACTCCGAGGGACACTGAACATGGCGTATGCCATCGCCGCCTACCTGCACTTCCTGGCGATATTCCTGCTCTTTGCCCTGCTGCTGCTGGAGCATCAGCTGTTCCGCCAGCCGCTGACGCTGGAGCGCGCGCGCAGCCTGTTCCGCATCGACATCGCCTTTGGCATCACCGCGGCGGCGGTACTGGCCAGCGGAGCTGCCCGCGCAATCCTCTATGGCAAAGGCCTGGATTATTACCTGAAGAACAGCCTGTTCCATGCCAAGGTCGGCCTGTTCGTGGTCGTCGCCGTCCTGTCTATCTACCCGACGCTGACCTTTCTGCGCTGGCGCCCCGCACTCGCGGCAGGCCAGGCACCGATCATCTCGGACCGCAGCGCCAGGTGGGTCAAGCTGACCATCCGCCTGGAGCTGCTCCTGCTCGCGCTGATTCCCCTGCTGGCGGCGCTGATGGCACGGGGCTTTGGTGTGATGCCCGGCTGAAGCCGGGCTCGCCACTCAAGGCGTCAGATAAGAAGACCGCGTTAGGCCCAGTCGCAACGCATCGATGTACTGGGTCCGTTCCTTGGCGCTCAGCTTGGCGCCCGCGACCTTGTCGCGGTAGTAGGTCATCAGCTCCTCGGGCGACAGGTGCACGTAGCGCAGCATGTCCTCGATGGTGTCGTGGGTCTCGATGCCGGCGTGGTAGTAGCTGCCGTCCTCGCGCTGATAGACGTTCACCGAGTCGGTATCGCCGAACAGGTTGTGCATGTCGCCGAGAATCTCCTGATAGGCACCCACCAGGAAAACGCCCAGGAAGTACTCTTCGCCCGCCGCCACCTCATGCACCGGCATGCTGCTCTCGATGCTCTGCTCGTCGACGTAGTGCTTGATCTTGCCATCCGAGTCGCAGGTCAGGTCCTGCAGCACAGCGCGCCGCACGGGCTCCTCGCTCAGCCGCTGCAGCGGCACGATCGGCAGGATCTGGTCGATCGCCCAGGTATCGGGCAGGCTCTGGAACACCGAGAAATTGCAGATGTACTTGTCCGCCAGCTTGTCGTTGAGCTCGTCGAGCACCGCGCGGTGCGAGCGCTGACGGGCCTTGAGCTGGTTGTACAGGCGGCGGCAGATGGCGAAATAGCTCTGCTCGGCCAGCGCCTTCTGTGCCAGGGTCAGCTTGCCGGAGGCGTACTGCGCGCTGGACTCGCTCATGTAATGGGTGGCGCGCCAGTAGGTTTCGGTGACCATCTCCGGGTCGGTCGGCCCGAGCAGATCGGCCAGCGACTGCACGATTTCCGGCAGTTCGTCGTAGTTGTCGATCACCGGCAGCTCGTCGTTGTGTCGCTCGACATCGGTGACCTGCATGACCAGCACCGCATGATGCGCCGTCATCGCCCGGCCGCTCTCGGAGAAGATGTTCGGGTGCGGCAGGCCCTGCGCCTCGCAGAACTCCTTGAGCATGCCGACCACAGTACCGGCGTATTCGTCGATGTCGTAGTTGATCGAGCTGGCGTTGCGCGAATGGGTGCCGTCGTAGTCGACCCCCAGGCCGCCGCCGACATCGATGTAATCCACCGGCAGGTTCAACGCCCGTAGCTCGGCGTAGTAACGGATAGCCTCACGGAAGCCCTGACGGTAATCCGCCAGGTTGGCAATTTGTGAGCCCATGTGGAAGTGCAGCAGGCGAATGCCCTGATCCATTTCTGCGGCGCGGAAGCGTTCGATCACCGAGAGCAGCTGCGCTGCGGACAAGCCGAACTTGGAACGCTCGCCACCGGTATCGGCCCATTTGGACGATGCCAGCGACGACAGGCGCACACGCAGACCGACCTGCGGGGTCAGCTTGAGCTCGTTGGCCTCCTCGATCACCAGCCCGACCTCGGACTCCTTCTCGATGACGATGAACACCTTGTGGCCGAGCTTCTGCCCCATCAGCGCCAGCCGAATGAACTCGCGATCCTTGTAGCCATTGCAGACGATGGTGCCGCCCTTCGGCGCCAGCGCCAGCACCGCCATCAGCTCTGGCTTGGAGCCCGCCTCCAGGCCGATGGAAACGTTCTGCGTGGCGATGATGTTCTCCACCACCGCTTCCTGCTGATTGACCTTGATCGGGTACAACGCGGTGTACTTGCCGGCGTACTCCATGCGCTCGATGTTGGCGTCGAAGGCGCCGGTCAGGCGCCGCACGCGGTCCTGCAGGATGCCGGGAAACCGCACCAGCAGCGGCAGCGACAGCCCCGCCTCGCGCAGCTGTTCGATCAGCCCATTGAACTCGATCGGCTCGCCGCTGGGGCCCTGCGGGCGAACCTCGACGTTGCCCTGATCATTGATGGCGAAGTAACCGGCCCCCCAGTGGCGAATGCCATAGATGCTGCGGCTATCGGCAGCGGTCCACTGGCTACCGTCGTCTTTACGTGTGCGTCGTACAGGCATCGAAGCCTCCCGGAAAGAATTGAACGTTTCGCCGCAAGCAGATGCGCCCGGCGAAGGCTATGCGGCTTCGACAGCCGATATGCGCAAAAAGGTGAAAATTGGTGAGGCTGTCACAGCGGCACTCAGCCGCCGGACTTCTTGGCCTTGAAGCCGCGTTTGCCGAGTTCGTCGAGCAGCAGCTGGACATGATCGCCCTGGATCTCGATGACGCCGTCTTTCAGCGCCCCGCCGGTACCGCAGCGGCGCTTCAGCGCGCTGGCCAGTTCCTTGAGTTCGCTTTCCGGCAGGGGCACGCCGCTGATGGTGGTCACCGTCTTGCCGCCTCGCCCCTTGCTCTCGCGACGTACCCGCGCGATACCATCCCCCTCCGGCACGAGGTTTTGCTTGCACACGCAGCTGCCCAGAGGCTGGCTGCAATCGGGACAATGCCGACCGCTGTCGGTGGAATAGACCAGCCCACCCAGGCCGGCCAGGGAAGTGGTTTTCTTGGCCACGCAAACCTCGCTCGCGAATCTGGTCCTGTCTGACAGGACCGAACAGCCGGCTAATTTACCAGCATTGCGGCCCAGCTAGCAGACCGCCGCCCGGACAACGACCAGTGCCGGCCGGACGACCTGCGAGAAAAGTTCGAGCCTGCGCGACTCAGACGATACGTCCGGTTGGCGCATAAGGTGCCGGGTCCACGATCGGTTCGCGACCGAGCATCAGATCCGCCAGAAGCTGGCAGGACGCAGGTGCCAGCACCAGCCCGTTGCGGAAGTGCCCGCAGTTCAGCCACAGCCCGTCGAAACCGCTGACCTGCCCTATATAAGGGACACCGTCCGGCGAACCAGGACGCAGACCCGCCCAGTGCTTGACCACTTGCGCGTCGGCCAGCGCGGGCAGCAATTCGATTGCGGTCGCTCGCAGGCTTTCCAGCGCATCCTCGGTGGGCGTCTTGTCGAAACCGACATCTTCCAGCGTGCTGCCGACCAGGATATGGCCGTCGCGACGGGGAATCGCATAGCGCCGCTTGGCCAGCACCATGCTCGGCAGGAAGTCCTCCGCGCATTTGAAGAGAATCATCTGTCCCTTCATCGGCTTGACCGGGATCTGCAGTCCCAGCGTCGCCAGCAACTGAGCGCTCCAGGCACCCGCCGCCACCACGACTTGCTCGGCACGCATATCGCCCTGCGCCGTCCTCACGCCCACGACCCGCGAGCCATCTTGCAGAAAGCTCTCGACCGGGCAATGCTCGACGACCGTCACGTTGGGCAATCTTGCCAGCGCCGCGCGCAACGCCTGCAGCAGTCGCGGATTGCGAATGTTGGCCACGCCCTCCATGTAGACGGCCCGTTCGTAACCCTCACCCAGCGAAGGCACGGCCTTGCGCACCGCCTCCATCGTTACCGCGTGCAACGGACGGCCATAACGCTCGGCCCAACTCAGCGCCTCGGCCTCGTCGTGCAGGTCGAGCCAGTAGAGGCCTGTCACATGCACCTCGGGGTCCACCCCCGTCTCGCTCAGCAGCCGTTCAGCCAGCTGCGGGTAGAAGTCCTGCGACCAATGCGCCAGCGCAGTCACCGCCGGGCTGTAGCGCCACGGATACAGCGGCGAAACGATCCCGCCGCCGGCCCAGGAGGCTTCGCTGCCAACATTGCCAGACTCCAGCAGCAACACCGATTTCCCCGCTTCCGCCATTCGATAGGCCGATAGCAGACCAATCACGCCTCCGCCGACAATAATGCTGTGCATTACCACCCCCTGAATAGAAACGGGCCACATAAAGTGGCCCGTTATACAGCAGCGCTATGCCCTTACCAACAATCGTCAGTGGAGCGATTCTCTGCATTACCGCTCAGACCGCGCTCACCAGCGTGAGTCAATTCAAACTCACCACAGGGATCGGACGCCATGGACCCGGTGCGAGTAGCACGCAACCTAAACGTAGTAGCTGACGCATCAACAGCAGCAATTTGATAATTAGCTGCCCCACTGGCCGGTACATTCACTTGGAACACTGCCGCAGCCTCTCCATCTGCGCCGAGATAGGTGTTGTTAGCCGAGTAAAAGCGCTCCAGCGCCTGCGCTCCACTTAACAAGGCAGCCTTAGCCTCTGCACGCTTGCTCTTGCGTACCGACTCGGTGTAGCTAGGGTACGCGATAGCGGCCAAGATGCCGACAATTGCCACGGCTATCATCAACTCAATCAAAGTAAACCCCAGTTGGCGCTTCATTTGAGTTGCCTCCAAGACATGCGACCAGGCCTGCCGCCACTACTCGATAGATCGAATTGATCGATCTCACCTGACAAACCAGAACTATAACCGTAGTCAACCCCGTCACCGAACAGGTTGCCGGGCGCATCCAACGTACCATCCGACAGCTTGAAGCCACTCGGAGTACACTGTTCACCATCACAACTGACGACATCAGTCGAGTCGAAGTACCTGTCGCTGTTTACATCAAACAGACTTTCGCTCAAGCGCCCTCCACTGAGCACATCAACCCCCAGCAACCAGCTTTCACCACCAGACAGGCAAGGGTCGCTGCGGGGAATAAAGGTAGTAAACAGAACCCGATCCTTCGACAAGGATGGCGTGGCGACAACACGCTCACCGTCGAGTGCCGCCCCTTCCATACGCAGGTTGATATACCAACCATGGTGCCTTTCCCAATCAATGGGATTCTGAGTCAGCACCCTGTATTCACGACCGTTCAAGGTCGTTTCATTCATGAATAATTGCTCCAGCAATCGCAATTTCGACACCTCGTTGTTTCCGGAAAGATCGCGATCCCAGATTCCATAGATAGTCTGCAACTCGGTATTCACCTTATCCGCAGAAACTAGATACTGACCTGTTCCAAACACGATTAGCTGCCCACCTTCGGGGTGCAGCCTCACACGAACCTTGGCCGTGATCGGCTGCCGCGCAGTGGAATTCCGCGCCTTGAACAGCAGGCTGCTCGACCACTGGTTCGTGTTACTGGAACTTAGGTCAAATTTCCAGAGGTTTCCAAGCAGGTCCCCGGCATAGACGTGGGTGACGCGCCGGTTGGAATCATAGAAGGCCGTCGCGGCTGATAGTCCATTGGATGAAAGGCTACCGTCGGGATCGGCCACCGTGAACTTTCTGATCACTTCACCCGTTACCGAATCGACGATGTAAAGCACCGCCTGGCCCGCGTTACTGTCGTAGCCATTACCGAATATTGTAACGTAGCGGTCACTTTTACCGACCAGCACACGGGCTACCGTAGGCTCGCCAAACTGATAACCAAGATCGTTCCACTGATTGCTCGGCTGATTCGTGTCCGGAGCGGTGCGCTCCCATTTGATATCGGCCCCGTCGAACTCCCGGTCCGTCATGTCCAGCGCAAAGATTCCCCGGCCGCCATAGCCTAACGAACCGACCAGATAGGTTTTCCAGCCGTTATCGTAGAGATCACCCAAACCGAAGGATCCATCCACGTAGAACTGGTGGCGATAGTCCGATTCGGTCAGCGCAATAACACCCGGGGTCGCGCCGGGACTGATTGTACGCTTCTTGAAGATGCTGGCCGGCATATAAGCAAAGGACTCGACGCCCGTTGCGGCATTAAAGCCATGCAGCATCCCATCGTTGGCGCCCACGACAAGGTATGCATCCCGAGCAGCCTTGCTCTCCACATAGGCCAGATAGCTGTCCGCGGGCTCGTCATCGCGAGTGGCGTCGTTCGGCACGTTGTATCCGTTGTTCTGCTGGCCGACGTACAGCGGGTCCGAATTGACGATGTCCCCAAGCAGAGCGCTTCGAGAGCGAAGGCGCTGATTGGCATAAGGAGCCTCCAGCGCCACGCCATCATTACCGCCCCTCAGCCAACTCAAACGCTTCAGAGCATTCGTCTCGTCAGCCTCGCCAGACTTCATCAAGCTTGCGCGTTGCGCAGCATTGAGATTGCTCCAGAGCAGTTCCTGGCCTCGGGTACCGGTGTGGGCCGCGTCGTCGTTGTAGGTGAAGATGCGGCGCGCTGCCGGTGCAGGGAAAGTCCCGCTGTCAGAGGTACGCCAAACTACACGACCAATTGTCCCGTCCATGTTTAGCCGATAGGCAAGCACTTCACCCGACCATTCGGCACTGTTGTAGCGGGCTTGATAAATGAGGGTGCCTTCCTGAATTCGCTTGGTGTTGGCAGCAACCGCCGAAGCGGAACTGATCTGTTGGCGGATGGATTGCAGTGCACTGTTGAGCGCGCTGGTCAACTGATCCGAGTCGTTCGCCGTATAGTAGGCGCCGTGGCCGTACTCGGCGGCATCCTCGAGCATCTGGTTGTCGACCGCGAAACCAACGGTGTAGGTATGGAGGTTCTGCTTCGAATAGGAGCTGTCGTTGAAGCTCTTGCCCGCCAGATCCGTGCCGCTCTTTACCAGATCGATGTCGTAGGCAAACTTCGCTATATCGTCGAGATAGAAGGTGCTCCCCTCCCCGGTGCCCGATAAAGTGCCGTCTGAATATGGCTGGCCGCTGGGTTCATTCTTGCCATCCCAATCGGGGATATTATTTGTTCCAGCCACCTCGGGATTATTTCGATCCGGATCGTTATTCGGAAACGACGCGTCATAGGTAGGCAAGCCATCGGTGAGAACCACACCAAAATTCTTCTGGCAACGGTACTGCACAGGACTGGTGTAATTGCCTGAGCCTGTTCCTTGATAACGACTCAGGCCACGAAAGTAGCGCGTCACTTCGTAATAGGTTTCGGCAAGTGGCGTGTTGGCTATAGGTTGCAGCTGGTCGATACCGCTGATCAGGCTGGCATAGTTCTGGTCCGCCTGCGCCTGAGTGACCCCCTGAGCTGAGGAAAGGGCCTGAATCTGCTTCAGGATGCTTCCGCCTGGGCCGGGGTCCGAAGAAATCCCCGAGTTGAAGGCGGACAAGCCGATCCGCATTCCTCGATTCGCCGAAACGATAGATTTGGCCGCCTCACGGGCAACCGCCATCCGGTATTCGTTCGGCAGCACCTCACGCAAATCGTTTCCGCTAGTACCATTCGCTGTATAAGTATTGTAAATGTATGCAAGATAATTAGACGTGTAGCGGGTATTTCCGCCACCGGCCGGATCAGGAAGCGCATAGCACCTACGAACCGCACGTCTTGTATTGTCGTTATACAGCGCCTTGTATCCCGCCGCGCAGTCCTCCTGCGAGATGGTGGACAGTGAAATATTACCATCCGGCACTCCCCCCCTCCAATCATCCCTTCCACCATTAGCATACTTGTAATAAGGCGGAGCGAAGTTACTTGAGTCAACCCCGAGAGGAGGAATAGCGTTGTACATACTGCCTGAGTTATCCACCAGCAGCATGACGTTGGGCGGAACACTCCCTGAGATGGAAAGCGGCTCATTGGGGAACGGGCCAAGCGCGTAAACCGGCGAGGCCAGGTAAAGAGCAAGCGCTGCCCCTAAAGCCGAAGCTCTATATTTGTCCATACGCATCCTTAACGACTTACTGTCGACTGCAGTATTACTACTGCATCATTTGACCCGCCTACGGCACGAGCCGTGACCCGATAGGAGTTGACTATGGGAACCTCAGCCTCATCGCTCGGAGTGAAGGCCTGGGTTGTGAGCCATTCGATGGTGTACCTAGGCAAGCTGTGCACACCGGCATAGGTCTCGGAAACCTGCTGCGATCTAGTAGCCCATGGATAGTTGTCCTCGACAGGCCGAACCCCCGAGTAATCGGGACTTATCAGCCCATTTGTTCCCGCAGCAGAAAACAACACACCCGCTTGGCGGAGGTGATCCTCACCAACGCGCAAGGCTGCTTCGGCAGACTGAAAAGCAAGATTTCTATCCCGCTCGTTGCCCGCCATTCGCTCTTGAAGGGTAGAGTCCTGAATGGACGCTATGCCGATCATGGTGAGTATCAGGAGGAATACCAGACTGATAATCAACGCCGACCCGTTCTGCAGATTTTTTCGCATGACACTCACCTAACTCGATTGCGCATTGCGACGACACTGCCGAACGTCTGCCGGAGACGGCCATCGGCGGCGACTGCGGCACCATTGAAGTTGATCGATTGCACCGCACCACCACTCTTTGCCACGATGTTGTCGTCCGTACTGCTCAACAGAAGGCGGAAGCGCACGCTCACCACCCTCGACCAGTCCGCCACGTCATTGGCCGTGCGGTATTCGTTGGCGACCGGGTTATTGCCCGTCCTGATGCCGTACTCCACCTGGAAGTCCTCGACGCCATCCACCAACTCGGCAGGATTGGCGCTGACATCGGATCGATTGGCGAAGCGCCGCTGCATCCACAGCGCCCTGACCGGTGTTCCGTCGTTCGAAAGTCGCGCAGTATCCCTCACGAAGAACGCGATCTCTTCGAAGGCCATGACCTCGGCATCTGTCCCATATGCCTTGCTAAGCCGGTTACTGGTATTAAGATTTTTTGCGTGAGCCACCGTTGTTTTCCCGCCTGTTGCGGAGACGCTGGTCGCCCTGAAAATATCTGCTGACACACAGTCAGCAATAAACAATGTATCTCCAGCAACCAAGCCCAGCCTATTGTTCTCAACTTGGATATTTGCATTATCAACAGCCATATTCCCCGTAAGCTGCAACCCCAAGCTCGAAGCCTTGCGGATAATCAGCACATCCGTGCCAGCACTCGCACCCCAAGTATTTCCAGAGGAAACATCGTTCACCCCCCCAATGATCTCACCCAACGGATTGGTTGCATCTAGCGGCGGGGGAGATGCGATGACATTAATGCTAATTTCATCAAGGTTACCGCACCCCATATAGCCAGCCATGCGGCTTTCTGCCGCCAAGAGACTGACGGCAAAGCGACCATTCTCCTGAAGCCGAGACATTGCATCCTGTATCCGATACGTGGTTTTGCTGGACAGGAACATTTGCATCACGGCAGCGCCAATAACAAGACTCAAGGCAAGTGCCACCATGAGCTCGACCAGACTCAGGCCCTTGCTCCGCTTGAAATTCACAGACAGTCCCTCTCGCAGAGCCGGGTTGTAAAGACGAACTGCTGCGCCGCCTCGCCCCCCGACTTGGTCTCGTCCCATTGCACGGTTATCGAATAAACATCACCGTTCTTGCTCACGCTTCCATTACCGGCCGGCAACTGACTGGCCATCGCGGTTTTCCATTCCCGCAGGTCCGTATCAGCGATACCACTACCGGTCGGTGCACTTTCGGTCAGGCCGATCGTATAACTGCCTGCCAGCGCGGCTGGTGCATTGGCGCGCATACGATCGGCAATGTCGTAAGCCAGAAAAGTCGCGTGCGAGCGAAAGGCTGCTGTCTGGTTGAACTGAAGAGCGTTCAGCTGAAGTCCTATCATGCCGAGAATCCCGACTCCCAATATCAGCATCGAAACGAGCACTTCGATAAGTCCGAAGCCTCCCATTCTCCTTTTCATTTATTGGCACTCCTTTCGCGAAATCGCTGCTCTTCCCGTTGCATTGACACTGACTATTCGCTCGTAGCGACATTCTAGATTCGGGATCGTATAGGCGAAGTTCACGACCGTGCCTGCAGCAATGTTGTCCAGCCGCCCTTGGCCATTGAATACAACTTCACTCGCGGCCGACGTCAGGCTTGCATTCCCGTCGAGTCCCGGAAAGACCCTTATCAACTCACCATCATCAAGCGTGGCATTGGCATTTGCATCCGCCCAGATGCGCCAGCCGGCGTGCCAGTTCCCATTATTCGAGGACGTGATCCTGACCTGGCCGCCCCGCTTGACCGACTCGCTCCGGGCCAGATTGAGTGCGTTGAGCAAGAGTCCCGCCTGGGTCTGCGCACGATTCTGGCGAACCAGGTTGCCGAACCCCGGCACAGCAATACTCAATACGATTGCCAGAATGGCAACCGTCACCATTAATTCGGTCAACGTGAATCCAAGACTTCGCCGCATGCAAACCTTCCCCTTGAGATGCGCTGACAGTATTCTCTGGTCCGTTTGGATATTCATTCCGAGGCAGATGGTCGGAGGCGAAAGCCAGACGACTGGCACTCGTCCGCCAGACCAACAGACAGGCAGGAAGCCATGCTTACATCAAAGGGACTTAGTCTCGCAGAGTTACTTGTCACACTTTCGATGATTAGTATTCTTTCCATGATTGCAGTCCCCGGCATGGGCCGGCTGAGGCAGGACCAGGAACTTTCCAACTCCCTTTCCGCGCTACGTGGAGCCCTGGCCTATGCACGGCAGGAGGCGATCCGCACCGGTGGCAGCGTGTCGATCACACCGAAGCAACGTCGCTGGCAAAATGGATGGCGGGTCTTCCTCGACAGCAACCACGACGGCATCCTGCAAGCGCAGGAGCGGGTGCTGAGGGATGCGGCACCGGTGGGAAACGGGTTGTCCCTTACCGGCAACACCCCCGTGCAGAGCTACATCCGCTATACTCCAAGCGGTAGAGCCACCCTCATCAATGGCGCCTACCAGATGGGTACGCTAGCGCTCTGCCAGAACGATGGCAGCAGGGGCTACAAATTACGCCTTAACAACGCCGGACGGGTTTCGGTGGTTGCAGTCGACGAATGCGAGGCCTTCTAGACCGCCTTCACCCGCAACTCCTTCGGCATGGAGAACGTCACGTTCTCCGGCCGTCCTTCCAGCTCGGCCATGCCGCTGGCACCCCACTCTTTCAGCCGCTCGATCACCCCACGCACCAGCACCTCAGGCGCCGATGCGCCGGCGGTGATGCCGATACGCTCGACGCTCTCGAACCATTCTCGCTTGAGGTCCTCGGCGCCGTCGATCAGATAGGCCGGGGTGTTCATGCGCTCTGCCAGCTCACGCAGACGGTTTGAGTTTGAGCTGTTGGGGCTGCCGACCACCAGTACCACGTCGCATTCATCGGCCAATTGCTTTACCGCATCCTGGCGATTCTGCGTGGCGTAGCAGATGTCATCCTTGCGTGGACCACCGATGCTCGGGTACTTGCTGCGCAGCGCGTCGATGACGCGACTGGTGTCATCCATGGACAACGTGGTCTGGGTGACGAATGCCAGCGCCTCGGGGTTGCGCACCTGCAGCTGGGCGACATCCTCTTCATCCTCGACCAGGTAGATCGTGCCGCCATTGCGCGCGTCGTACTGCCCCATGGTCCCTTCGACTTCCGGGTGGCCCTGGTGGCCGATGAGGATGCACTCGCGCCCTTCACGACTGTACTTGGCCACTTCCAGATGCACCTTGGTTACCAGCGGACAGGTGGCGTCGAACACCTTCAGGCCGCGTTTCTCGGCTTCCTGTCGAACGGCCTGCGAAACGCCATGGGCGCTGAAGATGACGATGACGTTGTCCGGCACCTGATCCAGCTCCTCGACGAAGACCGCACCGCGGGCACGCAGGTCTTCCACGACGAACTTGTTGTGCACGACCTCATGTCGCACATAGATCGGAGGACCGAAGACTTCCAAGGCGCGGTTGACGATTTCGATGGCGCGATCTACACCCGCGCAGAAGCCGCGAGGGTTGGCGAGTTTGATTTGCATGATGGGTCTCGGCACGCGAAGGCTTGATGACGGGGGAGTGTAACGCGATACGTGCGGGCTTTCTCGGGTGCCCTTCGTCAGCCAGCGGACGCGAACGCCTCCGCCGACTGCGAGCCGGTTACACCGGTTTGACGTCGATGATTTCGACTTCGAACGTCAGGGTCTTGCCAGCCAGAGGATGGTTGAAGTCGACAGTGACCTGATTGTCATCGAAGGCCTTCACCACCCCTGGCAGCTCGGTGCGGGCCGCGTCCTGAAAGCTCACCATCAAGCCTTCGGAGAGCTCCATCCCGGCGAACTGGCTGCGCGGCATGACCTGGACGTTCTGCGGGTTGACCTGGCCGAAGCCCTGCTCCGGAGCAATCTGCAGAGTGCGCTTGTCACCAGCCTTCAGCCCATAGAGCTGCTGCTCGAAACCCGGCAGCAAGTTGCCATCGCCCACCTTGAAAGTGGCCGGTTTCTTGTCGAACGTGCTGTCGACCAGCTCGCCCGTCTCCAGGCCGAGCGCAAAATGCAGGGTGACTTCCTTGTCCGGCCCAATGCGCTGTTCAGTCATGTGCGGATTCTCCGGTCTTGTTGCCCTTGAACATATCCAGCGCCAGCATCACGGCGCCTACGGTAATGGCGCTATCGGCGATGTTGAACGCCGGGAAGTACCAGCGGTTCTGCCAATGCACCAAGATGAAGTCGACCACGTGACCAAGCACCACGCGGTCATAGAGGTTGCCCAAAGCGCCTCCCAATACCAACGCCAACGCAACGGCGAGCCAGGTTTCGCTGGCCTTCAGGCGCTTGAGCCAGACCACCAGCACGACGCTCACGCCAATGGCGATCGCCGCGAACAGCCAGCGCTGCCAACCGCTGTGGTCGGCCAGAAAGCTGAACGCCGCACCGGTGTTGTAAGCGAGGGTCCAGGCGAAGTAGTCGGGGATGACCTCGACCTTCTGGTACAGGCTGAAGTTGGCCTCGAACCAGTGCTTGGTGGCCTGATCGAGGGCGATGACCAATACGCTCAGCCAAAGCCAGGCAAGCTTGCCGAAACGCGCCGTCATGCAGCGGCCTCCGCTGAAACACGGCGCGGCACAGAGCGCGCCATTCCAGCAGCAGTGAAGGCCGCATCGTGATGGCGAGCTGAAGCCCAGCCTACGATCGGATGCACGGACTCACGCATAGTGACGGACCTCGCCGGCGCCTTCGATGTTTTCCACGCAGCGTCCACAGATTTCCGGGTGTTCGGCATGGCTGCCCACGTCGGGCAAATGGTGCCAGCAGCGGCCGCACTTGCTGTGCTCGGTCTTGCGGACCAGCAATTTGAGACCGGCCAACTCGCTGTCCACGGCCTCGGCGGGCGCCTGCGCCAATGGTGCGATGTCTACCGCCGAAGTGATCAGAACGAAGCGCAGTTCACTACCAAGACGAGCCAGCTCGCCGGCCAGCGACTCCTCGGCATACAGGATGACTTCGGCCTGCAGGTTACCGCCGATGGCCTTGGCGTTGCGCTGGTTCTCCAGCTCCTTGTTTACCGCCGCCTTGACCTCCATGACCTTGTCCCAGAACGGGCGACCGAGCTCGAAGCCTTCCGGCAGCTCGGCAAGCCCTTCGTACCAGGTATTGAGCATCACCGACTCGTTACGCTCGCCCGGCAGGTACTGCCAGATCTCTTCGGCGGTGAACGCCAGGATCGGTGCGATCCAGCGCACCAGCGCCTCGGCAATGTGGTACAGCGCAGTCTGGCAGGAACGCCGCGGCAGACTGTCGGCGCCGGTGGTGTACTGGCGGTCCTTGATGATGTCCAGATAGAAGCCGCCCAGCTCCTGCACGCAGAAGTTGTGCACCTTCTGGTAAACGTTCCAGAACCGGTAGGTGGTGTAAGCCTCCTCGATCTCGCGCTGCAGCAGCAGTGCACGGTCGATGGCCCAGCGATCCAGCGCAATCAACTGATCATTCGGCACCATGTGCTGCGCCGGGTAGAAACCGTCGAGATTCGAGAGCAGGAAGCGCGCGGTGTTGCGGATGCGTCGATAGGCATCGGCGCTGCGCTGCAGGATCTGCTTGGAAACCGCCATCTCGCCGGAATAGTCGGTGGCCGACACCCACAGACGCAGGATATCGGCGCCCATGCTGTCGGTGATCTCCTGCGGCGCGATGACGTTGCCGAGGGACTTGGACATCTTGCGGCCATTCTCGTCCACGGTGAAACCGTGGGTGAGCAGCCCCTTGTACGGAGCGTGCCCGTCGATGGCGGCGCCGGTCAGCAGCGAGGAATGGAACCAGCCGCGATGCTGATCGGAGCCTTCCAGATAGAGATCGGCACGCGGCCCCTGCTCGTGGCCCATGGGGTGCGAGCCGCGCATCACGTGCCAGTGGGTGGTGCCGGAATCGAACCAGACGTCCAGGGTATCGGTGATCTTCTCGTACTGCGCCGCTTCGTCGCCGAGCAGCTCGGCCGCGTCCAGCTTCGACCAGGCCTCGATACCGCCCTGCTCTACGCGCTGCGCCACCTGCTCCATCAGCTCGACGGTGCGCGGGTGCAGTTCGCCGCTTTCCTTGTGCAGGAAGAACGGGATCGGCACGCCCCAGGTGCGCTGGCGCGAGATGCACCAGTCCGGGCGTCCGGCGATCATGCCGTGCAGGCGCGCCTGCCCCCAGGCCGGGACGAACTCGGTCTGCTCGATGGCGTCCAGTGCACGACGACGCAGCGAACTGCCGTCATGGGCAACCTTGTCCATGCCGACGAACCACTGCGCCGTGGCGCGGTAGATCAGCGGCGTCTTGTGCCGCCAGCAGTGCATGTAGCTGTGCTGGATCGACTCGTGCTTGAGCAGCGCACCCACCTCGGCGAGCTTTTCGACGATCGCCGGATTGGCCTTCCAGATGAACTGGCCGCCAAAGAACGGCAGATCCGAGACATAGACGCCGTTGCTCTGCACCGGGCCGAGAATGTCGTCATTCTCCATCCCGTAGTGCTTGCAGGAGCGGAAGTCGTCCTCGCCGTATGCGGGCGCCGAATGGACGATACCGGTACCGGCACCGGTTTCCACGTAGTCGGCCAGATAGACCGGAGCGAAGCGCTCGTAGAACGGATGACGGAAGCGGATCAGCTCCAGCGCCTTGCCCTCGCAACGGGCGATGATTTCACCGGCCAGGCCATAGCGCTGCAGACAGGACTCGACCAGTTCTTCGGCCAGCACCAGCAGGCGCTCGCCGGTGTCCACCAGCGCATAGACGAACTCGGGATGCACGTTCAGCGCCTGGTTGGCTGGAATGGTCCAGGGCGTGGTGGTCCAGATGACGATGCTGGCGCGCTTGGCCAGACTGGCCAGGCCGAACGCGGCGGCCAGCTTGTCGGCGTCCTCGACATCGAAGGCGACGTCGATGGCATCGGATTTCTTGTCCTGATACTCCACCTCGGCCTCTGCCAGCGCCGAACCGCAGTCGAAGCACCAGTTGACCGGCTTCAGCCCCTTGAAGACAAAGCCACCCTCAACCATCTTGGCCAGGGCACGAATTTCCCCGGCCTCGTTGGCGAAGTCCATGGTCTTGTAGGGGTTGTCCCAGTCGCCCAGAACGCCGAGACGAATGAAGTCGGCCTTCTGCCCTTCGATCTGCTCGGCGGCGTAGGCGCGGCAACGCTCGCGGGTCAGATCCGCTGGCTGGTTCTTGCCGAAGGTGGTCTCGACCTTGTGCTCGATGGGCAAGCCATGGCAGTCCCAACCCGGTACGTAAGGTGCGTCGAACCCGGCGAGGGTACGCGAACGCACGATCATGTCCTTGATGACCTTGTTCACCGCATGGCCGATGTGGATGTTGCCGTTGGCGTACGGCGGGCCATCGTGCAGGATGAACTTCGGGCGTCCCTCGCCGATCTGCCGCAGCTTCCGGTACAGGTCGATGCTGTTCCAGCGCTGCAGAATCTCCGGCTCGCGCTGTGGCAGACCGGCCTTCATCGGAAATGCCGTGGACGGCAGGTTGAGGGTCGCTTTGTAATCGGTCATTTCAGTCCTGACTCGTCATAAGGGATGAAGCCCGCCAGTAATCACGGGCAGCGGCGATGTCCGCATCGATCGCCGTCTTGAGCGCCTCAAGCGAGGCAAAGCGCTGCTCGTCGCGCAGCTTGCGATGAAAGGTCACCTGCACCAGACGGCCATACAGGTCACCCTGGTAATCGAGCAGATGGACCTCCAGATGGGGCTGGCCGTCGCTTTCGACCGTAGGCCGCATGCCGATGTTGGCCACGCCGGCGAACACATTGCCCTCTACCTCGAGTGTCACGACGAACACGCCGCTGAGCGGCGTGTTGCGACGCTTGAGCTGGACATTGGCAGTCGGCGCGCCCAGCTGGCGACCGAGCTTCTGTCCATGCATGACCCGCCCGGTGATCGCGAAGGGCCTGCCGAGCAATGCCTCGGCACAGCCCAGATCACCGTCGGCCAGTACCTGGCGCAGCCGCGTGCTGCTGACACGCTCGCCATCCACCTCGATGGTGGTGGCCGCCTCGACACTGAAGCCTTCGGCGGCGCCAGCCTTGAGCAGGAAGTCGAAGTCGCCGGCGCGGTCACAGCCGAAACGGAAATCGTCGCCCACTTCCAGGTGCCGCACGCCAAGGCCTTCAACGAGGGTGGCGTGGACGAACTCGGCCGCGCTGAGCTCGCGTAGCCGACGATTGAAGGCCAGGCACAGCACCAGATCAATCCCCTGCTCGCTCAGCAGCTGCAGTTTCTCGCGCAGCCGGGTCAGCCGTGCGGGCGCCCGATCCGGCGAAAAGTATTCACGTGGTTGCGGCTCGAAGATCACCACGCAGCTCGGCAGCCCCAGCTCGGCCGCACGTTCGCGCAAACGCGCCAGGATGGCCTGATGCCCCCGGTGCACGCCGTCGAAATTGCCGATGGTGGCGACGCAGCCCCGATGTCGGGGGCGCAGGTTGTGAAGACCTCGAACCAGCTGCATACCGCACTTCTTGCTTGAAAAGTGGCCGATTATACGCATGTGACATGGCGAGCGGACAGGTTTGCATCGGCCGGACAGTGGCGATCAATGCCGCAAATGTCGCGGCCGCAACCCCGTCAGCAAGAGCCCGCCGGCAAATGCCGCCAGACCGGCACAGACCAGCAAGCCCAGTTGCAGCGCGCGCTGCTGCCAACCCCACTGGAACCAGTCTTGGGCCGGCACGTTCAGCCACCAGACCACCGCCACCATCGCCGCACAGGCCGCCGCCAGGCGCAGGCCGAACAGCCACCAGCCGGGTGCCGGCCGATAGACGCCGATCTTGTACAGCCCCCAGAAAAGCAGCACGGCATTAAGCATGGATGACAGCGAAGTCGCCAGCGCCAGGCCGACGTGCTGCAGCGGCCAGATCAGAATCAGGTTCATCACCATGTTCGCCACCATACAGATCACGGCGACACGCACCGGCGTCTTCAGGTCCTGACGCGCGAAGAAGCCCGGCGCCAGCACCTTGATCAACATGAACGCCAGCACGCCCAGCGAGTACGCCTGCAGCGCCCGAGCCGACTGCACTACCGCCTCCTCGCTCATGGCGCCGTAGTAGAACAGGCTGGCGATCATCGGTTCGGCGAGAATGCCCAGTGCCAGTGCCGCCGGTACGCCCACCAGCAGCACCATGCGCAGCGCCCAGTCCAGAGTCGCCGAGAACGCCTTGGGATCCTCTCCAGCATGCTGGCGCGACAGGCTCGGTAGAATTACCGTGCCGATGGCGATGCCGAACGCTCCCAGCGGCAATTCGGACAGCCGGTCGGCGTAATAGAGCCAGGAGACGCTGCCGGTTTGCAGGAAGGACGCCAGCACGGTATCCAGCAGCAGATTGATCTGGCTCACCGAAACCCCGAACAGCGCCGGCACCATCAACAGCATGATGCGCCGCACCCCCTCGTCACCCCGCTTGACTCGTGGCCTGGGCAGCAGCCCCAGCTTGGCGACATACGGCAGCTGGAAAGCCAGCTGGGCGAACCCGGCGATGAACACGCCCCAGGCCAGCGCCATGATCGGCTGATCGAAATAGGGGGTCAGGAACAACGCCGACATAATCATGCAGACGTTGAGCAGCACAGGCGTGAAGCCGGGCACCGCGAAATAGCCGTAGCTGTTCAGCACCCCCGAGGTGAAGGCCGTCAGCGAGATCAGCATCAGATAGGGAAAGGTGATGCGCAGCAGCTCGCCGGCCAGCTGCATTTTCGCCGGATCGTCATGAAAGCCCGGCGCGAAGACCATCACCACATAGGGCGCGAACAGCACGCCCAATGCAGTCAGCCCTGCCAGAATGAGCCCCAGCATGCCAGCCGTACGATCCACCAGCTGTTTGACGTCCGCCAGCGTGCGCTTGGTGCGGTACTCCGACAGCACCGGCACGAAGGCCTGGGCGAAGGCCCCCTCGGCGAACAACCGGCGGAGGAAGTTGGGGATCTTGAACGCGATGAAGAACGCATCCGCCGCCGCACCGGAGCCGAAGTAGCTGGCGACCACCATATCGCGTACCATGCCCAGCACGCGCGACAGCAGGGTCATGACACTGACCACGGCGCTGGAGCGCAACAATCCGCCCTTGCCGATTTTTTCGGACATTTGTCTTCCTAGAGTTGCAGCGAGAGTGATCGACCGGGCGCCCTGCGCCGGCCTGATCGATGGCCAGTTACGACACGAAATGAGGCGGCGAGTTTAGCCTCAGCCCATCTGTCCGGCCAGCTTCTCAAGCCATTCGACCAGGCTTGACAAGCGCCCTTCGCATCGGCATGATTCGCGGCCTTATTTGCTTTGCAATCCCCACGTTTTCGAGGAGTTCGACGGTGGCCAACAGCCCTTCCGCCAAAAAACGCGCAATTCAGGCTGAGAAGCGTCGCAGCCACAACGCCAGCTTGCGCTCCATGGTTCGCACCTACATCAAGAATGTGGTCAAGGCCATCGACGCCAAGGACCTGGACAAGGCCCGCGCAGCCTACACCGCCGCTGTGCCGGTCATCGACCGCATGGCTGACAAAGGCATCATCCACAAGAACAAAGCTGCTCGTCACAAGAGCCGCCTGAACGGCCACATCAAGGCCCTCGGCGAAGCTGCTGCAGCCTAACTGCAGGTTCTTGTAAAAAAACCGGCCTAGCGCCGGTTTTTTTTGTGCCTGCTTTTTCTGCCTCACCCCGCCGGATCCAGACGACTGCAATTACTGCGTCACCGGCCAGGGCAGAATCGGAATCGCCGTCACAGCATTCTGCGGACTACCCTCGATGACCCGGTCGCTGTACACGAGATAGACCAGCGCATTGCGCGACTCGTCGAAGAAACGCACCACCTGCATGGTCTTGAACACCAGCGACGTGCGCTCCTTGAACACCACATCGCCATCCTTGAGCTTGCCCTTGATGCGAATCGGGCCGACCTGACGACAGGCGATGGAGGCCTCCGCGCGATCCTCCGCCAGCCCCAGGCCACCTTTGATTCCACCAGTCTTGGCCCGCGACAGATAGCAGGTCACGCCATCGACCATGGGATCATCGAATGCCTCGACGACGATCTTGTGATTCGGCCCGAGCCACTTGAACACCGTGTCGACCGCGCCGATCTCCTCGGCAGCCGCCAGGCCCGGCAGGGCCAATCCCATCATCAGTGCCGCAATCGCCAAGCGCATGGAACACCTCAGACCAGAATCATGTTGTCGCGATGGATCAACTCGGGCTCATCGACATAGCCCAGCAGCTTTTCGATCTCGTCGGATGGCCGCCCGAGAATGCGCTGCGCCTCGGCTGCACTGTAATTCACCAGACCACGCGCCACCTCGGCGCCCTGCGGACCGACGCAGACCACCATCTCGCCACGACGGAACGCGCCCTGCACCGCACGCACGCCGACCGGCAGCAGGCTGCGGTTGCCCTGACGCAAGGCCAGCACCGCCCCTTCATCCAGGGTCAGCGTGCCACGCGTCTGCAGATGCCCGGCCAGCCATTGCTTGCGCGCCGCATGCCGATTGCATTCAGGCGCCAGCAGGGTACCCAGCCGCTCGCCCGCATTGAGGCGCGACAGCACCTGCTCGATGCGCCCACCGACGATCACCGTGTGCGCACCGGAACGCGCAGCGAGGCGCGCCGCCCGGAGCTTCGTCTGCATGCCGCCGCGCCCCAGGGCGCCACCGGTGCCGCCTGCGACCGCGTCCAGCGCCGGGTCGTCGGCACGCGCCTCGCTGATCAGATTGGCTTCGGGGTTATGACGCGGATCGGCATCGAACATGCCATCGCGATCGGTGAGGATCACCAGCAGGTCGGCCTCGACCAGGTTGGCAACCAGCGCGGCCAGGGTATCGTTGTCACCGAAGCGGATCTCGTCGGTGACAACCGTGTCGTTCTCATTGATGACCGGCACTACGCCGAGATCGATGAGCGTGCGCAACGTGCTGCGCGCATTGAGGTAGCGCTTGCGATCGGACAGATCGTCATGGGTGACCAGAATCTGCGCGGTCTGCTGATCGCAGCGCGCGAAGCTAGACTCCCAGGCACGGATCAACCCCATCTGGCCCACCGCAGCGGCAGCCTGAAGTTCGTGCACCGCCTTGGGGCGCGAAGCCCAGCCGAGACGACTCATGCCGGCAGCCACCGCACCGGACGAGACCAACACCAGCTCGACGCCCGCCGCTCGCAGCGCCACCATCTGGTCGACCCAGACAGCCATCGCCGCCTGATCGAGCCCTCGACCGTCGGCGGTCAGCAGCGCACTGCCAATCTTCACCACCCAGCGCCGCGCGCCGCTCACCTTGTCCCGCATCGCTCCCGCCTTCCATTCGGCCAAAACACTTCCGGATCGGGCTGCGCACGAGCCAGCCCGTCGACCACCCGCCTGAACCAGGCCTCACAGCGGCCCAACGCTCGCCTCAGCGAACGTAGATGATCTCGGCGCCGCCCTCGTCATCATCATCGTCGTCGAAGTCGTCATCATCCGCCTCCTCGACCGACTTGACACCAGCACGACGCAGCGCCCGCTGATCATCGAGTTCCTGCAGCCGAGCCCGCGCCTCGTCCTCGATCTGCCGATCCAGCTCGGCAAGCGCCTCGGCATACTCCGGCTCCTCGGCGATACGCACGGTGCGCTCGTCCAGGTAACGCATGATCGCCTGACTGAGCGCCTCGGTACCCTCGCTCTCCAGCGCGGAGATGACGAACACCGGCCCTTTCCAGTCCAGCCGCTCGACCACCTGCCGGACGCGCTCTTCGCGCTCCTCTTCAAGCAGCTGATCGGCCTTGTTCAGCACCAGCCAGCGATCACGCTGCGTCAGCGCCGGACTGAACTTCTCCAGCTCGTGCAGGATCACCTCAGCGGCATCGGCAGGGTCACTGCCGTCCAGCGGAGCCATATCGACCAGATGCAGCAGCAGACGAGTACGCGCCAAGTGCTTGAGGAAGCGAATGCCGAGCCCGGCACCTTCCGAGGCACCCTCGATCAGCCCCGGGATATCGGCGATAACGAAGCTCTTGTAGCGACCCACGCTGACCACGCCGAGGTTCGGCACCAGCGTGGTGAACGGATAGTCAGCCACCTTCGGCTTGGCCGCCGACACCGAGCGAATGAAGGTACTCTTGCCGGCGTTCGGCAATCCGAGCAGACCGACGTCCGCCAGTACCTTCAGCTCCAGCTTGAGGTCGCGCGCATCGCCCGGCTTGCCTGGCGTTGTCTGCCGCGGCGCGCGGTTGGTGCTGGACTTGAAACGCGTATTGCCGAGCCCGTGCCAGCCACCCTGCGCCACCAGCAGTCGCTGACCAGCCTTGGTCAGGTCGCCCATGATTTCCTGGGTCGCTGCATCGATGACCGTGGTACCTACCGGCACCGGCAGGATAAGGTCTTCGCCTTTGGCGCCAGTGCAATCGGTGCTGCCGCCCTTCTGCCCGTTCTGCGCTTGGAAGCGCCGGGTATAGCGATAGTCCACCAGCGTATTGAGGTTCTCGTCAGCCTCGAGATACACCGAGCCGCCGTCACCACCATCACCGCCGTTGGGGCCACCCTTTTCGATGAACTTCTCGCGGCGGAAGCTCATCATGCCGTTACCGCCGTCGCCGGCCTTTACAAAAATCGATACTTCATCGACGAATTTCATGGGAACGCCTCCCGTCGCAGGACGGGCTTAAGAAACAAGAACGTAAGGACCTTGCGAAAAACCGGACGATCGCCAAGCGGTTCTCGGCAAGAGCCTCACAGGATACAGAAACAAAAAAGCCCCGTCGCATGACAGGGCTTTTCCAGCAACGCCGCAGTTAGGCTGCGACGACGCTCACGTAGCGACGGCCAAAAGCGCCCTTCACTTCGAACTTGACCACGCCTTCGACCTTGGCGAAGAGGGTGTGGTCCTTGCCCATGCCAACGCCATAACCGGCGTGGAACTGGGTGCCGCGCTGACGCACGATGATGTTGCCGGCCTTGATGGCCTGGCCGCCGTACATCTTCACGCCAAGTCGTTTGGCTTCTGAGTCGCGACCGTTGCGGGTAGAACCGCCAGCTTTTTTGTGTGCCATGAGTTCAATACTCCTATATGGGGATTCAGGCCCGATTAGCCCTGAATACCGGTGATTTTGACCTCAGTGAACCACTGACGGTGGCCCTGACGCTTCATGTGGTGCTTACGACGGCGGAACTTGATGATGGTCACTTTGTCGTGGCGGCCCTGGGCAACCACTTCAGCGGTGACTTTGGCACCATCGACCACCGGAGCGCCGATCTTCACATCGTCGCCGTTGCCGATCAGCAGAACGCGGTCAAAGGTGACAGCTTCGCCAGTCGGAACTTCGAGTTTTTCAATCTTGAGGTATTCGCCTTCGGCAACCTTGTACTGCTTGCCGCCGGTTACGATAACTGCGTACATCTTGTATCTCCGTTGATCCTGCTCACCCAGCGCTTTGAAAGAATGATTAGTGGCTGGCATGGCTGCATGGGGCCGGAAGGTGACGCCCGTGCAATTGCGTAAGGCAGGGAAATGCCCAGGGGGAAGTTCAGGGTCCGCGATTGTACGCATGCGCTACACCCCGCGCAATAGCCAAAGGGCGTTGCCTTGACAGTCCCAGACCCGCCCCCTAGCATGCCGCGCAATCTGCGAGGAGTCCCCGATGCAACCCCAGCCTTTCTATCAAGTTGTGGCGGACGATTTTGCCGCTGTCGACGGCATCATCCGCAAGCAGCTGACTTCGCGCGTTCCTCTGGTGGAAAAGATCGGGGATTACATCACTTCGGCCGGCGGCAAACGCCTGCGCCCGCTGCTGGTGCTGCTGAGCGGCAGCGCGCTGGGCCATCAGGGCGAGCAATTGCGCCTGCTCGCCGCCATCATCGAATTCCTCCACACCTCCACGCTGCTGCATGACGACGTCGTCGATATGTCCGGCATGCGTCGTGGCCGCTCCACCGCCAATGCGCTATGGGGCAACGCGCCCAGCGTGCTGGTTGGCGACTTTCTATATGCGCGCTCGTTCGAGATGATGGTCGAGCTGGATTCGATGCCCGTCATGCGCATCATTTCCCAAGCGACCCGGGTCATCGCCGAAGGCGAAGTGCTGCAGTTGTCGAAGGTTCGCGACGCCAGCACCACCGAAGAGATCTACATGGAAGTCATCCGTGGCAAGACCGCGATGCTCTTCGAGGCCTCGACGCACAGTGCCGCCACCCTGGCCGGCGCCAGCGAGCAGCAGCGCGAGGCGCTGCGTACCTTCGGCGACCACCTCGGCATCGCATTCCAGCTGGTGGATGATCTGCTCGACTACCAGGGCGATGCCGAAACCCTCGGCAAGAACGTTGGCGATGACCTCGCCGAAGGCAAACCCACGCTACCGCTGATCTACACGATGCGCGAAGGCACCGCCGAACAGGCTGCCCTGGTGCGCAAGGCCATCCAGAAAGGCGGACTGGAAGATCTGGAGAGCATCCGCAGCGCAGTCGAGGCGTCCGGCGCCCTGGACTACACCGCCAAGCTCGCCCGCGACTATGCCGAACGCGCCATCGCCTGCCTCGAAGTCATCCCGGCCAATCAGTATCGCGACGCACTGGTCCAGCTTTGCCGCTTCGCGGTAGCCCGCACGCACTGACACCCTTCTTGACGCTGCGCCAAGCGCGCAGCTCGCCCCTCCTATCAAGCCCTCCTCTCCGCTCATGAGCGGTGAATAATTGCGCTTGCATATTTGCAAATAACAATTATTCTCATTAACAAATGAATGGGAGGTGCCGCATGATCTATCTGATCGATGCCTGGCTGGACCGGCCGCAACCCTACCTGCGGATACTCGACCGCAACACCGGCGCGGTGTGCGTTTCACTGGAAGGAGAGGCGCTGGAGGAGCTGCGCGAGCAGGGCGATCTCGACCTGCAGGAGCTCAGCACGAACGAGCCCTGCGTGCTCAAGGAGCAGATCCGCAATCTGTTTCTGTTCAGCTATGCCCGGGCGTTGCGCCCCTGAGCCGATCAAGGCCTGAACGCGCGCACCGCGGTTGGAAACACGCGCGTCCCGTGGTCAGCGCCGCCGCGCATTGCGCGACAGCTGCCGAGAGACCGTCGAGCGCAACCGCGTCAGAGCACGTCCAGCAGTTCGACGTCGAACACCAGCGTACTGTGCGGCGGGATGCTACCGACGCCCTGCGCACCATAGGCCAGTTCGCTCGGCACATAGAGGCGCCATTTGCTACCGGCATTCATCAGCTGCAGCGCCTCGGTCCAGCCGGCGATGACGCCTCCGACCGGGAACTCGGCCGGCTGGCCGCGCTGGTAGGAGCTGTCAAACACGCTACCGTCGATCAGGGTGCCGTGGTAGTGGGTCCGCACGCTGTCTTCGCGGGTCGGCTTGGCCCTGTCGCCTGCGGACAGCACTTCATACTGCAGACCGGATTCCAGCACCACCACGCCGTCGCGCTTGGCGTTCTCGGCGAGGAAGGCACGGCCTTCGGCAGCGGCGGCCTCGGCCTTCTGCTGAGCTTCGACCTGCATGCGCTGGCGGATCACCGCGAAGCTGGCATTCAGCGCCTCAGGGCTGACCTGGCTGGCAGCACCGGCGAACGCGTCACGAATACCGGCGATCACCGCGTCGAGGCTGACACCCGGCGGCGGGTTGTCACGCAGCTGATCACCCAGCTGACGGCCGATGCCGTAGCTGACGCGGGTTTCGTCGGTGGAGAGATTGAGTTCGGTCATGCCGGGCTCCGGTCAGGTAAAAAAGGTCGGCCAGACTAGCACAGCCGAACAGCCGGAGTCGTCGCAGCGTGGCTCACCTGCCCCGGCAGCGCTGCGAGCAGTAACGCACTTCATCCCAGCAGCGCGCCCACTTCCTGCGCCAGGTGAACGGCAGGCCGCAGCGGGCACAAACCTTCGATGGCAGGTCGGCCTTCCTTCTCACAAGGAATCCCCAGCATCCAGCCGTGCCAGCAGCGCCTCGCCACGCTGCCAGAGCGCTTGCTGCCTGGCCTCGTCCATGCGGGTCAAGTTGCGATAGACCATGGTCATTCGTGGATTGCCCTGCAGCCGCTCACGGTGGCGCATCAGGAAATGCCAGTACAGCGCGTTGAACGGACAGGCATTCTCCGTCGTGCTCTCGGCCACGCTGTATGAGCAACCCTGGCAGTAATCGGACATCCGCTTGATGTACTGGCCGCTCGCGCAGTAAGGCTTGGACCCCAGGTAACCACCGTCGGCGTGCAGCGCCATGCCCAGCACGTTGGGCAGCTCCACCCACTCGAAGGCATCCATGTACACGGCCAGGTACCAGTCGCACAGCGCCGGCGGCGCGATACCCGCGAGCAGGGCGAAGTTGCCCGTCACCATCAGCCGCTGAATATGATGCGCATAAGCGAGTTCGAGCGTCTGTCCGATCACCTGGCGCATGCAGTTCATCCGCGTGCGGCCGGTCCAGTAGAACTCCGGCAGTGGCCGGTCGTTGCCGAAAGCGTTGCGCCGCGCATAGTCGGGCATCTGCAGCCAGTAGATGCCGCGCACGTACTCGCGCCAGCCGATCAGCTGACGAATGAAGCCCTCGGCCGCGTTCAGCGCCACGTGCCCCTTTCGATAGGCCGCCTCGACATCGGCGCACAGTCGCCGCAGGTCGAGCAGTCCGACGTTGAGCGCCGCGCCGATGCGGGCATGAAAGAGGAAAGGCTCTCCGCTGGCCATGGCGTCCTGATAGTCGCCGAAGGCCGCCAGCCCGAAATCGAGGAAGTTCAACCAGAGCCGCTCGGCCTCGGCGTGGGTCACCGGGTAATCGAAGCCATCCAGGCCGCCGTAGTGATGGGCGAAGCGTGAGCTCACCAGTGTCAGCACTTCACGGGTAATGGCATCGGCCGTAAAGGACAGCCTGATCGGGCCATGTAACCCGCGCGGCAGCGCCTTGCGATTGTCGGCGTCGAGATTCCAGACACCACCCTCCGGCGAGCCATCCGGATTCAGCAGCAAGCCGGTTCGACGCCGCATCTCGCGGTAGAAGAACTCCATGCGCAACTGCGCCTTGCCCTGTGCCCAACGCGCGAACTCGCTGCGCGAGCAGATGAAACGCCGATCGGCATGCCAGGTGATTGGCAGGCCGCAACCGTTGAGCGCCTGCTCGACGCGCCAGTCGCCGGCCTCGGTGACATGAATCGATCGCGGCCGATGCAGCGTCGCGAAACGGAGCAGCTCGCCGGCCAGCGAGCCACTGTTGGCCGGATCGTCGAGCCGTACATAGTCCACCGCCACGCCGCGCAGCCGCAGTGCCTCGGCAAAGTGGCGCATGGCGCTGAATATGAAGGCGATCTTCTGCGGATGATGCGGAACGTGACCTGCCTCCTCCGCCACTTCCGCGAGCAGCACCCGGTCACGCGCCACATCAAGACCTTCGAGGGCGGACAGCTCGAAGCTCAGCTGGTCCCCCAGCACCAGCCGCAGCGCCGCTACGCTCACAGCGAAGCGCCTTCAGCACACGCCCTGGCGAGTCTCACCACTGCGAACGCATGCCGATGGGTACGCGCAGCGGCTCGCGAACGCCATCCGCCAGGCCGCACATCTCGTCATAAGGGGTCTGCTGCACCAGATGGAATGGCAGCTCGGGAAGGTCGCGCAGCAGATCGCGCGCGTGCTCGACCGAACGCAGATGGCAAACGCTGCCGCGCTCGTCGACCAGCGCGTGTCGCTGGCCTTGCATATAGATGTCGAGAATATAGATGCCGCCCTCAAGGGAAATCAGCTCGAGGGCATCGATACGCCCCGCATTGGCATGCCGGGCGAGGTCGCTCAGGTTCATGGCAAGTACTCAGGAAATAACGATACAGAATATTGAACAAAAGAATAATCCTGTACAGCTTTTCCGATGAATGCCGCAGGCGAGGTGTCAGTGCTTGGTGATCTTGTCCATGTAACCCATGGCAAAGGCCGACACCACGAAGGTGAGGTGGATGATCACGTACCACATCAGCTTTTCGCTATCGATCTGCTGTACGTCCATGAACATGCGCAGCAGGTGGATAGAGGAAATCGCCACGATGGAGGCGGCGACCTTGAGCTTCAGCGAGCTGGAATCCATCTTGCCGAGCCAGTCGAGCTTTTCCTTGCCCTCGTCCACGTCCAGTTGCGAAACGAAATTCTCGTAGCCGGAGATCATCACCATCACCAGCAGCCCGCCGACCAGCGCCATGTCGATCAGCGACAGCAGGGTCAGCACCAGATCCGCCTCGCTGATGGAGAGGATCATCGGCAGGATATGGAAGATCTCCTGAAAGAACTTGATCGCCAGGGCCAGCAGCGCAAATGCCAGACCGAAATAGATGGGCGCCAGCAGCCAGCGAGCGGCATACATGGCGTTCTCGAGAATGCGTTCCATGAGGTCTCACAGCGGTAATTGAACGAGGCGCGAGTATACGCAGCAGGGTCGAGCGGACCAAGGCGGGCAAAGGGTCATCGTGGCGCCAGGACAGAACCGGGCCGTCACCGGCAGGTCAGCGCCAGAAGGCCGCACATCGGTGACGCTGTGACGATCACTCCCAGCCGCTGAGGAAGCGCCCCTGGTTGGCGTTGACCCGCCGCAGCTCGGCCTGCATGTGCAGCTGCCAGATGGAGGGATCGTCCGATTCGCGGTAGCCCTGCCCGACGAGATTGTCGGCGATGGCCTGCAGCACCGACTCAGCCATGGCCGGCCCATGGAAGGGGCCCTGAACCTTGATCGCGGTGGGCTGACCATCGGCCAGCCCTGCGGCGCAGAGCAGCGTCCATAGGCCATTGCCGCCAGCGAGGGGGCGGATGGCACATTCGATACGGGTAACCAGGCCCAGGCACTGGCGGTTGAGACAAAGGTTGTGCGGCATGACGGCAATCCTCGCGTCGGGCTGACGCGGGAACATCCTGCACGGATGTAGCGCGAGAGCCTGTTTATCCCCTGAAGCTGTGGATAATCCTGTGAATGAAGGGTGCATGCCCTTCTCCACTGCAGACCCGCCGCGCGCCCTATCGTTCCGTTCAAAAACCGCACAATGGCGACGTTCAGCTGCTCCCTTCGGATTTGGCAGCCTCTTGCTCCGGCGCCACCGCCGTCTCGCCCTTGCCTTCCTCTTCCAGTTCGATCTCGGCGATGTCGCGCAGCCGTTCGACTACCCTGGCGTTCACGCTGCCCTTGGGAAAGTGGCCCTGCTCATTGGCCGCGCCCACATCCTCGCCCACCAGCAGCGACAACGCCTCATCCACCTGTCTTACAGCATAGACGTGGAAGCGCTGCTGGCGTACGGCCTCCAGCACGCGCTCATCGAGCATGAGGGTGGTGACGTTGGCGAACGGGATGATCACCCCCTGCTCGCCGGTCAGGCCGCGCGCCTCGCAGAGGCGGAAGAAGCCTTCGATCTTCTCGTTGACCCCGCCGACCGCCTGCACTTCACCGAACTGGTTGATCGAGCCGGTGATGGCGAAGCACTGCTTGAGCGGTGTGCGCGACAGCGCCGAGATCAGCGCACAGCACTCGCCCAGCGAGGCGCTGTCGCCATCGACGTAGCCGTAGGACTGTTCCAGCGCGATGCTCGCGGAAATCTCCAGGGGAAACTCCTGGGCGTAGCGGCTGCCCAGGTAGCCAGTGAGGATCATCACCCCCTTGGAGTGGATCGGCTGGCCGAGGTTGACCTCACGTTCGATGTCGACGATGCCTGAACCACCCGGATAGACGGTGGCGGAGATGCGTGCCGGCATACCGAATGCCGAATCACCGACTTCCAGCACGGTCAGGCCGTTGCACTTGCCGATCGCCGCACCCTCACTGTCGATCAGGATCACGCCGGCGAGGATGTCCTCGAGAATCCGCGCCGAAACGCGGCCCGTGCGCGTGGCCTTGGCCTTCAGTGCACGCTCGATATGGCCGACGTCCGTCACCTCGTCCTTGGCCAGCTGGCGAATGAAGTCGGCCTCGCTGACCAGCTGGAACAGGTCGCCAATGCGCGCCGACAACCGCCCCTGATGCTCGGCCAGACGTGCGCTGTAGGTTGCCAGGCGCGCCACCGCTGCGGAGGTGAGAGGGGCCATGCCCTCTTCCGATGTACGGGTTTTCATCAGCTGGGCGAACTGCTCGAGGCTGTCCTCGGCCAGCGGGATGTCCTCGTCGAAGTCCACCAGCACGCGGAACATCTCCTGGAAGTCCGGATCCAGGTCCTGCAGCGTGTAATAGAGCTGGCGCGAGCCGATGATGATCACCTTGACGTTCAGCGGGATGACCTGTGGCGTCAGCGTCACCGTGGCCAGGCGACCCAGCTCGGCCAACGGCGACTCCATCTTCAGCTTGCGCGATTGCAGGGCGCGCTTGAGCGCCTCCCAGACGAAGGGCTCGCTGAGCAGCTTCTCGGCCTCCAGCATGAGAAAGCCGCCATTGGCGCGATGCAGGGCGCCGGGGCGCAGCTGGCGGTAGCTGGTATAAAGCGCGCCCTGGTCGGTGCCGTATTCGATACGGCCGAACAGGTTGTCGAAGGTCGGGTGCGGCTCGAACACCACCGGCGCGCCGCCATCGACCGGGTGGCCGACCACCAGGCTCGGGCTGTACTGCTCCTCGAGCAGCACGCGGTTCTGTGCCTCCGGGCGGTTCTCGTCGACCAGCTGCTCGACCACGGTCTTCAGCAGGTTGACCTGCACCGCCTGCAGATAAGCCTCGATGCCGGCGTTCTCGGCATACTTTTCCGAAAGGGGCGCCAGCAGCGGCTGCAGTGCCTGACTGATGGTCTCGTCATTGAGCTGGCGCAACTGGTTGGTGGACTCGCGCTTCCACTGCGGGAGGCTGGCCAGCTCTTCGTTCAGCCGCACTTCCAGCGCGGAAATATCTTCGTGGTAACGCTCGCGCTCGGCTTCCGGCAGCTGAGCGAATTCGGTCTCGTCCAGCGCCTTGCCGTCCTTCATCGGAGTGAAGGCGATATTGGTGCTGTCGCGGTAGAGGGCGATTTCCTTCTCGAGCGCAAGCTTCTCGATGACGTCCAGCGCCTTGTCGTAGCGCTGGTTGAAGGCGCGGTCGATGGCGCTCTTCTTCTGCTGGAAACTCGGATGCTCGAACACCGCCGGAAAGGTCGCCAGCAGGTTGTCGATCAGCTGGTTGATGTCGGCGATGAACCCCGCCGCGCCACCATGGGGCAACTCGAGCACCCGCGGCTCACGGGGCTCGTTGAAGTTGTTGACGTAGACCCAATCCGACGGCGTTTGCAGTCGCTTGCCTTCGGCCTTCAGGTAACGCCGTACGAAAGAGAAACGCCCGGTGCCCGGCTCGCCCATCACATAGACGTTGTAACCGGGTCGCGGCATGGCAACGCCGAATTGCAGCGCCTCGACGGCGCGCTCCTGACCGAGCACGCCGAGAAAGGGCTCAAGCTCGGCGGTGGTCTTGAAGTTGAATTGGCTGGGCTCGAAGGGACGGGTCAGCGCATCGGGTGCCAGGCGCAAGCCGGCAGCGACAGTTTCAGGCATCGGGAATCCTTGCTGGAGTGGCGCATGCGGCCACGATTGATGGCGTCATTCTGGCGTTGCCTCGGGCGCGCCGCAAGGCTGGCAGCCGGCCCGGGCATCCAGCGGGCGACGGTCCGGTTTCGGCGATAAAACCCGAGCGGCGGCTGTAATGACACAAGTGGATACATTTGGCCGCAGCGGACACCGCCCCGGGGCTTGATGCAGATCAAACGGTCGCTTGACGGAAAAGCGCTTCCTAAAGCCAGCCAACACAAAAAGGAGCTTCCGTGATGCGCCCTTCTCTTCCCCTATTGCTTAGCAGCCTATTGGTCACCGGCGCCGCGAGCGCTGACGATCTTCGCGAACGTGCCAATGCCATCTTCAAGCCGATTCCGGACAAAGTCACCGAGGTGCGTGGCCAGAAGGTCAGCGAGGATCAGGCCATGCTCGGGCACAAGCTGTGGTTCGACCCGCGCCTGTCCAGCAGCCATGTGATCAGCTGCAACACCTGCCACAACCTGAGCATCGGCGGCAGCGACAACGTGCCGACGTCCATCGGCCATGGCTGGCAGAAAGGCCCGCGCAACTCGCCCACCGTGCTGAATGCCGTGTTCAACGCCGCCCAGTTCTGGGATGGCCGCGCCAAGGATCTCCAGGAACAGGCCAAGGGCCCGGTCCAGGCGAGCGTGGAAATGAACAGCACGCCCGAACGCGTCGTCGCCACGCTCAAGAGCATTCCGGAGTACGCCGCCGAGTTCAAGAAGGCCTTCCCGAAAGACAAGGACCCGGTCAGCTTCGACAACATGGCCTATGCGCTGGAAGCCTTCGAGGTCAGCCTGACCACGCCGAACTCACCGTTCGACCGCTTCCTCAAGGGCGAGGACAAGGCACTGGATGACAAGCAGAAGCAAGGCCTCGCGCTGTTCATGGACGCGGGCTGTTCCGCCTGCCACAACGGCGTGAACCTCGGCGGCCAAGGCTACTTCCCCTTCGGCGTCGTCAAGAAGCCGGGTGCCGAAGTGCTGCCGGCCGGCGACAAGGGCCGCTTCACGGTGACCAACACCGCCAGCGACGAATACGTCTTCCGCGCCGCACCGCTGCGCAACGTCGCCCTGACGCCGCCGTACTTCCACAGCGGCGAGGTCTGGGAACTGGAGCAGGCGGTGGCCATCATGGGCGACAGCCAGCTGGGCCGTCAGCTCAATCAGGACGAAGTCAGCGCCATCACCGCCTTCCTGCGCAGCGTGACCGGCGATCAGCCTCAGGTAGCCTACCCGGTTCTTCCGGCGAGCACCGCCGACACGCCGAAACCGCAGTAACCGAAAGCCGCTCCCGACGCCTGCGCCGGGAGCGGACCTCGGCGGCGCTCAACCGCGCCGCTGCTCCTTGAGCAGGTCCCGAATCTCGCTCAGCAAGAGTTCTTCCTTGCTGGGAGCCGGCGGTGCGGATGGCGCTTCGGCCTCCTTGCGCTTGAGGTGATTGATGGCCTTGATCGCCATGAAGATGGCAAAGGCGATGATCAGAAAATCCACCACCGTCTGAATGAACGCGCCGTAGCGCAGCAGCACGGCCGGTGCATCCCCTGCCGCCTCCTTGAGCACGATCGCCAGATCGGAGAAATCCACGCCTCCGATCAGCAACCCCAGCGGCGGCATCACGACGCCATCCACGAACGACGACACGATCTTGCCGAACGCGGCGCCGATAATGATCCCCACCGCCATGTCGACGACGTTACCGCGCACGGCGAACGCTTTGAATTCGCTGATCAGACTCATAATTCGCTTCATCCTTCTGGTAGTGGCGGGCTGGCCTGCAACGGTGCGCTACCTCGCGGAGCACCGTCGTAGAGCATAGGCGGGCCGGCCACGACTGACCACGCCGATGCGCCTTTCATCGACCGAGGATTGCCAGTGAGGTTCGCTTGATCGCCGTCAACCGGTTCTGCCGGACGGGCGAATAAGGTAGAGCCCTTCCTGACACCCGGAGCGATTTCCATGCACGTCGAACACCATCCCCTGATCAAGGATTTCCCTGAAAAGCGCGAACAACTGCAGCGCCTGCGCCAGGAAGACCCTCTCTTCGCCCGCAAGGCCGAGGAGTACGAAGCGCTGGACAAGCGCATCTGCCGCATCGAGGACGGCGTCGAAACCCTCGACGACGCCGCGCTCACAGCCCTCAAGCAGGAACGCGTGACCCTCAAGGACGACATCGCCCGCGACCTCCGGCGCGCCTCCGGCAGCTGCTGCGGCGGTTGCTGCGGCTAAGAGCCAGCGAAACGGAAAAAGCCCGCCATTCGGCGGGCTTTCTATTTCACCGTCGGCTAGAACAGGCCGCCGAAACGAAAGCCCGAGCCGACCCAGACGAACGCCACCGCGGTCAGCGTGATCAGCACGATGTGCAGGCCCAGCTGCGGCAGGCGTTGCCCGTCCAGCTTCGGAATCAACGCCAGCCGCGCATGGGCGCCGAGCAGCGCGGTCAAACCGAGCAGCACCAGCTTGGCCTGCACCAGCCGAGCGATCGGTGTGGTGTCGAACCACTGCCCGTGGGGTAGCCAGAGGCTCGCCAGCCAGAAGCCGGTGATGATCTGAATCAGCAGCGCCGGAATGCCGATGCGTTCGTAAAGCTGCTCGAACTGGCGTACCGGCTGCGGATCGCGCTGGCGCATGGCCCTGGGCAGCACGCCCAGCAATAGCACTAGATGGCCGCCAACCCAGACGGTCGCACCCAGCAGATGCAGAAACAACAGATGTCGCATGGCACGCACTCCTGCTCGATTTGTTTACAGTCTGGCTGCTCCGCTTCCGCTTGTGGCTGATGCCAATCAAGTCAGCCGTTATCATGCGACACCCCTTTTCCGACCCGGAGTTTCCCATGGCCAAGGCCAAGCGCATGTATGGCTGCACCGAATGCGGCTCGACCTTCCCCAAGTGGGCCGGCCAGTGCGGCGATTGCGGCGCGTGGAATACGCTGGTGGAAACCGTCGTCGAGGCCACCCCAGCCGCCTCGGGACGCGCCGGCTGGGCCGGTGACCAGGCCAACATCAAGACCCTGGCCGAAGTCAGCGTCGAGGAAGTGCCGCGCTTCTCCACCGCCTCCGGCGAACTGGACCGCGTGCTCGGCGGTGGCCTGGTGGACGGCTCGGTGGTGCTGATCGGCGGCGACCCGGGCATCGGCAAGTCCACGATCCTCCTGCAGACGCTCTGCGCTATCGCTCAGCGCTTCCCAGCGCTGTATGTCACCGGCGAGGAATCGCAGCAACAGGTTGCCATGCGCGCCCGCCGCCTGGACCTGCCGCAGGACCGGCTCAAGGTGATGACCGAGACCTGCATCGAATCGATCATCGCCACCGCCCGCGCCGAGAAGCCCAAGGTCATGGTCATCGACTCGATCCAGACCATCTTTACCGAGCAGCTGCAGTCGGCACCTGGCGGCGTGGCCCAGGTCCGCGAGAGCGCGGCGCTGCTGGTGCGCTTTGCCAAGCAGAGCGGCACGGCGATCTTCCTAGTCGGCCACGTCACCAAGGAAGGCGCCCTGGCCGGGCCGCGCGTGCTCGAGCATATGGTCGACACGGTGCTCTATTTCGAGGGCGAGTCCGATGGCCGTCTGCGCCTGCTGCGGGCGGTGAAGAACCGCTTCGGCGCGGTCAACGAGCTGGGCGTATTCGGCATGACCGACAAGGGCCTCAAGGAGGTCACCAACCCCTCGGCGATCTTTCTCACCCGTGCTCAGGAGGCGGTGCCCGGTAGCGTGGTGATGGCCACCTGGGAAGGCACCCGGCCGATGCTGGTGGAAGTGCAGGCGTTGGTCGATACCAGCCACCTGGCCAACCCGCGGCGCGTCACCCTGGGCCTGGACCAGAACCGCCTGGCCATGCTGCTGGCCGTGCTGCATCGCCATGGCAGCATCCCGACCTATGACCAGGACGTGTTCATCAACGTGGTGGGCGGCGTGAAAGTGCTGGAAACCGCGGCGGATCTGGCGCTGATGGCCGCGGTGATCTCCAGCCTGCGCAACCGGCCGCTGGATACCGACCTCCTGGTGTTCGGCGAAGTGGGACTGTCCGGAGAGATCCGCCCGGTACCGAGCGGTCAGGAGCGCCTGAAGGAGGCCGCCAAGCATGGCTTCAAGCGCGCCATCGTGCCCAAGGGCAACGCGCCGAAGGAAGCGCCCGCCGGGCTGCAGATCATTGCAGTGACGCGCCTGGAGCAGGCGCTCGACGCACTGTTCGAATAATCGCTACTGGCCGCCGAGTGCGGCCAGCTCGCGTTCCAGCAATGCCTCGTCGCCGAGGTTGAGTTCGACCAGGCGCCGCAGATGGGCGATCGAGTCGAGATCGATATGCTGGCAGACGAAGCCGATCAGATCGCCCTCCTCATGGGTCATCGCCACCTCCATCCGCACCTCGGCATCATCGGCCAGGCGCACCCGTGCCTCGAACGGCTGTTCAGCATCGGCATCCCAGCCTTCCGGCCGGCGAACCAGCAGGCCTTTCAGCGACAGGTCATGCAGCTCGACCGGCCAGCGGCGGTCGCCCTGGACCAGCTCGGTGGCTGCGTCGAACTCGATGCGCTGGAAGCGTCGGCGCTCACTCGGGTTATCACTCATCGAAAAACACTCCGCGAAGTCTGGGTTCACTATAGGACAGCAGCGTCCCGCCGGGCCGTCACAACCAGCGACGGACGCGCCCGCGATAGGCGCGGTAGTCGTCACCGAACAGCTCGGTCAGGAGGCGCTCCTCGTGCACGATCACGCCACGCTGCATGCAGTAGATCACAGCGGGAAACAGCAGCCACGGCCAGAGCGAACCCCAGAGCAGCGCGATACCACAGTAGATAAGGCTGTCGGCCAGGTAGATAGGATTACGCGAATAACGAAAGGGCCCCTCCTCCAGCAGCCGGGCGGGCTTGCCATATGGATTGACCGTGGTCTTGCGCCAAAGCATCAACAGCCCGGCCCAGAGCATCAGCAGCACGCCTGCGTCGATCAGGCCCCAGCCGAAATAGTCCGTCCAGATGTTCTGCGGCAGCGCGATCGGGATCACCGACTCGAGCAACCAGGCTGCTGCGAGAAACAGCAGGTAGATGACTGGCGGCGGCAGGATCACACCGGTGGCGCGCTTGAACATACCTCGAACTCCAGGCGGACAGATGATGGCAGTCTAGCGCGTCGAGCCCTTGCCGCGACGACGAGGATCAAGCCGCCATCATTTGCCGGCAGCAGATAGCAGAAAGCCCGCTTTCGCGGGCTTTCGGGTGCAACGTGCGTACGCTTAGTTGCCGTATACCGGGAACTTGGCGCAGACCGCTTCGACCTTGCCACGGACCGCGTCGATCACCGACTCGTCGCCCATGTTGTCGAGGATGTCGCAGATCCAGCCGGCCAGATCGCGGCACTCGGTTTCACCGAAGCCACGAGTGGTAACGGCCGGAGTACCGATGCGCAGACCGGACGTCACGAACGGCGAACGCGGGTCGTTCGGCACGCTGTTCTTGTTCACGGTGATGTGGGCGTTGCCCAGGGCAGCATCCGCGTCCTTGCCGGTGATGTCCTGCTTGATCAGGCTGAGCAGGAACAGGTGGTTCTTGGTGCCGCCGGAAACCACGTCGAAGCCGCGCTGGATGAACACCTCGGCCATGGCCTGGGCATTCTTGACTACCTGCTGCTGATAGGCCTTGAACTCGGGCTGCAGCGCTTCCTTGAAGCACACGGCCTTGGCCGCGATGACGTGCTCCAGCGGGCCGCCCTGAGCACCGGGGAATACGGCGGAGTTCAGCTTCTTCTCGATCTCGGCGTTGGCGCGCGCCAGGATCAGGCCGCCGCGCGGGCCGCGCAGGGTCTTGTGGGTAGTAGTTGTAACGACGTCAGCGAACGGAACCGGGTTCGGGTAGACGCCAGCGGCGACCAGACCGGCCACGTGCGCCATGTCGACGAACAGGTAGGCACCGACCTTGTCGGCGATGGCACGGAAGCGGGCGAAGTCCAGTACCTGCGAATAGGCGGAGAAACCGGCAACGATCATCTTCGGCTTGTGCTCGACGGCCAGACGCTCGACTTCGTCGTAGTCGATCAGGCCCTGGTCGTTGATGCCGTACTGCACGGCGTTGTACAGCTTGCCGGAGGAGGACACGCTGGCACCGTGGGTCAGGTGACCACCGTGGGCCAGGCTCATGCCGAGGATGGTGTCGCCAGCGCTGAGCAGCGCCAGGTAGACCGCGGCGTTGGCCTGGGAGCCGGCGTGCGGCTGGACGTTGGCGTAGTCCGCGCCGAACAGCTCCTTGGCGCGATCAATGGCCAGCTGCTCGACCACATCGACGTACTCGCAACCGCCATAGTAGCGCTTGCCCGGATAACCTTCGGCGTACTTGTTGGTCAGCACCGAACCCTGGGCTTCCATCACCGCCGGGCTGGTGTAGTTCTCCGAGGCGATCAGCTCGATGTGGTCTTCCTGACGCTTGGCTTCCTGCTGCATGGCAGCGAAGAGATCGGCGTCGAAACGGGCGAGGGTCAAATCACGGCTGAACATGGCAGTCCTCTGAGATCAGCTGGCGGTATAAAGAGAGGCGCGGATTCTACCTCATCCGGCCAGTCACGGGTATGAGCGATAGTCATGTACAAGATGAGCAGCCGGCGGCCTCGACCCGTAGCCGCGGCGCCGCGGCGGTTTGCCCTGACCGGTGCATTCGGGTAGCTTTGCGCCCTTTCCATGCCACCCGTTTTTTCGGCCCCCCACGGCCTGGGTCAGGCATCCTTCACCACTGTCACGGGCATTCGTTTCCATGGCTCAATAAGTCGATCTGCCTCATTAGTTTTTAGTCATGTTTTCGTTGTTGGGGTAAATCCGCATTTTCATTGGCCTCCAAGCTATTCAGCTCCTCGATTTCTTTGGGTTCTGCGTTTAAGTGGGATTTTTAGTTAGGTTTTACCGATTCAAGGTCGAATTTGCTCTCAAAACTTAACTTTTTGTTAGTGCTATGGTGGTCTTTTTTCTTCAGGCCTGCCGAGGCCAGAACTGCCTAGACCTGAGCAACCGATGTGCAGCAGGAAAGGTTAAATTCCGGGCGCATTTTCACGCATTAGGTGGCGCCCCGGCTGGAGCCACCAACAGGGTTTGTTGCAGCTCATCACGGACTCTATCAAGCAGCTCATCCATGGTTAGCTCGTTTTCAAGGTTGAGGTAACACCCCGCAAGAAGTGTCACGGGGTGAATGCCGATCATCCGGGAGAGATCGTCGACCTTATCGAGCTTGGGCATCTTCTGGCCTCTCTCAAGCGTGCTCATATAAGTCCGACTGCTGAGACGTGAAAAATCCTCCTGGGTCAGACCCTTCGAGTTTCGGAATTGCCGTAGCGCCAATCCGAAAGCCTTTTTCAGTTCCATTTGCCGACTCCGCAAAAGGAACGATGAAGCAATTTTGTATTCTTTAGAGCTACAATCTGCAGGAGACAATTTGCCGGATAAGTTCATGTTCCTTACTTTCGATCACGCCGAAGTCCCCATGGGCGCGCTAGTCCGGGGAGGACACTCCTGGCGTTACGTTGAGTACCCCACGACCTATCCGTGGTTTCACGTTGCATTAATCGAGTTCGATGGCGCCGAGCATCGCTCCACAACGTTCTATGTTTACGACTTAACTGATTTGATCGAGCTTGCGGACAGCACAGAGCACCAACTCCAGATCGAACGTGTCCTGTTGGTCAGCCCTGGGCATTTAAATGGAACAGGCAATTGGCAGATGGACGAGCTAATCGAGATCGCCAAGGTTGGCCTTGAGGGCAGATCCAGCTTGGTCTATCGCCTCCGCGATGGCAGAGTTCTTTTTGAAGATGAGCGGGCACGGACTGCAGATGCGTCACAGATCCAGGTAGTGTTTGTAAGCCCTGTATCGCCGTCGATGCTGGGCCCTACCGACCAAGCAGCAAAGCGCTAATAGGGACTGCAATTTCATCTGCGGGTCGAATGACAGCATAGTCCTCAGGCAATGAGTGTTCTACGGATTTGGACTGGTGACCTGGCAACTCGTCTACACGAAGCAAGCTCCGGGAGTATTCTGCTGGTAGCAATCGACCATCCTATAGAGGCGGGTATTGAAATACTTATCCCAGGTAATCAAATCTGTGCGCGCTTCAGGGCGGATCCTGGCGGCTGAGTGGGAACGGCCAGATGGCCCCCGAGGCTCTGGCGATAAAGCAGATGTCGACATCGAGATAGAACGAGCTGTCCGAAAGGACCTCCTTGAACTGATCAGCTGCGACTTCTGGGGGGAAGAGACGGGCAGCCGGCTCACTGGTGCCGAGTTTTGCTGGGTAGTCGATCCAAATGACGGAACCGCCGACTTCCTGAAGGGTAAACGTGGGTCGGCTATTTCCGTGGGCCTGCTACGCAACTCGCAACCAGTTCTCGGGGTAGTCTATGCCCCTGTGACTGATCGAGGCCCTGACTGCATTGCCTGGGAAGCTGGACTGACCGGCCTAATAAGGAATGGTCAACCTATTCAGCCCTGCCTCCGCGACCAAGCTCTAACTGCTGGATCTGAAGTACTAGTTAGCACCGCGGCCAAAACAAGACCAGAGCTCAACACAGAACTGTGTGCCCCAGCTGGATTTGTCCCCATGCCGAGCATTGCCTACAGGCTCGCGCTTACTGCTGCCGGGGAAGCTATTGCGGGTATGTCGTTGGTTCCTGTTGGAGCGCACGACGTAGTAGCGGGGCATGCGCTGCTGATTGGGGCTCAAGGTGTTTTGCTGAATCAGGACGGCTACCCGATAACCTATCAATCGAACCTATCGCAAGTCTCCACACGCTGTTTTGGCGGCGCTCCTGATCCATGCAGGCAGCTCGTGCAGCGAAGCTGGGAACGGCTCTTCACCTGATTAGCCCCGGGCTCATTTGCATAAAGAACTCGATGCGATTCACTTGTTGTATTACGGCTGAGCAACAAAGTGGGTCGATAAGGCTGAGGACAAAAAGCCCAGTACGAAGACTGGGCGAAGCATGGAGTAACGGGCTAGCGGCTAGGCGTTTGCACCACTAAGTACGGTCGCGTTTGGCAAACATTCTTCCGGCCAATATCTGCTTGTCGCAAGCGGGGGATTACGGCCACTAAGTGCCAAACAAAAAGCCCGCCATAAGGCGGGCTTTTTCATGTGTCTCCAAGGGGAGGCGGATGCCAACAAAGTCTCGGAGCAAGTAACCTTAGGATACACCCAGGCCACAACTGCGACTACTGGCGGGCAGCTATTGGCCAAATGCTGCCTCCGGCAGCTACCGACCAAAGCCTCCACAGAATTCCATCCAAATACTCATTGGCGCCTAGCCCACGGGGCAAACAGGGCGCGCAGCAGGCGGGATAAGAACTTGGGTACATCA